>Ga0307509_10000176_pt1 | contig 100893 bp, 79 predicted proteins | sample 10_EM_MG_FD_202245 | JGI IMG/M metagenome (GOLD analysis project Ga0307509, IMG submission 202245) | Populus trichocarpa ectomycorrhiza microbial communities from riparian zone in the Pacific Northwest, United States - 10_EM | ecosystem: Host-associated > Plants > Roots > Unclassified | place... | reverse complement strand
ATGCCGGAGATGCCGGAGATGCCGGAGATGCCGGAGATGCCGGAGATGCCGGAGATGCCGGAGATGCCGGAGATGCCGGAGATGCCGGAGATGCCGGAGATGCCGGAGATGGTGATGGCATACCCGGGGGGCCGCTGCTACCGCCGGTGTCCCGACAGCGTGAACACCAGCTCGGTGGGCTCCGCGGTCACGCCGAGGTGGCCGTCGCGCCAGTGCATCAGGCGTTCGACCGCGCGCTTGGTCGCCGGGCTCGGGGCTCCCGAGAGCTGCTGCTCGATCACGGCGTGGAGTACCGCCGTCCACGCCCGGGGCGACATCGCGGGAGGCGCGATGTCGATCGCGGCGATCGGGATCGCGACCGTGGTCGCGGCGGCTTCGGAAGGCGCAAGCAAACGCGCGAGCGTGCCCTCGCCGACCGCGGCGATCGCGCGGCGCTGCTCGACCACGTACTCGAGGGTGACGCCGAACGGAATCGAGATCGAGGATCCGCGGACGCCCGCGAACGTCCGCCCGCGCTCGAGCATGTGACGCATCGGGATCCGGTCGAGCAGGCGCTCGAAGAACGCCGCGCGCGTCACGTCCAGCGCGACCGCACCCGACCCGGAGAGCGCATCGGGATCGAAGTCGAGCAACACGCCGCGTGCCGTGCGCACGCCGGCTTCGTCGAGCCGCGTGAGATCGACGCCCGCGCTCGCCAGGCAGGGCGCGAGCCACGACCGCACCGCGGTCAGATCGAGGTTCCATTGTGCGGCGATCGGCGCGTGGGCGGCGGTGGCGTCCCAGCCGCTCGGCACCGGCAGGACCATCGATTGCAAGCTCGCGGTCGAGCCTACGTCGAGCGCGAGCCGCGTCGCGACGTGATGCTCGTCACCTTCGATCGCGACCGCGATCCGGCCGACCGGTTCGACCAGCTTCGCGCACGCCACCGCATCGGGGAGCCACGACGCGGCGTTCGCGCCCGCGCCGTGTAGGTCGAGAAACCCGACGACGCCCGCGGCGGCGCTGGCGGCACCGGCCGCGCGCTGCGCCCACGCCCAGTTCCCCGCCCACGCCGCGCCATGCGGGCCGTGGCTCGTCGTGAACCAGCTGATCCCGTCGTCGTGCGCGAACGGCAGCGCGACATGAACCCACATCCAGTCGCCCGCGATCGCCCAGCTGATCTTGAACGGGCCGTTCAAGGTCGCCGAGAACACCTCGGTCTTGTCGACGATCACCGACTGGGTGACGAGGCCGCGCTCACGCTGGTGATCGAGGAACGCGACCATGAGCTCGGGCGCCGTGAGGTGGACGACCAGCGTCGGGCTGAGATCGTCGGAGAACACGGTCCAGCTGCCGTGCGCATCGATCCCGATCGCCGCGATCGGATCCGGATGGAGCGCGTCGACGCCGAGCAGGCCGGCCACCGCCCGGGTCGCGTCGCGGAGCTCGAACCCGGCGGCGGTGCCGACCAGGTCGAGCGCGTCGACCAGGCTGCGCTGAGCGCGGTCCAGGGTCTGTGATGCGAACACGTAGGTCGGCCTCTCGGGTACCCAGCGCGTCGCGGCAAATTCTCGCGCCGCGGGGGCTGGTGCGGCCGTGGCGTTCGTATGCCCTCCACAACCCGTCGCAATGACGGCTAGAATCGCGAGCCTCATGCCCGTGAACTTGCCACGCAACCGCGGCAGGTGCCGGCCGATAACCGCCACGCAACCATGAAACACCCTGGTATGGTGCACAGGAGCCCGCCATGAGCACGATCGGTGGACCCGGTGGAATCGGCGGCCCCAAAGGTCCTGGTGGACCCGACGGACCTCTGGAGATCGAGGATGTCGCCGGTCAGGCGCCGGTCAGCCAGGCTCGTGCGACAACGCACACAAGCGATGTCGATGCGCTGTCGGCTGAGATCGCGACCGGCCGGTTGACGCCTCACGAAGTGATCGATCGCCTGGTCGAGGCAACCGCGGGCCCCGGGCTCGATCCGGCCGAACGCGCGGAGCTGCGAGAGCTACTCACCGATCTCGTGGCAAACGATCCGTATCTCGGCGGCCTGATCGGCCGAATCTAGCGCCAACGAGTTACGCTCCCCAGGTGAGCGACCAGAGCCGAACCGCGGGCGATGCCCCCGACCGCGTGGCAGGCGGCGAGCACGGACGTCCCCGCGAGCGACACGATAGCGAGGACGGCAGGGTCGAGGAGTTCGGGCCGTACATGGTGTACGAGCTGCTCGGACAAGGTGGCATGGCGACGGTCCATCGCGCCGAGAAGCGCGGCGTCGGGTTCCGCCGGCCGATCGCGCTCAAGCGCTTGCTGCCGCATGTCGCCGACGATCCCGAGCTCGTCCAGCTATTCGTCGACGAGGCGCGGCTCGCGAGCCACCTGCACCACGCCAACGTCGCCCAGACCTACGAGCTCGGAAAGGTCGATGAGACGTTCTTCATCGCGATGGAGTACGCGTCCGGCCCAACGCTGAGTCAGATCGTGCGCCAGTGCCTGAAGGCCGCCGGCGAGATCCCGATCGCGATCACGATGAACATCCTGGCGCAGGTGTGCGACGCGCTCGATTACGCCCACAACCTGTGCGACGAGTACGGCCAGCCGCTGCGCATCATCCATCGCGACGTGTCGCCGGGAAACATCGTCGTCACCAATACAGGGGTCGTGAAGCTGATCGACTTCGGGATCGCCAAGGCGACGATCTCGAGCGTCAAGACCCAGGTCGGCTTCATCAAGGGCAAGTTCGGCTACATCGCGCCCGAGTACATCACCGGCCAGATCGACGCGCGGGTCGATCTGTTCGCGATGGGCGTGGTCGCCCACGAGATGCTCGCCGGCCGGCGGTTGTTCGAGGGCAAGGACGACTTCGAGACGCTCGACAACATCCGCCAGCTCTCGGTGCGGCCGCCGTCGGTGTGGAACCCGAACGTGACGCCCGAGATCGACGACATCGTGATGACCGCGCTGGCACGCGATCCGGACAAGAGGTGGCAGACCGCGCACGCGATGCAGATCGCGTTCACCAATGTCGTGCGCGAGCTCGGCGTGATGGTGGGCGGCCCGCAGATCGTCGAGTGGGTCGAGTGGGCGTTCAGCCAGGTCCCGCGCGAGGCCGATCAGCTGCCCGCGCGCGCGTTCCGCCATACCCCTGGCCGCAGCGACACCGACGAGCTGGCGCTGCTGCCTCGCCTACCCGCCGCCCCGGACACCGGGTTCTCGATCCAGTTCAACCGAGCCAGCAGCACACAAGAGGTGGCCGCCGCGCTCGCCAAGCTCGGGGCGCAGGACGAGGCGCGGGCCGCGCACGAGCACGGCGCGCAGGATGAGCTCGGTGCCCACGGCGGGCTCGATGCACAGGGCGATCACCGTGTCCCGAACCGGCTCCGTGCGCACGCCGATCTCGGCCCCCATAACGAGATCACCGCGTATGCCGAGGTGGCGGCCCACGGCGGGCTCGGCGCAGCGACCACGACCGGGCCGCTGCTGGAGCTCGGCGCGCAGGAAGATCTGGTCACACCCGAGCATCTCGGCGCGCACGACCGGCTTAGGACCCGCGACGGACGCAGCGTTGCCGACGAGCTCGATGCCCACGACGACCTCGGTGTGGCGGACCCGCTCGGCGCACAGGACACGCGATATGATCTCCACCGGGGCGACGACCTCGACCCGGAGGACGACCTCGACCCGGAGGACGACCTCGATCCGCAGCACGATCTCGATCCGCAGGACGACCTCGATGCGGATACCGGACACCGCGACGCGCCCTACCGGCTCGGCCCCCATGATGGCCTCCGCGTCTCGGACGAGCTCGATGCACCGGACGAGCTGGACGCACCGGACGAGCTCGGGGCGGTCACCGGCCCGTACCCCACGGTGCGGGCGCCGCTGCTCTCGGAGTACAACGAGACGGCGCCCCTGGATCGCGTCCTGATCGCGCTGAACGACACACCGACGCCGACGCCCTTGTTCGTGCCTGCCGCGCCGCTACCGCTTCCAGCGCCGCAGCACGACTCGCGGGGCTATCCAGCCGCGCTGCGGCACGATCGCGCCAGCGAGCGAGGGATCGACCGTGGCAGCGGGATCGACGAGATCGCCATGCCGCGCGTCGGCTTGTTCGAGACGCCCGCGTCGCCGATGAGACCTGCGCGCGCCGCAACCCCGAGCGGCCCTCCTGAACCCCAGCGAGTCGTCGCTCGCGCCGCCACTCCGAGCCGCCCCCCCGAGCCGCAGCGAGTCACCGCCACCCGCGCCGCAACGCCGAGCCGGCCCCCCGAGCCACAGCGAGTCACTGCCGCCCGCGCCGCAACGCCGAGCCGGCCCCCCGAGCCACAGCGAGTCACTGCCGCCCGCGCCGCAACGCCGAGCCGGCCCCCCGAACCACAACCGGCACCCGCCGCCCGCGCCGCAACCCCCAGCCGGCCCCCCGAACCACAACCGGCACCCGCCGCCCGCGCCGCAACCCCGAGCCTCCCCGCGGAGCCGCAGCCCCAAAAGCGGCGCAGCCTGCTGTGGCTGATCCTGCTGATGGTCGTGCTCGGCGTCGCGGCGATGGCGGCTGCGTACTTCTGGCCTACGAACATGTAGCCCGCTGTAAACCTGCCGAAGGCTGGCCGGATCAGTAGATCAGGTCGCCGACGAAGATCGAGCCGTGCGTCGAGCCGATGGGACCGACGAACTGCACCACGCGGCGATCGTGCGCGGGTAGGTCGATCATCTGGAACGGCCGCGTCATCGGCTCGCCGTTCGCGTCGTGAAACGCGGCGATCACCATGGCCTGGCCCGGGCGATCGGCGGCGTTGACGACGTAGGCCTGGACGACGGTCTTGCCGCGATCATCGAACGAGTGGAGATCCGTGATCTGAGCGCGCGGCGGCTCGCTCGGGATCATCGCACCGGTCACCGTGATCCGCGCCGCCGCTGCGGTCGGCCGCGCCGCGCGCTGGCTATCGACGAGCGCAAAGGTGCGCGACTCGCGCCCCGGGACCCACAGCGATTGCCGCTTGAGCTCGCCGACGGTCGCGCCGGCGGAATCCTTGAGCTCGCCGCCGAGCGTGACGTAGGCGCCCTGGGGCGCCGTGTTCTCCGCGTCGACCAGGACGAACGTCGCGGTGCTCGCGAACGCACCGTCACCGACCGCGTCGGTCCGCATCCGCGCACCCGCGGAGACGCGGATCGCGTCGAGATCGAGGTTGTGCGACGGGCCACCGTGGTCGCACGCCAGAAGCGCAACCCCCGTGCCCAGCACGACGAAGAACATGAAGCTGACCGCGCGGCCCGGCATGTACGGGCCAGGTATACCGCGGCTCGCCGGCTCCACAATTGGCTTGCCGGCGGCGACGCCAGCGGCGCCTGTATCAGATCGCCAACTCAGGCAGCGGTACGGCCGGTCGCGAGCCCGGCCGGCCGCGGGGCTGGCTCGTGCATCCGCAGCACGTCCAGAAGCTTCGGCGACAGCTCGATCGTGACGAGCCCGAGCCGCCGCAGCTTGACCAGCGCGGCGGCGAGCGTATTGACACGCTCTTCAGCCGAGGCACGCTTGTCGACGATGATCCGGTACTCGCCCTTGACCCGGCACAGCCCGCCGTGGACGACGCTCGTCTGCAGCGGCTCGTAGCTGACGCGAACCTTCAGCTGCTCGGCGGCAGATTCGAGGAGCTCGAGTACAACTTCAGGCTTCATAGTCAACCCACAGTACCAAGATCGATCGGCAGCGCAACCTCCGTGTCCGCGAACCGGACGAAACCAGCAGCGGCCCGGGATCACTACGAGATCGGCAGGATGACGCGAAACGCGGCACCGCCGAGATCGGATCGACCGACGCGGATCTGGCCGCGATGCTGGTCGATGATGTTGCGCACGATCGGCAGGCCGAGCCCGGTGCCTTTGCCGTCGGACTTGGTCGTGAAGAATGGCTCGAAGATCCGCTCGTGATCACCATCGGCGATCCCGGGTCCGGAATCGCTGACTTCCAGGGCCACGGTGGACTCGCTCTCGGACTGGGCGCGAACGATCACCCGCCCGCCCATCTCGACCGCGTGCACGGCATTGGTGATGAGGTTTATCAGCACCTGCTCGAGCTGGCCGCCGACCGCCTGGACGACCGGTAGCGCGGGATCGACCTCGATGCCCAGGGTCACCCCGCCGCGCTCGAGCAGGTGCTCGCAGATCGACACCGACTGGCGGACCACCGAGGCGAGATCGATCGACTCGACGTCGCGCCCCGACGGCCGCGCGTACTGCACGAGGTCGCGCGAGAACCGCAGGATGCGCTGCGCGCTCGCCCCGATCCGCCGCAGCTTCTCGAGATCAGGCTCCTCGGCGCCCTGCGACGCGAGCTTGCGGACCAGGTACTCGGCGTACACCGTGATCGACGTCAGCGGGTTGTTGAGCTCGTGCACGACGCCCGCGGCGAGCTCCCCCAGCGTCGCGAGCCGCTCGGCGCGGACGATCTGCTGCTGGAGCGCCTCGATCTGCGACATGTCCTGGCCGATCGCCACGAGCGCTTCGATCGGTCCCCCCGCCGCCCCGGCGCGTCCCACCGGCGCGATGCTCCACACCGTGCGCACGGTGCCGTGCCGCAGGCTCGGGAGCGCCACGGTGACCGCGGCGTGGTGCTGGCCGGCCAGCGCGGACGCAAACGAGCTCGTGAGGTACTGGCGCTGATCCGGCGAGATGAAGTCGCGGACGTCGCGGCCGAGCACGTTGTCGCGGCTGAGCCCGACCAGCTCGAGCAGCGCGCGGTTACACGCGGTGATCCGCCAGCCGTGGTCGACCCCCAGGATCAGCGCGTTGGCGTTCTCGAGCAGGCGAGCCTGGTAGTCGCGCAGTCCCAGCGCGTCGTCCTGAAGCCGCAGCGTGCGCAGCGCGCTCCCCAGCAGCGACGCGAGCGCGCGCACCGCGGGCTCGTCGGTCGTGCGGGCATCTGCGCTCGGCACGTAGCCGACGTCGAGCACGCCGTAGAGCTCGCCACCGGCGGCCAGCGCGATCGCAAAGCCGGTGGCGATCCCGGTGAACGGCGAGTCCCACCGATCGCGGATCACGAGCCGGGCGCTCGCCGCGACCGCGGCCTTGAGCTTGGCGCGCGCGAGCGCGGCCTCCGTGAGAGTCACGCTGTCGGCGAGCGCGCCCTGCCGCATCGGCGCGCCGCGCACGTAGCCCTGGGCCGGCTCGCGCGACCGCACGTCGAGCACGCGCACGCACAGCGCGCGGCCGGGCAGCAACCCGCCGAGCACGTCGAGCGCGCGCTCGACGACCGCCGGCTCGGACGTGGCGTTGCCCAGCTCGGTCGCCAGCTCGCGCAGCGCCGCCAGCTCGGCCTCCGCCGTCGGCCGGGTGAACGTCACGAGTTGCCTTCGCGATCCCGGATGTCGCCCAGGTCGACGAGCTCCGCGCGGTCGCCCAGATCGCTCAGATCGCGCAGATCGCTGAGCGTCGGGGTCAGCGGGTTGGCGCGCTCTGCCGACGACGACACCGGCGGAAACTCACCGGTCTGGACCTCGTCGCTCGACACCGGGATCGCGATGTCGCTGTCGGGCGCGGCGCGCTCCAGATCGAGCATCCGCGCGCCGCCCACGTAGTCGGTGGTCTCGTACTTCGTGATCCGGCCGATCTTCTTGACGATCCCGGCCATGCGCTCGGCCTCCGACAGGATGATGGCGACGGCGCGAAGGTGCGTGGCGCCCTTGGGGCTCTGCCGCTCGATCAGCCCCGAGTACCCCATGATCGAGGTCAGCGGCTGGTTGAGCTCGTGCGCCGCCGCGCCGGCGAGCTCGGCGACCAGCGCCTGCTTCTCGGACAGCTGGAGCTTCTGCTGCGCGTCGAGCAGCCGCTGCTCCATGCGGATCCGCTCGCGCAGATCGGTGAGGATGCCGACGGTCGCGACCTCGCGATCGCGCTCGTACAGCGTCGACGCCGTGATGCTGACCGGGACGACCTCGCCGGTCGCGGTCCGGACCTCGCGCCGGGTCTGTTCGAGCCGGCCGACGCCGCCGTACGAGGTCGACCGCAGCATGCGCATCACCTGATTGGCGCCGCCGGCTTCATAGAGCGCCCACACCGGCATCTTGCCGATGACGTCGCGCGCGCGATAGCCGAACAGCCGCTCGGCCCCCTGGTTGAACAGGATGATCTTGCCGCGCAGATCGGCGGCGATGATCGCGTCGACCGTCGAGTCGATCAGGCGCTCGAGGAACTCCTTGGTCGACCGCAGCTCGTGCTCGAGCCCGCGCTCGGCGGTGACGTCGCGGAACGCCAGGATCACGGCGCCGGTGCCCGCGAGCACCGTGGAGGTCGACACCGAGACCCAGACCGGCGCGGCCGAGGTCGTCGACAGCTGCAGATCGAAGGCCTCGACGTTGACGCCCGCGAGCACGCGCGACACGGTGTCCGAGACCTGCGACCGCTGATCGTTGCCGACCAGATCGATCAGCTCGCCGCCGAGCAGGCCGTCGCGGGCGAACCCCGTGATCCGCTCGGCGGCGCGGTTGAGGAACAGGATGCGGCCCGCGTGGTCGAGCACCACGACGCCGTCGGCGCCGGCCTCGAAGTGCTCCTTGAGCGAGTCGATCCCGCGCAGCCGGCGCTCGGCCTCGTAGCGCGCCCGCGACACCCGGTGGGTCTGATCGCGCAGGCTCTCGAGCACGGCGCCGTGCCGGAGGTGCGCGGCCGTGATGCTCGCGATCAGCTTGCCGAGCTCGATCCCGCGGGGCCCGACGTGGGCGACGCCTGGCGCGCGCTTGCGCAGCAGGATCGCGCCGAGCGCGCGGCCGCGCCACTGCACCGGGAACACCGCGATGCCGCGGACCCGGCGAGTCGACAGCAGATCCGAGATCGGCGCGGTCAGCGGGTGGACGAGCACGTCGTCGATCATCACGGGGAGCAGCGCGCGGATCGCCTCGGCGACCTCGGGGTACTCGGCGATCGCCAGCGTGAAGCGCTGCAGCGGATCGGCGTCGTTGGCGGCGATCACGAAGCCGTGGTCGCTGCCTTCGATGTGCGCGATCAGCGAGGCGCGATCGAAGCCCAGCGCGGTCGCGGTGATCGACAGCACCTGGATCAGCGCCTCGGCGTCGTCGCCATCGGCGGTGAGCACCTCGTTGATCCGCGCCAGGGTCTGGGCCGCCGCGACGTGCTTGCGGCTGAGCTTGGACAGGTTCCGGCAGCGCACCGCGACGAGCGAGCCCGGCGCCGGGATGCGAACGACGTCGGTCGCGCCGGCGGCGAGCGCCTCGGCGACGGCGGTGGGCGGGATCGCGGGGACCACGGCGAGGATCGGGACCTCGGCCAGCGCGGGGATGTCGCGCGCCTCGGAGACCAGCTGAGCGGCCTCGGTGCCCGTCATGACCAGGAGCTCGGGCACCCCAGGCCCGGTCGGGAGCTGGCTATCGGCACGGGCCGCGAGCCCGCTCGCTGCGAGCTGCGCGACCAGCTGGGCGCGCTCGGGCTCGCTACCGCCGAGCACGACGATCGATGCAGGATCCACCGAGCCGCCACCGTACCACGACGACGCGAACGAGACCGCGGCGGGGCGGCCCACACCGCACAGATCGCCGATCAACGCGTGGCCTCGAACGCCGCCAGCGCCGCCGCGAACACGAGTTTTACTGGGACGCCGTGGCGGCGGGCCGCGGCCACGCACGCGTCGAGCTCGGGGGCGGCGTTCATGATCGTGTCGCCGTCGGCCGCGACCTTGACGGCGATCGCGCCATACGGCGTTGCGACCTCGCGGATCGAGCGCGCGAGGATCGTGCGCTCACGCGCGGCGTAGCGCACCCCGATCGTCGTGGTCTCTCGCAGGATCGCCGTGGTCACCGCGGCGCGCGCCTCGGCGGTCACCAGCGCCGACAGCATCAGCGCCGGCCGGCCCTTCTTCATCGTGATCGGCGTCCACCACACGTCGAGCGCGCCCGCGGCGAACACCGCCTCGCTCGCCGGGCCGCACAGCTCCGGGCTCATGTCGTCGATGTTGGCCTCGATCTGCCACACGGCATCGCTGGCGGCAGCGCCGGGCGCTGGGCCGGCCTCGATCACGACCGCGCGCAGCGCGTTCGCGCGGTCCGCCAGCTCGGCGTCGCCGGCGCCCCACCCCACCGCGACCGGGCGCCCCGTCGGCGCGGCGGTCCACCGGGTGACCGTGGCGGCGAGGATCGCGGCGCCGGTCGGGGTGCACAGCTCGCGCGCGACGCCGCCATCGGCGATCACGCCACCGACGTCGCGCAGGATCTCGAGTGCGGCGGGCGCCGGCACCGGCAGGACGCCGTGCGCGCACGTGACGGTGCCGTGGCCCATCGCGACGCTGGTGCAGCTCACCGACGCGGGGGCGAGCCAGTCGAGCGCCGCCGCGGTGCCGACCACGTCGACCACCGAGTCGATCGCGCCGACCTCGTGGAACGCGACGTCGTCGACCGTCATCCCGTGCAGCTTGGCCTCGGCGCGCGCGATCCGATCGAAGATGTCGAGGGCGCGGCGCCGGGTGCCCTCGGTGAGCGGCGCGTCCGCGACGCGCTGGCGGATCGCGGCGTAGTGGTAGTGCGCGTGGTCGCGCGCCGGGCCCGCGTGCACGTGATCGCCGGGCGTGTGTGCGTGGTGGTCGCCGGTCGCAACACCGCGCGCCGGGTCGCCATGCCGGTGATCGTGATCGCCGTGGACGTGGGCGCCGTGCGCGTGGGTGCCGTGCCCGAGGCCGTGCGACCCCGCGCCATGGACGTGGAGCTGGATGCGCGGCGCCGCGGTGCGGGGGGGCGCCACCGCATGCACGTGGCGATCGGCGCCGACCAGCTCGCCATCGGTGTCGACCTTGATGTCCACGGCCGCGATGCCGTGCTTGACCACGCGGGTGACGCGGAGCCGCGCGCGGCCGGCGCCGATCGCATCGAGCGCGTCGCCGACGACCTCGACCGGCACCCCGAGATCGATCAGCGCGCCGAGCATCATGTCGCCCGCCGCGCCGCTCGCGCAGTCGACGTGCAGGTGCCGGCCCTGGATCGCGGTCATGGCGTGACCTCGCGGCGCGCTGCCAGCCGCGCGATCCGGACCGCCGCGACCGCGGCCCCGACGCCGTTATCGATGTTGACCACGGTGATCCCGAGCGCGCACGACGCCAGCATCGCGCCGAGCGCCACCAGGCCGTCGAGCGACACGCCGTAGCCGACGCTGGTCGGCACCGCGATCAGCGGGCGATCGACCAGGCCGCCGAGCACCGACGGCAGCGCGGCCTCCATGCCGGCGACCGCGATCACCACCGCGCCGTCGCGGATGGTGTCGAGCCGCGCCAGCAACCGGTGCACGCCGGCCACGCCGACGTCGCTGACCCGGACCACCCGCGCGCCCAGGAACTCGGCGACCAGCGCGGCCTCCTCGGCGACCGGCAGATCGCTGGTCCCCGCGCACACCACGGCGATCGGCGCGGCGGCCGGGCGCGCGACTGGCGCGCCGAGGATCGCGAGCCGCGCGAGCTCGTGGACCACGACCTCGGGGACCAGCGCGCGCAGCGCCTGTGCCTTCACCGGATCGACGCGCGTGGCGATCGCGCCGCCGGCGCGGCGGGCCAGCTCGCGCAGCGCCGCGGCGATCTGCTCGGGAGTCTTGCCGGCGCCGAACACGATCTCCGGCACGCCGGTGCGAAGCTCGCGATGGTGGTCGATCAGCGTGCTGCCGACGGCGTGCGCGACCTCGGCGTACGGGAGATCACTGAGCTGGCGCACGGCGTCTGCCGCCGAGAGCGTGCCAGTGCGCACTCGATCGAGCGTCTCGAGCAGCTGCTGCCGATCCACGGACGCTTCGTACCATGGTAAGCGAGCGTGTGGTGTTCACCCCTGGAATCAGCTCGACCGCGACCGAGGGCCGGCTCTACATCATCACCGGGCAGTCGCTGTGCGTCGCCTATGCCGCCGACGGCGGCGAGCCCCGCGTGCCGGTCGGCCCGGTGCCGCGATCGGCGCTCTACCTGGGCGATCTCGATGGCGCACCGTGCTTCGCCCGCCTGCTCGCGGACGGTGAGGTCGCGCCGGAGGGCACCGATCCGATCGCGCTGCGCCAGCTGTTCGGGGCGCTCCCCGACGACGACTTCGGCGTGGCGGGGCGCGCGCTCGGCATGACGGCGTGGGACCGCGACCACCGGTTCTGCGGCCGGTGCGGCGCCCCCACCGAGCGGTCGAGCGCCGAGCGGGTACGGACGTGCTCGCAGTGCGGGTTCGGCGCGTACCCCCGGTTGTCGCCCGCGATCATCGCGCTGGTCGAGCGCGACGGCCGGGCCCTGCTCGCCCGCAACGCGCGATTTCCGCTGCCATTCTTCAGCACGCTGGCGGGCTTCGTGGAGATCGGCGAGTCGCTCGAGGCGGCCGTCGCGCGCGAGATCCACGAGGAAGCCGGCATCGCGATCACCGACATCCAGTACTTCGGCAGCCAGCCGTGGCCGTTCACCGGCTCGTTGATGATCGGCTTCACCGCGCGCTGGGCCAGCGGCGACATCGTCGCTGAACCGACCGAGATCGCCGATGCCGACTGGTTCCCGCCCGACCAGCTGCCGCGGATCCCGCCCAAGCTCAGCATCGCGCGCGAGCTGATCGACGACTTTGTCCGGCGCCACGGCGGCGACGCGCTGACGTGACCGCGGCTGCCTCCGGCGTTGCTGTGCCGTGATCGTCCTGTGACGCGCGGGACTCCGGCGTGCGTCGATTCTGCCGCGGACACGCGTTACGCTCGTCGCATGATCAAGCACGCGACGTTCGAGCCCACGTGCGGCGTCTGCCAGTCGCTGGCCGGCCCCTCCCCGGCCGCGCCGGTCTACGAGGACGAGCTGTGGCACGTCCGCCATGCCGATCCCGCGGGTGTGCCGGGCTGGATGCTGCTCATCACGCAGCGCCACGTCGGTGGCCCCGCGCACTTCGACGACCGCGAGGCGGCGGCGCTGGGCCCGGCCCTCCGCCACTTCTCGCGCGTGCTGGAGCGGGTGACCGGAGCGGTCCGCATCTACACGGCGGCGATGGGCGAGAGCCACCCGCACTTTCACGCGCACCTGGTCCCGCGCTACGCGCAGATGCCGGGCAACGCGCGCGGGTGGAGCGTGTTCGATCTGCAGCGCGCCGTCGGGGCCGGCGAGGTCGCGATCGATCGCGTGGCGGTCGAGCGTGTGACGGCAGCGTACGCCCTGGCGCTGCGCGAGCTGCCGCCGCCGAGCACGCGCTGAAGACGTCCCGGCCGATCGATTCGACGCCGGGCTTGAACGGGGGCCAGAGGACCGGACGTGACGTGATCGTACGTCGACGTCGACCTTGACGAAGGTCGTTGACCTTGACGTGGCCGTAAACGTTGACGTCCATCATTGACCTCGACCTGAGCCCTCCGCACTGACTAACTTCGTCGACACCACTCCTCCGTCGGTCGAGGTGCAAGGTCAAGGATGTGTGTCGACGTTTACGTTCCGCTTCGCTGACGTCAACCTCAACGTTTGGGGTCGAGGTCGAGGTCTACGCCTGATGATGGCTCCCAAGTCGGGACGTGGTGGGCGTTGCCGTGAACGTCGACCTTGACCTTGACGAAGGTCGTTGACCTAGACGTGGCCGTAAACGTTGACATCCATCATTGACCTCGACCTGAGCCCTCCGCACTGACCGCTTCGTCGAAGCCGCCGTGTGCAACGGGCAACAGACGTCGAGCGATCGATTCGTGAAACGTCCTGGTGGGGCGAGGAGTTCCGTGCCACGGGACCGCGAACCAAGCGCGAGCCGCGCGCAATCGTGCGAGCATCGCTTGCATGACGTGGCGCACGAACACCAGCAGGCCCCGGGCCGCGTTGTTGGTCGCCGCGATCGCCGCGTGCGGGCGTCCGCCGGAGCCGAACGAGCCGAGCTGGATCGAGCGCGACGCGCGCGGAGCCACGCACGCCACGGCACCCGAGCGAACGACCGCGAGCACGGCGCCGGGGATCGACGCCGCGCGGATCGACGACTACGACGAAGCCGCGGTCCGCGCCGCGCTCGACGCGCTCGGGGACCGCGCGCCTGCTGGCAAGCTGGCGCTGCGGGCGGCGCGGCTCGCGCATCACCGCGGCGACGATCGAGAGGCCCGTAGCTGGCTCGCGCGGGCCGCAACGGCGGCGGACAGTGCCGAGATCCACGCGGCGGCGACCGCGCTCGGCGGAGAGCTCGTGGTGACCGCGGTCGATCCGGCCCTGATCGCCGTGCTGCTGCCGCTGTCGGGCGTGTACGGCGCGCTCGGCGGGGAGCTGCGCGCCGCGATCGAGCTCGCCCCCGCGAGCGGCACGCGCTGGCTCTACCTCGACACCGGCGGAACCCCCGACGGCGCGGCGGCGGCAGCCGCGACCGCCGCCGCCCGGGGGGCGATCGGGATCCTCGGGCCGGTCGGGCAGCGCGAAGCGATCGCCGCCGCGCGGGTGGCGGCGCTGCACGGCGTGCCGATCGCGCTGCTCGCTCCCGCCGATGGCGCCGATCCGGGCGCCGGCGTGTTCCGGGTCGCCGCGTCGTCAGCCGATGAGGGTCGCGCGGTGGCGCGGCTGGCCGCCGAAGACAGCTTCCCCACGGTCGGCGTGCTCGCGCCACGCGACGACGTAGGCCGCGACGCCGCCGAGGCGTTCGTCGCGGAGGCCACGCGGCTCGGCCTGCAGGTCACTGCGCGGGGCAGCTACGATCCGACCGGCGGCGACGTCGAGCCCGACATCAAGGCGTTTCTCGGCCTCGTGCCCGCGCAGAATCCGCGACTCGCCGCCCACCTCGCGCGCCACGGCAAGACCGCCTGGCAGACGTTCTCGCCCGACATCCCGTACACGCTGCTCTACGTCCCGGATCGCTACGACCGCGCCGCGATCGTCGCGGCGTTCCTGCCGTACTACAACGTCGAGCTGCGCACGACCGACGCCCCCGATCCGTATCAGCTGGCGCGCAAGCACGGCGGCCACGTCCCCCAGGTGGTGCAGCTGGTCGGCGGCGCGGGCTGGCACCACGCGAGCTTGCCGGTGCGCGGCGGCGCCGCGGTGCAAGGCGCGCTGATCGTCGACGACTTCGCGGGCGAGCTCGGCGGCGATCTCGCCGTGCAGTTCTCGGCGGCGTTTCTCCAGCGGACCCGGCGCGCGCCGAGCGCCGCCGCGGCCCAGGCCTACGACGCCGCGAGCCTCGTGGCCGTGGCGCGCGCCGAGGCGGCGTCGGCCGGGGATCCGCGCGCCGCGCTGCGATCCGCGCTCGCCCACGCCGCGCTCACCGACGGTGCCTGTGGCCCTGCCGCGATCGGCCCGGACGGGGAGCTCGCTCGCACGCCCAGCGTGCTCGAGGTCCGCGGCGACGAGCTCGTGCTCTCGCAGTGACCCGCCGGGCCGCGGGGCGCCCAACGTCCGGGAACCAGACAGAGACACCGTCCCCCGTCTGCTCCGCATCCGGGCAGCTCGCTTCGTGCCCTGGCTTAGTTCTTCGCTACCGCCAAGTCACGCCTGACCTGCTGCGCAGGTCTCCCGTCTGCTCCGCATCCGGGCAGCTCGCTTCGTGCCCTGGCTTAGTTCTTCGCTAACGCCAAGTCACGCCTGACCTGCTGCGCAGGTCTCCCGTCTGCTCCGCATCCGGGCAGCTCGCTTCGCGCCCTGGCTTAGTTCTTCGCTAACGCCAAGTCACGCCTGACCTGCTGCGCAGGTCTCCCGTCTGCTCCGCATCCGGGCAGCTCGCTTCGCGCCCTGGCTTAGTTCTCGCCAGCTTCCCTCGAGAACCTTGGTTTATCGCCAGAATTTCGGGGACCGAGACGAGAACACGAAACGCGCAGCTCCGACAATCGCGCGCACGGCGCGCCTCACCGCGATCGCGATCGGCCGCGCGATCCCGCCTCTGGCGCGGTCACGGTCTTGACCCGCGACGCCGCCACCTCGCGCGCGAGCACCTCCTTGAGGAGGTCGACGAACACGCGTGACTTGAGCGGCGGCGTCGCGCTCGCGGTCTGCGCGTAGACGACATAGAGCGGAAGGCCACCGCGGCCGAGCCGGTAGCACGACCAGTCGGGCAGCACCTCGACGAGCTCGCCCCGTGCGAGCGGCTCGCGGATCATCCACTCGTTGACCCGCAGGATCCCCTCGCCGGCGCACGCGAGCTGGGTCGCCAGCGTCGGGCTCGTCGTGTGAACGACGCCCTCGATCTCGAGCCGCTCGGTCCGCGTGCGCGCGCGGCGGTGATAGAACGACCACTCGACCGGCCCGACGACCTGCGCGATCGTGATGCACGCGTGATCGCGAAGCTCGAGCGGGCGCTGTGGCGCGCGGTGAGCCGCGAGGTACGCCGGGCTCGCCACGAGCCGCACCGGCACCTTGCCGAGCAGCTGGGCGCGCAGCGACGAGTCCGACAGCCGCCCCGTGCGGATCGCGAGATCGAAGCCGCCTTCGACGAGCGCGACGTTGCGATCCGACAGATCGAGCTCGAGGCGCAGCTCGGGGTGACGGCGGCGGAGCTCCGGCAGGTACGGCGCGAGCAAGCGCTCGCCGATCGAGACCGGCATCGACACCCGCAGGTGGCCGCGTGGCACGCCCCCGGTGAGCTCGGCGACCGCGTCACGCGCGGCCCGGCGCGCCGCCAGCAACCCCTCGGCGTGGCTCGCGTACAGCACGCCGGCCTCGGTCAAGCTGACCCGGCGCGTGGTCCGCGCGAGCAGCTGGGCGCCGAGCTGGCGCTCTAGCTCGGCCACCGAGCGCGACAGGCTCGACGTGCTGCGTCCGAGCAGCTTCGCCGCGCTGGTGAACCCGCGCACCTTCACGACCTGGAGGAACACCTCGGCAGCGGCCAGCTCGTCGAACCCCGGACGGATGAACCGGACGACATCTTTGCGAGTCATGCAACAGTCACTTGCTCGTTGGCCGCTTTGTTTCGCATCGCGTGACCGGCATTGTGCCACACAAGGAGCTCGCCCATGGTCGCCGTCACATCGAACAACAGGTCGTCCGCCCCGGCCGCGATGCCGGCGCCCGACGGGCACGCGCTCGAGCTGCCCGCGGTCGACGGGGTGCCGCTCGCGGCGCGGTATTTCGCACCGCACGGTTCGCCAGGCCAGGCGCGGGGCTCCGCGCTGATCGTGCCGGCGATGGGCGTGGCGCAGGCGTTCTACGCCCCGTTCGCGGCGTGGCTCGCCGAGCTCGGCCTCCATGCGATGACGTTCGACTACCGCGGGACGGGGCTGTCGCGGCGCGGCTCGCTGCGCAAGGTCGACGCCGACGTCGTGACGTGGGCGCGGCTCGATGCCACGGCGGTGCTGCGCGCGCTCGAGGATCGCGCGCCAGACCTGCCGATCAACTGGATCGGCCACAGCCTGGGCGCGCAGATCATCCCGTTCGTCCCCGATCACCGCACGCTCGCGAAGATCATCACGATCGGGGCCGGCAGCGGCTACTGGCGCGACAACACGCCCGCGCTCCGCCGCAAGGTGCTGGTCATGTGGTACGGCGCCGTGCCGCTGCTGACGCCGGTTTTCGGCTACTTCCCAGGCAAGCGGCTCCGCATGGTCGGCGATCTCCCCGCCGGTGTGATCCGCCAGTGGCGGCGCTGGTGCCTCGATCCCGAGTACGCCGTCGGCGTCGAGGGCCCCGCGGTCCGCGAGCTGTTCGCGCGGGTGACCACGCCGATCACGGCGGTGTCGTTCACCGATGACGAGATGATGTCGGCGCGCAGCACCGAGTCGTTGCACGGCTTCTACACCGGAGCGCCCCAGACCGCCCGGCGGCTCGCGCCCCGCGATCTGGGGCTCGCGCGGATCGGCCATTTCGGCGGCTTCCGGCCCGCCATGCGCGATGCGCTGTGGGAGGGCGTCCTGCGCTCCGAGCTCGCCCTGGCGCCGCGATAGCGCGACGCGCGCCGGCCTATCCGGTGCCCGAGTTGGGCAGCGCGGCACCGCCACGCTATGCTCCGCCGGTGGTAATCACTCCGCGGCAGGCCGCGATTCATCTCGCGCTGTTCGCCGCATGCTGCGCGACCACCTGGTGGTTCGGTGGCCCGTACTTCGCGGCGACCCTGATGGGGATCCTGTTGTGCCACGAGCTCGGCCACTACGTCATCGGCCGGCGCCGCGGCGTCGAGGTCTCGCTGCCGTACTTCATCCCGATGCCGCCGCAGCTCACGTTCGGCACGCTCGGCGCGGTGATCCGCATGCGCACGTCGATCCCGGATCGCAACGCGCTGTTCGACGTCGGCGCGGCGGGGCCGATCGCCGGGCTCGTCGTCGCGGTCCCGCTGCTCGTCGTCGGGCTCTGCCTGTCGCGCGTCGGGCCGATCCCTCCCGACTCCATGATCGAGGGCAACTCGATCCTGTATGCGGTGCTCAAGTACGCGGTGTTCGGCCGCTGGTTGCCGTCGGGCGGCGTCGATGTCCAGCTGCACCCGATGGCGTTCGCCGGCTGGGTCGGCCTGCTGATCACCATGATCAACCTCATGCCGATCGGCCAGCTCGATGGCGGTCACGTCGCGCGCGCGGCGCTCGGGCAGTCACACGAAAAATGGTCCGGCCGGCTGCACCTGGCGCTGCCGGCGTTGGGGCTGGCGATCGGCAGCGTCATGTTCTTGCTCGCGCTGCGGATGGGGCGCGGCGTGGTCGATGCGCTGTCCTACGCATCGTCTGGCCTGGTGCCGTGGCTGGTGTGGGCGGCGATGCTCGGCTGGATGCGGCGGCGAGCCGGCGAGTACCACCCGCCCGTCAGTGAAACTCTGCTCGACCCCGGGCGGCGGCGCTATGCGATCGCGATGCTCGTGATCTTCTTGTTGATCGCGACTCCGGTCCCGTTCCGCTCGGCCTTGTGACAAGCTCGCCGTGTGCGCGCCGACCCAGCGACCCCCGAGCCGGATCTGGCGCAGTGCCCCAAGTGCGGCGCGCCAAGCCGCGACGGCGCCACGGCATGCACGAGCTGCGGGCTGACGGTCGCCCGCATGGCCGCGTACGCCTTGGCACGCGACGCGGCGGTCCCGGACGTCCTGCGCCACGCGTGGACCCATACCACCACGCACTGGCACGACCCGGCCGCCCACGACGAGCTGCTACGGCTGGTCGTCGCCAACAACTGCTACGCGTGGGCCGCGGGGCGCTACCGCACGCGCGAACGCGACGCCGTCGCCGAGCGCCAGCTCGAGCGATTCCGGCGCGCGGCCGAGGTGACGCTGCTGGCCAGCGCGACGGCGCGACCGGACGCGGCGAGCAAGCCGTATCGCTCGGCGACGACCGTGCTCGCGATCCTGATCATCCTGATCGCCGCGGGGCTGGTCTACGCGACGGTGGCCCGCGATCACGCGATCCCGACGAGCGCGCGGCCGCAGCCCTCCGGACCCGTGCGACCGCTGTCGCCGGGGCATCCAGTGAGCTCGTCGACGGTCAAGTGAGGTAGAGTTTTCCCTGTGGCCCAAGTCGACTTCGCCGAGCGGCAATTCACGCTCAAGCTCGTGTATTACGGGCCGCCGCACTCGGGGAAGACCAGCAACCTGCGCGCGCTGTACGCTGCGGTCGACAAGCTCAATCGCGGGCGGCTGATGACGCTCGATACGCGCGACGATCGCACGCTGTTCTTCGACCTGTTGCCGGTGTTCTTTCGCGCGTCGGGCTTCTCGTTCCGGATCAAGGTCTACACGGTGCCCGGTCAGCCGGTGCACGAGGCGACGCGCAAGGTCGTACTCGCGAGCGCCGACGCGGTGGCGTTCATCGCGGACTCGCGGCCGGGTCACCGCGAGCCCAATCGCCAGTCGTGGCACAACCTCACGGCAAACTTGAAGGCGCTCGACCTCGACCAGGTGCCCGTGGTGGTTCAGTACAACAAGCGCGATCTGCCCGACGCGGTGCCGCTCGCCGAGGCTGACCGGTTCGGTGACCCCGCGCGGACGATCCACGAGGCGTGCGCCACGGCAGGATCGGGCGTCGTCGAGACGTTCTTCGAGCTCGTCGAGCGCGCCTGGCAGCTACTCGACGCCGACCGCCGGCTTTCGGAGCGCCTGGGGATCGACGCTGCCGCGTTTCGCAACGCCCTGGCCGAGCATGTGGGCGTGACAGAACCTGGTAATATCGCTAGGTGAGTGCGCTCGACGATCGGATCGAGCTGGCGCGTCTGGTGCCTCCGAGTGAGCTCGACGAGCTGGTGACCGCGATCACCCACGCGCTGGGCGGCGAGCTGGCGATCTTCGACTGCAGCGGCCGGCGCCTGGCGGGCTCGGCGGGGGCGGTCGCGTCCGTGGACACCACCCGCCTGGTCGAGTACGACGGCGCACCGCTGGCGCGGCTCGCGGCCGCCGGTCCCCACGCCGACGCGAGCCTCGCGCTGTGCGGCGAGACCCTCGACCTGCTCGTCCACCATGCCTATGCCCGCGACCTCGCGGCCACGACCCACGAAGAGGCGATGCGCGTGACGTTCGCCGAGCTCACCGAGCACAATGCCCGGCTGTCGCGCGCGGTCGCGCGGCTCGAGGAGCTCGATCGTTTGAAGTCAAACTTTCTCGCGACGATGTCGCACGAGTTGCGGACACCGTTGACCAGCGTGATCGGCTATGCCGAGATGATGGCCGAGGGCCTCGCGGGCCCCGTGTCCTCCGATCAGAAGGAATATCTGACCACCATCCTCGGCAAGGCCGACCAGCTGCTCGGCCTGATCACGGCCGTGCTCGACGTGTCATCGCTCGAATCGGGACAGCTGGCGCTCGAGCGCACCACGCTGTCGCTCGCCGATCTGGTCGCCAGCGAGCTCGCCACGTTCGCGCCCCAGGCCGGCCGCCGCGGCATCGCGATCCAGCTCGAGGCGTGCGATGACACCGTGGTCGTCGGCGATCGCCGAAAGCTCCGGCAGATCGTGTCGAGCCTGGTGTCCAACGCGGTCAAGTTCACGCCCGATCGCGGCAAGGTCAGGGTCACGCTGCGGCCCGGCCCGCTGGCGGTGCACGAGCCCGGGCGCGACGCGACCCCCGCGATCCAGCTCGTGGTCAGCGACTCGGGGATCGGGATCTCGCGCGATCAGGTAGCGAAGATCTTCGAGCCGTTCTTTCAGGTCGATTCGTCGTCGACCCGCGCGTTCGGCGGCACGGGCCTGGGGCTCACGCTCGCCAAGGCGTACGTCGAGGCCCACGGCGGGCAGATCTGGGTCGACACCACGCCGGGCCGCGGCTCGACGTTCACCGCGACCTTCCCGGCCAGCGGCGACAGCGCGGCCTCGGCGGGAGCCGGCGCGTGATCGCCGAGCTATCGATGGCGATCCCGTTGGCGATCGTCTGCGTCGTGGTCTCGGCGTTCTGCTCGGGCACGGAGGTCGCGCTGTTCTCGATCCGCCGGATCGAGCGCCAGCAGCTCGGCACCGGCGTGATCGATCGCCGGATCCGCGCCATGCTCGAGCTGCCGCGCCGCCTGGTCGCCACCGTCCTGGTCGGCAACGAGGCGTTCAACAGCGTGCTGGTCGTGGTCGCGTTCGTCGTGCTCCGGGCGTGGTTGTCGCGCTGGGAGGCGTTCTGGCTGGCGCTCGCCGTGGCGCTGCCGCTGATCGTCCTCATCACCGAGATCACCGTCAAGACGCTCGCCGCCAAGGCGCCGCTGGCGTGGTCCCGGCTGTTCGTGCTGCCGCTCGCGGGGTTTGCGCTGGTCGTCCTGCCCGCGCGGCTCGCCGTACAGCTGCTCGCCGGGCTCGTGCTGAAGCCGTTCGGCGTCGCCGCGCGGCCACGGGCGTCGCGCGATCTGTCCGAGGAGGAGTTTCGGACGCTGGTCGACGCCGGCTCGGCGCAGGGCCAGGTCGACGCACGCGAGCGCCGGTTGATCCACCGCGTGTTCGAGTTCAACGACAAGAACGTCGGCCAGGTCATGACGCCGCGCGAGCGGATCTTCGCCTTGTCCTATGATCTGCCGGCGCAGCGCCTGGTCAAGGAGCTCGCGACCCGCGGGTTCTCGCGCGTGCCGATCTATCAGAAGTCGCCCGACAACGTGCAGTCGCTCGACAACATCCGCGGGATCCTGAACGCCAAGGATCTGGTGCGCACCACCGCGGGCCAGCCGCTGGGCCGCCCGCTCGGCGAGCTGCTGCACGAGCCGCTGTTCGTGCCACGCACGACGCCGGTCAAGCGCCTGTTCCTGACCTTCAAGCAGAAGAAGGTCCACATGGCGATCGTCGTCAGCGAGTACGGCAAGGTGCTGGGCCTGGTCACGATGGACGATCTGCTGGCCCAGATCTTCGGGGTGCTGCGCGACGAGCGCGCCGCGCTGCAGAGCGCGACCGCGCCGGGCCGGGCGACCGCACGGGGTCCGGCCGAGATCAAGTCGGACGGCGACACCAGCGGGCCCAGCGCGATCCCGGTGATGCGCGAGGGGCTCGATGGCCATGGGGGGCACGACGAGCACGGGGACCACGACGAGCACGGGGACCACGACGAGCACGGGGACCACGATGGCCATGAGCTGCGCGACCCGAACGACGGATCGGCACCGATCCCTCGCCATGGGCGCCACGGGCGCCACGGGGATGACGGCCTCGTGCATCGCGGCGATACGTCGGCCGGCGCGCTGACGTCATCGGCCGCGAGCTCTGGCGCGCTGATCCTCGATCCACCGCCGCGGCCGATCTACGACGAGGACGAGGTCACGCCACCGGCGACCGACATCGCCGAGCTGGTCCAGGCCGGCCCTCCCGCCGGGGCGAGCCACCGCGAGCGAGGCAAGTCGTGACCACGCCGTCGACGCTTGGTTTCTTGCTGTTCGTGTGCCTGCTCGCACAGGCGTTCTTCGTGGCCGCCGAGGCCGCGCTGTCGGCGTGCAACCGCAACCAGTTGCACGCGCGGGTGGCGGGCGGCGATCTGCGCGCGCGGCGCACCGAGCGCATGCTCGCGGTCCCGCAGGTCACGCTCGCGACCACGCTGGTCGGCGCCAACCTCGCCGCGCTGATCCCGATCCTGCTGGTCGGCATCGAGCTGTCGGCGAACGGCATCTCGCCGCTGTGGTCGCCCCTGATCGTCGTGCCACCGCAGCTGGTGTTCGGCCAGCTGGTGCCCAAGGCGGTCGTCCAGGCGCACGCCGACGTGCTGGTGGATGCGCTGGCGAGCCCGCTGCGGCTGACCTCGTTCGTGCTGCGGCCGCTCGTGTTCGTCGTCGGCGGCTACGCGAGCCTCTTGACCCGGCTGACCCGCACCGATCGCAAGAAGGCGTTCGTCACCCGCGACGAGCTCGCGATGCTGATCGAGAGCGATCCGCAGACCGACCGGCCCGAGATCGGCGCCGACGAGCGCGCGATGATCGCCAACGTGTTCGAGCTGTCGGGCTACAAGGTCGGCGAGCTGATGGTGCCGCTGTCCGAGGTCACCGCGCTGCCCGAGGACGCGGGGATCGCCGAGGCCGCGCTCGAGATCGCCGACAAGCAGCACTCGCGCATGCCGATCTACCGGTCGCGGGTCGACGACATCGTCGGGATCGTGCACGTGTTCGATCTGCTACAGGCGGCGTCGCGCGGCCGGCCCGAAGGCAAGACGCTCGCGAGCCTGGCGCACCCACCGATCTACGTGCCGCTGACCATGAAGGCCAGCGATCTGCTCGTCCAGCTCCAGACCGAGCAGCAGCATCTCGCGATCGTGGTCGACGAGTACGGCGGCGCCGTCGGGATCTGCACGATCGAGGATCTGCTCGAGATCATCGTCGGCGACATCGATGACGAGTACGACACCGAACCGACGCCGATCCGCGCCGAGCGTCCCGGGGTGTGGCGGGTCGAGGCGCGGACCAGCGTGGCGCGGATCAACGCCGAGCTCGACGTCGGGCTACCCGAAAGCGAGGACTACGAGACCGTCGCCGGGCTCCTGATCGAGAAGCTCCGGCATATCCCGGCCACGGCCGAGGTGCTGACCCTGCCGCACGCGACCATCGAGGTCGTCGAGGCCACCGATCGCGCGGTCGAGATCGTCCGGATCATCAAGCGCAAGAAGTAGCGGCGGATGTCGTCACCGTCCGGCGTCACGTACTTCGATCCACAACCCGGATCACAACCCGGCTCGCCGCGGGACGCGCAGGCGCTGCCGTCCCGGTTCGCCAGCCCGTTCGACGCCAGTGACCCGCACCCGCTCGCACGGCGCGCGGCCGACGAGCTGATCGCCCGCGTGCGCGGCCGGACCAGCCTGGATGCGCCGGGCGGCGGCAAGATGTTCGGCGTGCTGGTGGTCGCCGCGCCCGATGGCCGGATCGGCTACCTGCGCGGGTTCTCCGGCATGCTCGACGGCGAATGGCTGGTTCCAGGGTTCGTCCCGCCGCTCTATGATCGCGCGGTGCGCGATGCGATGTGGCCCGCCGGGCAGGCCGCGCTACGCGATCTCGAGCTCCGGCTGCGCGCGCTCGTCGCCTCGCCCGCGCACGCCGCGCTGCGCGCCGAGCACGCCGCCGTCGTCGCGCGCCACGCCGGCGAGCTCGCCTCGATGCGCGCCCGCCACCGCGATCATCGCGACCACCGGCGCGTGCAGCGCGCGGCCACGTCCGCTGCCCCCGCCCGCCATGCCCTCGATCAGGCGAGCCGCGCCGACACCGCCGAGCGCCGCCGGCTCGACGCCGCGCACGCCGGGGAGCTCGCGGCGCTCACCGCGCGGCTCGCCGCGATCGACGACGAGCGCGCCACGCTCGAGCGGCTGCGCGCCAGCGAGTCGCGCGGCCTGATGAAGCAGGTGCACGACAGCTACGTGATCGGCAACGCCCGCGGCGAGCGCCGCCCGCTGCGCGAGCTGTTCGCCCCCGGTGAGCCGCCCGGCGGCGCGGGAGATTGCGCCGGGCCCAAGCTGCTCGGCCACGCCTACGCGACCGGCGTGGTGCCGCTCGCGCTCGCCGAGCTGTGGTGGGGCGCGCCGCCGGTGACCGGAGGCCGGCGTGCCGGCCAGTTCTATCCATCGTGCCGCGGTAAGTGCGGCCCGATCATTCCCTTCATGCTCGAGGGCCTGCCGCACGACGCCCCGCCGGTGTTCGGGGCAGGCCCGATCGCCGCCGACGAGCCCGCTGTGGTGTTCGAGGATCGCTGGCTCGTCGTGGTCGACAAGCCGTGTGGCCTGCTCTCGGTGCCGGGCCGCAGCGGCCTGCTCGGCGATTCGGTCGTCACCCGGCTGCGCGAGCGCTATCCGGGCACGACGGTGGTGCACCGCCTCGACCTCGACACCTCGGGCCTGCTGATCGCCGCCCGAGATCCGGACACCCACGCCGCGCTGCAACGCGCGTTCGCCCGCCGCGAGATCGACAAGCGCTACACCGCGTGGCTCGACGGCGACGTCGCCCGCGACCACGGCGTCGTCGAGCTCGCCCTGCGCGTCGATCTCGACGATCGGCCGCGCCAGATCTACGACCCGGTGCACGGCAAGCCGGCGATCACCCAGTGGCACGTCGTCGAGCGCACCGGCGCGCGCACCCGCGTCGCCCTCGTGCCGCGCACCGGCCGGACCCACCAGCTCCGGGTCCACGCCGCGCACCCGCTCGGGATCGGCGCGCCGATCGTCGGCGACCGGCTGTACGGCCGCCCGGCCGCCCGGCTCGCGCTGCACGCCGAGGCGCTCGCGTTCATGCACCCGCACACCCAGCGCCGGATCGAGCTACTGCGCCCTGCGCCGTTCTAGGCTCAGCGAACGTCCACCTTCCGCCCTCAACGTTGGGTCAACGGCACGGGTCATCGTCAAGCGCTCCGCGGTGGAGCTGCTCGCTTCACGCCGGACTGATGGGGACGGTGTCTCTTTTGTCTCGTTCCGGATTGGTGGGGGACCAATCTGATGGGGACGGTGTCTCTTTTGTCTCGTTCCGGATTGGTGGGGCCGTGAACGGACCAATCTGATGGGGACGGTGTCTCTTTTGTCTCGTTCCGGATTGGTGGGGCCGTGAACACTCTGATGACCGTGTCTCGGTAGAAACCACAGCGCGCGCCGGGCGGACTTCGATCGCGAAGCCAAGGTCTTCGACGCGCTTTTGGAGCGGTTGGCTACGTGGTCCGACCTCAGCACCAGCGCAGCGCGCAGCCCACCTGTTTCATGCGTCGGGCACTTCTCTTCAGCGAGAAGACGAATGCCTAGACCTGGAGATCTAGAACTCGTTGGTCGCGTTCCGGACGGTGGAGCCGTGAACGAGACAAAAGAGACACCGTCCCCATCAAGTATCTAAGATCACTGCGATCTAGATGTCCGGAACGAGACAAAAGAGACACCGTCCCCGTTATTCGTCGAGTAGCGAGCGGACGCGATCGAGCAGGCGCTTGCGCTGCGGGCCGCCGCCATGCGATTCGCCGCTCGCCTGCGCGAGCTGCTCGATCAGATCGCGCTGGCGCGGGCTGAGCTCGGTGGGCACCTCGACAAAGACCTGGACCAGGTGATCGCCGCGCGGCGCCGCCTTGCCGGAGGCCTGCGGGATGCCGCGGCTGCGGATCCGGAACACCCGACCGGGCTGGGTCCCCTCGGGGATCCGCATCTTGACCGGGCCATCGAGCGTGACGATCTCGAGCACGGCGCCGAGCGCGGCCTGCGAGAAGCTGATCGTGTGATCGCTCCGCACGTCGAGGCCATCGCGCCGGAACGTTTCGTGCTCGGCGACGCGCAGGTTGACGTGGAGGTCCCCGGTGGACGCGCCGCCCTTGCCTGGCTCGCCCTCGCCCTTGAACATCTTGACGGTCCCGCTCGGAACGCCGGCCGCCACGACGACGGTGAACTCGCGGGTCTTGCCGTCGCCCGCCGGGATCTCGATCGTCTTGCTGCAGCCGAACGCGGCTTCGCTGAACGTCAGCTCGAGCGTGTAGCGCAGGTCCCTGCCCCGCTGCTTGCCGCGGCGCCGGCGGAACACATCGTTGATGATGTCCTGCGCGGCCTCGACGACAGCGGATAGCCCGCCGGCGTCGTCCTGGTGGCCCCAGCGGTCGTAGCGCGCCCTCGCTTCGCGATCGGAGAGCACGGCGTAGGCCTCGTTGATCTCGCGGAACGCCTCGCCGTTGTTGTCCGGGCTGACGTCCGGATGATGCTTGCGCGCGAGCTCGCGAAACGCGCGCTTGATCTCGATCTCGGTGGCGTCGCGGGGCACCCCCAGCGAGGCGTAGTAGTCGCGCCTGCGCCTCGCCATCACGAACCGCCCGTGTCGGACGCCGGGGACGGGTCGGCCGCGGCGTAGATCGCCTCGCCGATCCGCTGGGCGGAGACCTCGAGGCGCGCGACCGACTCCTGGACCAGCATCAGATCATCGCCCGCCAGCGCCGCACGGCACTCGGCAAGCTCGACCACGAGCAGCTCGCGCTCCGCGTCGGGAAGTAATCCACCAAACTCCTCCATGGCCTTCTCGGAGGAGTAGAGCAGGCCCTCGCCTTTGTTGCGAGCCTCGACCAGCTGACGTCGAATCACGTCCGCGTCCGCCATGTCCACCGACTCCGCGACCAGGCGCTCGATGTCGCCCTCGGACAGCCCCGTCGTGGGGGTCACGGTGATGCGCTGGATACGCCCGGTCCCGTGATCCCGCGCAGATACGCTGAGCACCCCATCGGCGTCGAGCTCGAACGCGACCTCGATCCTCGGCACGCCGCGGGGCGACGGCGGGATGCCGGTCAGCTCGAAGTTCGCGAGCGACTTGTTGTCGGCGGCCATCTGGCGCTCCCCCTGGAGCACGTGCACGTTGACGAACGGCTGGTTGTCGACCGTGGTCGAGAACACCTCGGTCTCGCGCGCCGGCAGCGCGGTGTTGCGCGCGATCAGCGGGGTGAACACGCCGCCCATGGTCTCGATCCCGAGCGACAGCGGCGTGACGTCGAGCAGGAGGACCTCCTCGACTTCACCGGTCAAGACGCCGCCCTGGATCGCCGCGCCGACCGCGACGACCTCGTCGGGATTGACCCGCCGGCTCGCTTCCTTGCCGAACATCTCGGCGACCAGCGCCTGGATCCGTGGCATCCGGGTCTGCCCACCGACCAGGATCACGACGTCGATGTCGGTGGCGGCGAACCCCGCGTCCTCGAGCGCGCGCCGGCACGGCTCGAGCGTGGCCTGGACCAGCGGCTCGACCAGCGCCTCGAGCTGTTCGCGCTCGAACACGAGCTGCAGGTGGCGCGGCCCGTCCGCGCCGGCCGCGATGAACGGCAGGTTGATCTCGGTGCGCGCGCCGCTCGACAGCTCGATCTTGGCACGCTCCGCGGTCTCCTTGAGCCGCTGCAGCGCCATGCGGTCGCCGCGCAGATCCATGCCGTCGTTGAGCTGGGTGAACGTCGCCAACAGGTGCTCGACGATCGCGTTGTCGAAGTCCTCACCGCCGAGGAACGTATCGCCGGCGGTCGAGCGCACGCGAAACACGCCGTCGTCGAGCTCGAGGATCGAGATATCGAACGTACCGCCGCCGAGATCGTACACCGCGACGCGCTGGGCGGTCTCGGTCTCCATGCCGTACGCGAGCGCCGCCGCGGTCGGCTCGTTGACGATCCGCAGCACGTTGAGCCCGGCGATCCGCCCTGCGTCCTTGGTGGCCTGGCGCTGGGCGTCGTCGAAGTACGCCGGCACCGTGATCACCGCCTCGGTGACCGGCTCACCGAGCCAATCCTCGGCGGTCTGCCGCATCTTCTGCAGCACCAGCGCCGAGACCTCCGGCGGTGAGAAGTCGCGCCCGCGAACCCGGACGTGGGCATCGCCGTTGTCGGCGCTGACGACCTCGTAGGGGCAGGTCAGCACGTGGCGCTGGACCTCGGCGTCCTCGAACTTGCGGCCCATCAGCCGCTTGACGGCGTAGATCGTGTTCTCGGCGTTGGTCATCGCCTGGCGGCGCGCCGCCTGACCGACCAGACGCTCGCCGGTCTGCGCGAAGCCGATCACCGACGGTGTGGTGCGCGTGCCTTCGGCGTTGGCGATCACCACCGGCACGTCGCCGTCGATGACCGCGACGCACGAGTTCGTCGTGCCCAGATCGATGCCGACGACCCGACTCATCGCGCGGGGCCTCCGGTGCGCTGTGTCACGCGGTCGCTCATGGTTGCCTGATCGCCCTCCTCGAAATCGCTCCGAACCAGCCGGCCCTACTGCCGCCCTATTCCGCCGCGCTCTTCGCCTTCGCGACCACGACGAGCGCCGGCCGCAGCAAGCGATCATGCGCCTTGTAGCCGCGCTGCAGGACCTGAACGACCGTGCCGGGGGGCGAATCGCTGTCCATCTGCGAGATCGCCTCATGCAGGTTCGGATCGAAAGGCTGGCCGGCCGCCTCGATCGGCGTGACTTCGAGCCGCTCGAACGCGGTCAGAAACTGTCGCAGCACCAGCTGGACACCCTCGACGATCGGGTTGGTCCCTGCCTGCGTGGTGGCGTGCTCGATCGCGCGCTCGAGGTTGTCGACCACCGGGAGCATCTCCTTGAGGACGCGGCCCTTGCTCTCGAGCTTGGCGTCGTCGACCTCGCGCTTCTGCCGCTTGCGCAGGTTCTCGAGATCTGCGGCCGCTCGCAGGTACCGGTCCCAGTTGTCTTTTTTGTCTTTCTCGAGGGTCGTGATCCTGGCTTCCAGGCCGCCCTCGAGCCCCGGCGGCTCCACCTCGACCGCAAACACGCCGCTGTCCGCTGGCGCTGCTGCTGCATCGGCAGGGGCCGGAAGGTCAGTGGGTTCGCCGTTCTGGTTAGGTTCTCCGCTCATCGGGGCGACCATAACCACGTTTATGCGACCAGACCAGTCGCGGCCAGCCACTTGCAGACCCAAGCGCCGGGACGCGGCGAGATCTACCAGTGAGATCGCGATTACGCCGCGCCGCCGAGCTCCGCCAGGAGCTGCGAGACGGTCTCGGCCGTGACGTCGACGACCGACATGACCTTGCCGTAGTTCATCCGCATCGGCCCGATCACCGCCAGCGTGCCGATCGGCTGCTCCTCGGGCCCGTACGCGACCGCGATCACCGAGCTGCCCGCGAGCGCACTGAGCGCGGTTTCGGCACCGAGGAACACCTGGAGCCCCTCGGCGTGCCGCGTGCGATCGAGCAGCCGGATCAGGGTCTCCTTGTCCTCGAGGGTGCGCAGCAGCTCGCGCGCGCTGTCGTGCGCCAGCTCGTCGTCGAGCAGGTTGGCGTGCCCGCTGATCAGCACGCCGGCGGAGCGCTCGCGCGCCACGAACATCGCGTGGCCGAGCCGCAGCGCCGCGCTGACCGCCTCGTCGTAGCGGTTCTTGTCCTCGCCGAGCTCCCTGATCACGCGCTCGCGGACCTCGTCGAGCGTCATCCCCTTCAGCAGCTGGTTCAGGTAGTTGTGGATCGAGTCGAGCCGCCGCGGATCGACGTCGTCGATGATCAGGCGGTTCTCGATGCTGCCGTCGGTCGTGACCAGGACGGCGATCAGCTTGCCGTCGCGCAGCGGCACGAACTCGATGTGGCCCAGGCGCTGGTGGTCCGGATCCGGCGTGATGATCACGGCGGCGTGCTGGGTCAGGTCGCTGAGCAGCCGCGACGCGCGCTGGACGACCTCGTCGGGTGACGGCGCGATCACGCGCTCGCGGATCTCGTCCTTCTCACGCGCAGATAGCCCGCGGACCTTGAGCAGCTCGTTGATGAAGAACCGCAGGCCCGACGCCGTCGGGACGCGCCCTGCCGACGAGTGGCGCTGCTCGAGCAGCCCGAGCTCCTCGAGATCGGCCATCACGTTGCGCACGGTGGCCGGCGACAGCTTGAGGTCGTGGCGGCGGGTCACCGTCCGCGAGCCCACCGGATCGCCAACGTGGAGATATTCGGTCACAACGGCATGCAGGATCTTCTGCGCTCGCCGCGATAGATCGGTGCCGCTCATCCAGGGTTCCCAATCTTAGCACCCCAGGTCTCCACCACGCGGGACGCAATTCGGTCCGCCATCAGAAAGCCGCGCAAGGTAGGACAGATCCTGTCGCTCCGGCGCTCGGCGAGCCGCTGGGCGACCAGCCAGTCGGCCAGCCCCGGCGAAGGCGCGAGCTCGGGCTCGGCCACGCCATCGCTGGTGCGCAGCCCCAGCCACGCCCGATCGGCCGCCAGCTCCGCGGCCGTGCTCTCCACGACCTCGGCGGGCGTGCCGGGATGTGCCAGGTACTCGGCCGCCCGGCGCGGGTTGGTGAGCCGGCGACCGGCCCCGTCGTCGGTCAGCTCGAGGGACGCGGCCCCGACGCCGAGTCCGAGGAACGCGGCGCCGCGCCAGTACAACCCGTTGTGTACGGCGCGCTTGCCCGGCCGCGCATAGGAGCTGATCTCGTAGTGCTCGTACCCCGCCGCGGTGAGCCGGTCGTGGATCGCGACGTAGAGATCGGTCAACGTGTCCTCGGCAAGCGGGACCAACCTGCCGTCGCGGACGCGCTGACCGAACGCGGTTCGCTCCTCGATCGTCAGCTCGTAGATCGAGAGGTGATCGGCGGCGGTGTCGACCGCCGGTGGCCCGCCGGGCGGCTCGGCGACGCCCGCCGCGCCCCCGGCGACGCCGAAAATGAAGTCCGCCGAGGTCGAGAACCCGGCGGCGAGGCTGCGCGCAACCGCGGCGCGGCCGTCGCCGAACCGGTGATCGCGGCCGAGCACGACGAGCTCGCGCGGCTCGAACGACTGGACGCCGATCGAGATCCGGCCGATCCCCGCCGCCCGCCACGCCGCGAGATTGGCGTCGGTGCAGTCGGTCGGGTTGGCCTCGATGGTGACCTCGTGCGGCGCGCGGCCAAACCGCTCGCGGATCCGGGCGATCGCGGTAGCGATGCAGCCGGGTCGCCACAGCGACGGCGTGCCGCCGCCGAGGTAGATCGATACCAGCTCGCCGGTGAACCGATCGGCGCGCGCGTCGAGCTCGCGCAGGATCGCCTCGAGGTAGGCGTCATGCGCCGGTGGCCCGACCTCGATCGCGAAGTCGCAGTACGGGCAGCGCTTGCGGCACCAGGGGAAGTGGAGGTAGACGCCTAGATCAGGTATGCCGCCAGTCTATCTCGACAACGCCGCGTCGACCCGGGTCAGCGAGCCAGTGCTCGCGGTGATGGTGGAGGTGATGCGGACGGCGTGGGGCAACCCAAGCTCGCAGCACCCCCAGGGGGCCGCCGCGCGCGGCCACCTCGAGACCGCGCGCCGCCGCTTGCTCGGCGCGCTCGGCGACACCCCCGGCGACGGCCGGATCGGTGACATCGTGTGGACCAGCGGCTGCACCGAGGCCGACGCGCTCGCGGTGCTCGGCGCGGCGCGGATCAAGCCGGGCTCGATCGTCGTGTCGTCGATCGAGCACGCGGCGGTCGGCGCGCTGGCGACCAAGCTCGGCGAGTCGCGCGCCGCGGTGTTCGTCGAGCCCGGCCCCGACGGCGTGATCGCCCCCGAGGCGGTCGCGCGCGCCGCGCACGGGGCCGCGGTGGTGTCGATCGTGATGGTGCAGAACGAGGTCGGCGTGATCCAGCCGGTGGCGGCGATCGCCCAGGCGGTGCGGGCCCAGAACCCGGCGTGCCACCTCCACGTCGACGCCGCCCAGGCATTCGGCAAGGTGACGATCGACGTCGCGGCGCTGGGCGTCGATTCGGTCGCCATCGCCGGCCACAAGGTCCACGGCCCCAAGGGCATCGGCGCGCTGTGGCTGCGCACCGGCGTCGCGCTCGAGCCGCTGTGGGTCGGCGGCGGCCAGCAAAGCGGCCTGCGCGGCGGCACCCAGGACGCCCCCAGCGCGGCCGGGTTCGGGCTCGCGGCGGAGTACGCCGCGGCCTCGCTGCCGGCGAGCTGCGCGCGCTGGCTCGAGCTCGCGGGCCGCGTGACCGCGCACCTCCGCGACCGCGGCGTCGGGTTTCGCCAGCTGGTGCCCGATCCGCTGCGCTCGCCGCACATCCTGGCGCTCGGCATCACCGGCGTGCCCGCGAACGCGATGCGCACCGTGCTCGCCAGCCGCGGCGTGTACGTCTCGACGGGCTCGGCGTGCGCGACCCACGACGGCCGCGGCAAGCCGTCCCCGGTGCTCGTCGCGATCGGCGTTCCCCCCGATACCGGCATGTGCCGGCTGTCGTTCGGCCACGACACCACCGTCGAAGACATCGACGTCGCCGCGCACGCGCTCGCCGACGTCGCGCTCGAGCTCGCGAGCGCTAGCCGCTGACGAAGTTCAGGCTGAACTTGAACGTGCCGCCCGGCGACGACCGGAACTTCCAGCTCTTGATCGACGTCGTCAGGCACTTGCCGAGGTTGTCGGCCGCGTGATCCGAGAGCTGCAGGTCGGTCACGCTGCCGTCCTTGTCGACCGTCAGCGTGACCGCGATCTTCTTGACATCACCGACGAGGATCGCGTCGGCGCCGCGCTGTGATCGCAGGTAGCAGCGCTGGGTCATGTCCTGGTGCTTGCGCGCCCCCTCCTCGATCTCGTCGCTGCGCAGCGAGTCGGCCGTCGGTGCTTCGGCCTCGCGCGGCGGAGGGCTCGCGCCGATCGGCGTGGGCCGCGTGAGGTGCGGCGCGGATCGCGGCGGCGGCACCTGGGTCTGCGTCGGAGCTGGCACCGGCTCGATCGGGCGGTGCGTGATCGGGTCCTCGGGTCGCGAGGTGTCGATGTTGTGCACGGGCCCGAGATCGCCGCCCGTCGGGTCGTCGCTGATGGTGACCAGCAGGACGACAGCGCCGGTCACGCCGAGCAGCATCACCCCGGCGACGCTCAGCAGCGCGACCAGGCCACGGCGATGCGCCTGCGCGGCCGGCGCGATGCCCGATGGATCTAGCTCCGGGGGCGAGGGCGCCATGCCCGGCGCGGCGCCGGCCTGCGCATGCAGCCCCGGCGTCACCGCGCGATGGGTTGCGGTGGCCCCGCCGACGAGGCCGCCTGCCCCGGGGGGGCGCGCCACCACCGAGCCAGGGCGCTCGAAGCCACTCGGCGGGGCCGAGGCGCGGAGCCGCGGCGCGAGGTCCGCGAGCTTGACCACGCGCGACACCTCGCCGATGTCGAGATCGTCGCTGAGGTGGGCGTCGCTCTCGAAGTCGGACGCCGCGGCGGTCACGATCGCGTCGAGCCCTGCGTCGGTTGCCTGCGCCGCTGACCCGACGATCGGGTCGCGGAACCTCGTCGCCTCGAGCTCGCTGTGCGGATCGTTGTCGTCGCTCATGTCGAACGGCGCCACGCGTGGCCCGCCGTGCACAGCGCCGATCTGTGGGCTCGGCGGTCGCATCAGCGCCGGCCTCGCGTCGCCGGCCCGCAGGGGCAGCGGTGCCTGCGCGCCGTTGGGGCGCGACTGGATCGGCGTGCCGAACGGTGGGGTCGCGCGCGCCGGTGGCGCCGACGACGGCAGCGGCGCTCCGGGACCGGCTCCGGGACCGGCTCCGGGACTCGTTCCAGGACTCGCTCCAGGACGTAGGCCGGGTGCGCCGCGCTCGATCGACGCCATGGTGGCCGCGAACAGCGGCTTGGGATCGCCTTCGATCGGTGGTGACGGTGCGCTCGGGCCGAGCGAGGCGCGCGGCGCGTTGCCGATCCGCGGCAGCGGGGGCGGTGCCGGCCGCTTGCGAAGCCCGCGGAAGTGACCGACCTTGTCGACCGGTAACCAGTCGTCGAAGCCCTCGCTCCAGCAGTGCAGCTCGGCGTCGAACGGCTTCTGCGTGATCCAGCCCTGCGCCTCGACGAGCGAGAACGGGCCGGCCTGATTGCCGTCGATCGAGACGTACCATTCCTCCTCGAGCGCCGACGGCGGCTTGGCCATCGCCGACGCGAACGCGGCGCCGAGCGTGTTGGGCTCGTCGTCCGGGCCGCGCACCTCCGGCCCCGTGCCGCGCTTCGCCCCGAGCGGACGCCCCGGATCGTCGCTGCGCGCGGCTCGCTTCGCTGGAGCCGCCGCAGCCTCGGGCGACGGCGAGCCCGTGGCGAGCCTGCTGGGCGCCGGCGCCTTGGTGGTGCTCGACTTTGCGCGCGCTTCCTTGGCGGTGGCGCCGATCGCACGCGGCACGGCGCTGGCCAGGGGTTCTGGACGAAGCGCGGCCTCGCGACGTTCATCGAGCAGCGCCTCGGGCGCGATCGTCGTCGATTTCTTCGCCCGTGCGGCGTGATCCATCGCTCCCGGCGCCCCCGGCGCAGGTGGCACGCTCGCCTCGAGATCGCCCATTCCCTCGCGAACCGTGATGACGTTCGCGCAGTTCTTGCAGCGGATCTTGAGGATCTTGCCGCGAACGCGATCATCGCCGATCGAGTAGCGAGTCTTGCAACGATCGCAGACAAACTTCACGCGCTGCTCCGCTTCGCCTGGCGGGCGTCACCGACGCGTGGAGATCGGATTGCGCGGCGCGACACGAGTCCTCATTGTGCCGAAAAAAAGCTGGCGTGGCAAAGGGCTTGGGCCGACGGTGGCGCCGAGATCAAGGCTTGGCAGGTTCCGGCCCTGGTGCGGCAGGATCTGACGCGTCCGCTGCCGCATCCGGCGTTACGCGGGGCGCTTGCGACGTAGCGGAAACCCCGGCGTCACTCGCCTCGATCGCCGGGGCTTTGACGCGCCGCCGCGGCACCGTCGCCGGCGAGATCACGACGACGTCACGGATCTTCGTAGCATTGCGCGGCGAGCTCAGCGTTGTGAGGAGACCTCCGACCTCGATGGTCTCGGGCCGGCTCGTCAGCTCGAGATAGAGCTCGACGTCGCGGAGCTCCGCGCCGATCCAGCGCGCGTTGGTGCTCGACAGCTGATAGATCTGCGTCGCATCCACGGTGCGCACCAGGCGGCTTCCGTCGAACCGGTAGACCGCGAGCCACCAGGTCCGCGAAGCTGGTTCGTCGCTGCGCGTGACCACCGCGAGCTCGTCGCGGGTCTCGGCCGCGCTCCGCAGCGGCGCCGCGAACACCAGGCCCGGGATCCGCAGCGGGGGCGCGAGCGCGTGCTCGCCGTCGGCGCCGCGGATCGCGATGTCATCGATCCCCCGCTCGATCAGCTCGCCGGCGAGGGTCAGGCACGCCCCGATCGCCTTGTCGGTCGCGGCGGGGCGCTGGCAGTCGCTGACCCGGCGCGGCGCCGCCGACCCGCTCGCGACGACGATCGCCGCGACGCGGCCGTCCGCCAGCACGGCATGGAGGTTCGGCACCGAGCTCGGCACGAGCAACCGCGGGTCGAGCGCCCGCTCCGGATCGTCGACCGGCGGACCCAGCGCGGCGATGACGTCGTCGCGGGTCGAGCCGACGTGGATGCCGGACTCGGTCCGCGCCACCTCGGCGCCGACCACCGCCACGAACGAGGCGGTCGACGCTTGCTCACCGCCGATCAGGATCGCGTCGTCCTCGGCGCGGATCACGTTGCGGTGCACCACCCCCGGGATCTCGAACAGCGCGATCCGCGGGCCGGACGCGAGCCGCTCGAGCAGGTCGGACAGCTTCTCGCCGATCTTGTACGGCCCGACACCGTCGGCGCGGATCGCATACGGCGGCAGCGGACCGACGCGATCGGTCGACGGCTCGATCACGCGGCGCGCTCGCAGCGTGTCGTGCGGGCCTCTCTTGTCGGGCTTGCCGGCCTTGTCGGGACGGTGATCGCTGCAGCCGGCGAGGCATCCCACCACCACGGCCAGCCGAACACCGTGCCCCCGCATGGTCAGCGCGCGACCTGGGGTTCCGGTATCGCCACGCCCGCGTTACGGTGCGCGGTCAGCGTGCCTTCGATCGCGGCGCGCGCGACGATGTGCGACGGCAGCGGCACGATCGCCGGCAACGACTCGGCGGGACCGGTGAACGCCGAGAGCACCTCGGTCATGCCGCCGCCGAGGCCGTCGAGATCGTAGCCGCCTTCGAGCACCGCGACGACGCGGCCCGCCGACCAGCGATCAGCCGCCGCGCGCAGCCGGTGCGCCATCGCCGCAAACCCGGCGCGCGTGACGCGCATCCCGGCGAGCGGATCGTGCTGGAACGCATCGAACCCGGCGCTGATCAGCAGCAGGTCCGGACGAAACGCCGCCAGCTTGGGCAAGAACACGTGATCGAACACCGCGGCGTACTCGGCATCGCCGCAGCCACCGGGAAGCCCGACGTTGACCGTGGCGCCGAGCGCGCCGGTCCCGCCGATCTCCGTCGGCGCGCCGCTGCCCGGATAGAACGGGAACTGGTGGACCGACAGATACAGCACGTCGGGGTCGTCCCAGAAGATGTCCTGGGTGCCGTTGCCGTGGTGGACGTCCCAGTCGAGGATCGCGACCCGAGCGGCGCCTTGTGCACGCGCCGCCGCCGCCGCCGCCGCCACATTGTTCAGCAAGCAGAACCCCATCGCGTGATCGCGCGTGGCGTGGTGGCCGGGCGGACGGACCACCGCGAGCCCCTGCGCGAGCTTGCCATGCAGCACGTCGACCGCGAGCTGCACGGTCGAGCCCGCCGCGGCCCGCGCCGCTTCCCAGGTCCCCGGGGAGAAGTACGTATCGGCGTCGAGCCAGCCCGACTTGCCGGGCACGAGCTTGATCAGCTCCTCGAGGTACGCCACCGAGTGGACCCGCAGGATCTCGTCCTCGGTCGCGTGCCGCGTGGCGACGTGGCGAGCCCGCGTCGCGATGCTCGCGGCGTTGAGCGCGTCGCGCACCGCCTCGGCCCGCGCGGGGCGCTCGGGGTGTCCGGATGGCGACCGGTGATTCGAGAACACTTCGTCGAGGATGTAGCCCAGCATCGGTTTACTCGTCGCGCTCGGAGCGGTTTGGCCGGGTCAACAAGCCCGCGATCGCTTCGCGAACCGGCACATCGCCATGCAGGATCGCGTACATCATGTCGATGATCGGTGCGTAGACGCCGAGCTTCGCGGTGAGCTCCTTGGCGACCTTGGTGGTCTTCACGCCCTCGGCCACCTGGGTCATCTCTGCGAGGATCTCCGTCATCGACTTGCCGCGGCCCAGCGCCAGTCCGACACGGCGATTGCGCGAGGCATCTCCCGAGCACGTTAACACCAGATCGCCCATCCCGGACAGCCCGGCAAACGTCTGGGCGTGGGCGCCGAGCGCGACCCCGATCCGGGTCATCTCCGCCAGGCCGCGGGTGATCAACGCGATCCGCGAGTTCGAGCCGTAGCCCAGGCCGTCGGAGACCCCGGCGCCGATCGCGATCACGTTCTTGAGCGCGCCACCGAGCAGGACGCCCAGCACGTCGTCGGTCGTGTAGATCCGGAAGTGGATGTGGGACAGCGCCTGCTGCGCCGCCGCGCAGGTCTCGCGATCGTGGCCGGCGAGCACGATCGCCGCCGGCATCCCGGCCGCCAGCTCGCTCGCGAACGTCGGGCCCGACAAATAGGTCGCGCGCGCGGCGATCCGCGCCGGGAGCACGTCGCGGTAGACCGCGTCGATCGACTGCAGCGTGCCGTCCTCGAGCCCCTTCGACGCGTTGATCAGGATCGCGTCGGGGTCCATCGCCGCGGCCGCCGCGCCGAGCACCTCGCGGATCCCGTGCGACGGGGTCACGCCGAACACGAAGCGCTTCGCCCGGACGGCCGCGGCCAGGTCGCTGGTCACCTGGACCGAGTCGCCCAGCTTGTGCCCCGGCAGGTACGCGGCGTTCTCTCGCGCCGCGTCGATCGCCTGCGCGGCCGCGGCGCCGCGGCAGTACAGGCTGACCCGGTGACCGGCCTTGCCGAACAACACCGCGAGACAGGTGCCATAGCTACCAGCACCGATCACCGCGATGTCTTCACTGCTCATCCGTGGTTCTCCCCGGCCTCGACCGTATCATGTCGGATGCGCGTTACAATGTTACGGCATGCGCCGGGCGCCTGCAGCGAGCCCAACGAGCCGGGACGCCGATGACCGGCGCGCGCCGTCAGCTGCCGGTCGCCGGCTCGCCCGGGACGCCCATCAGGGCTTCGCTGGCCAGCACGACCCGGTTGCGGCCGGCGCGCTTGGCCGCATAGAGCGCGGTGTCCGCCGCACGGACCAGCGCCTCGGCGTCACCGCCGTCGTCGCTGAACGTCGCCACGCCGATCGACACGCCGAGCCGGCCGGCGCGCTGGGCGGCCTCCGAGAAGTCATGGTTGTAAACCCGCTCGCGGACCCGCTCGGCGACCTTGGCCGCGGTGAACTTCGCGGTGTCGACGAGGATCACCGCGAACTCCTCGCCGCCGTAGCGCGCGACCACGTCGTTGGCGCGGCGCGCGTCGGCGAGCACGCGCGCGAGCTGGCGCAGCACCTCGTCGCCGGCCGGGTGACCGAACGTGTCGTTGAACTGCTTGAAGTGATCGACGTCGAGCATCAGCAGCGAGAGCGGGAGCCCGCTGCGCTGGCTGCGCTCGACCTCGAGTGCCAGCCGCTCGTGAAAGTGGCGGTGGTTGTACAGCCCCGTCAGGCCATCGGTGACCGCGAGCTGGGCGAGCCGCGCGTTGGCCTCGGCGAGCTCGTGGGTGCGCTCGTGGATCTTGGCCTCGAGCTCGCGGTTCATCTCGAGCAGCGCCTGGTTCTTGGCCGACAGCGACGCGATCAGCTGCTGGTTCTCGTGGACCAGCCGGAACTGGCGCAGCAGGTTCTCGACCCCGAGCAGCAGCGCGGTCTCGTCCCACGGTTTGCTGATGTAGAGGTTCAGGTGCGCGCGGTTGATCCCTTCGATCACCGCGTCGAGCCCGGCCTGCCCGGTCAACAGGATCTTGGTGGTGGCCGGCAGCCGGCGGTCGACGATCTCGAGCAGCTCGACGCCCTTCATCCCCGGCATGATCTGGTCGGCGATCACGATGGCGACCGCTTCGTTCTCGCGCGACAGCTCGTCGAACAGCGCGACCGCTTCATCGCCGGACCGCGCGGTCGCGATCTGGCATTCGTGACCGAACCTGGCACCGAGCTGGGCGCGCAGCACGCGCAGCACGCCCTCCTCGTCGTCGACGCAGACGATCACCTCGCGGCGGGTCATCCAGGACCCACGACCGGCGCCTCGTGGATCGCCGCCTCCTCGATCGCGACCCCCTCGATGGGCAGGCGAACCTCGAACGTCGTCGATCCTGGCCTGGATTCACACCGCATCGAACCGCCGTGCTTGTCGACGATCTTGCGCGCGATCCCGAGGCCGAGACCTGTGCCCTCGCCCTTGGGCTTGGTCGTGAAGAACGGCTCGAAGATCCGCGGCAAGACGTCGGGCGCGATCCCCGGGCCGTTGTCGGTCACGCGCACCACGACCCACGAATCCTCCACGGCCGACACGATCGTGATCCGCGCGCCGTCCGCCGACTGCTCGGTAAGCGCCTGTCGTGCGTTCTGGATCAGATTGGTCCATACCTGGTTGAGCTCGTCGACGTAGACCGGGATGTGGGGCAACCGCCCGAACCTCCGTTCGACGACGATATCACGCAGGGCGTGGTGGAGCAGCTGCAGCGTGGTCTCGAGGCCCTCATGTACGTCGGCGTCGGTGCGAACGGCTTGTTGGTCCAGATGTGAGTATCGCTTCAGCGCGCCGACGATCCGCTGGATCGAGCCCACCGCGTGGCGCACGGTCGACGCCGTGCGGTGGAGGTACACGTGGTCCGTGAGCGCCGACACCACAAACGGTGCAAGCACGCGAGATGCGTCGAGCGCGCCGATCAGTCGCACGGCGTCGTCGGGCGTGGCCCCCAGGTCGGCGAGCTCGGCGGCAAGGTCCTGCCGCTGGTCGAGCAGCGGCGCGCCGAGCGCCTCGAGCGCGGCCACAATCTCGCGCGCCGCCTTGCGGGCCGCGACCCCGGTGGGCAGCGAGCGCTCGGCCAGCACCGGGGCGAGCGCCTCGAGCACGCCCGTGACCGACGACGGCGCCGACCGCGCGGCGAGCGAGGCGCCGTGGCGCGACACCCGGGCCAGCGCGCTGGTCAGGCCGTCGATCGAGCCCCGGATCGCGGCGGTCGGCGAGTTGATCTCGTGGGCGACACCGGCGACCAGCAGGCCGAGGCCGGCCATCCGCTCGGACAGCACGAGCTGCGCCTGGGTCTCGCGCAGATCGGAGAGCGCCTTGCCGAGCTCGTGGTTGGTCGCCGTCAGCTCGGTGGTGCGCGTCCGCACCTTGCGCTCGAGCTCCTCGCTGGCCTCGCGCACCTCGGAGTACAGCAGCGCGTTCTCGACCGCGGCGCCCGCCTGGTCGGCAAACGTCGTCAACAGATTCAGATCGGCGTCGGAGAACTGGCGGGCGCGCTCGCCGCGGCCGACCGCGAGCACGCCGACCACGCGCGCCTTGCGATCGAGCGGCAGCGCGACCAGCGGCCCCGGCGACCCGGAGCGCGTGGCGGCCTCTCCGAAGCTCGGATCGGCGCTCGCGCGGTCGAGCCGCAGCGGAAGCCGGGTCGCCTGGACCCGCTCGGCGATCGGGCGCAGCGCTTCGGCGTTGGCCACCGCCTCGTCGGTGGCGAACGACATCGCCACGTCGGCGCGCCGCGCGCGGGCCGCGGTCGCCCGCAGCACGCCGTCGCCGTCGACCAGCCACAGCGCGGCGAGCTGGACCTCGAACGTGCGCGCGACCGCGTCCACGATCTTGCGCGACACCGAGTCCATGTCGATCACCGACGACACCGCGCGTCCGGCGTCGTGGAGTGCGACGATCTCGCGCATCCGCGCGGCCAGTCGGGCCTGGTTGTCCTTGAGCGTCAGGGTCATCTGGTTGAACGCGGTCGCGAGATCGGTCAGCTCGTCGCCGCCCGGGATGTCGATCCGGTGGTCGAGGTCGCCGCGCGACACCGCGATCGCGCCGTCGTGGAGCTCGGCGATCGGCGCTCCGAGCCGGCGCGACCAGAACAGCGCCAGCACGAGCGCAAACGCGAGCGCGGCGAGCCCGCCGGCGACCAGCGAGCGCACGGCCAGCCGCTTGGTCGCGATCAGCGGCTCGCGATCGACCGCCACGCCGACCAGGCCGATCGAATGGTTCTTGCGATCGAACAGCGCCGTGGCCGCGACCTGGTACTGGCCGTCGGCGATGTCGACGTCGCGAAACACGCGCTGGCCGCGCAGCACGGCCACGCGATCGGCGGCGCTGAGCTGGATCGCGTGGGTCCGCCCGCCGAGCGCGCCGCGAAACGTGGTCTGCAGCGTCCCCGCCGGGCCGCCGAGCAACACGTCGGCCGACAGCGCGCCCTTGATGCCATCGGCAAAATCGCCGTCGAGCGGCATCGACAGCACGACCACGCCGCGCAGCGCGAGCCCGGCGTCGACGATCGGCGACACCGCGCGGACCACCACGCGATCGTCGAACGCGACCAGCGAGACCCCGCGGCCCCACGCCCGCCCGTTGTCGATCGCCGGATCCCCGGGCTGCACGCCGACATCCTTGAACCGCTGCACCGCGCCGCCGACCACGCGGTCGAACGCGAGGTGGCCGTCGGGATCGAACAGCTGCAACCGAGCCGACGGCAGGTGCGCCGAGCCGTGCGCGATCCACGCCTCGAGCGCCGCCGGGTCGTCCAGCGCGGCGGCCAGCTCGTGCGACTCCGCGAGCTGCACGGTCTCGTCGCCGAGCCGCTCGACGCTGCGCAGGATCAGGTTGAGCCCGACCATCAGCTGGCGATCGGCGTCCTCGCGGAGGCTGGTCTCGAGGCTCGACAGGATCACCCCGGTCGCGAGCAGCGCGACGACCAGCACCGGCACGAGCGCAGCGAACGCCATCGCGATGACCAGCTTGGTGCGCAGCCGGAGCCGGAGCTGCTGCGCCCCGACGCGGCCGAACCGGGGCCGCCGGCCGCCCCGCCGGGGCACAGCGCTGGGCGCGCGGTCGGTCATCGCCGATCCTTGCGGTAGATGAGCTGATACAGCGGGTGGCCGAGCGGGGTCAGCTGGACGGCGCCGAGCTCGGCGCGCGCCGCCACCACCAGCTCGGAGTGCGCGATCGGCGCCCACGGCGCGTCCTCGGCGGCGATGTCCTGCGCCTGCGCGTACAGCTTGCTGCGGCTCGGCTCGTCGATCGCCGCCTGCGCCTCGATCAGCAGGCTGTCGAGCACCGGGTTGCGGTAGAACGAGATGTTCTGCGCCGAGCCCGGCACCGCGTTGTCGCTGTGGAGCAGCACGTAGAGGAAGTTGTCGGGATCGCCGGTGTCGCCGATCCAGCCGAACAGCGCGAGGTCGTGGATGCCGCGCTCGACCGCTTCGATGTGGCCGCTGATCGGCTGCAGGATGACCTCGACCTTCATGCCGACCTGGCCCAGCGCGGCCTGCAGGTAGCGCGCGACGCGCTCGGGCTGCGCCAGGTACGCGCGCGGCGTCGACGGCGCGTAGAGCTTGTAGACCCGTGACGGATCGAACGCGTGGGCCGCGGCGGCCTCCCCGAGCAACGCGCGCGCCAGCGCCGGGTCATAGGCGTAGCGCGTCGCCGGCACATGATAGCCCCACTGCCCGGGCGGCAGCGGGCCGTCGGCGGCGATCGCGCGGCCCTGATACGCGAGCTTGACGATCGGCTCCTTGTTGATCGCGTGGCAGATCGCGCGCCGGACCCGGCGATCGTCGAACGGCGGGTGCATCATGTTGAACGCCAGGTAGCTGACGTCGTTGCTCGGGGTGTGGAGCAGCACCAGGTCGGGATGGAGCTCGACGAACGATTGCTCGTCGGGCAGGATCGCGGCAGCGAGATCCACCGATCCGGACTGCAGATCGACCAGCCGCTGGCGGGCGTCGAGCACGACCCGGAACACGATGCGCTCGAGGTGCGGCCGTGGGCCCCAGTAGCGCTCGAACCGCTTGACGGCGACGTGGTCGCCCGGATCCCAGGCGTCGAACGCGAACGCGCCGGTGCCCACCGGGTGGCGGCGGAACTCGTCGCCCCACCGCCGGACCGCGGTCGGCGAGACGATCGGAAACATCGCGAGCTCGCCGAGCAGCGGCGCGTAGGGGTGGATGACGTCGATCTCGACCCGGGCGGGCCCGAGCGCGGTCACCCGCTTGACGTCCTTCAGCAGGCCGCGCCAGTAGCCGCCGTCCTCGCCCGCGATATAGCGCGGGTGGTGCGGATCGATCACGCGGTCGAACGAGAACACGACCGCGTCGGCATCGAGCGGCGTGCCATCGTGAAATACGACGCCGCGACGCAGCTCGAACGTCCAGCGCAGCCCGTCGGGCGACACCTGCCAGCCGGTCGCGAGGCCGGGCTCGACATCGGTGGTGCCCGGTCGCCACTTCGCCAGACCCTCGAACAGGATCTCGCCGACCTCGATCGACTCGCTGTCGACCACCCGTACCGGATCGAGCCCCGCGATATCGGCCGCTTGGGCGACCACGAGCGCGCGCGGATCGCGCCGATGATGCAGTGTGCCAGACGCCGGATCGCAACCGAGCGCCAGCCCGGCGAGCGCGATCACGCACGAGACCTGCGCGCGTTGCATCGCGTCGATCGTACCACTCCTGGGCTCACCCCTGGGGCATTCACCGACGTCGGCGCCAGCGGATTGACTCTTGGCTTTCGCTGACTTACGGTCGCGCGATTCGGAAGGGAATACGTTTGCTTATGCGGATTGGTCTAGCAATCATCGCCATGCTCACCGTACCGGCCTGCGATCTGGGCCGGGTCACCGTCGATACGACGGCCAAAGTTCTCGTCCGCGCGCAGCCCGCGCTGCAGCAGGAGTCGGACTACCAGCTCGCCCACGACGCGATTCCCGGCACCCTGAAGACGATCGAGGGGTTCTGGGTCGTCAGCCCCGACAACAAGGATCTGCTCCGGCTACTGACCGAGGGATATTGCCAGTACGGGACAGCGTTCATCGAGGACGACTGGGAAGTGGCAAAGTTCGCCAACAAGTTTGAAGAAGTCCAGTACCACAACGCGCGCGCCACTCACATCTTCACGCGCTGCCTCAACTATGCGCTGAAGCAGCTCGGCGAGACCTGGCAGACCACGCTGTTCGGCCCGCCCGAACAGCTCGCCAAGCTCGTCAAGGAGACCGGCGGCGACCAGCGCGATCAGATGATGTGGGCCGCGCTCGCGCTCGGCTCGATCGTCAATCACAACCTGAAGGACCCGGAGCTTCTGGCGTATGCGTCGACGGTGGAGACCATCCTCACGCGCGTCCTCGAGCTCGACGCCGCGAGCCTGCCATCCCGCAAGGACTACGCCGCCCTGCCCCACATCGGGTTCGGCATGCTGTACACCGCGGTCAGCGTGCAGTTCGGCGGCAAGCCCGACAAGGCCAAGGAGCACTTCGAGACCGCGCTCCGGCTCACCGATGGCAAGCTGCTGCTCGCCCGCGCGCTGATGGGCTATCGCGTCGGTGTGATCACGAACGACCGCAAGCTGTTTCACGACCAGCTGAAGCAAGTGCTCGAGACCGCGCCCTCGGTGTGGCCCGAGCAGCGGCTCGCCAACGAGGTCGCGCATCGCCGGGCGCGGCGCTATCTGTCGCACGAAAAAAACCTGTTCCCGTAGCCTGCGCCAGGCGAGCCGCTGGTGCCCACGGCAGTCCGCGCAACCCGCCGACAGCAGGATCAGAAATAACCCGGACAGCGTCGCCACGTGCCATGTCGGTGCGAACCGGTACCCGCGCGTGGTGCAGCTACAGCACGGATGACCGCACGATGCTAAGACGCTGGAGCTAAGTAACGCGGTCATTGTTCAGCATTCCTCGACGAGCGAGGCGCCGAAACGACCAGGGCAAAAGAGATCCAGCCCCTAAGAGGCTGGAACTAAGTAACGCGGTCATTGTTCAGCATTCCTCGACGAGCGAAGCGCCAAAAACGACCAGGTCAAAAGAGATCCAGCCCCTACACATAGTCACCTGGGTTGATGGCCACGATCCGCGCGACGCGACGCGCGGTGGGGTGAATGGGCCGGCTCAGCCGGCCCAGAGGGGACGGGAACGTCCCCTTATCAATAGATAAGCCGGTGACTCACATCGAGAAAGTCGTTGAATGCCGCGACTCTGACGGCTACGTTCGGCGGCAGCGCATGAAGGTATCCATGATGACATCGACCAGAGCTCTCGGGCTGTGTGCCGCGTTCGCGTTGACAACGACTGGACACGCCCACGCCGAGGGCACCGAGCTCCGCATCGCCAGCCTCGCACCCTCGGGCAGCCCGTGGATGGAAGTCCTGGACAAGGGGTCCAGCGAGGTCCGGGAGAAGACAGCCGGCCGGGTGTCGTTCAAGTTCTTCGAGGGCGGCCAGCAGGGCGACGAGCGCGACTTCGTTCGCAAGATCAAGCTCGGCCAGCTCGACGGCGCCGCGGTCACCGCGGTCGGACTTTCGATGATCGACGAGTCGATCCGCGTGCTCGAGCTCCCGATGCTGTTCCAGTCGGCCGAGGAGCTCGACTACGTCGCCGACAAGCTGTGGCCGTACTTTCAGAAGAAGTTCGAGAAGAAGGGCTTCAAGCTCAACGATCGTGGCGAGGTCGGTTGGATCTACTTCCTGTCGAAAGCCAAGGTCGAGAAGATCGCCGATCTGCGGGGCCAGAAGCTGTGGCTGTGGGGCGACGATCAGCTGGTCGGTGCGGTGTTCAAGAAGCTCGGGCTGAACGGCGTCCCGCTCGGCGTCCCCGAGGTCGACGGCAACCTCACCTCGGGCAAGATCGACGCGTGCTACGGCTCGCCGCTCGCCGCGGTCGCGCTGCAGTGGTACTCGAAGATCAAGTTCATGACCTCGATGCCGATGAGCTTCGCGATCGGCGCCACGGTGATCTCGACCGAGGCCTACAAGAAGCTGTCGCCCGAGGACACCAAGACGGTCGAGGACATCGGCAAGGCGAACGCGAGGAAGCTGCGCAAGGTGATCCGCAAGGCCAACGAGGACGCCAAGGGCACGATGAGCCGCAAGGGCGTCTCCGTCGTGCCGACGCCGATCGCGATGGTCGACGAATTCACCAAGCAGTCGATCGAGATCTGGAGCGAGCTCGCCGGCAAGATCTACTCCAAGGAGGAGCTCAAGATGGTGCTCGACGCGCGCGACGAGTATCGTGCGAAGCACAAGACCGCGGCTGCTCCGACCGCCGCCTCACGCTGACCGCGCGCGGGTGACCCGGCTCGGCCGTCTCGACGCGCCGCGACGTGCGGCGGTTTTGCGTTTCGGCACATTGAAGCGCGACGAGGCGCCACCTACGATGACCTCGTGAGCGAACCAGCCGACGGTGACATGCCACGCGCCGTGGCGCTGCCCGGGTCCATGACCGCCGGTCCCGCGGCGTTTCCCGACGACGGCCCGCTGGCGAGCTGGCTGCGCAAGGCCGACGATGCGCTCGGCGTCGGCGAGCAAGGAGTGCTGTTCTGCCTGCTCGGCGCCGTGGTCTTGACCGCCGCCGCCGCCGCGCTGTCGGACCGGGTGCTCGGGATCCGGTTCGGCCGCTGGTGGTTCGACATCGTACGCGGTGGCACGTTCTCGGTCGCGATGATCGGCGCGGTGTTCGCGAGCCACCAGCAGCGCCACCTGGCGATGGACCTGGTCTCGCGCCGCCTACCGCCGCGCGGCCGCCTGATGCTGCGCGTGGTCCTCGCGCTGTTCACGGTATTCGTCGCGGCCCTGCTCGTGCGCTCCGGGTTGCATCAGCTCGACACCGTCGGCGAGGAGAGCGGCGAGCACCTGATCTCGACCCACACGATCGTGATGTTCATGCCGATCGGCGCGGGCCTCATCATCGTCCACACGATCCTGCACATGGTGATCGACGTCGACTACCTCGCGCGCGGCAAGACGCCTCCCGAGCGGATGAGGTCGGCACACTAGTGCAGCGCTCTCAGCTCGCGACCCACGACGTAACCACGACATCTGGCGGGCACGGTGTTGCCTGCGCGGATCGGCTCACGCGACCGGTGCACCCGCGATGATCACACTCCTCATCATCTTGCTCGGCCTCGCATTCATCAGCGGCGCCCCCCTGTTCACGATCATGCTCGGCGCCGCGGCGCTCGGCGCGGTCAGCCTGCCCCGCGAGTTCTCGTCGGAGTTCGACGGCATGGTCGAGCACATGCTCAACGTCGGACTGGGCGATCAGGTCCAGGTCATGTCGACGATCCCGCTGTTCATCTACGCGGGCTACCTGCTCGCCGAGGCCGGCACTGCCGATCGCCTGGTGCGGTTCGCCAACGCCCTGCTCGGCTGGGTCCCAGGCGGCCTCGCGATCGTCACGATCGGCACGTGCGCGCTGTTCACCGTGTTCACCGGCGCGTCCGGCGTCACGATCATCGCGCTCGGCGGTGTGCTGATGCCGGCGCTCGTCCGCCAGGGCTATCCGCAGCGGTTCTCGATGGGACTCATCGCCGGCACCGGCTCGGTGGGCCTGCTATTCCCGCCCGCGCTGCCGCTGTTCATCTACGGCACCGTCTACGGCCTCACCAACCTCGAGCCCGAGCTGTGGGACACCCGGCGGTTCCTGTTCGCCGGCATCGTCCCGGGGCTGGTCCTGATCGGCATGCTGTCGGCGGTCGCGGTCACCGTCGCGGTCGTGAAGAAGCTGCCGCGCCAGAAGTTCGACCTCGGCGAGCTCGGCACCAGCTTCCTGCTCGCGTTCCCCGAGCTGTGTATCCCGTTCGGCGTGATCATCGGGCTCGGCATCGGCTTCGACCTGCCGCAGGTCGCCGCGCTCACGGTGGTCTACACGATCGTCATCGAGCTCGGCGTCTCGCGCGTGCTCCGCACGCTGGGCGTCCCGTGGGGCGCGCCGCTCGATCCGCGCGTGCTGTGGGGCGTCAGCCGCGAAGCCATGGCGATGGTCGGCGCGATCTTCATCATCATCTTCGCGTCCACCGCGCTCACCAACTTCATGGTCACCGCCGAGGTCCCGCGCAAGCTGGTCGCGTGGACCCAGGCCCACGTCGAGTCGCGCACCGTGTTCCTGCTCGCGATCAACGCGATCCTGCTGATCGTCGGCACGGTGATGGACATCTTCTCCGCCATCGTCGTCGTGCTGCCGCTGATCGGTCCGATCGCCAAGGCCTATGGCATCGACCCCTATCACCTGGGCGTCATCTTCCTCCTGAACCTCGAGGTCGGTTACCTGCACCCGCCGGTCGGGCTCAACCTGTTCATCACCAGCGTGAAGTTCCAGCGCCCGATCACCGAGGTGATGTGGGCGACGATTCCGTTCCTGATCACCATGATCGTCGCACTGTTGACCGTCACCTATATCCCGGCGCTCACCGTCGTCCCCGAGGCCGAGCGCACGGGCCGGGTCCAGGATCTCGCCAGCATGATCCACACCAAGGCCGAGGAGCTCCTGGTCGTGCGCGACCTGGCCCTGGTCGATGCCGCCGGCACCCCGCTCCACGACGCCGCGGGCGCCCCGATCGTCAAGCACATCGACGACTGCGAGAAGCTCACCGACGATCTCGCCAAGGGCGGCTGCCAGAAGCTGTTCTTCGACGCCAAGGCGTGCCACGGCAAGCCCGACGAGGCCACCTGCACCCACAAGGCGATCGCGTCCTGGGTGGTCGCCAGCCTCAACGCCGCCGACGACGGCACCAACCCGATCATCACCGTCACCGAGGTCGCGATGATCGACGGCGACGGCAAGCCGGTGCTCGACAAGTCTGGTGCACCGCTGATTCGCAAGCTCTCGCAGTGCGCTTCCGTGATCGACAAGGACTCCTGCCGCGAGCTGTTCATCTATGTCTCCAACTGCCGGATCAGCCCGCCCGAGAGCGGCACCGCCGACGCCTGCGTGCGAGACAAGATCATGACCTGGTACGACAGCAACAAGGCCATGCTCGACAGCCCGTGACCGACGCCGGCTTCATGTCCGTTAACATCAGCCACCGAGCCACCGAGATCTTCTGAGATGCGCAACATGCGAGTCCACCGCCGATATCGGCGCGCGCGTAGACCAGCCCGGATTCCATGGGATTGACACGATGCCGGGGACGACTCCGCCTGCGATGATCTCGACGTTCGACCACTTGTATTACTGAGCCTCGGGGCACCACGTCCACGCGATCGTCGCGACGTGCAGCGCGGCGAGGCGGCGCACGTTGCGCCACCAGGGCCATCAGCGCGTTCTGCGCCATGACACACTCCCTTTGCACACGGGCGGCAGCTGCCCGAGCCGACTCCATCGTGTCGTCGATGGATGGGTCACTACCAGAGGCCACCGCACCGAAGATCGGGTGTCAGCTGTGCGCATCCACGCACAACGCATCTCCCACAATGTGCCAATTATACCGATTGGCCTCGACAGAATTCCGATGAGCCGTTCACGGCGCCAATGAACGGCTCACGGCCTCGCATGAACGGCTCACGGCCTCGAGTGAACGGCTCACCGCCTCGACGAGGAGGCATTCGATATCCACAGCAACGTTGACATTCGACGCGACATATTGATATCTCCTTGCTGCGATCGACTCCCTGTTGCGGTGTTACGGCCAGAACGCGCGGGTGAATCAAAGCACCCAGGTCCTGGTCCACGCGAACCCATGGCCTCGAGAGGATCTTCATGTCCGCGCATACGCACGTCGCCGTCACACGGCTCCTGGCCACCGTCGCCCTGGTCGTCGCGATGTGGACCGTCGGAGCGAGTCCGGCGCAGGCCCAGACCCGCATCATGCCGCTGGGCGACTCGATCACCGGATCACCGGGCTGCTGGCGCGCACTGCTGTGGAACGATCTGCAGCGCGCTGGCTTCACGAACCTCGACTTCGTTGGCACCTTGCCACTACAGGGATGTGCGATCGCCTACGACGGCGACAACGAGGGCCACGGCGGGTTTCTCGCCATCAACATCGCCGATCAGAACCTCTTGCCAGGCTGGCTGTCCGCCACGCGACCCGACATCGTCATGATGCACCTGGGGACCAACGACGTGTGGAGCGCGCTCACGCCCACGATGATCCTCACCGCGTTCAGCAAGCTCGTCGATCAGATGCGAGCGCAGAATCCAACCATGAAGATCCTCGTGGCGCAGATCCTCCCGATGAATCCGGCGAACTGCCCCGCCTGTGCACAGCGCGTGATCGCGCTCAACGCCGCCATCCCGGGCTGGGCCGCCGGAAAAACCACCGCGCAGTCGCCGATCGTCGTGGTCGACCAGTGGACGGGCTTCAATACCGCGAGCGACACCGGCGACGGGGTGCACCCCACGGATACGGGGAACCGAAAGATCGCAGATCGCTGGTTCCCTCCGCTGACCGCGCTGTTGACCGGTGCGGCACCGCCCCCGAGCTTCGCGCTCTCGGTCAACCCGGCGAGCCTCTCGATCACAGCGGGCGCGAGCTCGGCGGCCACGGTCACCGTGACACGAACCGGTGGGTTTGCCGCCGCGGTGAGCCTCACGAGCTCCGGGCTTCCCTCGGGTGTCACCGCCGCGTTTGGCCCGATCTCGAGTGCCGGCACGACCACGATCACGATCACCGCCTCGGACGCAGCGGCGCCCGGGCGGTCCGACGTGATCATCACCGGCATCGCCGGCGGCATGACCCGAACCGCCCCGCTGTCGCTAGCGGTGTCGGCGAACGGGGGTGGTGCGGGCCCGGCGACGGCCACGCCGATCCTCGCCACCACCGGCCCATGGTTCAACGAGGAGCAGGTCCGGATCACCAACACGGCGATCGTGACCGCCTTGACGCTGACCATCACGGTCCAGACCACGGGCGGCGTCACGTTCAACGGGCAGTACAACACCGCGGGCTCGTTCGTGCAGAGCCATGGCAGCACCGCATCGACGCTGACCTATCAATACAACCTAGGCGCCGGGCAGACCCTGGCCCCAAGCGGCACCGGGGCGAGCTGGATCTTTGCCGCGCAGTCGAGCGGGAGCGGCTCCGCGCACCCGACGAGCGGCGACACCTACTCCCTCGCGTACACCGCCGGTGGCGTCAGCTACACGGTGACGGGGCACTTCTGATCGGGTCGCGCACGAGCTATTTCTCGGCCGCGGGGTATCCCGGCAATATGCCGGCGATCTGGGACACATTCTTTGGTCACCTCGTGGGGCAAGGTTACACCGTCATCGCTGGAGAATTCGGCGGCCACTACACGACGAGCGCCACCCCGGCCCAGAACGACAAGCTGTGGCAGGATTCCTACGTCACGTATCTGCGCAGCAAGCTCACCCGCAGCAACTTCTACTGGTGCCTCAATCCGAGCTCCGGGGACACCGGTGGGGTCTACGGTGACGATTGGCGCACCTGGAACAACGACAAGCTCTTGCTGCTGCAACGTCTGATGCAGTAGGCCAAAGACCCGAGGGTCCTGGCGCGCGCCACGTAGGCGCTGACGGTCCGTTCGCCTCGGTGTGGTTCGCACGCCGCTCGTAACGATGCCGACATCCGAGTGCGTAGCGCAGCGCGTGGTGACGACTGCACGGGATAGGGTGCCTTCCGCGGCGGCGGCGGCGGCGTGTACCGTTCATCGTCCAGATGTACCGTTCATCGTCCAGATGTACCGTTCATCGTCCAGATGTACCGTTCACCAGGCTGGCTCGGTGTCACACAGCCATGTTCGCGAGATACTCATACATGACGCACGGAGACTTGCTCGTTGTCTCAGGCAGCCAGGTCGAATGACCGCCTGACTGGCCCTGCGTAGCAGGTCAAGCGTGACTCGGTGCCAGCCGAGCATTAAGGCCCAGGGCGCGAAGCGACATGCCGGATGCGTGACTCGGCGCCCGCCGAGAATTGCCGAGGGCGCGAAGCGACATGCCGGATGCGATGCAGACGCAAGACCGGCGCAGCAGTCAGGGTGACTCGACGCCCGCCGAGAATTAAGCCCAGGGCGCGAAGCGACATGCCGGATGCGAAGCAGACGACTTCGCGCCAGCAGAGAACTAAGCCCGTCGCGCGTCGCGACAGGCGAACGAGCCACGATCTCGCGTATCGCGAAACACTCAAAATTCAGGCCACGTGACGATGGATTCCTATCCAGCGTTGCCGCGTCGATCGTTTTATTCGATATCAGAGATCTCTTCCTTGAAGGCCAGACGGACACGTCGTAGACTCGCGCCGATTTCGATCGCCGTCGAAGGAGGGTGGCCTTCGCGACAACGTTGTCGTTCTCCGAAAAACTCGCCACGGCCGATGGGGGCCGCGGTCCTCACCATATGGAGAGCACCCCACAAGAACACCGAGCCAAGGCCCTGACATGCAACCGCTCGTGCCGATGACCTCCGCGCTCGGGTGCCTACACCAGCGCGCGGAGCAAGCAGCTGGCCAGTGGCGTTTTCTCGCCCGAGCGAAACACTACCCATCTCGCACAATACGATTGAGAATCAAACCAATCACTCTTAGGGTGGCACCATGCAGATGATAGCCAAACGTGTGACTCATGTACTCTTTGCGTTGCTGGGCGTCGCCATACCGGCGGCGGCACATGCACAGACGCACGTCGACAACGCATTCGCAGGGGCCACCGTGTACGCGAACCCCGACTATGCCGCGAAGGTCCAGACCTCGATCGCGCAGACCACGGACGCGGCGCTCCGGGCGAAGATGCAGATCGTCGCGCAGACCCCGACGTTCATCTGGCTCGATCGGATCGCGGCGATCGCGGGCAGCACCGACTCCGCCGGTCTGCAGGAGCACCTGGACAACGCCCTGGCCCAGCAACAGGGTTCGACGCCGATCATCGCGGAGTTCGTCATCTACGATCTGCCGGGCCGGGACTGCGCCGCCCTGGCCTCGAACGGCGAGCTGCCGCTCAGCGCGGCGGGGCTCACTCGCTACCGCACCGAGTACATCGATCCGATCGTAGCGATCATGAGCCGGCCGGAGTACCGGGGCATCCGCATCGTCACGGTGGTCGAGCCCGATAGCCTGCCGAACCTCGTCACCAACCTCAGCGATCCCGAGTGCTCGCAGGCGAGCTCGACCGGAATCTACGTGGCGGGCGTGCAGTACGCGCTCAATCGGCTGCACGCGCTGCCGAACGTCTATACGTACGTCGATATCGGTCACTCTGGCTGGCTGGGCTGGCCGAACAACGCGTCCGGCGGCGTCACCCTGTTCACACAGGTCGCCAACGGCACCACGGCTGGGTTCGCCAGCATCGATGGATTTGTCACCAACACCGCGAACGACACCTCGCTGCGCGAGCCATTCATCACCGCGACCCAGCAGATCGGTGGCCAGCCCGTGATGTCGTCCAACTTCTACCAGTTCAATCCCGACATCGACGAGGTGAGCTATGCGGCCGACCTCTATGCGCGGTTCACGGCCGCGGGCTGGCCGACCAGCCTGGGCTTCATCATCGATACCTCGCGCAACGGCTGGGGCGGTGCGGGCCGGCCAACGATCGCGAGCACGAGCACCGATCTCAACACGTTCGTCAACGCCTCGAAGATCGATCCCCGACAGCACCGTGGCCTGTGGTGTAACCAGAGCGGCGCGGGTCTCGGCGAGCGGCCCCAGGCGTCGCCTCCCGGATTCCCGGCGTCGCACCTGGACGCGTTCGCGTGGGTCAAGCCACCCGGCGACTCGGACGGCGCAAGCTCGCTGATCCCGAACGACGAGGGCAAGGGCTTCGATCGGATGTGCGATCCGACGTTTCTCACCCAGTACAACGTGCTCAGCAATGCGCTGCCGAATGCACCGCTATCCGGGCACTGGTTTCATAGCCAGTTCGTCCAGCTCGTTCAGAACGCGCTGCCGGCCGTCGGTGGCGGCCCGGTGTGCGCCGTCGCGCCGAGCGCGACCGGCTCGGTCACCGCGACCGCGATCTCCGCGAGTCAGATCAACCTGAGCTGGACCGCGGTGTCGCCGCCCACCAACTGCTCGGTGCTCTACAACGTGTACCGCAGCACGACCGCCAACTTCACGCCGTCGCCGGCCACCCAGGTCGCCGCTGCGCTGGCGACCACGTCGTTCGCCGACCCCGGCCGCGCCGCGGCGACGACCTACTTCTACATCGTGGAAGTGGCGGACGCCGCGGGCACCGCGATCACGCGCGCCACCGCCACGACGCCGGTTGGTGGCGGCGGGTGCGCCACCGCGGCGGCAGCGGTCACCGCACTGTCGGCGCTCGCGCTGTCGTCGAGCCAGATCGCCGTGACCTGGAACGCGGTGGCACCGCCGACGGGCTGCTCGGTGACTTACAGCGTGTATCGCAGCACCACCCCCGGGTTCACGCCGTCGGCCGCCACGCTCGTCGCCAGCGGGCTCACCACCACCTCGCATACCAGCACCGGCCTCGCCGCCGCGACCGCGTACCAGTTCGTGGTGCTGGCGACCGACGCGGCCGGCTCGTCGGCGGTGACCCGCGCCAGCGCGACCACCTTGGCGGCCACGGGCACCGGCGGCTGCCACGTCGGCTACACCGTCGTGAACTCGTGGTCGACCGGGTTCCAGGTCCAGCTCAGCATCCAGAACACCAGCGCGGCACCGACGACCAGCTGGACCCTGAGCTGGACGTTCCCCGGTGCACAGCAGGTCTCGAGCCTGTGGAACGGGACCGCCACGCAGGCCGGCGCGGTCGTCACGGTGACCAGCTTGTCGTACAACGGGGCCATCCAAGCGGGAGCCAGCTACGGCGACGTCGGCTTCACGGGCAGCGGGACGGGCGGCACGACGGCTCCCACCAGCTTCTCGCTCAACGGCGTTCCCTGCAATTGACCGGTTGGGAACGCAGCGGCACGGCGGCGACGGCTCAACACGCTCAGCACGCTCGGTGCGACGTGCGGTGCCGCCACGCCGGTCTGTGAAGGAAGTCTCGGCTTGCGGTCGGTGACCATCTCTGCACAAAGGAAAGGGCTTCCATGACCAGTATCACGCGGTTCGAGGTCGTTGCCGTGGGACTCACGATCGCCGCACTCACCGGGAGCGCGCTCGGGCACGGGCTCATCCAGAGCCCACCGTCGCGCAACTGGTTCTGCGGCGCCATCACCAAACCAGATCAGGTCGCCAACGGGGTGGCGGAGTTTCCCGTCTGCGGGGACGCGTTCGCCGCCGATCCGATCGCCGGGTACAGCTTCATGAGCGTACTCACACACACGCTCGGACGCTCGGTCGTGGGCCCGCGCGCCAACGTGTGCGGGTTCAACTCCGAGAGCTTCAACGGCGGAGCCACGGTGTGGGATCAGCCGATCAACTGGCCGACCAGCAACATGAGCTCCGGTCCACAGACCTTCACCTGGAACATCTCCTGGGGCCCGCATTACTCGGACACCCAGGAGTTCAAATACTGGATCACCAAGCCGGGCTTCCAGTTCCAGGTCGGACGGCCGCTGTCGTTCGACGACTTCGAGGACCAGCCGTTCTGCGTGCTCAACTACGACGACGCCAATCCGACGGCCAATCCCGACATCATCCCCGACAAGGCCAACGCGCTGTTCCAGACCCGCTGCAACGTCCCGGTCCGCACCGGCCGTCAGGTCATCTATGCGGAATGGGGCCGCAACCAGTTCACGTTCGAGCGGTTCCACAGCTGCGTGGACGCGGTGTTCCAGAATGGCCCGGTCATCGACGCGCGCATCGCGCTGACGCCGAGCGCGACCGACATCACCGGTAGCGGGGCCATCACGCTCGATGCCTCGAGCTCGCTCGGTACCGGGCTAACGTACCAGTGGTCAGTGTCGTCGTTCAATCCGGGCCTCTACACGCTCACCAACGCCAACCAGCGGATCGCCACCTTGACACTGGCCAATCCCGCGGCATCCGCCAAGCTGACCGTGTCGCTGGTCGTGGTCAGCGCGACCGGATCCGATACCGCGACGATCACGCTCGTGCACCACCCGGTCGGCGGCTCCCCGTGGTTCGACCTGGGGCCGCTCAACAACGCGGCGCGTGCCCTGACTGCGGGCAACCGGGTGTCGATGCGCGCGGTGCTGAGCGGCGGGCAAGACGTGTTCCTCCCCAGCTCGCCGCTCGCGATCACGGCGGCCAACGCGGCCGCCACGGCCTGGCCCTTCGAGCTCGCCCAGGCAGTCAACGCGCTGAACGGGAGTATCCGGATCGGCGTCCTCAACGCGCAGAATCAGGTCGTACCGACCCGCGACGCGCTCGCCAATCGAATCTTCTCGGTCGCCGCCGACAACGTCACCGGGGCGTTCCTCCAGGTCGTACAGGCGGCAGCAACCTGCCGCGTCAACTACCGGATCGACACGCAGTGGCAGAACGGGTTCCAGTCCAGCGTCAGCATCATCAACACCTCGTCGACCATCCCGGTGGTCGGCTACACCTTGACCTGGACGATGGGCAGCGGCGAAGCCTTCAGTAGCGGCTGGAATGCGACGTTCACACCCTCGGGCCAGGGCCTGGCCGCCTCCAACACGGCAGGCAACTGGAACGGGGTCGTCGCGCCTAACGGAGGGACCGTGTCGTTCGGCTTCCTCGGTAGCAAGGGCCCGGCGACCACCGTCGCGCCCACCGACTTCCGCCTGAACGGCGAGCCGTGCTCGACCGGGCAGACCGCCGGTCTGACGTTACTGCGCGGCAACGGCGCCGCGCTCGCGCTCGCCGGCCAGGCCGAGATGCAGCGCACCCATCACTGCGATCATATGCCCGACCCGGCGCCGCAGCCGGCGCGCCCCGTCTCGACGGCGCTCCAGCGGCGCTGGCGAATCCCGTCGACGCCGCGGCGCCGGACGCCGCGCTCACGCCATCGCCTCCGCTGACAAGGCGGCGGCGGTTGGCCGGCGCAGGCCTGTACGTTGACGGCGACGGAAGTCGTTGACCTTGCCGTGGCCGTGGCTGTTGACACACATCGTGGACCTCGACGTCGACCCGGGTACGGCAGCTCGGGATCACGCCGGGTCAAGGTCAACGAGGTAAGTCGACGCCTACGGTGAAGTCAAGGTCTTCGTCGACGACAAGGTCAAGCTAGTCAGCTATCCCGGCAAGTGCTCGACCTCGACGAAGTTGGCGTTGACCTGTGCCTTGACGTTGACGGAAGTCGTTGACCTTGACGTGGCCGTGGCCGTTGACACACATCGTGGACCTCGACGTCGACCCAGCTACGGCGGCTCGGGATCGAGGTCAAGGTCAAGGTCAAGGTCAAGGTCAAGGTCAAGGTCGCGGCAGCTGCTCGACTCGACGAGCCAACGCCCGGCGCAGTGTGCACGACGTCGCGACACGTGGGCTCCTCGAACGCTCACTCCAGCGTGAACGTCGACACTCGCAGCGCTCCGCGGAACACCAGGTAGACGTCGTGGCGGCCACCCGCGGCGGCGAGCGCGGCATTCGCGGTCGCGTAGGTGTACACGTCACCGGTGCTGGGGACCATGGCGGTTCCCAGCAGGCGGCCCCCCGGAGCGTCCAGCCGGATCTCGATCGACCCACCGGCCGTGGCGCTCGCGACCTCCGCGCTGAACCGCGCCGTGCGCCGGCCCAGCTCGACATCGGAGAACCGCAGCCAGTCGCCATCGCTGGCCGCGACCGCGTCGCCAAACACCTTGGTCTCGTCCACCAGATCGACGCCGAGATAGTCGTCGAAGTCGATCGCGCGTGTCTCGCGGGACAGCTGGCGCGCCGGGATGTCCTCGCCGCGCACGGTCACCGTTGCCTGCTGGCGGATGTCGGCCGACGAGGCGCCGACCAGCACGTCGTGCTTGCTCGCCTCGATCACCCAGCGATTGCGGGTCACGTCCCAGTGCGCGAGGTCCGAGACCGGGACGCTCAGGCGCACGGTCCGGGTCTGGCCGCGCTCGAGATGGACGCGCGCGAACGTACGCAGCTGGCGGTTCGGCAGCACGTCGCGCGACCGCTGCTGCCGGGTGTAGAGCTGCACGACCTCGTCGCCCGCCCGGTCCGAGGTGTTGGTGACTGCGACGTGAACGGTGAGCTCGTCGCGCGGGCCGAGCACGCGGTCGTCGACCCGCAGGTCGCCGTAGCGGAACGTCGAGTACGACAGCCCGTAGCCGAACGGGTAGAGCGGCGCGCCCTCGAAGTACTGATAGGTCCGCTTGGCCTTGATGATGTCGTACTCGAGGATATCCGGCAGATCGGTCGTCGAGCGGTACCAGGTCTGGGTCAGCCGCCCGCCCGGGTTGACGTCGCCGAACAGCACGTCGGCCACCGCGTGACCGGTTTCCTGGCCGGCGTGCGTCGTCCACAGGATCGCAGGGACGTTGTCCTGCTCCCAGGTGATCGTCATCGGATAGCTCATCTCGAGCACGAGGATGGTGTGCGGATTGACGGCGCGCACCGCCTTGACCAGCGCCTCCTGGGCCTCGGCGAGCGCCATCGTGGTGCGATCGTGATCCTCGCGGCCGTTGATGAACGGCATGCTGCCGACCACGACCACCGCGGCGTCGGCGCCCATCGCCGCGGCCACCGCGGCGTCGGTGCCGCTCTGGACTACCTGACGCCGGAACCGCGCCGCGTCGGCGACCGCGCTGGCGGTCAGCGCGAGCGCGCCATCCGATGCCACGGTCAGATAGACCTCCGTGCCGGCCCAGTCGAACGCCTTCTCGTAGCCGGCGTAGCGGATCGCCACCGTGCCGTCGGGCTGCGCCTCGAGCACGAACTGCTGCTGGACGAACCAGTCGAACGGCTGGGCGGCGCGGTTCGCGAAGTTGGCGCCGAAGTTGAACCGATCGACGTACTTGTTATTGGCGACGCTGCGCAAGGTCACGATGCCGCGGCCCCAGTCGAACACGTCGAACTGCTCGGTGGGACCGGCGGTGGTGGCGCTGACCCGCAGAATGTCGCCATCGGCGCCGGTGCCTGCGGTGACGTACTTGCCCGTCGTGACATCCTGTAGCGCGATCCGGTCCACCGCCTCGCTCGACGCGATCGTCGCGCGGCTGCCCAGGCGCTCCCGGATCCCGGCCAGCGGCGTGACTCGATACGATAGCGAGCCCGAGTACCAGTCGGTGTAGAGCGTGTCGGCCAGCGGGCCAATCACGGCGATCTTCTTCGTGGTCGCCGCGTCGAGCGGGAGCGCCCTGCCGGTATTCTTGAGCAGCACGATCGCCTCATCGGCGACCTGGCGGGCGAGCTGCTTGTGCGCCGGGCTGTTGATCACGTCGGGCTTGATGCTCGCGTACGGACCGCCGTTGGGATCGAAGTCGCCCAGGCGGAGCCGGATCGCCAGGACGTGGCGCACTGCCTGGTCGATATCGGCCACCGTGAGCAGGCCCTGATCGACCGCTGCCTGGATGATCGCGAGCGTCGGCGCGCTGAGCTGGCTGTCGACCGTGAAGCTGTCGAGCCCGGCGGTGAGCGTGGCCGCGAAGCCCTCGGGGTTGGTCGCGTAGTACAGGTCCGAGCCGGTCAGGTTGTACGGCGCAAACGCGTCGGACACGTTGTACAGCGTCCGGTGCGTCCACGACCGCACGACGTCGTTGAGATCGGGATTGACCGTGTTGGGACGCCCGTTCACCAGGTTGTACGAGGCCATCACACCGGTCGCCGCATCGGCGGAGATCGGCAGCTTGAACGCGAGCTCGTCGTACTCCTTCTTCACCCGCGGGCGCAGATTCGACGACGTCGTGTCGCGGTGGATCTCGTTGTTGTTGGCCAGGTAGTGCTTCAGGACCGGCGCCGCCTTGAGATAGAACGGATCCTCGCCCTCGATGCCCTGGCCGTACGCGGTCGCGATCGCGCCGGTCAGCCGCGCGTCTTCGGAGTAGCCCTCTTCGTTGCGGCCCCACCGCGGATCGCGGAGCAGGTTGACCACCGGGGCCCAGAGCTGGACGCCCCAGACCCGCGAATTGAGCGCGTTGTAGCCGCGCGCCTCATCGCCCACCGCCGTGCCGACCTTCTTGATCAGCGCCGGGTCCCAGGTCGAAGCCAACCCGATCGCCTGCGGAAACACGGTCCCGGCAGCGGTCACGACGGCGCCGTTGTTGTCCCGATCCGTGGACCACGCGACGCCGTGAAGCGCCTCCGTCCCGGTCTTGAACGGCGGGATGCCGAGCCGCGGGATCGGCGGCTGAAACTGGTGCAGCAGCGAGATCTTCTCTTCCAGGGTCAGCCGAGCCAGCAGATCGTCGATCCGTGTTTGCATCGACTGGCGTGGGTCCTGGAACGGCAGCGGTTTGGCCGGGGCAGCGTTCGACCGTTCGACCGGCCGTAACGACACCGCAAGGATCACAGTCATCGAACCAAGGACGATCGCGCGGAACCCAGATCGAGCTCTCATGATGTTCCCTCCCGCCCCGCAAAAACGATGTCGCGAGGCGAACGAAAGGTAGTCGGCTCGACGGGTTTCGTCGAGCAAGCCCGTCGTGAGACGACCGCCGGTATCGACGATTACCGATGAATCGACAATCGAGCTGGGGACTCGGTGTCTTCGAGCACAATGGTCATTGCGTTCACGCCGGCCGCGGCGTCCAGCCGCGTGCCCTCCGGAGTCGATGTTCCACCGTTCACCGAGATTGCGCGCCGCGCCACGAGAATGACGTGCCAACTCGCGCCAGGCCCACTGTGCCCGCTGCGATCGATGCGAAGCTCGCGCCCAGTCCGCGCGATCGAGAAGCTCGCGCCAACCTCTCCGTTCAGCGTCGGGATCGACACCCGGGCCTGCGCGCCGTCGCCCAGCTCGTGGACGCACAGCGTCACGCCATCGCCGTAATCGTAGTCGGGTCGATCGTCGTGCATGCCCATCGCGATCACCGATCCGGGGCGCGCGAGGACCGGCACGCTATCAAATCCATGCTGCTCCCGCACCCAGCGTGGTCCTTCGACCACGGCGCCGCCGAGCAGATGGGTCCACCGCCCCGCCGGCACATAATACGCCACGTCGCCCGCCGCCGAGAACACCGGCGCGACGAGCAGATCGCTTCCGAGCATGTACTGGCGCTCGAGATGCGAGCACGCCGGGTCGTCGGGAAACGCCAGCGCCATCGGACGCATCATCGGAAGCCCGTCGCGATGCGCGGTCACGGCCGCGGCGAACAGGTACGGCATCAAGCGGTGTTTGAGCGCGAGGAACCGGCGCAGGACATCGACCGCCTCCTCATCGAACAGCCAGGGCACCCGGTATGACTGGTTGCCGTGCAGGCGGCTGTGCGATGACAGGAGGCCAAACGCGACCCAGCGCTTGAACACCGCCGGATCGGGCGTGCCCTCGAAGCCGCCGATGTCGTGGCTCCAGAACCCGAACCCGCTCATCGCGAGCGACAGGCCGCCTCGCAAGGTCTCTGCCATCGACTCGAAGGTGGTCGTCGAGTCACCGCCCCAGTGCACCGGAAAGCGCTGCCCGCCCGCGGTGGCGGATCGCGCGAACACGACGGCCTCGCCCGCCCCGCGCTCCTCGACCAGCAGCTGGAACACGGTCTCGTTGTAGAGCTGGGTATAGTAGTTGTGCATCCGCTCCGGGTCCGATCCATCGAAGTAGACGACGTCGGTCGGGATCCGCTCCCCGAAGTCGGACTTGAAGCACGACACGCCCATCTCGACCAGCGCGCGCAGCTTGCCGGCGAACCAGGCCCGCGCCGCCGGGTTGGTGAAGTCGACCAGCGCCATCCCGGCCTGCCACAGATCGGTCTGCCAGACGTCGCCGTCCGGCCTGCACACGAAGTAGCCGCCGGCCACGCCCTCGGCGAACATGCTCGACTGCTGCGCGATGTAGGGGTTGATCCACACGCACGTGCGCAGCCCGCGGCTCGCCAGCCGGGCGAGCATGCCCCGCGGATCCGGAAACGCGCGGCGGTCCCACTCGAAGTCGCACCAGTGGAACTCGCGCATCCAGAACGTGTCGAAGTGAAACACCGAGAGCGGCAGGCCGCGCGCGGTCATCCCGTCGATGAAGCTGGTCACCGTCGCCTCGTCGTACGACGTCGTGAACGAGGTCGTGAGCCACAGCCCGAACGACCACGCCGGTGGCAGCGCGGGCCGCCCGGTGAGCGCGGTGTACTTGCGCAGGATGTCCGCCGGCGTCGGCCCGTAGATCACGAAGTACGCGAGCGTCTGACCGGCGACGCTGAACTGCACGCGCGACACGACCTCCGAGCCGACCTCGAACGACACGCGACCGGGATGATTGACAAAGATCCCATAGCCGCGATCGGTCAGATAGAACGGCACGTTCTTGTAGGCCAGCTCGCTGGCGGTGCCGCCGTCCTCGTTCCAGATGTCGATCGACTGGCCGTTCTTGACCAGCGGACCGAACCGCTCGCCCAGGCCGTAGACCGTCTCGCCGACGCCGAGCGACAGCTGGTCGTGGACGTAGGCCCCGCTGCCGGCGACCTCGATGGCGCCCATCCCGGCGCGGCCGCTCGTGGTCAGCACGCGACCGCCCGCGACGAGCTCGAGCCCCCACGCGGCGCCGCGGCGGAACCTGGCGGTCAGCGCCCCGGCGGTCAGCGCGACCTCGGCCTCGGTCGTGATCTCGACCGGCCCGGGCGCGGCCTCGAGTCGAAACTCCGGGCGCCGGGGCTTGCCGCCGCGGAAGTGGCTGACCTCGACGCGAATCACGTCGGCCATCGGCGACGAGCACGTCACCGTGATCATCGGCGTGTCCAGCGTCTCGTAGCGGCCCAGCAACGCGCGGGTCGATGCGTAGACGGTGAGCACCTCGCGATCCGCCACGGCGCTGTGCAGCTCGACCGGGTGCAACGCGCGAACGCCCTCGCGCTTCTGCCAGTATCCCTTCGTGAACTTCATGACGTCCTATTTCACGGCGCCCGCGGTGACTCCCCGGATCAGCGTGCGCTGGAAGATGAGAAAGAACACGACGGCGGGGAGGATGCCGATCAGCGCCGACGCGCTCGTGGTGGTCGCGTCCATGAACCGCTGGCCCTGCAGCACGCCCAGCGCGACCGGGACGGTCTGGTTTTCATTCGAGATCAGAAACACCAGCGGCAAGAAGAACTCGTTCCAGGTCCAGATGAAGAAGAACGCGAACAGCACCGACACGGTCTGCCAGCTGAGCGGCACGACGATGCGGACAAGGATCCGCCAGCGGCCCGCGCCATCGATCTCGGCCGCCTCGAGGATCTCGCGCGGGAAGTGGTCGTAGACCGACGACAGCAAGTAGGTGCCGAACGCGCTCTGGATCACCGTGAAGATGATGATCACCGCGGTGAGCGAGTTGTACAGGTGCAGCGACTTGGACAGGTAATACAGCGGATAGACCACCGCCTCCTGGGGCAACAGATTGGCCGCCAGGAACACGAACAGGAACCAGATCCTGCCCCGCACCTTGCCGATCCCGAGCGCATACGCGTTCAGCACCGACAGGGCGACGCCGAGCACCGCGACCGTGCCGCTGACCACGAGGCTATTGAGCAGCTTGCGGGTGAAGTCGACCCGCTGCCAGAACTCGACGATGCCGGTCAAGCTCAGCGACTGCGGCAGCGCGATCGGCCCGTGCGCTGCGTAGTCCGCAGGAGTCTTCACCGCGTTGATCGCCACGACCAGGAACGGCGAGATCGTCAGCAGCAACGCGATGACCAGTCCGACCAGCACGGCGTGGCGGACCCACCCGCGCCGGTAGTGGTGGCCGGCGCCCGCCGTCATCGCAGCCGCTCCCCGCGCGCCTGCAGGCGCAGGAACACCAGGGTCAACATCAGGATGATCAGCGTCAGCACGGTCGACATCGCCGAGCCGTAGCCGACCTCTGCCTTCTCGAAGAAGCTCTTGTACGCGAAGTACGACGGCACCAGCGTGGCGGTGCCGGGCCCACCGCGGGTCAGCACGAAGATCTGGCCGAAGATCTTGAGCGCGGCGATCGTGGTCGTCACCAGCACGACGTAGATCTCCGGCTTGAGCAAGTGGACCGAGATCGCGGTGAACCGCTGCCGCCACGTGGCACCGTCGATCGCGGCCGCCTCGTACAGCTCCGGGTCGATCCGCTGTAGCCCCGCCATGAACACGACGATCGGATAGCCGATCTGCATCCAGATCATGATCGCCATGACGCTGTACAGCGCGTAGCGCGGATCGCCCAGCCAGTTGTGCGCGAGCGATGGAACCCCGGCCCCTGCGAGCAACGAGTTCAGCGCCCCGTAGCTCGGATGCAGGATCCAGCCCCACACGACCCCCGAGATCGCGACCGGCAGGATCTGCGGCAGATAGAACCCCGAGCGGAACACCCCGGCGATCCGGTTGCCGAACGCCACCGCCACGAAGTCGAACAGCACGGCCGCGAGCACCAGGCCGATCAGCGTCGGGACGATCGCCATCGCGATGATCAGCAGCGCGATGTGCTGGAACGACGCCCAGAAGCTCGGGTCATGCGCGAGCCGCACATAGTTGTCGAGCCCGATCCACACGGGCGTCCCGACGCCCTGCCAGCGCGTGAAGCTCGTGCCGATCGTCATCAGCAGCGGCACCACCACGATCGCCACCGACAGCACGAGCCCCGGGATCAAGAACACCAGGTAACCCGAGCTACCGGGGGAACGCGTCCGCGCCATTCACTTGCTCATGGTCGCCACGTGCTCCTGATACGGCCGCGCCAGATCATCGAGCACCGCCGCCGGCTTCTTCGACGCGTTGATCAGCTCCTGAACGCCAGCCACCAGCACGTCGTAGTAGCCAGGTGCCGGCCAGTCCGGATAGAACGCCAGCCCGTCCTGCGCCGACACCGCGTTGAACCCGGCGATCAGCTCGCGGTTCTTCGGATTGGTGATGCTGGCCGGATTCGCGGCCACCGGGACGCCGCCGGAGTTGCCCAGCAGCTCCTGGATCGCCGGCTTCAGCGTCTCGTCGATGAAGTCGGCCGCCAGCGCCTTGTTCTTCGAGCGCGCCGGCACGACCCACAGGTTGCCACTCGAGCCCGGGTGCAGCTTGTTCCCCGGAAACAGGAACGTGCTCCACTGGAACGCCTTGATCTGATCGGCGAACCGGCCGTACCACCAGCTCCCCGAGATCATCATCGGGAACTTGCCCGCCGCGAACGCGGTTCCCATGTCCTCGGCCCGGATGCCGGCCGAGTCCTTCGGGACAAACCCCTTCGCGACCCAGTCGGCAAACGCCGTCGCACCGAAGCTGAGCTCGGGACCGTGGAAGTCGATCTTGCCGTCGTAGACCTGATACGCAGTGACGAACTTGCGGTCCGCCTTCGACAGCGCGAGCAGGTAAAAGATCTGCTGTGCTGGGTACTCGGCGCCCGCCACCGACAGCGGCGGCACCCCGGCCTTGACGAATACGGCCATCGCGGCCTCGAGCTCGGCCAGGCTGGTCGGCACCTTCACGCCATGCTTCTCGAACAGGTCCTTGTTGTAGTAGACCATCACGTACTCGCCGTAGTTGGGCACGCCGTACCACTTGTCCCCACCCATGACACCGCGCGTGTCGTAGCGCGCGGTCGTCTGCAGGCTCGGGCTCAACACCTTGTCCCAGCCGCGCTTCGTGGCTTCGGGAGTGAGATCGGTCAGTAGCCCCTGCTTCGAGAGCAGCCCGGCCGTGGCGTTCCCCTTGTTGTATTCCATGATGTCGGGAGCTTCATCCGAGTTGAGGATCATCCCCGCGTTCTGCTGGATCTGCTCGAAGCCTTTCTCCTCGAACTTCACCGTGACCCCGGGGTGCCCCTTCTCGAAGTTGGCGATCGCCTGCTTCCAGGCGATGCCCATGGCGCTGTTGGGTGGCTCGTAGTGCCACAGCTTCAGCACCGTCGCGGGCGGCGCAGCAGCAGCCGCAGCCGGACCTGGACTGGTTGCGGAACCGGCAGCCGGGTCCGACTTGGCTTTGCAGCCGGTCGCAGCGAGCCATCCGAACGCGACGAGCGCTCCTAGCGTGATGGCCATTCTCGTTCTGAGCATCGCCGTCCTCCAGATTGTTTGCGCAGACTAGGCGAATCCGCCGGGTGACGCAATCCAGCGGCCGCGCACTCTGCGGTCGACTGCGCCTCAGCGGCCGAATCGCACGCGGCGGCGGCTTCGCCCGCCGTGGCCGTTGCGCTCACAGGCCGAAGCGGTCAGTGCGCAGCCCCACCGACGCAGCGCGTCAGCGCCATCGACGATTGCGAGCAGCTCGCCAGCGTTCTCCTGGCCCAGGCGCCGAAGGCCAATAACCTGAAGCGCGCTGCGAGCTTGATTCGAACCCAGCGCGCTGCAAGTGGAAGCCGTCGGCGACATGGGCGCAACCATGTTGAATGATCGTGCGAGTACTCTGCACGACAACTCTTATAACCCCAGCCCCCTCTACTACTGTCGTAGTATCGGTTCCTCGAAATCCAACCAGCCCTCAAGCGATCCAGCCTGAAGGTATTCCTGAATCGAATCAAGTGCTGCGGTCTTAGGGATATTAACAGCCACCAGCTTTCCATCTCGGAAACCTTCCGAGCTACAACCGAAGTGTTCAAGTCGGCGCGACAGCTCGTCAAATCGAGATCTGTCGAACAGCACGACCCTCACAAGAGAATTGCCTGATGAAACCTGAACTGCAGAGAACCACAGATGGCCATCTTCTTCTTTAACGGACACCACATCACCAAGCGTAGCGTCTCGAGCAAAAAAAGGAATGTTATCGATAACAAACAATCCAGAAGGAGTCTTTATCGCCCATACGCTCTCGACTGCCACAAGCGGGTAGCCGTCGCTATCTCGCGTCAAAGAGAAGTTGATTTTTACGTGATCCGGAGTTGACATCTCACTTGTTTCCCTTCCTTAGATTGCAAGCACGACAAAGGACCTGACCCCTGCCTGGAGAGTCCTTGTCTAGCTAGCTAGCTAGTGTACAGCTTAGTTGTATCCCAGCGCGCTTGCAAACCCGGCTCTGCTACTGCCTCAGCATAGGCTCTTCATAAGCCAACCACCCGTGCGGCGACTCAGACTGAAGGTACTCCTGAATCAGGACGAGAGGAACGGTCCGTGGCACGTTAACAGCCAGCAACTCGTGGCGGTCAAACCACTCCATACCACAGCCCAATTGCTCCAACCGGCCACGGAGCTCTTCCAGCCGAGATACATCGAACAGCATTATCCGCAAAAGCGAACCGCCTGACGACACCTGCACTCCCGAAAACCAAAGCAGACCATCCTCTTCCCTCGCAGACACAACATCATCTATCGTAGCTTCTCGAGCATAGAATGGAATATTGTTAATAACAAATCCTCCCGAAGGCACTCTGGTAGCCCAGACGCTCTCCACTGCTACATCAGGATAGCCATCACTGTCTTGTGTTAGCGAGAAATTGATCTTGACTAGATTCGACATTGACGTTGACATCTCACTGAGAACCCTTCCGTCTGTTGCAGGTGCGACAAAGAAGCTGCCCGGCGCGCCCCGAGCCAGCGAAATATGGGGCTTGCTCGCTCGCGATCTTCTCGTCATCCGCCGACTGCGCACCATCGACGACGACGCGTTGGTGACCGCTCTTACGATCTCACCTATGAGCTTTGGCCAGTATGATCCACTTGACCTTGTCTTGTGGCCTTTTTATGCAGCGCTGATGTCGGGCCTGGTCGTTGCCGACACCGCCCGGGCGCAGCCCACGCTCATCCAGTACCCGGGCTGGCGCAAGCGCACACGCGAGACATTTCTTCGCCACGAAGGCAGCGCAGAAGCCGGTGCTGTGAACCCCGCCGGACGGACGGTGCGGGAGACGATCATCGACCTCGTCGGCGTCGCCAGGCGTCGCCAAGCGGGCAACGAACAGCGACGTCGCCGTGCCCGGTGCGGCACCGCCGTGACGTGAGCTTGGTCCATCACCCCACCGTTGCGGCTCGCGATGCGAGGGCGCCCCGATCTGTCGCGGCGCCGGGCCGGCGTGGTAAAGACGTCCGTGGCCGACGAGCCGGCGATCGCCAAGCGCAAAGCGGATCACCTCGAGGTCGCGGCCTCGGGGCGCGCCGATTTTGCCAAGTCGACGCTGCTCGAGCACGTGCACCTGGTGCACCAGGCGCTCCCGGAGCTGGCGCTGGACGAGATCGATCTGTCGACGACGCTGGTCGGCAAGGCGCTGGCCGCGCCGCTGGTGATCACCGGGATGACCGGCGGGACAGCTGAGGCGGCCGCGGTGAACCGGGATCTGGCGCGGGCGGCGCAAGCGGCCGGGATCGCGCTGGGGCTGGGATCGCAGCGCGCGATGGACGAGCACCCCGAGCTGGCGGCGAGCTACGAGGTGCGCAACGTGGCGCCCGACGTGGTGCTGATCGGCAACGTCGGTGCGGTGCAGGCGCTGGCGATGGGGCCGGCGCGGGTGATCGCGCTTGCACAGCGGATCGGAGCGGATGCCATCGCCATCCACCTGAACCCCGGGCAGGAGCTGATCCAGGATCGCGGGGACCGCGACTTTCGCGGCGTCCGGGATGCCATCGCGCGGCTGGTCGAGGCGTCGCCGATGCCGGTGATCGTCAAGGAGACCGGCTGCGGGCTGTCGCGTGAGGCCGCGCGCGCGCTGGTCGACGCCGGGGTGCGGACGGTCGACGTGTCCGGGGCCGGCGGGACCAGCTGGGTGGCGGTCGAGACCGTGCGCGCCGCCGAGGGGTCCGGCGCGGCCGCGCTCGGGTCCGAGCTGTGGGACTGGGGTGTGCCGACGGCGGTCTCGGTGGTCGCCTGCGCCAGCGCCAAGCTCGACGTGATCGCGTCGGGCGGCCTGCGCACCGGCTATGACGTCGCGCGCGCGCTCGCGCTCGGAGCCCGGGCCGGCGGGATGGCCGCGCCGATGCTGCGCGCGCAGCGCGCGGGTGGCCAGGCCGCCGTGGCTGCGTTGCTCGCGCAGGTCACCGCCGCGATCCGCGCGGTCTGCCTGCTCACCGGCTGTCGATCGGTGCGCGATCTCGCGACCGCGCCGCGCCACCTCGGCGCGCCGCTGCGCGCGTTCCTCGACGACCTCCACTTATGACCTGCGTCGGCTACGGCAAGATCATTCTCCTGGGTGAGCACGCGGTCGTGTACGGCTACCCCGCGCTCGCCGCCGCGCTCGATCGCGGCGTCACGCTCGCGCCGGTGCCGACGCCTGCGGGCGGCCCGCTGCGGCTCGACATCCGTACCTGGAACCTTTCGGTCCGGGCCGGCGACGATCACCCGGCCGCGCACTCGCTGGTGGCGATCGCCGACGCGCTCGGTGCCGGCCGCCCGACGCTGTCCCTGATCGGCGATGCACAGATCCCGCATGGCGCGGGGCTCGGATCGTCGGCGGCGCTCGCGGTCGCGGTCGCGCGCGCCGTGCTCACTTACCGCAAGCAGCCGATCGATGTCGCCACGCTGACCCACGCGGCCGGCGCCAGCGAGGCGCTGGTCCATGGCAAGCCGAGCGGCGTCGACGTCGCGCTCGCGATCGCCGGCGGGACCGGCGTGTTCCGCCGCAGCACGGGGCTGATCCGGCTCGGCAACGTGCCCGCGCTGCGCGTGCTGGTCGGCGCCAGCGGCGCGCCGCGGTCGACCGCGGTGATGGTCGAACGGGTCGCCGAGGCCACCAGCTCGCGGGCCGACGACGCGCGGCTGCGCGAGCTCGGCGGGCTCACCGATACCGGCACCGTGGCGCTGCTCGCCAGCGACGGGGCGGCGCTCGGCACGGCGATGAACCGCGCGCATGCGCTGCTCGCCGATCTCGGCGTGTCGACGCCCCAGCTCGACGCGCTGTGCGCAGCCGCGCGCGCGGCCGGCGCCCAAGGCGCGAAGCTCACTGGCGCGGGCGGCGGCGGTGCGGTGATCGCGATCGCCCCGCGCGACCGCGAATCAGCGGTGCTGGCCGCCTGGAAGCAGGCCGGCGTCGACGGCTTCGTCGCGACGCTGCGCTGATCGCCGGCTCGGAACGGCGCTCGAGCTGCGGTCGACACGGCGCCGAGCCGTACCTCACCGACCGAGGCGGCAGAGCCGCGACGCGGCGCGCTGGGTGCAGCTCAGCGGCGTCCTGTGTTTCCCGAACGAGACCAAAGCGACAGGGCATGGCGGATGCGATCCTGATCCCAACCTGGTCCAACCGCCGGTTTCTGGGCATTTCACGACCAGGTTCCGATCACTTGGCCGGTTCGGGCGACCGAGATCCTCCTCGGCGCTGCCGATGTGCTCAGGATCGGATCCGCCTTGGCGACACGGCCCGTCCGCTGATCGTCACCCGCCTCGAAACACATCGGCGAGCGAGGCTGCGGTCGCTGCCGCCTCGAGCCACCCCTTGAGTCGGGTAAACTCAGCCTCGCTATCGATGCGCATGCGCACGTCCTGCGTGATCGGCAAAGATCGCGCCGCGAGCTGCACGTACAATAATTCCCGGGCGCTCTCGACGCGCGCTTCCGCCCGCCCTTCTACCCGCCCTTCTACCCGCCCTTCTGCCCGCCCCTTGTCTTCCCATTCGGCGAAGAGTGCTCGAACGCTTGGGTGTCGCATGATGGAGTTCACGTTGAGGATCCTCTTGGCTGTATCAAGACCAAAGATAGCGGCCGAAACGGCGTAGATCAACTGTATCGTGTTCTGTTGCTCGCGGGCTGCTTGCGCTCTGTCAGCGAGTACTTCTTCGGCGAGCGACCGTATGAACTCCTCGTCGGCGCCCCGCATCGCCGCGTAGAACGGCGCCCCTTCGAGGCCAAGCTGTTCACGCATGCCGCGAGCGTCGAGCTGCCACAGCGGCACGACGTGGTAGCGGAACACGAACGCATCGCCGTCGATGCCGGGGATGCGGTACTCGCCGACACCGGGTGGTGGACGTCCTCCAGGCCGGAGCAAGACGACGACGGACCAAACAGGTAGTTGCGTCGCCGAGACCGCGGCGCTCGCGTACTCGAACAGCCGCGGCGGGATGTCGGTTCGCCATTCCCGCTCGGTCTCCACGTGGACCACTGCCTCGCCACTGCCCTGCATCGAGTCGTCACGGACGCGGAACAGGTTGTCGGCGGTGCGCTGCCTCGGCCGATCGACGCTGGGATCGACGGGGCCGAGGGGCTCGAGTCGGTGGCGTGGAAACGCCAGCTGCAGGAGCGTCCGCGGCCACCCACGAAGCAGATGCCTAAACGTGATATCGGTCTCGCCCATCGCGGTCGCACGCTATCGCGCGGCTATGACAGTTGCGATCACGATCGCGATGCGGTTTGTCCGATTTTCGGACATCGCCCTCAGCCAGGCCATCGATGCTTCGAATGCCGCGTCGCGCGACGAAGCACCAATGACAAATGGCGCGCCAAGCTGTGCCGGGACGTGAGCATGCCGGTTCCTGCCAGGGCGATGCTGCAACGCTCGAACGTGGCGTCACGGCGCACATCGCCTGATCGTCGGCCCGCGCGCGGCAGCAACGCTGCCCCCGCCACGGTGCCAATGATGGGGCGCGTGATCCGAAACCGGTGTGCAAACGACCGAACGCACCGACCACCGACGAAGCCACGGCGGCTTCCATCGACAGGTCTTCGATCCATGATTGCGATTTACCCGGCCGCTACCTTGATTCCTCCGGCCCGGCACGCACAACTGGTGCCTCCATGACACGCCTCCCCATCGTCGTGTTCGGCGCCGCCGGCCACACCGGCCGCTTCGTCGTCGCCGAGCTGCACCGCCGCGGCTGGCCGCTGGTGATCGCCGGACGCGACGCGGCGAAGCTGGAAGCGGTCCGTGTCACCTACCCGACCGCCGAGCTACGGCTCGCCGCGGTGACCGACGCTGCGGCGCTCGATCAAGCGCTGCGCGGCGGAAGCGCGGTCATCAACTGCGCCGGACCGTTTCTGGATTCGGCGCGGCCGATCATCGAGGCCGCGATCCGGGCGCGCATCCATTACATCGACGTGACGGCGGAGCAGCCGTCGGCGCGGGCGACGTTCGAGGAGTTCGCGGGACCCGCGGCAGCGGCCGGCGTGGCGGTGGTTCCGGCCATGGGCTTCTACGGCGGGCTGGGCGATCTGCTGGCCACCGCGGCGATGGGCGACTGGCCCGACGCAGACGAGATCACGGTCGCAGTGGCGCTCGACAGCTGGAAGCCGACGCTCGGCACGCGGCTCACCGGCGCGCGCAACACCGAACGCCGCCGGGTGGTCTCGAGCGGTGAGCTGACCCTCCTCGCTGACCCGCCGCCGCGGCGGACGTGGACATTCCCGGAGCCGTTCGGCGCGCAGGAGGTCGTCGGGCTGCCGCTCAGCGAGATCATCGTGATCGCGCGGCACCTGCGATCGCGCGAGATTCATTCGTTCATGAACCTGACGCCGCTGAACGATCTCCGCGCGTCGGAGACGCCGCCACCCACGCCGGCCGACGACCGTGGACGCTCCGTGCAGACGTTTCTGGTCGAGGTCGTTGTACGACGCGGGAGCTCGGAGCACCGGGTCCACGCACGCGGTCGCGATATCTATGCGTTCACCGCGCCGCTCGTGGTCGAGGCGGCCGAGCGTATCCTCGACGGGCGGCTGACCCGGACAGGCACCGCCGCGCCGGGCGAGCTGTTCGACGCGAGAGACTTTCTCAGCGCGCTCGCGCCCGACCTCGCGGTCGAGTACGCCTGAAGAGGTGTCGAACCATCCCGTTGCGGCCTTGTTCGACACCTCGGAAGTCGCGAGTCTTCGAGCGACGATTCCGCACAGGTTGTCGCGGGTTGTAGCGACAGACCGGTCGAAAGAAGGGTCGGTCGACGAAACCGGTCACCGGTCGAGTCCCGCAACATAGCCGGCCCGGCGCGGCAGCGGCAGCAGGACCAGCTCGATCCCGCGGCGCCGGGCGGCTGCCGTCAGCGCCTCGGCGTGGCCGGCAGCGCCCTCGATCTCGAGCCGGCGCAGCTCGCCCGGCAGCGCGGCGAAGTGCTCGACCAGCTCGCCGACGAGCCAGCCGCCCGAGCCGCGCGCCACGGCGTGGTCGCCGTCGCGCCAGACGTGCAGCGCCCCGGCCCAGGCCGCCCGCGTCGTGACACAGTTCTCGAGCAGCGCGCTGCGCGCGACGGTGAGCGACATCGTGCGCGGCAGTCGCGGCCACAGCGCAAGCCCGGCAGCCAGGCCCCCCGCGACCGTGAGCGCCGTGAGCCGTGGCCACAGGCTCGACGCCATGACGCTGGCGGCGCCGTCGATGTGGACCGCGAACGAGCTCAACGCCGCGAAGCGCTCGCAGGCGGGCAGCACGTGGTCGGCGAGCTCGCGGACGTACTTGCCGACCTTCCAGCGCGGGCAGGACACGTGGACCAGGTTCGCGGCGGTGGCGCGCAGGCCCTCGAGGGTCGGCTTGTCGAACACCTCGATCCGCCGCAGCGCGGTCATCGCCGGGCTGGTCAGAAACCGGGTGTAGACCGGCCCCACCGAGCGGCCCGGGATCAGATCCTCGACGGTGGCCAGCGTCGGATCGAGCGCGTGACGCGCCCAGTCGGGCTCGGTCGCGGTCCACCGGCCGTTGAGCTCGAGGCGCGCGACGAAGCCGCGCTCGAAGCGCGCTCGGTAGGTCACCTCGCGCAGCGGGCCCAGCCAGCTCCGGGCGTGCTCACGCAGCAGCTGGTCGATCCGCTCGAGCCGGCGCTCATCTGTGGCCGCCGGGGTGGCCGCCGGGGTGGCCGCCGGGGTAGTCGCCAGGGCCGCCGGGGTGGCCGCCGGGGCCGCGGCGGCGAGCTGGAGCGCGATCAGCTCGCCGCGCGGGTCGCCGTGGGCGAGCAACGCATCGGCGAGCACGAGACGCGCGTCGTCGGCATCGGGCCGGGCCTGGACCTCGCGCACCAACGCGTCGACGTACGCGGGGGCGGCCGGCGGAGGAACGCTGCCCGGTCGCGTCGTGCGGCGCGCAGCGGCGCCGTCGGCGGCCAGCATGGCCACCATGTCCGTCGGGCTGCGGGAGCGCGCCATGGCACTACTGTAGGATGGCGCGCGTTCGCGGTCCGGATCGCGGCACCAGACGCCGCGAGAGAGCGTGCTCGCGGTATGGTGTGGGTGGTGCCGACCTCGATCGCACGAGCCTGCGCGAATATCGCGCTGGTCAAGTACTGGGGTAAGCGCGACGCGCAGCTCAACCTGCCCGCCGCGGGGAGCCTGTCGCTCACGCTCGACGCGCTCGTCACGACGACGCAGGTCACGTTCGACGCTGGGCTTGCCGGCGACGAGCTGGTGCTCGACGGCGCCCCCGCCCGCCCGGCCGAGCTGGCCCGCACCCGTGAATTCCTCGATCTGGTGCGCGCCGACGCGCAGATCCGGACGCCCGCGCGCGTGGTCAGCAAGAACGAGTTCCCGACGGCGTCGGGGCTGGCCTCGTCGGCGTCCGGTTATGCGGCCCTCGCGGTCGCCGCGGTCGCCGCCGCCGGCCTGACGATGTCCGCGCGCCAGCTATCGATCCTGGCGCGCCGCGGATCGGGCTCGGCCGCGCGCTCGGTGTTCGGCGGGTTCGTGCGGATGCACGCGGGAATCCCCGACGTGAGCGGCGCCGATCGCGACGACGGCACCGGCGCATTCGCCGAGCCGATCGGATCGCCGTTGACCGCGCGGGTGCGGATGGTGATCGCGATCGTCGGCGGCGGCGCACCCAAGTCGCACGGCTCGCGCGACGCGATGGATCACACGGCGGCGACCTCGCCGCTGTACCGCGCGTGGCTCGAGCTGGTGCCGCGCGATCTGGTGGCCGCCGAGGCGGCGCTCGCGGCCGGTGACCTCGATGAGCTCGGCGCGATCACGGAGGGCAACGCGCTGGCGATGCACGCGTCGGCGATCGCCGCGCGCCCCGCGGTGATCTACTGGCAGCCGGCGACGCTCGCCGCGCTCGCCGAGGTCCATGCGCTGCGGGCGGCCGGGCGCGCGGCGTGGGCGACGATGGACGCCGGCCCGCACGTCAAGGTCCTGACCACGGCCGACGAGGCCGTGGCGGTGGCGGCAGCGCTGCGCAGCGTCCCGGGGGTGACCGACGTGTCGATCGCCGCTGCCGGTGGGCCCGCCGGCCTGCTCGGCCCGGCATCCGTAACCGAGAACCAGGATCGAACATGATCGCCACAGCACCCGGCAAGCTGATCATCACCGGCGAGTACGCCGTGCTCGACGGGGCACCCGCGATCGTGGTCGCCGTCGATCGGCGCGCGATCGCCCGCCGCATGCCGACGCCGCCCGGTAGCTCGCCGTTCCTGCTCGCGGTCGCCGACGAGATCGCCGCGCGCCGCGGCGCCCAGGATCCCGCGGCGCACGCGGCGCTCGAGATCACCGTCGACAGCACGGCGTTCTACGACAAGATCACCAAGCTCGGACTGGGCTCGAGCGCGGCGGTGACCGTGGCGGCGACCGCGCTGGCGCTCGGCACCGCCGATCACGACGAGGTGCTCGCGGTCGCGCTCGCGGCGCACGCCCGGGCGCAGGGTCCGCGCGGGGCGCGCGGCTCGGGCGCCGACATCGCGGCGTCGGTGCATGGCGGCACGATCGTGTTCACGCTGCCGGCCGGTGTGCCGCCCCGCGTCGAGCGCCGTCGCTGGCCGAGCTCGGTGTTGCTCCTGCCGTTCTTTACCGGCATGCCGGCCGACACCGCGCAGCTCGTGGCCCGGGTCAACGAGGCCCGCGCGGCCAATCCGGGCCGCGTCGATGCCGCGCTCACGGCGATCGCTGATGCGTCGCGCGCGGCGTGCACCGCGCTCAGCGCCCCCGCTGACATCGCTGCCGTCGGGCTGATCGGCGCGATCGCGCTCGCCGCCAACGCCACCGATCGGCTCGCGCTCGCGACCGGGATCGACCTGGTCCCGGAGTGCGTCACGGCGGCCCGCGCGGCGCTCGCGCGGTTTGGCGGCACCGCCAAGACCACCGGCGCTGGCGGGGGCGACGTGGGCATCGCGGTGATTCCCGCGACCGCAGATGCAACCGCCGCCACCCGCTTGCTCATCGAAGCCGGGTGCCAACCATTGCGGATCTCGCGCGACGACACCGGCGTGGACTTGCGCTCGGGCACGTCGTAAACACCAAGGTCCCCGTGCCGTCCAGCTCATCGCGAATCACCGGCTTCTACCGCCTGCACCCCGTCGAACGGCGGCGCAAGCTGCTGGAGCTCGCCGGGTTGCCCGCGGACGGCTTTGCCGCGCTCGATCCGGGCGCGCTCACGGTCGAGGTCGCCGACGGGATGATCGAGAACGTGATCGGGGTCTACGGGTTGCCGTTCGCGGTCGCCGTCAACTTCACGGTCGATGGCGTCGACACCCTGGTGCCGATGGCGATCGAGGAGCCGTCGGTCGTCGCGGCGGCCTCGAACGCCGCGCGCATGGTCCGGCCCGCTGGGTTTCACGCCCAGGTCTCCGCCCCGGTGATGATCGGGCAGATCCAGATCACCGACGTCGCCGATCTCGACGCGGCCACCGCGGCGCTGCGGATGCGCGCCGAGGAGCTGCTCGGCGACGCCCGGCGGCTGGTGCCGCGGCTGGCCGAGCGCGGCGGCGGACCTGTCGCGCTCGACGTCCGGCCGCTGGCGCGCAGCGGCCCCGATGGCGGCGTCCTCGTCGTGCACCTCCACGTCGATTGCCGCGACGCGATGGGCGCCAACCTGGTCAACACGCTGTGCGAGGCGCTGTCGACCCGGGTCGCCGAGGTCGCGCGCGGTCGCGCCGGCCTGCGCATCCTGTCGAACCTGACCGATGGGCGCACCGTGACCGTGCGGTGCTCCGTCGACGACGCGATGCTCGCGAGCGACGTCGCCGCGGGCGCCGACGTGCGCGCCGCGATCGCGGCGGCGTCCCGGTTTGCCGAGCTCGATCCGTACCGCGCGACGACCCACAACAAGGGCATCATGAACGGGGTCGACGCGGTGCTGGTCGCGACCGGGCAGGACTGGCGCGCCGTCGAGGCCGGGGCCCATGCGTTCGCGGCCCGCACCGGCGCGTACCGCCCGCTGGCGGTGTGGCGCGAACGAGCCACGCGCGGCGGGCTGCCCGGACTTGAGGGCGAGCTCCAGATGCCGATGGCGGTCGGCACCGTCGGCGGTGCGCTCCACGTTCACCCCGGCGCGCGGCTCGCGCTCGAGCTCGCCGGTGCCCACACCGCCGATCGGCTCGCCGCGATCGCCGGCGCGGCCGGGCTCGCGACCAACCTGGCGGCGCTGCGCGCCCTGGCGACCGAAGGTATTCAACGCGGCCACATGGCGCTCCATGCCCGTGGGCTCGCGCGCGCCGCCGGTGCCACCGGCGAGCTGGTCGACCGGGTCGCCGACGAGCTCGCCGCCACCGGGGATGTCAAGCCCGACCGGGCGCGCGAAGTGTTCGCGCGTCTGTGCGGGTCGCACATGGTAAAAGACAGCCCGTGATCCAACGCCTAGGACTTGCGCGCTCGCCCGCGCTCGCCGTGCCGCTGCCGACCTCGCTCGACGCCGACGCTTGCTATCGCTACTGCGAGGCGCTGGTGCGCGCCCGCCATCACAACTACCCGGTCGCGTCGATGTTCGCGCGCTCCCAGCTGCGCAAGCACATCTTCGCGCTGTTCGCGTTCGCCCGCGCAGCCGACGACTTCGCCGATGAGAACGCCTACGAGGGCCGGCGCGCCCGCGAGCTCGATCGCTGGGAGGAGCAGCTGCACGACGCGTATCGCGGCAACGCCGAGCACCCGGTGTTCGTCGCGCTCGCCGACACCGTCGACAAGTTCGCGCTGCCGATCACCGAGTTCACCGAGCTATTGTCCGGCTTCCGGACCGACCTCGAGCGCCGCCGCTACTCGACGTTCTCCGAGCTCCGCAGCTACACGCGGCAGGCCGCGGAGCCGATCGGTCGCCTGTTGCTCTACATCGCCGGCTACCGCGCCCCCGAGCTACACGCGTTCGCCGATGATCTGTCGACCGCGGTCGCCGTGGCGCGGCTGATCCAGGACGTGCCCGCCGACTGGCGGCGCGGTCGGGTCTACCTGCCCGCCGAGGATCTGCGTCACTTCGGCGTGACCGAGGCTGACATCGCGTCGCGCCGGGTAAGCCCGGCGATCGGCGCGCTCGTCCGCTTCGAGGTCGCCCGGACCCGAGCGCTGTTCGAGCGAGCCCGCCCGCTGGTCGACGTCGCCGGCGCGGATCTCGCGGTCGAGCTCGCGCTCACCTGGCACGGCGGCATGCGGATCCTCGACAAGATCGCCCACACCGGGGCGCGGCTGTTCGCCGAGCGTCCCCAGCTTGACCGGTTCGACAAGGCGGTCGTGCTCGCGCGCTCGGTCGCCTGGCGTGGCGAGACCCTGCCGCCTCGCGCGCTGCACCTGGCCCGGCGCCTGGTCGGCCCCAAAGACGCCTGAGCGAGCGAGGATCGGCCGTGGCAACGCCGAACCGTGTCGCGATCGACACGTCGTGACCGGAACCGGTGGTCAGGCAGCGGCGGAGATCTTGTCGACGAGGTCGGCCTCGTGCCGGCTGACGGCCACGGTGCGCAGGCAGACCGGCATGCCGATCAGCGCAAGCCCGACCCGGTAGTCGTCGCCGTCGTCCTTCATCCAGACGCCCACGGCGCCAAACCGGTAGCTGTTGTCGCCGTTGTCCAGGACGAGCTCGACGCGCTCGCCGTGCGCGACGAACGGTGCGTTGCGCACCACCATGCCGCCCAGGCCGATCTCGATGACCTCGACCCGGTCGTTGATCCGGTCACCGCGCATCAGGACCGTACCGGTGGTGGCTTCCCGGCGAAACCGGCGGCCCTTCTTCATCCGGCGGTCGTCGGCGCTCGGCTCGAACGCCGATTCGATCGCCGTCACCTGCTCGATCTCATCCCAGTCAAGGCCGACGCCCAGCTCGCATTTCCCGATCAGGGTGCGATACTGAAAGACGACTTCGACGAGCATGTCCCGGGAAGTAGCAGATGGCGTGCCACGTAAAAAAATCCACTGATCCCGTGATAACGCGCTGAAACATGGCCGGTGGTTCGTGAGTGACACACCATTCTGACCGGGTGCGGCGTCACCATGACCTGGGAGTGTACGAGGAACGACGAAATGCACGAATACTGCAACGCGACGCGGGTAACCCGCGGAGTTGCAGACGCATTCGTCCCCAGTGGGGTATCCACGAGCGCCATGGACCTGTTTGCGTCGAGCGCGAAGAAGCGCCAGGTTGGACAGCCGCTTGCCGAGCGAATGCGGCCACGTAGCCTCGACGAAGTCGTTGGCCAGAAGCACCTGGTCGGCCCGGGACGCATCCTGTCGAACCTGGCCCCAGGTCGTGCCCTTCCGTCCCTGATCCTGTGGGGGCCCCCAGGGAGTGGAAAGACCACCCTCGCCCGCCTGCTGGGCGAAGCCCTCAAGGCCGAGCTGACCTCGCTCTCGGCGGTCGACGCCGGGGTCAAGGATGTCCGCGAGGCGGTGGCCAAGGCCGCCGAGCGACGTGATCAATTTGGCGCGCGGACATTGCTATTTATCGACGAGATTCACCGATTTTCGAAGACCCAGCAGGACGCACTGTTGCCGCACGTCGAAGCCGGCACGGTCACGCTGATCGGCGCGACGACCGAGAATCCGAGCTTCGGCGTGGTCGCCGCGCTGATGTCGCGAACCCGGGTCGTCCGCCTCGAGCCGCTGTCCGACGTCGAGCTCGGGGGGCTTGCCCAGCGCGCGGTCCGCGACCGCGAGCGTGGCCTGGGCCCCCTCGACGTCACCCTGGATCCCGAGGTGACCGCACAGCTGGTCGCCGCCGCCGCTGGCGACGCCCGCCGGCTGTACTCGGTGCTCGAGGTGGCTGCCGATCTCGCGCGGCGCGCGGCAGGCGACGCCCCGGCCGCCGCGATCACCGCCGAGCACGTCGCCGAGGCTGCCCAGGGCCGGAACTTGCTGTACGACAAGGCCGGCGACGAACACTATGGCGTGGTCTCGGTGTTCATCAAGAGCATGCGCGGCTCGGACCCCGACGCGGCCGTGTACTGGATGACGCGGATGATCGAGGCCGGTGAGGATCCGCGGTTCGTGTTGCGCCGCATGGTGATCTTCGCTGCCGAGGACGTCGGCAACGCCGATCCGCAGGCGCTCGGTATCGCGGTGGCCGCGCTCCAGGCCGTCGAGCTGGTCGGGCTCCCCGAGGGGGTCTTGCCGATGACCCAGGCGGTGACGTATCTGGCGCTGGCGCCAAAATCGAACGCCGCGCTCACCGCGTACTCGGCGGCGCGCAAGCTGGTCAACGAGCGCGGCACCTTGCCGGTCCCGGCGCGCTATCGCCCCGGCGCCACGGCACTCGATCGGTCGATGGGCCACGGCCAGGGCTACAAGTACCCGCACGAGTTCGCCGGCCACTACGTCCCCGAGGACTACCTGCCCGACGAGATCGTCGATGAGAAGATCTACCAGCCCACCGAGTCCGGATTCGAGGCCGAGCTCACCAGGCGGCTCGCGGCGATCGAGGCACGAAAGCGCTCGCGCTGAACAGGAACGCTTTGACCTTCGGTCAACGTTCCCGTTTAGCCTCGATCGAGAGGGGGCCTGCCCGCCCCCTCTTCCCCGGCAAAGCCGGGGAATTCACCCCGCCGCGCGTCGCGTGGAGCTTCCTGGCCATCAACCTACGCGACTGTGTACAGCTCGTCCCGCTCCCTGCGGAGCCTGTCGCGCATCGTGGTCCCGAGGTCCGCTCGGGCCGCTACGCGAGCCGGACCCAGCGCGCCTTGGCGGCGTCGATCTTGGGGGTGAACGACGGTGGGAAGTGCCGTTGCACGTACGCGAACGCCTGGCTGATCAGCTCGCGATCGATCTCGGGCGGCACTTCCATGTTCTGGTCATTCGGGTCGGGGCGGATCCCGAGGCGGACGATCTCGGTGAGCCGGAGCACGTGCAGCCGATTGACGAACATCGCGTGAGCGATCCCGATGAACAGCTCTTCGATACCTGGATCCAACGCCATGAGCCCACCGTACCTACCATAGCCGAGGGTGGCGTTCTACCCCGGAAAGAATCGCCGGAGCCGCACCCGGTCAGGGCTGCTTGGTGATGTCTCGCAGGCCGATCAGGCGGGCATTGGGCGTGGTCGTGTAGCCCTTCACGTCGACGTTGGTCAGGATGATGTTGTCCTCGTGCCACAGCGGCACGACGGGGACGTCGGCGGCGACCTGGCGCTGGACCTCGTCATAGAGCCGCTTGCGCTTGCCCTCGTCGAGCTCCTCGCGCCCGAGCGTCGTGAGCCGATCGACCTCGGCGTTGCGGTAGCGCCAGCGGTTGAAGCCGTCGGGGTTGGCCGGCGTCGGGATCCACGACGAGTGGAAGTACATGAAGTAAAAGTCCGGATCGGTGATGTCGGTGGTCTGCATCGAGGCGAGCTGGTAGGCGCCCTTCTTGACATCGGCGAAGAACGTCGCGAATTCGAACGACCGGACCTCCACGGCGATGCCGACCTCGCCGAGCTGCGCAGCGATCACGCGGGCGATGGCGACCCGGAACGTATCGGCCGACGTCTTGTAGACCAGGCGCAGCCGGGGCTCGGGGCCGTCGCCATCGGGGTCACGCAACCCGGCCTCGTCGAGCAGTTGCTTGGCGCGCGCCACATCGTGGTCGTAGCGCGGCACGTCACCCGAGTACGCCCAGTGCATCGGCGCGAGCAGGCCGGTCGCCAGCGTCGCCAGGCCCCCGAGCTTGGCGCGGATGATCTCGGGCCGGTCGAGCGCGAGCGCGATGGCCTGGCGGACCTCGCGCTTGCGCAGCACCGGATCGTCATTGTTCATCATCAAATAGGTCAGGATCACGCCGCGCGTGGTCTCGACGCGGACGCGCGGGCGCTCGCGGACGGCCGCGACGAGGTCGGGCCGCACGGCGTTCTGTATCAGGTCCGCCGAGCCTCCGACCAGCATCAGCAACCGCGCCGCCCCATCGCGCACGAACTTGATCTCCACGTTGGCCAGCTTCGATTTGTTACCGAAGTAGTACGGGTTGGGCTCGAGCCACGCGTGGGTCGAGGTCAGCTCGCGCAGGCGGTACGGCCCCGCCCCGATGGCGTGGTTTATCTTCGGCGGGCCGTTGTGAAACGAAACGATCCCGAAATCGAGGTCGCTCTGGAACGTCGCCAGCGGCGCCTTGAGGTGGAACCGCGCGACCTGTGGAGCGATGACCTCGACGGTGGTCATCCGGTCCGACAGCATCTTGTGCGACCCGCTGGTCGATGCCGGGTCCAGTACATTCATGTACGTACCCGCGACGTCGGCGGCCGTCACCGGCGAGCCATCCGAGAACTTCGCATCGTTGCGCACGGTGACGTCGACCGTGAGCGGATCGACCTGCTCGATCTTGGAGGCGAGCTCGAGCCGCGGCTTCAGGTTGGCGGTGTCCACGGCCGTGAGTCCGGACGCAACGATCCGGGTGAGCTTGCTGTCGTAGTTGCTGACCTGTGCGCGCGGATCCGAGGTCGTGATCGGCGCCTCGATCACGACCACGATCGTGTCATCCGGCGTGCGCCGCGTCCGGGGTGCGCAGCCAATCGCGGCAGCCGCCAGGATCACCAGCGATGCGACCGTGTTAGCGTATCGTGGTGGTTGCATCTCGATGGGTGCTCGCCGCGCTGGTCGCAACGACTATCAGCGTTGGCGTAGCACACTCGCAAGTTACCGCGCCCGCGCCTGCGCCGCCTGTGCACGATCCCGACGATGAGGATGTCGGCACTGGCACGGCTGCCCAGCCGCTGGTCGCACCCGCCGATCCCGGTGCGCGGGCGGCGTGGCTGCGCCAGCGCGTCGTGGCAGCGATCGCCGCGCAGCCCGGGCTCGCCAAGGCGCGGATCGCGGTCTCGGCGATCGAGCTCGCCACAGGTCGCGAGCTGATCGCACTCGACGCCGATCGAGCCATGAGCCTGGCCTCGACGGCCAAGCTCCTGACCTCGACCGCCGCGCTATCGGTGCTGGGCGGCGGGTTTCGCTGGCGGACCGCGGTGTACGGCGCCGCTCCCGATGACAAGGGGGCGGTCGCCGGTGATCTGTACGTCCGCGGCCGCGGCGATCCGATGCTCGGGGTGGCCGAGCTGCGCGGGCTCGCCGCTGACGTCGCCGCCCGCGGTGTTCGCGAGGTCGACGGTCTCGTGATCGACAGCAGCTACTTCGACGACGTGGTCGAGCCACCGCACTTCGAGGATCAGAAAACTGAGACCGCCGGATTCCGCGCACCGGTCGCCAGCTTCGGGGTCGCGCGCAGCGCGGTCACGATCGTCGTGGTCGCAGATCCAGGCGGCGCGGCGACCGTGACGCTCGACCCCGATCCCGGCGAGTACTTCAAACTCGTTAACAAAGGAGTCTATAGCGTCCATCGTGGGCGAACCCGCCTCACGGTGGATATGAAAACCAACGTCGATCATGTCGAGATCGAGATCGCGGGCCAGGTCCGATGGGGCGAGGGCAGCTGGGAGGTCCGCAAACGCGTCGACGATCCGCTTCGGTTCGCCGCCGAAGTGTTTCGCCGCGCACTTACCGATCGCGGCGTGAAGATCAAGGCGCATACTATCGGAACCGGCGCGATTCCTCCATCGACCACGCTACTCGCCGCCCACGATAGCCCGCCGCTGTCCGAAGTCGTCCGTCAGATGAATAAGGTATCAGATAACTACTTGGCTGAGTGCGTGATGAAGACGCTCGGGGCGCAGACCAAGGCCACGCCGGGACCGGCGACCTGGGCCGACGGACGTGCGGCGATCCACGGATACCTCGAAACAATCGGCTTGCCGAAGGCGGGCTATCGCGCCGAGAATGGATCGGGACTGTTCGATGCGACCGCCGTGTCAGCGAAGCAAGTCACGACCGTGCTGCGTGCGGCGCACCGCGACTTCCGCGTCGGCCCTGACCTCATGGCGTCGTTGCCGGTCGGCGGCGTCGACGGTACGCTCGCGAAGCGCTGGCACGGCCACGCCGCCGCCGGTCGCGTGCGGGCGAAGACCGGGACGCTCGACAAGGTCACCGCGCTCGCCGGCTACGTTGCAATCGACAGTGAGCACCCGGTCGGGTTCGCGATCCTCGTGAACGACATCCCCCCAGGTCAGCGCGCGAGTGCGAGGACCGCCGCCGATGAAATCCTCGATGCGCTGGTTGCATATCTCGGAACGCAATGAACGATCGTCGACGGAACGTTGCTTGTTGGACCCGTTGCTGTCGCCGTGCCGCGATGGTACGAACGCACCACGAAAAGGAGCACCATGGCCGATCTACAAGGCAGTAAGACTCACTCGAATCTCAAGGACGCGTTCGCTGGCGAATCGCAGGCCAACCGTCGCTACCTCTATTTCGCCAAGGTTGCCGACGTCGAGGGTCATCCCGATCTGGCCGGTCTGTTCCGCGACACCGCGGAGGGCGAGACCGGGCACGCGCACGGTCATCTCGACTACCTGAAGCGGGTCGGCGATCCGGCGACGGGCGAGCCGATCGGCGACAGCGTCAAGAACCTCAAGGCGTCGATCGCCGGCGAGACCTACGAGTACACCCAGATGTACCCGGGGTTCGCCAAGACGGCGCGCGAGGAAGGGTTCGAAGAGATCGCAGAGTGGTTCGAGACCCTGGCTCGCGCCGAGCGTTCGCACGCCGGCCGGTTCCAGAAGGGCCTCGACACCCTCATTGCCAAGTAGGCCACGTAGCGCTGGCACGTAGCGCTTTGCGCTAGACGCGATCAGCGGGGCCGCCGTGCGTGCTACACACGCATCATGAGTCTGGTGCGCCCCATCACCCGGCGAGACATCAAAGGTCCTGCGCTCTACGGGCCGATCCGCGACGACTATCGTCAGCGCGTGATCGCGCTCAAGCGCCCGCGGCGGATCCTGATCGGCGATCGGGTCTCGCTCGTGTTCGAGAATCGCCACACGCTGTCGGTGCAGATCGAAGAGATCTGCCGCGTCGAGAACTTGACGCGCGACGATCAGATCGAAGCCGAGATCGCGGTCTACAACGAGCTGATGCCGACGGCGACGTCGCTGTCGGCGACGATGTTCATCGAGCTGCCGCCCGAGGCAGACGCGTACGTGGCGCTCAAGCAGCTGGTCGGCCTCGACGAGCACCTCGTGCTCCACATCGGGTCGCATGTGATCCGGGCGGCGTTCGAGCCCGGGCGCTCGACCCAGGACAAGATCTCGGCGGTGCAATACACCCGGTATCCGCTCAGCGCCGATGCCCTGGCCGCGCTCAAGGCCGCGAGCACGCCGATCGTCGTGGAGATCGACCACCCGAACTATCGGTACCGCGTCGAGTGTCCCGAGGCCACCCGCGCGTCGCTCGCCGCCGACTATGCGTGAGCTGATGCTCGCGGTGGTGGTCGTCGGATCTGCGTGCGGCGGCGCAAGGCGCGATCAGGTCGCGCGCGAGCCGCAGCGCTTTGACTGCCGCGGCCGGATCGCCAGCTACGTCGTCGCGCACCACCTGGGTGGCGAGGAGCTCGGCGTGCAGATCGACTGCGCGCAGGTCGGCCCGCGCATCCAGCGCTGGCGAACCGACAAGATCGGGACCCGGCGGGAAGACGCGCGCAGCATGACGCCCGGCGAGTTCGACGACGTCTGGCGCGAGATCGACGGGACCGGGTGGCCCTATCTCCGGGACTGTACGCACGGGACCGGGGGCAAGCGGGATCCGATTTACATGTTCGATGTCAAAGACGACCAGAATCAGTCGTCGTTTCAATGCCAGTCGCAGTCCATGCCATATCCGTACAACGCCATCGTCGACCCGCTCGACGTCGCGGCGCAGCGCGGCCGGCGCCAGCTCGACGACGCCAGCGACCCCGGCGACGATCAGCCGGTCCGGCCCGCCGCCAAACCTCGCGCTGGCAAGGCCACGTCGCGATGAGCCGTCCGCTCGAGGGCGGCACCGCCGTCATCACCGGCGCGAGCCGTGGGATCGGGCGGGCGATCGCGCTGCGCCTCGCGGAGGCCGGTGCCGAGCTCGCGCTGTGGGCGCGTGATGCAAAGGCATTGCAAGAAGTCGCCGGCGAGGTGGCCGCGCTGGGTGCGCGCGCTGCGTGCTTTGTCTGTGATGTGGCCGATCCGGATGCGGTCAACCGGGCGGCCGAGCTGGTCCGCCAGACCCTCGCCCCGGTGACGATCGTCATCAACAACGCCGGGGCGGTGGTGCGCAAGCCGACCCAGGACCTCCGCGATGACGAGTGGCGCCACGTGCTCGCGGTCAACCTGGATGGCACGTTCTTCGTCACCCGGGCGTTCTTGCCCGACCTGACACGAGCGCGTGGTCGCGTCATCAACATCTCCTCGATCGCTGGGCGCGAAGGGACGGCGCTTCTGGCGGCCTACTGCGCGGCAAAACATGGGGTCGTCGGCCTGACCCGGTCCCTTGCCGAGGAACTCCGCGCTGCTAAGGTCTCCGTGAATGCGATCTGCCCGGGCAGCGTTGACACGGTCATGCTGCGCGAAGGTATGCCCGGAGCCAGGCCTGATATGACGCCGGACGACATCGCGCGCACGGCCCTGTTCTTGGCCCACGCAGCACCGTCGGCACTCACCGGCGCCTGTATCGACGTCTACGGTTAGGGACTACACGGAGGGATGCCAGGACCATGCGCGAACTTGGATTGGACGATCCCGCCGCGCTGATCTCGTTACCGATCTTCCCGCTGGCGAATTGCGTGCTGCTCCCCGGTGGCTTGTTGCCGCTGCACGTGTTCGAGCCTCGCTACCGCGAGCTGACCCGCGATTGCCTCGCCGGTCACCAGCTGATGGGCGTGGCGCGGCTGCGCCCCGGGTACGAGACCGCCTCGTACGGTCGCCCTCCGGTCTACGAGAAGTGCGGCGTCGGACGCATCATCTGTTCCGAGGAGCAACCGGACGGTCGGTTTGCCCTGCTGCTCCGCGGTGTCGCACGTGCCGAGATCGCACGCGAGCTGCCGAGCGAGCACAACTACCGGCTGGTCGAGGCGCGCGCGCTGGACGATGCGTCGTGCGACCCGGCGGATGCCCACCACCATCACCGGCGGCTGATCTCGCTGTGCGATCGGCTCGCGGAGGTGATCGACCATGGCGGCTCGCAGCTGCGCGACCTGGTCCGCCGCTTTGAATCGCCCGGCGCGTGCGCCGATGCGGTCGCGGCGGCGCTCATCATGGATGCCGACGAGCGTCAGGAGCTGCTCGAAGCGCGCAATCCGATGGTCCGGCTGCAGCGCACGCTGGGCCACGTCAGCCATTTGCTCTGTGAGCTCGCACCGTGCCACGGCACGGTAAACTAGCCCTTGTCGCGAGCCGGCATGCCGCGACGCGACATGCCGGAGCGGTAGCCAAGACCCTATGCCCATGTCGCGATGCGGCATGCGGGATGGCGAAGTGGAGACCTGCCCCGCAGGTCGGGTGACTCGGCGCCAGCCGGTAGCCCAGAATCGAACCGTACGTGGCCGACGTTCTGCGCGGATTTCTGACGGCGTCCGAGCTCACCGAGCTACGCGCGCTGGCCACCGCGCCGGATGGCTGGACTGCCGGTCGCCAGGGCACCGGCTACGACATCTTCCCGCTCAAGACGATCCTGCCAGCCACGCCCGGTACGCTGGTGTCTCGTGCCCTCGCGCAGCTCGGTACACCGTTCGAGGACTACTGGGACGTGTACCTGATCCGCTACCGCGATGGCTCCCATATCGCGAAGCACGTCGACGATGCCCAGCACGGCAAACGCCACCGGCGGATCAACGCCGTGCTGACCGCGGCGCGTCGCGGTGGCGAGCTCTGGATCGACGGCGGCCGCGTCGAGCTCGCGGTCGGCGACGCCGTGCGGTTCTACCCGGACCGGGAGCTCCACGAGGTCACCCCCGTGGTCGGGACACGGCTGCTGTTCTCGGTGGGTGCCTGGATCGAGCCCGAGCCCTGAAGCGCCGCCGCGGCGCGGGTCACGCCAGCGCGGTCGGGAACGGGTTGCGCTCGGCGAACCGCAGCTGGTGCCAGTACGGCGAGATCGGGGTGGTCTGGCTCGCGCGATCGAGCCGGGCGATCTGTTCGGTGGATAGCTGCCAGCCGGTCGAGCCGAGGTTCTGCGCCAGCTGCGCTTCGTTGCGCGCGCCGATGATGACGCTGGAGACGGTCGGCCGCGCGAGCAGCCAGTTGAGCGCGACCTGCGGCACGGTCTTGTCGGTCTCGACCGCGATCTCGTCCAGCGCCCCGACCACGCGATACAGCAGATCATCGGGAACCGGCGGCCCGGCGTCGCGCGTCTCGTGCAGCCGGCTGTCGGCGTGCAGCGGCTGATCGCGGCGCAGCTTGCCGGTCAGCCGGCCCCAGCCGAGCGGGCTCCACACCAGCGTCCCCACCTTCTGGTCGAGCGCCAGCGGCATCAGGTCCCACTCGTACTCACGCCCGAGCAGCGAATAGTACGCCTGGTGTGCGACGTAGCGCGACCAGCCGTGGCGGTCGGAGGTCGCGAGCGACTTCATCAGCTGCCAGCCAGAGAAGTTCGACGCCGCGATGTAGCGCAGCTTCCCTGCCCTGACCAGGCCGTCGAGCGTGCTCAGCACCTCCTCGGTCGCGGTCATCGCATCGAAGCCATGCAGGTGATAGAGGTCGATCACGTCGGTGCCGAGCCGGCCCAGGCTGGCGTCGACCGATCGCACCAGGTGATAGCGCGACGAGCCGACGTCGTTGGCGCTGTCGCCGAGGCGGAACGTCGACTTGGTCGAGATCAGGACGCGGTCGCGGCGGCCCTTGATCACCTCGCCGACGATCTGCTCGGACAACCCGTCGGAGTAGACGTCGGCGGTATCGAGCAGATTGACCCCGGCGTCGAGCGCGACGTCGACCATGCGCCGCGCCTCGGCGACGCCGCTGGTCCCCCACGCCTTGAAGAACGCGGTGCCACCGCCGAACGTCGCCGTCCCCAAGCTCAGCGATGACACGCGCAGGCCCGAGCTGCCGAGATATCTATATTCCATCGTTCGAGTATATTCGAACTATCGCACGGCGCAAGCCGCCGCGGTACGGTGCGGCCGATGCGCCAGATCCAGCACCCGAAGCTCGAGCAGATCGAGCTGACCGAGCTCATGCACGCGCTGTCCGATCCGGCGCGCGTCGAGATCGTGCGCTGTTTGGCCCAGCACCGGCGCGCGCTGACCTGCAACGAGATCACCGCCGGCCGCCCCAAATCGAGCATGTCGCACCACTTCAAGATCCTGCGCGCCGCCGGCGTGATCGAGACCCAGATCCGCGGCAAGGAGCACTTCAACTCGCTGCGGACCGCAGAGCTCGAGCGCAAGTTCCCGGGGCTCATGAAGACGCTGCTGCGCTTGATGCTTGGTTGAGCGATCGAAAGGGACGGATTTTTCCGTCGACTGGCGAATGACAGGGGCCTTTCCTGGCGACGGGACCGGCCGAGCCAGTTCGGTAGCGGCGTCGCCAAGGCGTTCAGCAGCGGCTGCGGCAACCAGCTCGCGCCGAGCGCGCCGAGCGACGCCGGCGGCAGTCAAGCCGCCGGCTGACCTCGCCAGGCGCAGCGGATCCCGGCCGCGGTTAGCCAGCTGAGCGCGAGCGCGCCGGTGAACGCGAGCGCGGCCTTGACCGCGCCGGGCAACGCGGCGCCGAGCAGCGCGTACTGCACCCAGCTGACGAACGGGTAGTGCACGACGTAGATCGCGAACGCGTTGCCGCACAGGCTGTCGGCGATCCGCGAGCGAGCCCACGACGCGCGCACGAAGCCGGCGAGGAACGCGAAGCACAGCGCGGCGCACGCGACCACGAAGCCGAGCGCGTCGGCGAGCTGCCAGGCCGTGGCGCCACCCGAGGTGAGGTCTTGCAGCGTCAACTTGATCGCGAGGCCGAACGCGACCGCCGCGGCGAGCACCCAGATCAGCCAGCGCGCCGCCAGCTTGCCACCGTGCGCGACCAGGCTGCGATCGATCCCGGCCGCGCCGATCGCGATCCCGGCGCCGAAGTAGACCGCGTAGTGGATCACGCGGCTGGTCTGGAACGCGAACGGGCCCAGGGCCGACCAGCGGATCGGACCAAACGCGAGCGCCATCGGCGCGTAGGCAGCGGCGGACGCGGCGACCAGGATCGCGAACGCCGCGAGCGGCCGGCGGTTCGCGAACAGCCGGCCCAGGCGGTCGATCCAGCCTGGCGCGACGGCGTACAGCCCGACCGCGATCGCGTTGAACGCGAGCAACAGCCACAGGAACCACGCCGGGCCGGCGGGCCAGGCGTCGAGCGCGAGCCACTCGTGCCAGAAGCCCGACCAGCTCGCCGCGGCGCCGGTCTGCAGATAGGATGGCAGATACGCGAGCGGTGCGAGCAGCGCAGCGCCTGCGATGAACGGCAGGCCGAGCCGGCGGACACGGCCGCCGAGGTAGCGCGCGGCGCCCTTGCGCGACAGGCTGTGCCAGACGAACAGCCCCGAGATCAGGAACATCAGCGACATGAAGAACGTGTCGTTGAACGCGACGATCCACAGCGCGCCCGACCAGCGGTCCGGATCGACGACCGGAAACGCCTGCCAGAACGGATACGTGCGGAGCGAGTCGAACGGCGGCGGCGCGTACGGGTGATAGCCGATCACGGCGTGGTGGAGGACGACCATCACCGTGATCACGGCGCGCAGCACGCCGAGCCCGGTGGTGTCGCCGGTGCCGGCACGGACGCCGGGATGGCTCGCGGTCGGGACGGAGGAAGCGTGAGGCGCGGCCAAGGACGCAGGTCGTTCGGTCATGCCAGCTCAGCGTGGCGCCGCCAGGGACACGGCGACAGCGGCGTTTGACCAACGGGCCTAGCGCGCTGACGAACGGTCAAACGGGTTGGTCGCCAGCGCCTTGACCGCGTCGTGGTAGGTCCGGCCGGAGCGTAGGCTGGCGCCGGTGGTGAGCGTGATCGCGTACTCGCCGTGCAGCGCCGGCTGGAGCGCGGCGATGCGATCGATCTGCACGATGGTCGAGCGGTGGATCCGAACGAAGCGCGCCGGATCGAGCGACTGCGCGAGCGTGGCGAGCGCGACCTGGACCAGGTGGCGGGCCGGGCCGACGTGGAGCTCGACGTAGTTCTCGGCGGCGGCGATCCAGTCGATCGCGTCGACCTCGATGAAGATGGTCTGGGCGCCGGTGCGCACGGCGATCCTGCGCAGCGCGCGCTGGGGCGAGGCGAGCGTCGCGAGCAGGTCCTTGATCTGCTGACTGGCCTGGTGCGCGTCGCGCTGCGCGAGCTGGGTCTTCGCGCGGGCGAGCGCTCGCGCGAACCGGGCGGCAGTCACCGGCTTGAGCAGGTAGTCGAGCGCGTTGAGCTCGAAAGCCTGGACGGCGTAGCGATCGTGCGCGGTGATGAAGATGACCGCCGGCATGCGCTCGGCGCCGAGCTGCGCGACCACGCCGAAGCCGTCGATGCCGGCCATCTGGATGTCGAGCAGGACCAGATCCGGGCGCGCGGCGTCGATCTGCGCGATCGCCTCGCGGCCGGAGCGCGCCTCGTCGATCGCGCCGACCTCGCGATCGCGGGCGAGCAGGAGGCGCAGGCCGTCACGAGCGAGCGGCTCGTCATCGACGATCAGCACGCGGATCATGCCGCGGCTCCGGTCGCCACCTGGGTGTCCGCCACCGGAACGAGGTGGTACGGCAGCACCAGCCGGACCACCGCGCCGGCCGCAGCACCATTGGCGATCGACAGCGATGCCTGATCGCCGTACAGCTGGTGCAGTCGCGCGCGCGTGTTGTCGAGGCCGATGCCGCGGCGCTGGGGCGGCGTGGCGGGCAAGCCGGGGCCATCGTCGCTGATCTCGACCACGAGGGTCTCGGCGATCCGGCGCGCGGTCAGCCGGATCGTGCCGCCGGCCTCGCTTTGCGACGTGCCGTGGCGGACCGCGTTCTCGACCAGGGGCTGGAGCGCCATGTGCGGGATGGCGGCGTCGAGGATCGCCGGATCGGCGTCGAGCTCGACGCGCAGGCGGTCGGCGAACCGCAGCTGCTCGATCGACAGGTAGAGCCGGAGATACTCGAGCTCGCGGCCGAGCGCGACCTCCTGGGCGAGCGCGTCGTCGAGCACGAAGCGCAGCAAGTCGCTCAGTCGCGCGATGGTCTCCTCGGCCTCAGGCCCGCGCTGCTGGCGAACCAGTACCATGATCGCGTTCATCGTGTTGAACAAGAAGTGCGGCTGGAGCTGCATCTTCAGCGCGCCGAGCCGAGCGCGCACCAGCTGGGTCTCGAGCTCGGAGGTGCGCAGCTCGAGCCGCAACGCTTGCCTTTCGCGCTCCTGGTAGCGCCGGTAGTAGTCGAGGCCGTGCTGGATCCCGATGATCGTCCAGTACGATACCAGGTTATTGTGAAACGAGACCACGGCGAGGATCCCCAAGGTCTCCCCGAACGTCTGGGGCGACAGCGCGCCGAGGAAGCCGAGCGTCGAGGTGGTTGCGGCGAGCCCCAGGATCTGGATCGCCGAGCACGCCACGGCGAGCGCGGCGTGGATCGCGATCCGGGCCGGCCAGCCGTGGCGTTCGATCGGCCAGCGCCGGCCGCACCACAAGATGCTCGGGGTCATCGCCGCGAGCAGCCACACGCCGACCATCCACGAGATCAGGTAGCGCCACCACGGCGTCGGATCGTCCCAGTAGATCTTGCGCGTCAGATCCTGGGTCAGAAAGAACAGCCCGACCACGGTCCAGATCAGGACGAAGGTGCCGTAGCGCACCAGCCGGCGATCGAAGCGTCCCATCACACGCAGCCTAGCGTAAGCGCCGGCGCATCGAACCACCGTTCGCGACGTGCGGGCGGTGCCGCCCCCTACGTCGATGTTTATGCGTCGCCCGGCGTTCGCTTCGGCTTCGCGGGTTTGGTCGATTTCGGCGATTTCGGGGGCGCCGGCAGCTCGACATCGATCCGCTCGCCGACATACGACGGAAATCGCGGCACGCCGTCGGGCGATAGCTCCTGGTAGCGAACCGTGATGATCGCGCCGATCGCCGGCGGCGCCTCGCGCTCGGCATCGGACAGGCCGGTGCCGACGTTGAACCGCGTGCCGTCGGCGAGCTCGGCGATCAACGCGCCGACCCGCGCCTTGTGCTTGCCCGCGCCCGGTGCGTGACCGACCACCCGCGCCTCGGCGTCCTGAAACGTCTTGACCTTGAGCAGCGTCGTCGAGCGGCCCACGACGTACGGCGACCCCGGCTGGCGCAGCATCAGGCCTTCGCCGCCGAGCGCCTCGACGCGCGCCAGCTCGTCCCGCAGGTGATCGATGCCGCGGCACGTGACATGCTCGTGCCGGCTCGCGTGGGGTGCACCGGCGCGCTCGAGGACCTGCTCGACATGCGCGAGCCGCTGCTCGAACGAACCGAGCGCGTTCGGCGCATCGAACACGATGTAGCGGACCTCGCGCCAGTCATCGCCGCCGGCGCCCGACCGCACGATGCTGATCGCGCGCTGGAACTTCTTGCGATCGACCCAGAGCTCGCCGTCGAGCGTGTCGGCCGGCAGATCCGCGACGAACCAGTCGGGCGCGAAGAACCGATTGCCGAGCCGCGACACGAACGCCTCGCCGTCCCAGTACGCGCGGACGCCGTCGAGCTTCTCGCTCATCCACCAGCCGGTGGGATCGTGATCGACGTCCCACTTGTGCGCGAGCAGGAGCGGTGGGGCGGTGTCCTTCTTGACCGCGGCGCCGCTCGCGCGCTTGGCCCCGGCCGTGCGCGCCGGGGCTGTCGCGCCGACGCGCTGGGCCTCCGCCGGCTCGCCGAGGTACGCCCGGAGGTGCTTGCAGGACCGCCTGTCGACCGTCGCCCCCTGGTTCTTCCATGCCGGACAGCTGCACATGTAGACGTTGCCGCTACGCGACAGCGTGTACGTGCTGGTCGAGCCCTGCACGGTCACCGAGGCACCATCGGCCAGCGCGTTGCCGTGTTCCGTCGCGGTCATGGGGTTCGCTCGCCGTCGCCGCACATCTGGATCCGACCAGGATAGGCGGAGCATCGGGCGTTCGCCACTGCCGGCGCGAGCCTAGAGCTCGGTAAATGTCACCCCCGCCTCCGGGGACCGCGACGGCAGCATGGCGCGCAGCCGGAGCCAGGCGACGAGCGTGTCGTCGCCGTCGTCGAGGGCGGCGAGCGCCGCGCGGATCGTTGGACCCGGCACGGTGATCCGCAAGCCGCGATAGTCGGACACCAGGTCGAAGAACTCGCCCCAGGCCGCCCGCGCGCGGGGCGACAGCCGCGTGAACTGATCCTCGAGCCAGACGATCAGCGGCGCCAGCGGCAGCCGCAGGTAGTCCGCGCTCGCCGTGTCGGTCGTGTCCGACAACCAGTGCGCCGTCAGCTGCGAATCCGCGTGGTCCGCCGGCGGCCACGGCCATGGCGTCGGCAGCTTGACAGCCAGCGGCATGTGCCAGCCCTGGATCCGGTGATATCCGCGCACGATGGCGAGCTCCAGCAAGCGGGGCATGCCGGAGATCGCCCGCGCGATGTGATCCGCGTCGGCCTGCGATCGCACCGACGGGGCGCGCACATGCGTGAGCTGCGCGCGAATCGCCAGCGCGGACAGCAACGCGAACGTCGGGACGCTCCCGCCAAGGTAGTGCGGCGCCTGGGTACCCGGCTCGTTACGCGACAGATCGAGGCGCCGCAGCGCGGGGAGGCGTTCCGGTGCCAGCAGCGAGGCGAGCGCGACGCGGTCGACCGTGCTCCGATCGCGCTCGACATGAAATGCGAGATCGAGCAGCGCGACCGATGGCAGCCGCGCCGTGCCGCGGCCGAGCAAGGTCCCTACCGCGTCGTAACCAGTGACGCACAGCGAGCGCAGCGCGTCGTGCGATAGCTCGCCGACCACGCGGTGGCCCCACACCTCGAGTTGCGCGAGCCGCGGCGTCGCGGCGGCGAGCGACGCCGCGAGCTCGGCGCCGATCGTCGGCGAGGCCGGACGCCCGATCGCCTGGATCGACAGCCGCTCGAGCCATGCGTGCGGCCGGGTCACCAGCCGCTCGACCGCGTACCGCGTCCAGCCCAGGTCGCCGAGGATCGTCGCGCCGCGGAGATATCCCGCCGCGGGCCCGGCGAGCATGGCGTCGAGCAGGCGCGCGCTGCGCGGATCGCCTCCGTCGAGGTACAGATCGGTGACGAAGCCGTGCTCGATCTCCGTCATCCCGAGCAGCTGCACGACGCCGTCGCCGAGCCATTCGGCCAGCAACGCCTCGCTGCGCGCCCGCGTCGTCTCGTCGCCGCCGAGGTCCAGCGCGATCAGCTCGCCGCGCGGATCGTCGATCGATTGCAGGTAGTCGCCGTAGATCGCCAGGTTGTCGGCATCGAACCGCGCGGCGAGCATGCGCTCGAGCTCGCGCAGCGTGGACATCTGGTCGCCGGACAGCGGTCGCGCAACCATCGCGGTCAGGCTTCCTTGTACCCATCGCCGCCGAGCAGCTTCTTCAAGCGCTCGAACGCCTGCTTGGCGGCGTCGGGGCTCGCGTACAGCTCGCGCGCGTCCATCCGCACCGCGTTGCCGTCGAGGTAGAGCGTGGTCTCGACCTTGCGGTTGCCGGCGTCGAGCACCAGGCGATGGCCGGGCGGGCTGGGCGTGGGCGGCGGAGCGGCGGGGGGGACGGCGGCAGGCTTGGCTGCCGCGGTCGGCTTGGCCGCCGGCTTCTTGGCCGGACGCGCCTCCGGTTCGTCGTCGCCGTCGGCCTCGTCGTCGCTGGCGGCGGCGTCGCTGCGACCGCTGGCACCAGCGTCGCCCGCGTCGCCAGCGTCGCCAGCGTCGAGATACCCCTTCTTGCGCTTGTCGCGGATCAGCTTGTTGTACTCGGCGGTCGCGGCCGCCGCGTCGCCGAAGTCCTTGACCTGGGTCTGGCCGTTCGACCCGATCTTGCCGTAGTTGACGTAGAGCGTCTTGCCGTCGACGCGCGCGCGCCAGAACTTGCTCGACGTGCCCTCCGCGAACTCGAGCTGTACGGTCCAGTCACTCATCGCTGCTCCCTTGTCGCGCCATCATCGGTCGTCCTCTGGCCCGGGCTCTGGCTCGGGCTCGGGTGGCCCGAATCGCTCTGCCGACTCGGCCGCCGCCGACCCCGCGCCGCCGATCAGCCGCGTGATGCGCGCCATGAACGCCTGCCCGCGCGCGCGATCGGTCATCATGACGAACGCGGCCATGCCCTTGAGCTGCTCGAGCGTCTCGCCCTTGCCCGGCCGGCCGACCTCGCGGTTGCGGATCGCGGCGCGGAGCTCGCGCACCGTCTTGCGCGGCACGCGCGCCACGGGCTGACCGGCGGGTACCTGGTTGACCACCAGGCCAGTGACCTTCTGGCGCGCGCCGGCTCGCATCACCCGGGTCTTCTTGGTGTGGATCTCGAAGCCCTCGGCGCGGACGATCACGCCGGTGGCGCGCAGCAGCGCCCCGACCTGCGACCTGGCGTCGCCGTGCCACGAGAACGTGAGGTCGTCGGCGTAGCGGGTGTAGCGACAGCCAAGCTTGCGTGCGAGACCCGACAGCCGGCAGTCGAGCCGCAGGCACAGCGCGTTGGTGATCGACGGGCTGGTCGGCGCGCCCTGCGGCAACGAGCGCGGGCCGAGTGCCACGAAGTGCGTCTTGCCGTGGGTGACGACCTGCTCGCGCGGCGACTCGGTGGCGAGCAGCGCCATCACGGTGGCGACCTGCTCGCCCAGCCCTGCGCGCCGGAGCAGGCCCTTCACGCGGCGCATCGTCACGGTCGGATAGAACCCGCGGATGTCGAGCTTCACGATGATCCGCGCACCGGCGTGGACCCGCGCGTTGGTGACGATCGATCGCCCGGTCAGAAAGCCATGCGCGGCGCCGTGGACCGGCAGGTGCTCGGTGACCTCGCGGGTGATCCAGCGCTGCACGGCCTTGAGCTCGGGCTTGGGCGCGCTGATCAAGCGCTGCGAGCCGTCGCGTTTGGGAACCAGCCAGCGGTGATAGTGCGTGCCGGTGTCGACCTCGCGATGATAGGCAAGCCAGCGCAGGCGCGGAATCGTGACCCCGATCGCCTTGGCAAACGCCTCCACATCGCCCAGCGCTGGCAGCGCGTTGTCCTGCCGCTTCTTCTCGGGATCGTCGGCGTCGAACCGATCAACGTCGGCCGTGTCGTGCCAGAACACGCCGGTGCCGAGATGGACGATGTGCGACCGCCGGTAGGCCTGCCATGCGCGCCGGTACAGCTCGCGCCTGACCCGCCGCTCATCGTCGCGCCGGGCCTTGTACAGCTTGGTCTCGGCGTCGGTCATTTCACCGGCGGGCCTACCGGTGGACCCCGCTCCGCCTGCCGGCGTTCCGGGATCGGTGAGGCCCTGTCGCGCGATCTGCGCGTCGACCCAGTCGCGGATGCCGCCGGCGGCGGCGACCTCGGCCCAGGGGAGCTCGTCGGTCGCCACGCGCTATGCCTTCCCCGCGAACGGGCAGTCGAGAAAATAGCAGGAGGAGTCGAGGCCGCTACATCCCTCATGGGACACGGTAGGCTCACCGGTCTGCCGCCCTACAGGTGTACTGCGTATGGGCTCAAACCGCGGTTGTGTGGTTGGTCCAGCTGAGCCCGTACGCAGTACACCTGTAGGGCGAGCAGACCAAGAACAGCCTACCTTGTGGAGAATGGCCAGTGATTGTGCCCGGACGGCGCGACGCCGCCCTTGCGCCGGAGCGCTGGCTAACGGATTCGACTCCTCCTTCAAACCAGAACGTACACCATGGCGTGCCGGGGTGCGGCGACCCGGGTGATCAATCCTGCGTCGCATCGAGATATCCTTTCTGCGACAGCGCTTCGAGCCGCTCGAAATACGCCGTGCGCGCATCGCTACCCGAGTCGAACCGAAGCCGCTGGACGCGCGGCCCGGCCCCGGTCTCGAACCGGGAGCTGACCATGCGGCCATCGAGCGACAGCCGGTATTGCTCGGCGCCGCCGGCCGTGCGCCGCATCAGCACCCGGGTCTCCGCCGTGATCAGCGCGCGACCCTCGGGCGTTCCACGCGCAGCCTCGAGCCGCGCCTGCTCGCGGGCGTACCGCACGCGCAGCGCGATCATGTGCTCGCACGGCCCTTCCTTGAGACCCGCGCGGCGGAACGCGCTGCACGTGCACGATGCCGCCGAGGTGCGGCTCTCCTGGTCGATCGTGAACGCGGGATGAAACGTGCGGTGCGCCCTGGCGTCGACCACCTGGCCCTCGATCGAGCGACCCTCGTCGCCCTGATCGTGCAGCTTGGTGATCGTGACCGCGCCGGGCTCGGCCAGCAGGCGATGCGCCGCTGCCTCGCGGGCATCGCGAAACCTCAGCACCGCCGGCGGCACCGGTGTCTTCATGAGCGGGCGCGCGAACAGCTCGCCGGTCGCGAGATCGTGACCGACCTGGAGCTGCGCGACCGCGGCGAGCACCGTGCGGCGGACCTCGGCGCGCGTCCGGCCGAGCTTGGCGGCGAGCGCGGCGTCGGTCAGCGGCGTGGCGAGCGCATCGACCACGGCCGCGACGCTGCGCGGATCGTCGTCGGCCGCGAGCAGATCGAACGTCGAGATCCCCGCCCACCCGGCGTCGGTCCAGCCCGACAGCGCGAGCGCGAGCGTGGCGTCACCGAGCTCGACGACGTAGATCGACGGCAAGCCCGGCCCGGCGACCGCGACGGTCAGCCGCCGGGCATGCGGCAGCACGCGCGCGAGCAGGTTGAGGCGATGGCGTCCCCACGTGCGGATCACGCGCGGCTGCGTGCCGCGATACGGCGCGCCAGTGCTGCGCACGACCAGGTCCCATGGCTCGAGCACGAGGCGCGGCGGCTCGCCTGGCACCAGCTCGTAGCGCAGCCCACGCGGCGCCGTGCGCGCCTTCTTGAGCCGCAGCGTGAGCAGCACGTTGTACAGGTCGATCGGAGACAGCTCGAAGCAATCACCGGCGATGAGCGACGCTGCCTGCATCTGGCCGAACGCGCGCAACCACCGCGCGGGCACCGACCGCGTGCGCGCGACCGCCTGGCCCCCGGGCGCCAGCTCCAGCGTGGTCGGCCGGTAGCTGCGCACGCGTGCGATCGATGCCAGCGCCGACCCGAGGTCGACGTAGGTCGTGCCGCGCACCCCGCCGAGGTCGCCCGGGCCACTCTGCATCGACTCGGTTCGCGCATCGACCAGCGCCGCCGGCCGGCGCAGCACCAGCTGCGCATACGTCGACTCGTCGCGCGATAGCACTTCGAGCCGGACCGCTTCGGGCGCGAGGCTGAGCACCGGATCGAGCGGCTCGGCGAGCTTGGCCGCGGCGCCGTAGTGCAGCGCCAGGTATTCCTTCTGCGCGTCCCAGACCTGCTTGCTGACACCCTTGCCGCGCGAGATCAGGTACGCGAGGTACTCGGCGCGATCGGTCGGCTTGCGCCCCAGATCACTCGACAGCACATCGCCCATCGCCAGGAGCCCGTCGCGGATGACGCCCGGCCGGTGCAGCCGCGCGAGCAGCTCGACATCGCCGCGCTCGGCATCGGTGGGCACGAGGACCCGCATCGAACCGTCGGCGGCCAGGGTGACGCGGCTCGGGCCGAACGAGACGGGAACGGCGATCGTCTCTGTCATCGCGGCGCTCCGCCTGCCGACGCGGGACAGAGACGAGGACCGTGCGCGCAGACGAGACTGTGATCGCGAAAGCGATCGCGAACGATACGGTGAACGTGGAAGTGAACGTGATCGCGAACGTGGAAGTGAACGTGATCGCGAACGTGGAAGTGAACATGAACGCGAACGCGAACGCGATCGCGAACGCGGAAGTGAACGTGGAAGCGAACGCGATCGTGATCGTTGACGTGATCGTGATCGTTGACGTGATCGATACCGTGATCGTGATCGCGAACGTGAACGTGAACGACACCGTGATCGTGATCGTTCTCCCGTGATCGTGTTCGTCCTCGTGCTCGTGGACGGCCGTGACGCAACCGCCTCGAGTCCCGATTGACAGACAGGTGCTGCGATGGGATGGCTGCGTTTCTCGCCGATGCGAGTCGGGCCTGATCGCCGGGGAGCACTACATGCGCGGTGTCGAGGCGCTGGAGGGGCGTGTGTTGTGATGCCGATATACTGAACGACCCCGGAACAGTGAACGGACGATCGGCCACGGGCACGAGGACGGCTACGATCACGGGAGATCGATCACGATCACGGTGTCGTTCACGTTCACGTTCGCGATCACGATCACGGTATCGATCACGTCCACGATCACGATCACGATCACGATCGGCCCCGTTGACGCGTGAAGCAGCTGTCCAAATAACGCGATCGACACCGTGGGCTTGGTCGTGAACGCCCTCGTGCACGTGATCGTCCTCGATGGCGTGCACGCGATCGACGAAGTCGACTTGGTCGCGAACGCCCTCGTGCACGTAATCGTCCTCGATGGCGTGCACGCGATCGACACCGTCGACTTGGTCGTGAACGCCCTCGTGCACGTGATCGTCCTCGATGGCGTGCACGCGATCGACGCAGTCGACTTGGTCGCGAACGCCCTCGTGCACGTGATCGTCCTCGATGGCGTGCACGCGATCGACACCGTCGACTTGGTCGCGAACGCCCTCGTGCACGTGATCGTCCTCGATGGCGTGCACGCGATCGACGCAGTCGACTTGGTCGCGAACGCCCTCGTGCACGTGATCGTCCTCGATGGCGTGCACGCGATCGACACCGTCGACTTGGTCGCGAACGCCCTCGTGCACGTGATCGTCCTCGATGGCGTGCACGCGATCGACATCGTGAACTTGGTCGCTGACGTCCTCGTACACGTGATCGTCCTCGACGACGCGCACGTGATCGACACCG
>Ga0307509_10000175_pt1 | contig 100922 bp, 92 predicted proteins | sample 10_EM_MG_FD_202245 | JGI IMG/M metagenome (GOLD analysis project Ga0307509, IMG submission 202245) | Populus trichocarpa ectomycorrhiza microbial communities from riparian zone in the Pacific Northwest, United States - 10_EM | ecosystem: Host-associated > Plants > Roots > Unclassified | place... | reverse complement strand
CAAACCCAGCGCCGCCAACCCCGCCAAACCCAGCGCCGCCAACCCCGCCAAACCCAGCGCCGCCAACCCCGCCAAACCCAGCGCCGCCAACCCCGCCAAACCCAGCGCCGCCAGGCCCGCCAAACCCAGCGCCCCCAAGCCCGCCAAACCCAGCGCCGCCAAGACCGCCAACGCCAGCGTCGCCAAGCCCGCCAACGCCAGCGCCGCCAAGACCGCCAACGCCAGCGCCGCCAAGACCGCCAAGCCCGCCAACGCCAGCGCCGCGGCTGAGCTTGCTCGTTCCACCGCCGAGATCGCGGCGACCAAGGACGCGGCGACCAAGACCGCAGCGACCGAGACCGACGACCCCGAGACCGACGACCCCGAGATCGACGACCCTGAGACCGACAACCCCGAGATCGACGACCCTGGAACGCACATGCCCGAAACCAACGAGCCCGAGACCGACGCCGACGAACCGAGTCGCGCCGACCAGATCGCCGCGTTGGCCACCTCGCGCGCGCACACAGCCGCGTCCGACAACAAGCTGGTCCACCTCGGCTCGATCACGGTCCCGTCGGGGACCCTCGCGATCTTCGATGTCGCGTTGATGGGGTACCTGCCGCGAGCCGCGCTCGATCCGATGCTGATCTGCGCGCCGGTGCCAACCGACCGCGCGCTCCCTGTCGTCGGCACCCGTGTCGGCAAAGGCCGGTTCGCCGATTGCTGGGATCATGTGACCGTGGCGCTGGCCGAGCCCGGCGTTCGCGAGGTCGCGCATACCCGGAAGCTCGGCAAGGCCGCGGTCGACTTCGCGCGCCTCATCCTCATGGATCGCGCGGCGATCGATCACTGGCAGCACGAGGACAGCCTCGATCAGCTGGCCGACTTCGTGTTCTGGGGCCGCGACGACGTGGCGCTCGCCAAGGCGCTGGGCGCCAAGCGCTTGCACCAGACCGAGCTCTACGGCTGGACGGACCTGCCGCTCGCCGACGCGGAGGCGCTGGCCGATCGCGCAGCGCGGCTCAAGGCGGATCACAAGTGGCTGCTCACAACCGAGCTACGTCCCCACTCGCATCACTTCGACGTGGTCGCCGCGGCCCGCGCCAGCCCGTCCGGGGCCGGGGTGCTCGAGGTGAAGGGCGCGCGCGTGATGCTGTTCTTCACCAGCTGGGGCGACGGCGTGTTTCCGGTGTACCTCGACGTCGACCACGACCAGCAGCCGATCCAGCTCCGTATCCAGCTGGCGCCGGTGGAGCCTGCCGCGAGCGCCGCCAGGATCGACCAGGTTCCGTGACCCGGATCATTCACCAGGTCGCCGGCTGAAACCGGCGCATCGCCGGCAACTCGCGAGGTGCGGCCGGTTCTCGCTCGTCGCGTACCTCAGATCTCCACGCCGGCCCGGACCGGACATCAGGCGCGCCCGCGACCGTGGTAACAGGCTCGCATGCGTACGATCGTGCTCGCTGGAATCCTCATGGCCTGCGGTGGCGGCCCCCCATCCCCGCCAAGACCACCGGCGCCCGCGCCGCAACCAGCATCGAGTTTGCCAGCGCCGGTACCGGCCAAGCCGACGTTCCCCGGCACGCCGGCAAGCGCGAGCGGCCAACAGCTCGCGTGGGTGCTCGATACGATCGTCGCGCGACACGGCAAGGTCGAGCGTGCCGAGCTCGAGGCCCACTTCGACGCGAAGTTCCTCGCCCAGGTGCCGAGCGACCAAGCGGTCACGGTGTTCGCGCAGATGGGCGCCCAGCTGGCCAACCTCGCGCTCGCCGGCGTCGAGGGCGACGATACCCAGATTGTCGCGCGCGCTACCGCGGGCGATAACAAGCTGCAGATCCTGCTCGCGCTCGACCCGGCGACCCACAAGATCGCCACGCTGGCGATCCGGGCCGACCCCGACACCGCGCCGCGGCCGCAGTCGTTCGACGACGCGCTGCGCACGATCGCCACACTCGCCCCCAAGGCGCAGCTGCTGATCGCCGCGCTCGACAAGGGCACCTGCCGGCCGCTGCAGGAGCTCGCGGCAACCGACGAGCTGGCGATCGGCTCGTCGTTCAAGCTCTACGTCCTGCTCGCGCTGGCCGACCGCATCATCGCCGGCAAGGCGGGGTGGGACGACGAGATCGCCGTGCGTGACGAGTGGAAGAGCTTGCCGTCGGGCATCACGCAGAACGAGCCGCCGGGCACCAAGCACTCGCTGAGGACGCTCGCCGAACGGATGATCTCGATCAGCGACAACACGGCCGCTGATCATCTGCTCTATACGCTCGGCCGCAAGGAGGTCGAAGCCGCGGTCCGGTCGACCAAGCACGCGGCACCGGCGCTCGATACGCCGTTCCTGTCGACTCGCGAGCTGTTCGTGTTCCGGCTCGGCACGCCACCCCAGGAGGTCGAGCGCTACGTGAAGCTGCCGGAAGCCAGGCGCCGCGACTACCTCGACAAGACCCTCGCCGGCAAGGATCCGAACGTCGGGCTCGCCGTGGAGTGGAAGGCCGCGCGGCGGATCGACAAGATCGAGTGGTTCGCCAGCTCCCAGGATCTGTGCCGCACGATGGCCGCGCTGTGGACCCGCGGGCAGTCGCGCCAGGGCAAGCCGCTGCTCGACGTGCTCGCCAAGCATCCCAGCCTCCAGCTCGACGCCAAGGTCTGGCCCTACGTCGGCTACAAGGGCGGCTCGGAGCCCGGCGTCCTCAACATGACGTACCTGCTGCGCCGCGACGACGACAAGTGGTTCGTCGTGACGCTGGGGTTCAACGCTGCCGAGGGTGGCTCGCTCGACGACGCGAAGATCTTGAATGTCGCGGCCGGCGTGATCGAGCTGCTCGGCGCCGCCCGGTGAATTCGCCGCCTTGACTTAGTTCGATGACTAGACTAAGTTGCTTGGTGTGAAAATCGTCAATATTCACGAAGCTAAGACTCATCTGTCGCGCCTGATCCAGGAAGCGCTCGACGGGGAGGAGATCGTCATCGCCCGAGGTAACGATCCGTTGGTTCGGCTCGTCCTGGTCGAATCTGCGCGACCGCAGCGCAGCCTCGGCTGGGCCAAGGGCCAGGTAACGATGGCCCCTGACTTCGACGCACCACTCGACGACTTCGCCGACTATCAGTAGCGATGCGGTACCTGCTCGATACCCATACGTTCCTGTGGCTCGCGAGCGACGATCCCAACCTGACACCAACCGCACGCGCGATCTTCATCGATCGTGATCAGGAATGCTTGCTCAGCGCGGCGAGTGTTTGGGAGATGGCGATCAAGGTCAGCCTGGGCAAGCTGGCGATCGCAACGAGCGTCGAGCACCTGGTGCGCGGCGGACTCGAACGCGGCCTCCGTCTGCTCGACGTGAATTCCGACCACGCCTACCTCATCGCGCAACTGCCGTTTCATCATCGCGATCCGTTCGACCGACTGCTCGTCGCCCAGGCGATACACGAGGGCTTGCACCTCATCAGCCGTGACGAGCAACTCGACGCGTACGCGATTACCCGGATCTGGCGGTAGCGAGTGGTGAACGGCCGCCCGGAACAAGCTCGCACACGCGCGTGACGCGGCGACGCGTGACGCTGCGACGACGTCGCGTAGGATGCGCGACTCGATGACTCGGCTGGGGCTCACGATTGCTTTGACCTGCGCGACGGCGGGCGGCGCACACGCGCAGATCGTCAATGTCCAGGGGCGCTCGCCAAGCCGCCCGACCACAACGCCACCACCGGCCAGGCCGAGGCCAGGCTAAGCTGGCGCGAGGGCAACAATCCGCTGTTCGACGTCGGTGGCGCCGGCAATGTCGTGGTGCGGCGCGGCCGGATCCCGTGCTCGCGCGCTGTGAGTACGGTACCAGCCGCGGCCTCCGGATCGCCGAGAAGTCGTTCGAGCACGTCCGCGTGCGCGCCGAAGCCACCCGACGGCATCCAGCGCACCGACAGCCAGCTCGAGGTCTCGGTCCAGCTCACGTTCTGAGGTTGGGGCTGGTGGAAGCGTCGGCTAGAATGAGGCGTGGCCGCGCCGTCCTCCGTCAAGCTCGCCGTCATCGATGATCTCGTGGCGATCGACGATCACGATCGACTCGAGATCATTCATGGCGAGATCGTCGAGAAGGCGTCTCCCTCGGCCGAGCACAGCGTCGGCTCGACCAAGATCGGCGTCCTGCTCGATCCATTCCATCGTCGGCCGAGCGATCGATTTCCAGGCGGCTGGTGGCTTCATACCGAAGTCCACGTTCAGTACGCCAAGCACGAGCTGTACTGCCATGATGCGGCTGGTTGGCGGCGCGATCGGGTTGCGACGCGGCCCACCGGTTGGCCGGTCCGGATCCGTCCCGACTGGGTCTGCGAGATCGCCTCGCCGTCGCACGAGAAGCGGGACTTCGTGGACAAGCTCGAGTGCCTGCATCGCGCTGCCGTCCCACACTACTGGATTCTTCATCCCGAACAGAAGATGTTGCTCGTGTATCGCTGGGCCGCCGAGGGCTACGTGACGATCCTGACGGCCGGTGCGGGGCAAACCATCCGCCCGGAGCCGTTCGAGGCGATCGAGGTTCGCGTCGGCGAGCTGTTCGGCGACGATCCCGTGGACTGACCTACGACGATCCCATGGACTGACCTACGGCTCCGTCGGTGTGGTGATCACCATCTCGGCGAACGGGCCATGCTCGGCGATGTATGTGCTCGCGGCTTCGAGATCCTGACGGATCTCGACGTGCAGCCGCTCGGCCCTGAGTCGAGCTACTTGCTGGATCAACGCTTCCTCGGCCGCCTGCGACGCGTTGATGCCCAGTTTCTTCGCCTGTGCATAGAGGTCGGAGTTGATGGTCAGACTCACCGTCTGCTTTGCGGCCTTGAGGTCGTGGGTGGGCCCTCTCACCCGTGTAATTTACACGGGTCCGAAGCACGATCGCACGATCAAGCGGCAGTCCGGTGTCTTCCTCCGAAGTATTCGGATACACGCCGGCAAGCGCCGTGTAAGTGCAGACGACCTACGGCTTCGCGGGCGGCAGCTTGGCTCCCGCCAGCCAGGCGCGGATCTCGGGATCGAGCTGCTTGCGACGCGCGATGCACTGGTCCATCTGCTCGAGGTTCTGCGCGACAGTGCGCTTGCCACCGGCCAGCGTGCCGAACGTCTTGGTCACGTACTCGGTCACCGCGTCGCGCTGCGCGGCGTCGCAGGTCTCGGTGAACAGGCCGCTGATGCGGGCGAACGGTCCGGTGGTGCCGTCCTGCGGCATGCGCTTCATGATCTCCGCCTGGTGGTCGCGAAAGAACGCCTGGGAGACGGCGAGGTTTGCTTCGCTGCCGCCACCGCCACCGCCGCCGCCCCGGCCGCCGCCGCCACCACCACCGCCGAACAGCATCTGCAGGGTCTCGCGCGGGTCGAGCTTGGGCTCGAGCATGAGGCCGAGCGCGGAGGCCTGACGCTTGGGATCTCGCACGCTGGCGAGCGCACGGATCATCTCCTGCCGCTTGCTGCGATCGGTCTCGGTGAGGACCTCGGTCATCGTGCGATCGAACAGCGCGGGATTGGCGTCGACCGCGATGACCAGGATCTCACCGCGCACCGACTGCGGCAGGTCGCGCCACGCGGCGGCGAGCTTGATCGCCTCGGCGACCAGCTTGGGCTCGCGCCCGCGCCAGGCGACCGCGCGGATCAGATCGGAGCGCACGGCCTCGCTGTCGATCGAGTCGGACGGCCTGGGCACGAGGCCCGCCTTGAGCGCACCCGGACCAAACGTCTGGCGGAGCCACGCCTCGTACCTGGGGCGCAGGTCGTCCGGCACCAGGCGACCTAGCCCCGACGGTAGGCTGATCGCTGGGCCCACGGTGAACCGATCGTTGCCGGCGAGCAGCTTGGGGACCAGCGACAGCGCGAGCTGGAGCGGCAGCTTGCCGGTGGACGCCGCGTCGCGAATGTCGCGGAACATCGCGCGTCGCTCGGTCCACGACAGCTGCGCCCAGGCCTCGTCGCGCAGCGCGCCGGCCTGCGCTGCGGTGTAGGCGCTGCGGTAATAGCCGCGGCCGTTGACGTTCGGCATCACCCACCGCGGGCAGGCCTTGGCGTCGAGCGCGAGCGTGCCGGTCGGCTGCTCGAGCATCGTGCACGCTTCGGCGCGCTTGCCGGCATTGTCGTAGGCGACGCACACCGGCACGAGCCACGGCTTGGTCTCCGGGGCCGGCGGCGAGCCCGGCGGCACATAGCGCTGCTGGCCGAGCGCGATCGTGGCCTTGCCGGCGTCACACGTCATCGTCGCGGTGATCTCCGGGGTGCCAGCCTGCTCGAGGAACGTCGCGAACGCTGGGCCGACGTCCTTGCCCGCGGCCTTGCTGATCGCCGCGACGAACTGGGTCGACGTCGCGTTGCCCCATGCGCGCGCCGCGAGGTGCTCGCGCACGCCGCGCTGGAACGTCTCGGTGCCGAGGTAGCTCTCGAACATGTTGAGGATGCTGGCGCCCTTGTCATACGTGATGCGGTCGAACGCCGTGAAGATGTCGTCCTGCCCGGTGATCGGCTGGCGGATCCGGCGCGCCGTGACGAGGCTGTCGTTGTCGAGCGCGGTCTCGCGCGCGTTGAGCTCGGCTTGCTCGTCGTGCCACGCCGGCTCGAACCGCGCGGTGATCTTGTGCTGCATCCAGCTCGCGAACCCCTCGTTGAGCCAGATGTCGTCCCAGAACGCCATCGTGACGAGGTCGCCGAACCACTGGTGCGCGAGCTCGTGCGACGCGACCGAGATCCAGCGCAGCTGGCGCTCCTTCGACGCCTTCTGATCGAACAGCATCAGCGTCTCGGTGTACGTGATCAACCCCGCGTTCTCCATCGCGCCGAACCCGACGGTGATCGGGATGGCCAGCATGTCGAGCTTGTCGTAGGGATACGGCGAGCCGAAGTAGTCCTCGAGGTAGTCGACCAGCTTCGTGCTGGTCTTGGCGGCGTAAGCGGCGTCCGCGGCGCGATGCGCGAGCGCGATGATCCGGACCGGCGTGCCGCGCTTGGTCTTGCCGGCGTCGACGAGCTCGAACGGCCCGACGCCGAACGCGACCAGGTACGACGGCAGCGGCTTGGTCGGCGCGAACTCGACGCGCTTCTTGTTGCCGTCGAGCGGCGCCTCGCTGACCTCGGGCGCGTTGGCGACGGCCACCAGCTGCTTGGGCACGTCGAGCGTCAGCTTCCACGGCACCTTGTTGTCGGGCTCGTCGAAGCACGGGAACGCGCGGCGCGCGTAGATCGCCTCGAACTGGGAATAGACATACGACGCATCGCCGACCGTTTGCTTGAACACGCCGGCGGTGCTCATCATCTCGAAGTCACCGCCGTAGTCGATCGCCAGCGTCCACGCGCCGGGCTCGAGCGGCTGTGCGGCGCGCAGCTCGAGAACGTCCTCGCCCCGCGGCGTCGCGGTCAGCGCGACGTCGGGCTGGCCGCCGCGCTGGGCCACCGCCTTGCGCACGGTGAGCTTGCGCGCGTTGAGCCAGATCACCGGCGTCGCCTCGCCGAGGTTGCCGGCGATCTGGATCGATCCATCGAACCCGGTCCTGGCCGGATCGAGATCGAGCCGCGCGGTATAGTTCACCGGCAGGAACGTGCGCGGCAGGCGCAGCGTCGGGACCGGCGACTCGACAACCGCGGCGGGGGGCGACTCCGCCACAGCGAGCGGCGGCGGCGGCTCCGCCTTGACGACCGGCGCCGGCACGGTGACCGCCGGCTTCGGCGGTCCGCAACTGATGATCAGGGTGACTCCGAGCAGCCAGCGCTTCATGCACGGCAGTTTGCATGGACGCCGACCGACAGTTCCATGATCACCGCATCAATTCGTGGCTCGCGACGCGTCGTCCGCAACACTTCGTGGCTGCCGCCAAGTCACGCCTGACCTGCTTCGCAGGTCTCCGTCTGCGTCGCAGCCGGCAGGTCGCGCCGCGCCCTGGGCTAGTTCTTCAACACTTGTTCAACCGTGCTTCAGAGGGTCGATCAGAATCCGCGCCCGAGCGTATTCTCGGTCGATCGTCTCAACACTTCTTCACACGCTCGCGCGTCGCCAGCGACGCTCGAGATCCGATCGCGGGATCTCGTCGACGCCAGATTGCCAAACAATCCACGCGCCGTCATGGCTGCAGCGCGAGCCCCAGCGTGATGCCGCTGAGCTTCGAGGTGCCCTGGGCGACGCCGCCCGAGAACGCCATCACCTCGTGATAGTAGTCGCCGTAGATCGCGATCGGGCCGAGGCGGTATTGTACGCCCGCGCTGGCGCGGATCCCGTTGCCCCAGGTGCGATCGCCGGTCGTGCGATCGACCAGCACCATGCGCGCCGGACCGGCCGCGATCATCGGCGCGAGACCTCTCCAGCGCAGCACCGACCACCGGACGTCGGCGCCGAGCGTGGTCGCGAGATAGCCTGCTCCCGGGGTGAAGCTCGTCGATGTGACGTCGTGTACCGCCACCACGCTGTTGACCGTGAGGGTCTTGGTGCCGAACCCGGCCTCGAGCGTGTAGCTGCCCCCGTTTGCCGGCGGCAGGTTCGTGACTCCGTCGCTGCGCGACACGGTGGATTGCGACATCAGCGCCTGCAACGGGCCGTTGACGCGCGACGCGGCGTCAAACCCGGCCTGCAAGTGACAACCACCAAGAATTCCGACGAGAACCACGATCCGTAGGCGCGACATGCCAAGAGGGTCGGCCGGGAGCGTGTCACCCGAGAGATAGGACTGAGGTAGCTGTGCCGGCGCGCCACGGCCACCGGTGTTCTTGCGATGCACCGTCCGTTGTTGTACGAGGCGCATATGCATGCATTTCGGATCGTGAACGTGTTTACGATCGACGGAGATCAGTTTTCCGGCAATCCACTATGTGTGTTCGAGGATGCGCGGGGGATCTCTGATCGGCAGATGCAGGCGCTCGCGCGCCAGATGAACCTGTCGGAGACCACGTTCGTGCTGCCCGGCGACCACGGCGACGCCCGCGTCCGGATCTTCACTCCCGGGTTCGAGATGCCGTTCGCCGGCCACCCGACGCTGGGCACCGCCAGCGTGATCGCCGCCGGTCGCGACCGCGTCGTGCTCGATCTCAAGGCCGGGCTGGTGCCGGTGACCCGCGCCGGCGACGCGTGGACGCTGCGCGCGGCCAGGCCACCGGAGACCCGCAAGATCGACGCGACCCGCGATGATCTCGCGCGCATGGTCGGATTGCCGGCGGGCTCGGTCAGCGACGAGCCGCTGTGGGTCAATACGGGAGTCGACCAGCTGGTGATTCCGATCGCGACCGCCGCGCTGGTGCGCGCCGCCAAGCCGGTCCCGGAGCTGCTCGCGCGCTGGGGGTTCTCGCAGACGCGCGAAGAGGCGATGGCCTATCTGTGGGCCGCGGACGAGGCCGAGTGGACCGTTCGGTTCTTCTTTACCCTCAACGGCGCCGTGCTGGAGGATCCGGCGACCGGCTCGGCGTGCGCGAACCTCGGAGGCTGGCACCTCGCGCAGCGCCGTGCGCCGATGTCGGCCACGCTGCGCCAGGGTGCAGCGGTCGGGCGACCATCGCGGGTCGGCTTGCGGGTCGAATCCGATGGCGGCATCTACGTCACCGGCTCGGTCATCGAGCTCGGCCGCGGGACGGTGGACCTGGCGGGTGACGCGTAGTCCGGACTCAGGTGATCTCGCAGGGCCAGAATCCACGCATCGCCGGTCGCTCGCGCTAGGCTCTCGCGCGTGGGCGGCCGGACCTTCGCGATCGGTGACATTCACGGCGATCTCGCCGCCCTGACCCTGCTGTTCGAGCGGCTGCCGGCGTTCGCTACCGGTGACACCGTGGTGTTTCTCGGCGACTACATCGACCGCGGCCCCGACTCCGCCGGGGTCGTCGCCTGGGTCCGCCGGTTCGCGGCGGCGGGCCCCGCCAGGGTCGTCGCGTTGCGCGGCAACCACGAGGACGCCTGGCTGCAGGTGATCGATGCCGGCTGGCCGGAGTTCCTGCTGCCGCGCAGCAACGGCTGCCTCGAGTCGTATCGCTCGTTCACCGGCGGTGCCCAGCCGGCCCACGGCGAGCCGATCCCGGCCGCCGATCTGCTGGCGATGCTGCGCGGTCAGTTTTTTCCGGCCGATGTGATCGGTTGGATGCGCCAGCTTCCGCTGTTCTTCGAAGACGAGCATGCGATCTACGTCCACGCCGGGATCAAGCGCAGCGCGGAGGGGTTTCCGCATCCGTCGCAGGTCGAGCCGCAGCGCGCGTTGCTGTGGCTGCGCGATCACGACTTCTTCGCGAACTATCGCGGCAAGCTCGTCGTGTTCGGCCACACCACGACCGCCACGCTGCCGAGCGAGCTGTCGACGTTCACTCCCGATGACCCATCGGATCTGTGGGCCGGTCCTGCCTGCGTCGGCCTCGACACCGGCTGCGGCAAAGGCGGATTCCTGACCGCGCTCGAGCTGCCGGCACGCATCGTTTACGAGTCGCGGAGCCGGCACTGACCGCTGGTCGCGTGGGGTCGATGGCCGAGCTCACCGAGGCATTCTGCGACGCCGCATGAGCCGCCTCAAGAACGAGACAACAGAGACACCGTCCCCATCCGCTTGCGGCGCTGCGCGCGCAGGACCGCGCCCGCCGATGCGATCTGCGCCCGGGCGACCTGGTTGGCGCGACCGGAGCGCTCGCGGTCGCTGCCGACGAACACCTCGCGCGTCCTGGCGAGCACGTCGAACCACGACCACGCGACGCCGAAGTTCTTGTCCTGATCGCCCAGGTGGTGATCGTAGTGCCACGGCCGGTGATCGCGCGCCCACGCCGGATCGAGGTGTGCGCGGCGATGGTCGCGGCGGTAACGCGCCAGGCAGTACCAGATCGTCGATGTGTAGAACGGCGCGACCACCAGGAGCGGCAGGTGCGCGAACCCGACCGCCGCGAGCCCGAGCAGCTCGCGCCGCTGGGTGGACGTGCTCCACACCGGGCCTTCGTAGGCCGGGTCATAGCCGCCGTTGCGCCGCGCCGCCTGATGATGACGATGATGATGGATCGCGAGCGCGCCGGTCGGCTCGCCGTCCGGGTGACCGCCCACGCCGTGCAGCACGTACTTGTGCGCCGCCCACTCGCCGATGCCGAACACGACCAGCCCGATCGGAATCCCCAGCATGAGTCACCCTCCCGTCACGTCTTGGTCGTCAGGTACGCACGAGGCAGGCGCGCCTCCAAGAACTGCTGGCGCCGCCGCCGATCGTGAAATTGATACAGGCCGAGCATCGCGCCGAACGACACCACGATGCTGCTCAGCGATAGCAGCCAGCTGAAGCCCAGCAGCGGCAGGCCCATGCCGCCGACCAGCACGATCGCCATGCCGACCAGCACCGTCGAGACCATGTCGCTGGCGTGGCGCCGGCCCCAGATCCCGAACGCGCGCTCGCAATCGCGACACCACCCCGATGCGAGCAGGTTCTCGTCGATCGCGCAGTGCGGACACGCCACGGGATCACTTTAGCGCAGCCCGCGGCGATCGCCGCGGCCGAAACGCCGATGGCGCCCCCCAAGCGTCCGCCCAGCCTTCCGCGCCGCCGGTGTAGCGCTGCGCTGGCACCCGACATGGAGATCCCTTCCCACGCCGAGCACCAACGCAGCCAACCGCGGCAAGACGCGCCTCGGCCAGGGCTGGTTAATAGAAATCATCGCGGCGCGGTATCGAGCGGTGCGTAGAGATAGAGCGTATCGGTCGGCTCGCGCGCCAGCGTCGCGGCGCCCCCTGGAACGAACAGCCGCCCGCCGGAGGCGACGCCCGGCGTGCCGGTGTGGTCGATCGGCATCGACTCGCGCACGGTCCAGACGTCGGTGTACGGGTCGTAGCTCCCGACGGTATTGCGTGCGGCCGGGCCCGCAGCGCCGCCGGCACACACCAGCTCGCCGAGCACGACGCCGTAGGCGCATCCGCCGCGCGCCTCGAGCTCGGGCTTGGACTGCATCGGCGTCCGAGCGCGCCACTCGCGCGGCACCGCGCCGGGCGGCGGCAACGCCCAGACGTCGTCGAGCGGCTCGGAGGTATCGAGGCTGGCGAACCCCCCGGCAACGATCAGCGTCCCGTCGGTCATCCGCATGGCGGCCGGGTGAGCACGCGCCACCGGCAGCGGAGGCAGCGTGGACCAGGCATCCGCGGTGATGTTGTATTCGAGGCAGCTGTCGAGCACCTGGGTCGAGGACGCGCCACCCAGGAGATAGAGGCGCCCCGGCGCGCTGGCCACGCCGGCGGCACCGCGCGCATCGCCGGCCGGCATCGCCGCGATCGGTTTCCATGCCTGGTCGAACGGGTCGAGCAGGTACCCATCGCCCTGCGCCTCGGCCTGCGCGCCGTCGAGGCCACCCGCGAGATACAGCGTCGGCCCGATCACCGCGAGGTTGCTGTTCGTCCACGCCACCGGTGCGTCCGGCAGGCGTCCCCAGGTTTCGCTCGCGAGATCGAACGCCTCGACCCGCGTGGTGACGTGGAGCCCTTCGCTCGCGCCGGTATCGAACCCGCCGGCGACGATGATCTGCTGTCCCAGCACCACGACCCCCGGATCGAGCGCTCGGCGCGGCATCGCCGGGCCCTGCTGCCACGCCGTCCGCGGCTGCGCATCACAGGGCCCGTCGCACGCGGCCGGCGAATCCGAGCACGCGGTGAGCGCCACCGCCGGAGCGGCCAGCGCGGTGAGCGCGACAACAAACAACCGGTGCACGCGCCGAGTGTAGAACGAACCGCGGGCGATGGCATGGCCGCGCTCCGAGGCCGCGCTGCAGCAGGTGTCGAACAACGCCGATGGTTCGATACCTCGGACGTCGTCGCGTCTTCGAGCTGACGATTCCGCGCAGGTTGTCACCGGTTGCGGCGACAGACCGAATCGAAAGCCGCCGCCTCGTCTCCGATCTGCGATCTGATCGTGCCAAGCGCAGCGTCGGCCCCGGCGCGACCGACTCCCGGCATGGGGTCGGCATCGAGCCCGGCAGGGGAAGATCGCCCCGCGGCGTGGCGTATCATCGGAGCCATGCTTGCCCTCGACTCCGAACGCGCCCAAGCCGCGGACCAAGCCGCGATCGAGGCCTCGCCAGAGGTCGCCCCTCCGCAAGCCGAGGCCGAGGCCGCCGCCGAGCTGTTCTCGGCAGGCGTGATTCCGGAGGTGGTCCCGGAGGTGGCCGCGGTGGCGGAGCCCGGCTCGGTGGCACCCGGCTTGACCGCCTCGGAGCAGGCATTCGGCGCCGGGCCCAAGGCGATTTCGGCCCAGACCGACACCGGCATGCACCATCCGGACGACTATCGCGCCGCGTGTCTCGCCGAGGGCACTCCCGGCAAGTGGGACGACCGGTACGTCCAGGGTCACACCGGCGCCAAGCAATGGATCCAACCCTACGAGGGCCGGTACGACATGGCGTTCGAGCTCAAGCAGGGCCAGAGCGCGTCGCAGGCGGTGAAGGATTTCATCACGGGCCCGACCATCGTCGACTACCGCGTGATCGGGGTGGCGATCGAGATGGACGAGCTGCGTCAGGAGCTCGGCGACCATCGGTTCGATGCGCTGTTCGGGTCCGACGGCGTGCGCGACGAGCTGATTCCCAAGGCCCATCGGCTGAAGATCACCGCGGACATGTACACGATTCCGTTCTGGGAACAGATGATGGATATCGCCGACGGGACCGATGTCGCCAAGCCGAGCGAGCCGGAGGCGCCCGCGATCGCGGCGTCCGTCGAGGAGACGCCCCAGCAAGTCGCCGAGCTCGAGCGGCCGGCCCCCGAGGCCATCGCCGAGGAGCTCGGGGTGCGGCGCGATCAAGAACTGGTTTAGTAGCCGCCGCGTCGACGGCCCACGTACGATAGCCACGTGACCGCCGAGCCGTACCGGGACGCCGCGAGCCACCTCCGCGACGAGCTGCGCCGAGCATGGCTGCGGGTCGAGTACGAGATCCGGCGGGGCTGGACCCGCGCCCAGCCCAGCGCCACTGCCGACGTCGTGAGCCCGACCGAGATCGGCCGGTTGTTTGCTGCGGCGCGCGGCGAACGCGGCGGTGACGACGCCGGGGCGCAGCAGGTGCTCGGGCAGTGGCTCGAGCTGCATCGCACGGTGGAGGCCCGGCTCGCGGCCTCGCTGGCGGTCCCGGCGCGCTCTCCGCTGGTCGATCTGATGCGGCTGTTCGGGCTGACACCGCGGCAGTGGTCGACGCTGATGTTCGCGCTGCTGCCCGATGCAGATCCGAACCTCGTGCAGGCGTACCGCTACCTGGCGCGCGACCCGAGCTGCCGCGGGCTCGACGGCCGCTTGCTCGCCCAGCTGGTCTACGACACCCCCGAGACCCGGTCGCTGATGGCGCGCGATCTGTCGAACAGCTCACCGCTGCTGCGCTATCAGCTGCTCGAGCTCGCGCCCGGCGACTCGCTGCTGTTCCGCCGGGTCCGCGCTGCCAGCCGGCTGGTCCACGTGCTCGACGGCACCGCGATCGACCTCGATCCGGAGCTCGCCGAGCTCGCCGAGCTGCGCGGCCGCGGCCAGCCCGGCGAGTTCCCGGCGGCGGCGGTCGAGCTCGCCACCGCGGCGATCCGGTCGTCGGACGTGGTGCTCGCCGTGCAGGGCCAGCGCGGGCTCGGCAAGAAGCTGCTGCTCGCGCGGGCCGCGAGTCACTGGAACCAGCGGCTGCTCGTCATCGATGGCAAGCGGCTGGCCGCGCTCCAGCCGGTGGCCCAGGCGCTGGCGATCCGCGCGCTGGTCCGCGAGCTGATCTTGCTCCAGGCCGTGCCGGTGTTCGCCGACATCGACGATGTCGGCGTGCGCGACGGCGACCGCGACGAGCTCCCCGCGTGCTTCGGTGCGCTGCTCGACAGCTGGACCGGGCCGGTCGCGATCACGGTCAACCGCGAGCGCATGCCTCGGCTCCACCACCGGCCGCTGGTCCACGTGACGCTCGAGGTGCCGGCGCTCGCCGTGCGCACCGCGCTGTGGCGCCAGGTGGTGCCGTCGCTCGACGAGCCCGCCGCCGAGAGCCTGTCCGGCCGGTTCGCGATCCCGGGCGGCATCATCGTCGCCGCCGCGCAAGCGGCGACCGCCGGCCGGATGCCCGACGCCGCGGCCCCGGCCACCGAGGACCTCGCGGTCGCGGTCGCCGCGCAGCTCCACCAGCGGATCTCGCGGCTCGGCAAGAAGCTGGCGACCCCGTTCGATCTCGACGATCTGATCGTCGACGACGACACCCGCGCCGCGCTGGTCGAGATCTCGGCCGCCGCGCGCGAGCGCCGCAAGATCCGCGACGCGTTCAAGCTGCGCGGCGCCCAGGGTATCTCGGTGCTGTTCTCCGGCCACCCTGGCGTCGGCAAGACGATGTCGGGCACCGTGCTCGCCCGACGCCTCGGGCTCGATATCTACGAGGTCGATCTATCCCAGGTCGTCTCCAAGTGGCTCGGCGAGACCGAGAAGAACCTGTCCGACGTGTTCGACGCCGCCGAGCCTGGCCATGTCGTGCTGCTCTTCAACGAGGCCGACTCGCTGTTCGGCAAGCGCACGACCGACGTGAAGAGCAGCAACGATCGCTACGCCAACCTCGAGACCAACTACCTGCTGGCGCGCCTCGAGCGGTTCAACGGCCTGGCGATCCTCACCACCAACCTCACGTCGTCGATCGACCAGGCGTTCCGGCGCCGGTTCAGCTACGACGTGTTCTTCAGCTTCCCCAGCCCCGACATGCGCGCCGAGCTGTGGCGGCGGACGCTCCCCGAGCGGGCGCGCGCCCAGACGATCGACTTCGCGGCGCTCGCCGAGCGCTACCAGCTGTCGGGCGGCTTCATCAAGGTCGCCTGCGAGCGCGCGGCGTACGTCGCCGGCTCGAACAACACCGAGATCGACGACGAGATGCTGCGCAAGACCGTCGAGCGCATGTACCGCGAGCGCGGCAAGCTCAGCTCGGTCGGCCCGCTCGAGTAGCTACGCAGCGGGCCTGCCGGTCGCCGCCGTGGGGTACGCTCGGCCGCCGTGTCCACCCGCTATCGGATCACCTGGTCGACTCCCGCCGGAGCGCTGCTCGCGATCGAACCGCGCGGCAACGAGCTCGCACAACACGCCGCCGCGCTCACCGCCGCGTACAACGATCCGCACAACGCGCCGCTGCTCGGCCACACCGAGCCGATGAGCGCGCGCGATGTCATCGCGCACTACGCCGCGGTGTTCCGCGAGGGCGGGCACAACTTCCTGGTGTTTCGCGACGGCGCGCTCGTCGCAGATGCCGATCTGCGCCACGTCGCCCGCGGCGCGGCCGAGTTCGCGTTCATGGTCGCCGCGGTCAGCGCGCAGGGCCAGGGCCTCGGCACCTGCGTAGCGATGATGGTCCACGCGTTCGCGTTCACGACGCTCGAGCTCGAGCGGGTGTACGCGTCCGTCATCCCGACCAACACCGCGTCGCGTCGCGTGTTCGAGAAGCTCGGCTATACCGTCGATCCCTCTCCGGTCGGGCGGGCCTACGCCGACGAGCCCGACGATGTGGTCCTGGCGATCGATCGGCCCCGCTTCGCGCGGTCGCACGCATTGCAGCTGGCCGAGATCGAGATCGCGATGCGATAGTCGCCGCCATGTCGCTAGCGTCGCAAGTGCTCACCGGGGTGGTCGCGGCCCTCCACCTCTACATCCTGGTGCTCGAGATGTTCCTGTGGGCGACCCCGGTCGGGCAGCGGGTCTTCCGTCGTTCGGCAGCGGACCAGGAATCGACCAAGGTGCTCGCCGCGAACCAGGGTCTCTACAACGGCTTCCTCGCCGCTGGCCTGGTGTGGTCGATCGTCGGAGGCGACGCCATCGCGATCCCGGTCCGCGTGTTCTTCCTCAGCTGCGTCGCGATCGCCGGGATCTACGGCGGATTGACGGCGCTGCGCAAGATCCTGTTTATCCAGGCGGCGCCGAGCGTGCTCGCGCTGGTGCTGACGCTCGCGGCCCGCTGACCCGGATCGCGATCCGGGTCAGTCCAGATCCCAGTCGATATCGGAGATGCTGGGATCGTTGCGGATGTTGACGGCGCGCGTGCGCTCGTCGTTCGACGGGCCGTGGTTATGCGCACGATCCGTGGCGATGCCATCGACCAGTCGGGTCGCTTCCTCGGGATCGCGATGGTCCTCGAACGCGCCGTTACCCGATCCGGGTGGTGGTGGCGGCGCCATCCGGCGACGCGACCGAAAGTCGTCGGCGGGCCTGGTCATCTCCTCGGCCCCATCGAGACCCTCGCGACCATCGCCGTGCGGCTCGTCGTAGCCACCGCCCCCCCGGCTCGCAGCGACCGCGCCGATGTTCGCGATTCGCGTGGGCTCGTCGGGCCGTGCCGCCTGGACAGCATTTTGCCGGCCGTTCCAACCGTCGGCCGGGGGCTTCGAGTCACCCGGCCGCACCCGGCCGCCGCTGCCACCGTTGGATTTCGGTGGCGGCGGGGTCGGCTTGGGCGACGCCTTCGCGGGCGGCGCATTGCGCAGCGCGGACAGCAGCGTGTCGTCGACCTGCCGGGTCGGCTCATCGCCGAACGAGATCGGTGCCTGACGGCGCGGCGGTGGCGGTGGCGGTGGCGGTGATACATGGACCTGCCGCAACCGCGTCGGCGGGGTCGATGCTTGCTGAGGCTGCGCCTGCGGTTGAGGCTGCGCCGGTTGAGGCTGCGCCTGCGCCTGCGACGCTGGTGGCGGGTGGCTGCCCGCGGCAGGCCGAGGCACGGAGAACTGCGGCGAGGTCGGCCGGCCCTGCGCGGCCGGCCGCTTGTTGTTCGACCGCGCCGCCTGCGCCTGCGCGAGCCCGACGACGACCGCCGGCTTGGCAGGTACATCCGGGAGGACCGCGGTCGGCGCTGGGCCCGGCGAGTCGGCGAGGTCGAAGCCGTGGGCGTTGCCGCCCGGGTCGGCCCCTAGCTCGACCCGCGAATCCTCATCGGCCATGCGGCCGCCTTCATCGCGCAGCATCCGGAGGATCCGCGTGCGCTCCCCCGCCGACAGCGCATCGCGCCGGCCGTTACGGGAATGCACGCCGCTCTTGTTGTTGCGCTTCGCGAACTCGGACAGCGGCACCGGTGCCTCGAACCGCTTGGCGCGCTGGAGGCGTCCGTCCGACGATCGGGCCCCTTCGACCGCCGCGGCGGGCGGTTGCGGCATCGGCATGAGCCCGGAATGCGAGCGGGTGGAGAAGATGCTGGTCGCCGAGCGCAGCCACTTGCGTGGCCCCGACACCGGCTCGTCCGTCGCCATGGCCATGGTGAGCGCCGCCGATGCCGACGGCGCCGGCACGGCTGGGACATCGATCCCGATGCTGCCGCCGAGCACCTGCGCCGCGGCGCGCGCGCCGTCCTCGGGGCACTCGACCGCGAGGGCCACGAACCTTTTGACCATGTCGTCGGTCTTGCCCAGCTGATACTGGTGCGGCCGCTCGACGAACTTGACGCCCATCTTCTCGAGCCACTGGACCGGCGGATCGGCGCCGATCAGCACGAACGTGGCATCGTTCGGGTAGACCTTCTGCGTGCCGTCGGCGAGCGCGAGCGTCACCGTCTCGGCCTCGAAGTTCAAGATCTGCGAGCCGAGCTTGGAATTGATCCGGCTCTGCGCCGCGTAGCTCTCGATCGCTTGCTTGTTCTTCGGCGCGGCGCGGTTGAACCCCTTGCCGCGGTACGAGATCATGACCTTGGCGCCGGCATCCGCCAGCGCCAGCGCGGCCTCGCACGCCGAGTCACCACCGCCGACCACGAGGACCGACTTGCCCTTCCAGTCGTCCGGATCCTCGAGCAGGCTGTAGACCTTCGGCATGTTCTCGCCGGGGACCTGCAGCGTCCGCGGCTTGCCGCGCGTACCGATCGACAGCACCATGCGCTGCGCGCGGTAGGCCGCCACCGTGGTCTTGACGTCGAACACGCTGTCCTTGCCGAGCGCGACCGTCTCGACCGACTCGCCGAGCTTGATCGTCATCCCGACGCGCTCGATCACCTCGCGCCAGATCGGGATCAGCTGCTCCTTGCCGGAGTCGAACACCGGCAGCAGCGACAGGTTCTGGGTGTCGTACGGCTCTGCCATCACGAGCTTGCCCTTGGGGTAGCGAGAGATCGTCGACGCGATCATCTGCTCCTTCTCGAGCACGACGTACGACAGCCCCTTCTGGATGCAGGTCAGCGCGGCAGATACGCCGCCCGGCCCCGATCCGACGATCGCGACGTCGACGTTGGTCTCGCCGCTACCGAGCGCTCCCGGCGTGAGGCCGCTGGCGAGCATGTGCTCGATGACCGCGCGGCCGAGGTTCGCCGCGTTCTTGACCAGCGGCTTACCGGCGACCTCGCCGATCAGGTACTGGCCCTTGACCGCGGTCTGAAAGTTCTCATCGATCTCAGGAACCTTCAGGACCGGCGGGGTGCTGCCCTCCGGAAACATCACCAGCGCCTCGGTCGGGCACGCGAACATGCACGCCTCGCACTGGATGCAGTCGTGGAAGCGCAGTACCCGGCTCTTATTTGCTACTAGGTCCAGCACGTTGGTCGGGCACACCGAGACGCAAGCGTCGCAGCCGGTGCACCGATCATCGTTGATGTCATGCACCAAGACCCGCGGACCGGCGGTCTTGGAGGGCGCGACGATCGCGCGGTGGCGTTTATGGGCAGAAAGCATCGTGAACACCGCCATCACGATGATGGCGACGCCCCCGAGCGCCAGCGGGACGACCCAGGTCACGAGCAGCAGAATACCTGATCACGAGCGAGGATGCACCGCGTCGTTCTCGACGTTCTTCACCAGGAATTCGACTACTTGTGTCATCAAGTTGCCCATGTCACATCCCGCGACCTCGATCGGTCGCCCGATCTGTACCGAGACTCGCTGTCCGGAGCGCATGGACCCGCTGCCGCGCGGCAGGATGTTGATCGTCCCGCGGATCGCGACCGGGATGATCGGCGCCCCGGTCGCCAGCGCCAGGTGAAAGCCGCCCTTCTTCAGTTTTCCGATCCGGCCATCTCTGGAACGTGTGCCCTCGGGCGCGAGGTAGATGCTCACACCCTCTTGCACCAGGCGCGCGGCACGCTCGATCGAAGCCACTGCGCGCCCATGATCCGCGCGATCGACCTCGATGAACTCGGCGGCACGAAGCCCGCGCCCCCACAGTGGGATCCGGAACAGCTCGGCCTTGGCGAGCATGCGGATGGTAGGCGACGGTAGGGTCGCGTACAGCATCGGGATATCGACGTGGCTCTGGTGGTTGGACATATAGATGACGGCGCGGTCGGGGACGTTCTCGGCCCCCGATGCCACGAGCTCGACATCGAGCAGCTCGACCACGCGGTGTCCAAACCACCGGGTGCGCTCGTCGATCGAAGCGCGGACCAGCGTGCCGCGCGCCATCTCAACCAAGGTAGGTGCCGTGACCCGCGCCATCGCACCGAGGACGCGCACGCTGTCGATGAAAGCCATGAGGTATTCTACGCCGAGGTAGGAGATGTCGTGATCGTCCCCTGATTCCGCGATCTGTTTCGCATGTTACGCTGCTTACCGTAATGCGCGCGCTGGCGGTGGTGGCCGCGTCGCTCCTCTTGTGTGGGCAAGTGGCGTGGGCGGACACGATCGATACCAACATTCGTCACATGGCGGACTCGACCTACAAGGTCCGGCTCGCGGCCGCGCTCGCGCTGTCTGAGTCGCGCGATCCCCGTGCGGTGATCGCGCTCGCCGGCGCGCTGACCCGCGACGACCATCCGACGGTTCGCGGCGTCGCCGCGCGCGCGCTCGGTAAGATGATCGACGATCAGACCGCGGACGCGGCCCGCGAGCTCGGGCTCGACGCGATCGCCCGCGCCGCGCGCCGCGACCCCGACGCGCAAGTCCGGGACACCGCGCTGCGCGTCCAGCAGAACCTCGCCGGGCTGCGCCGCAAGAAGCCCCGGCTGGACAACCGGACCGACAAGCCCGAGGTGTTCGTCAACATCGATGACACGACCGACCAATCGAAGATCGCGCCGCGCGACGCCGGCGAGCGACTCGACCGGATCGTCCGGCGCAACATCGAGCAAAGCGGCTACGCCACCCGGTGGCCCGGCGGACTCCCCACGCAGACCGAGCTGACCACCAACCACGCTCGCGCGTTCATCATCGCGTCCACCGTGCGGAAGATCGAGATCAGCAGGCTCAGCCACGGCACCCAGGTGTCCTGCAGGCTCGACATCCGGGTCGCGCCCTGGAGCGGCACCGACGGCGGCGAGAAGTGGGAGGCCAACAAGGCCGCTTCCGCCAGCGGCTCGGCCAAGGCGATGACCGGCAACAGCGAGCGCGAGATCACCAGCGGTATCCACGACTGCCTCGACGCGGTCGCCGAGGACGTCACCGCGCGCCAGGTCCTGCCGTTCTTGAAGCGGCTCGCCGCCTCCGGCAGCTGAGCCGCGCAGCGCCCCTACCGAGAGCGTCGGGTTAGTTCGCGACGTGAACGGTGACCTCGGCTGAGAGCCCGGGGCGCGGGGCGACGCCGGGCGTAGTCTTCCAGCGGATCTTGACCGGGACGCGCTGCATGACCTTGCCTGCGCCGCCTTGGCGACGTCGCGGGTCTGCTGGGCGTGGTCGTGCCGCGCCGCGCCCACCGAGCGCGAGCGCAGCAGCACGCCGGGCGCATGGCGCACGGCAAGCGCTGCAGCCCCGGCGCGGCGCTCACCACTCCCGGCACGGCGCTCGCAGTAGGTGACCGGCATGATCGCGTTACAGCCGGCCGCCCGTGCCGCCATGCTCGTGGCGACCAGCCTTCTCGCTTGTTCACGACCGACGCGATCGAACGTCGTCGGCCCAGCGCTTGGTGAATCAACCGCGCCCGGCCCCCGAGATCCGAGCGCTCCAGCCCCTGATGCGGGCGTGACCGAAGTGTCCGCCCGCCTGCACGATAACCACGGGCAATCCGGCCCGCCCACGACAACCACCACGCCTGCGACGACCGAGCAACCGCCCAACCCCAGCGTCGGTGTGGTGCCTGGCGCTACGACGGGACCCGCACCCGCGACGGCCGGCGGATCGCCGGGGCCCACCGCCGCCGGGTCGCCCACAACGAACGCTCCGCAGACACCGATCACCTCACCGAACGGGAACGCCACGGGCAGCCAGGTGAATCCGCCGGCCGCGACCCCACCAGGGCCGCCCGCCAACCCACCGACCGCAGCGCCCGCGCCGGCCGCTCCCGTCACGAGTAGCCCCACGCCCTCGACGCCGGGTGGGCCGCAGCGCTAAACCGTGATGATGGAACCAGCGACCGTCGCGGCGCTGTTGCGCGAGCTCGCGGTGTATTACGAGCTCGACGACGATCGCCACCGTGCGTTTGCCTACGAGCGCGCCGCGAAGGCCGTCGAGGCCGCCAATGGACTGCATCGCCTGATCGACGAAGCCCGGCTCGAGGAGCTCCCCGGGATCGGGCCATCGATCGCGCGCGTCATCGCCGAGCTGGCACGCCGTGGCACCGTCGCCGTGCTGGAGCGGCTGCGCGACAAATGGCCGCCGATCGTCATCGAGCTTGCCCAGCTCCCGAAGGTCGGCGTCATGCGGGCGCGCAAGATCTATCAGGCGCTCGCACCGTCGAGCCTCGACGCCGTCGCCGCGATGTGCAACGCCGGCGCGCTCCGCGAGCTGCCCGGGTTCGGCAAGATCAGCGAGCTCAAGATCTTGCAGTCGATCGAGGATCGCCGGCTGCAGGGCGCGCGGATCCTGCTGATCGACGCCGAGAGCCATGCCGCCTCGCTCGCCCATCACCTGCGCGGCGACCCGGCGGTGATCGCGGTCGAGATCGGCGGACCGGTGCGGCGATCGTGCGAGGTGATCGATCACCTCGCCTATGCGGTCGCGTCCGACGATCGCGACGCCGTGATCGCCCGGCTCGCCGCGTTCGCGCTCGTCACCTCCATCGATCGAGGCGCGGGCGGCGCGCTCCGCCCCGATGACGGTCCGGTCGTCGGCTACCTCGCCGGCGGGCTGCGCGCCGAGGTTCATATCGCGCCGCCCGCCAAGCTCGGCTGGGCGCAGATCATCGCGACCGGCTCGCCCGAACATGTCGCGTTGCTGCGCGATCGCGCAGCGCGGCGCGGGATGCGGCTCGAGATCCTCCAAGCCGCCGACGAGCTCCACGTCTACGGCGCGCTCGGCATGCCGTGGATTCCGCCGGAGCTCCGCGACGGCACCGACGAGGTCACCGCGGCGGTCGCGGGCGACGACTTCGCCGATCTGGTCACGCTCGACGACGTCACCACCGCGTTCCACTGCCACACCACGTACAGCGACGGCAAGGGCACGGTCGCCGAGATGGCCCACGCGGCCGCCGAGCGCGGGTTCGGCGCGATCACGATCACCGATCACTCGGCCGCCGCGACCTACGCGAGCGGGCTCGGCCTCGCCCAGCTGCGCGCGCAGGGCGCCGAGATCGACGCGCTGCCGGATCCCGAGGTCCGGGTGCTGCGCGGCACCGAGGCCGACATCCTCGCCGACGGCATGATCGACGTGCCATCGGAGCTGATCCCCGAGCTCGAGGTGATCATCGCGAGTGTTCATCAGCGCCATCACCTCGACCAGGACGCGATGACCGCTCGCCTGGTGACCGCGATGCGCCAGCCGTTCTTCAAGGTCTGGGGCCACGCGCTCGGCCGCCTGGTGTTGCGGCGCGCTCCGATCGATGTCCGGCTCGACGAGGTGCTCGACGCGATCGCCGAATCACCCGCCGCGATCGAGATCAACGGCGATCCGTACCGCCTCGATCTCGACCCGGTCAACGCACGCGCGGCCGCCCGGCGCGGGATCAAGTTCGTGCTGTCGTGCGACGCCCACTCCACGCGGGGCCTCGACGCGGTGCGGTTTGCGGTCGCGATGGCGCGACGCGCCCGGATCCGCAAGTGCGACGTGCTCAACGCATTGCCGCCAGAAGCGATGGCGGAGGCGATCCGCCCACGAGCGCGCTGACACGAGCGCATGGCGCGACGCATTGCCTCGGCGTCGCTGTCGAACATGCGTGGGACCGTCGAGCGACGCGCCGATGCCATGCCGCACCGTGGCCCCGCCGTGGCCATGGCATCTGCGATGCATTGCTGGGGCGTATGACTCAGAACGCGACCGCCACCAACGGCGCGAGGTGCCGGTCGATACGATGCCTTTTGCGGACCTTCGAGCTGACCGCGGGCGCCCAAGGCGCGCACGCTCCATGGCTTTGTCATCCAGCCGCCGCCACTCGCCGGGTCCGTTCGGCCGCGCAACCGTCGTGGTCTGGGACTGCGACAGCTGGTAGGAAATAGCCACGATGACCGAACGCACCGACGACCCCAACGTGATCGAGCACCGCTTGCTCGAGCTCGTGTACACGACCGACGCGCCCATCACCGCACTGGCGCTGGCGTACTTCGCGCCGTGCTCACTCGAGAACGCCGAGAAGGTGCTCGACAACCTCGTCGCGCGCGATCGCATCCAGCTCGACGTCGCCGACGACGGGGCCATCAAGTACACGTTCCCCAACCGCCACAAGCTCGCCCCGCGCGTCGAGCCGATCCCGCCCCCGCGCGCCGCGCTCATGCCGCATGGACTCCATGGCATCTACCCGCTCGCCACCCGAGGTGGACGACCGGCGAGCCCGGCCCTCGCCGCAGTGCTCAGCTTGCTCATTCCGGGCGCCGGCCAGCTCTACACCGGCAACATCGTCTCCGGGATCCTGTGGTTCATGCTGGTTGCCGCCGGCTACACGCTGATCCTGCCTGGCTTGTTCCTTCACATGATCTGCATCGCTACGGCGGCGGGCTCGGCGCACCGCCTCAATTCGTCGCTCACCCGGCTTCAGATCGGCGCCGGCTGACGGGAACCGTCCCATCAAGGATAGCGGCAGCCGCTCGTTCGCCGGCCTCGATCGCGCCCTCCATGTAGCCGGGCCAGCGGATCGCGGCTTCGGCACCGGCGAGGTGAATGCGGTCGTGGGAGCCGCGCCAGGCGGCGCCCGCGGTGAGCACGCCCGGGGGCGTGCTGGCGACGCAGCCGGCGCTCCACGGATCGATCGCCCAGTTGGCTTCGAGGTAGTCGAGCGGGGTACGCGCCGGGTCGCCGAGCAGCGTGCCGAGGGTGTCGAGCACCTCGTGACGGCGGTCGCGCGGATCGCGCTGGTGCCAGGTCGCGGCTGCGGCGCCGACCACGAAGGCGACGAGCACCGCGGGCCCGCCGGACGGACTGGCGTCGACAACCGCGCGTACGGTGCCGCGCGGCCGGTAGGCCTCGCCCGACAGGCCAGCGTCGCGCCAGAACGCGCGGTCGTACGCGGCGAAGCACTTGACCACGCCGCCGCCCTGCATCGCCTCGGCGAACCGGCACGCGTGCGGCGGCAGCCCGGGGGACAGCCGGATCGCGAGGCGCGGCGGAAGCGCGAGAACAACGTGGCGGGCGGCGTGGCTGCCGGCGGGACCGCGCACGACGAGCGAGCCGCCGTCGCGATCGAGCGCCGTCGCCGGGGTCCCGAGCCGGACGGCCGCGCCAAGTCCGTCCGCGAGCGCGAGCGCGAGGCGCTGCGCACCGCCGACGAACCGATGATCGCGCCCGCCGCCCGGGAGATCCGGTCCGCGCGGCGCGAACCCGCCGGTGGCACCGAGCCGGGCGAGGTACGCCAGCAGCGACACGCCGGCCGGGTCCGCCGCGAAAACGAGCTCGGCGTGCATCGCGATCCGGTCTCGTGCCACGGCGTTGCTGATCGTCCCGGCGAGCCACGGGCCGAGCGCGAGCGCGTCGAGCCGCGCGGCGTCGGGTGCGCCGCGCGGTGCGCCCCCCGGGATCGCGCGCATCATCCGCGAGATCCGGCGCGTGGCGCGCCACTGCGCGATCGCCGCGGCCAGCTGCGCGAATACTCCCGGCGCGCCGTCGTCGAGCACGCCGCGGCCGTGGCGCGGCTGCGGCTCGGACGCCACGCCGAGCGACCCGGCGAGCGCGAGCAGCCGCGGCTGATCGACCGACATCCACTGGCCCCCGAGATCGACCACCGCACCGCCGACCGTGCCCGTCGCCAGTCGCCCACCGACCCGCGGCTGCGCCTCGACGACGATCGCGTCGACCCCGGCGTCGATCAGCCGGCGCGCGCACACCAGGCCCGACAACCCCGCACCGATCACGACCGCATCGTGGATCACGGCGCCTCGACCACGATCGCGCCGGCTCCGGCACCGGCGTCGATCAGCCGGCGCGCGCACACCAGGCCCGACAACCCGGCGCCGACCACGACCGCGTCATCGGTCACGACAGCCAGATCCGCAGCCGCGCGCGCAGCCCGAGCATCCACACCAGCACCGCCATCCGGCGCGGAAATGTCATCCGGATCGGTCGCCGCGTGAGGCAGCGCTCGACGACCGCGGCCGCTCGCTCGGCCGTGATCAAGAATGGCCGGACCGGCTGCGCCCGCGACATCGCGGTGTCGACGAACCCGAACCGGAGGTTGGTCACGGCGACGCCGTGCCGCCGGCACGCGAGCGCCAGGCCCTCGAGGTACGACGACATCCCGGCCTTGGACGCCGAATAGCTCGGTGAATCGCCGGTGATCAGGCGATCGGCCTGGCTGGACAGGCCGATGAAATGGCCCGCGCGGCGCGCGATCATCCGCGGTACGACGATCTCGGCGGTGATCGCGAGCCCCGCGAGGTTGGTCGCGAACACGTCGACCTCGCGCGCAAGGTCAGCGAGGTCGAGCAGGTGGCCGATGCCGGTCGCGTAGAGGCAGAGATCGAGCGCCCGGAACCCGTCGACTCGGTCGAGCACGCCGCGCAGCGCGTCGCGATAGTCCGGCGACCGGACATCGGTGACGACGTGGTGATATCGCTCGCTGTCGAGCGCGACCGCCCGGCGCGCGAGGCCGACCACCGACCAGCCGGCCGCGATCAGCCGGTGCGCTACCGCCTCGCCGATTCCGGAGGACGCGCCGATCACGAGCGCGGTGGGCATTGCCAGCGACTATACGCAGATCAGGGAATCCTGGGGCTGCCCGGTGATTCCGCCGCGACCGCTGCTGCCCCCGCGTCCGCCCCCGCCGCGGAGCTTGCCGCAGCTTGCGAGACGCCAACGCCGGCCACCGGGAGCGTCTCCGGGCCCATATCCCGGATCACCTGTGCCTTGGAGATCGGCGCGGGATCGACGACCGCGTCGGGCTCAACGGAGCTCGTCCGAGGTCCGCCGCGCCGCGCGATCAACCCACGCGGCAGATCGAGCGCGATCGTCACCATCGGCAGGAACACGAGGAGGATCAAGATACTCAGCGGCTGGTGCAGTACACCGATCGCCGCAAGCAACGAGACCCCTCCGAGCCCCGCGATCCGGAGCTGGGCATACCGGCGCCGCGCCGCTGCACCGAGCCACGGCAGCACGATGTCGAGCGGAAGCACGACGAGCACGGCTTCGTTGTAGCGGACCGCGGGGATCGACGACAGGATCACGAGCCCCCACACCACCACGCCCAGGACGACCAGCCCGAGCGTCGCCCACGCGAGCGCGGCGGCCTGGAACCTGCGCCGCCACTGCGCGACGACCAGCGGTACGGCAAGCGCGAGGCCGAGCGCGAACAGCCCGAACCTGCCAGAACACTCGTCGGTCGCCCCATCGCCAGCAAGGTCCCCGCTCACCCCATCGCCAGCACGTCCACCGATCGCCCCATCGCCAGCACGTTCACCGGTCGCCCCATCGCCAGCACGTCCACCGCTGGCCCCGAGCGGGCTCGGCAGCGGCCGACCCTGACGCCTGTACAGCCGCTGCGGTTCGACGTGCAGCCGGGCCTCGATCTGCTGCCGGAAGATATCCGGGAGAAACATCGCCTGCCACATCGTCGGGTGGTCGTCGGCCTGGCGCCCGATCACGACGTCGCTGATCGCGAGCAGCGCCGGCAGCTCGGCGAGCCCGCGGCGCCCGATCTCGCGAAACGTCAGCGGATAGCGCGCGTCGCTGGTCGCGCGCAGCGCGCCGCCGGTCGCCGCGTCGATCTCGTCGCGCAGCCGCGTGGTGCAGTTGTCGAAGAAGTGATCGTACACGTAGTAACGGTTGGCTTCCTCGACGTCGTGCCACAGCTTGTCCTCGAGCGCGCGCGCCTGCGCCCCGTGGATCGGCAGCGTCTGCACCCAGATGTCGCGATCCTCGTCCTCATAGAACGCGATCATCGAGCTGCGCGACGTCGGCTCGACCCAGAACCGCTGCTGCATCCGCACGAAGTTCCAGACCATCTCGCTGCCGGCGCTGAAGTCGGTGACCCCGTAGTTGAAGCACACCCCCGGATGATCCGGGTGCGCGTAGCGCAGGCACAGCGCGGCGTGGCCGAACGTCTCGAAGATCCGCTCGCCGACGCCGAACGTCAGCAGATCGATCGCCGGGGCGTCGTGCTCGACGATCGCGTTCGCCGGGAGCTGCTCGGGCGTGAGGTGCGCGGGCTGCGCATACGCCGCGCGGGCCACCGCGAGCCACCAGCCGACCACCACGAGACCGCGTCGCATCGCTGGCGCTAGCTTGGATCGGACTGGCACGGCCGACAACCGCAACCCCGCGCGCGTTGCGTCACTTCGCGGCCGGCTTGTTGAACACCGTGGGATCGATCTTGGGGTCGAGCTCGACGGACTTGACGTCCAGCGTGGTCGACCGGCCGGCGCCGGCGCTCCTCCGCTTGTGGGCGATCTTCAAGCCGCCGACGTCCCGGTAGTCCGAGAACTCGTCGCTCTCGGCGTTGCCGCCGTCGGAGTAGGCCATCCGGGTCACCAGCTTGGTCTTCCGGTCGATGTACAGGGTGACGTCGACCTCGGCGACCGGCGATCGCAGCCGGATCACCGCGTTCGGCTTGCCGTCGACGGTCTCGTCGGCGAGCGGCGCCAGCTTCGACGTCGGCTCCACGGCCTTGAGCAGGATCAGCTCGGGCTCGCGCCAGCGCTCGAAGTCGATCGTCGCCAGGCCGTCGCCCTTGATCTCGGCCACGGCGTACTCGCCGGTCTTCGGATCCGGACCGCGCTGCCAGCCGGTATCCCCCGCCACGCCGATCGACACCACGACGTCGCGTGGGCTACCCGGCGGCTTGATCGTGGCGTCGATCCGCATCTTGTCCGGGAACGCGAACGTGCGCACGACCTCGAGCGGCACGCTCTGGCCCTGGATCGTGGTCGCGCCGGCGGCGATCAGCTTGATCCCCTGGAGGCTGGACAGCTTCGCCTTGCCGCCCTTGACCACGAGCGCGTCCTCGAGGAGCTTGCGCGCCGCGGCGACCGCCTTGGGGTCAGCCGGCGGGTCCGGCTCGACGACCGGGACGGTGATCGGCGCATTGAACGCGACCTTCTCGAACCGCCAGCCCTCGCTCTTGAGCTGCGGCTCGAGGTCCTTGGCGTCGCCGACCATCACGATCACGTACGCTTTGGGGTCGAGGATCTCCGCGGCGGCTCGCTTGGCATCCTCGACGGTGACCCCGCCGACCGCGACCGCATAGTTGGCCAGGTACTCCTGGCCAAAGCCGTGGAGCTCGGCGCCGGCCAGCGCCTCGCCGAAGTCGCTGGCTGACTGGAACCGCAGGCCGTAGCCGCCTGTGATGCTCGCGACCGCCGCCACGACCTCTTCCCGGGTCGGGCCGTCCTTGGCGAGCTTGGCGATCTCGGCGAGCATCGCCTTGGTGCTCGCCACCGCATCGGCGTTGCGCGTCGCCGCCGAGACCACGAGCGAACCGCGATCCAGGTTGCGATCGAAGCTCGAGCTCACCCCGTATCCTTTCGCGCCGAGGTTCCTGGTGAGCCGCGATCCAGGACCACCGCCACCGAGCACGTAGTTCCACACCAGCGTATCGAAGAACCGCGCGTCGTCGTGCTTGATCCCGAACTGCGCGATCCGGATCTGGGTCAGGGTCTGGCCCGGCTTGTCCACCAGCCGGATCCGGCTCCCGGACAAGCCCTGCTCCGGGTACGTCGGGGTCGGCGGGACCGGGCCCTTGCGCCACGCCCCGAAGCTGCGCTCGAGATCGCTCCTCAGCTTCCGGACATCGACATCTCCGGTCACGACCAGCATCGCGTTGGCCGGTACGAACCAGTTGCGATACCACGCCACGATATCGTCGCGGCGGATCGCGCCGATCGACTGCTCGTTCGGGATCCAGCCGCGCACGTGATCGGGCCCCCATAACAAGTTTTGCGCGTGGGACGAGGCGAGCCTGGACGGATCGTCGAGCCGCTGCCGCACACTATTGATCACCACGTCGCGCCGCGCCGCGAGCTCGGCCTCGGGGAACGTCGGCTGCGTGACCATCTCGGCGAGCAGCTCGAAGCACGTGTTGGCGTTGCGCGCGAGCGCGGCGCACGACAGCAAGGTCGCTTCGAACGTCGAGCTGGACTTGATGCTTCCACCGACCGCGTCGATCGCCTTGGCCAGGCCGGCCGCGTCATGCTGCTTGGTGCCCTTGGCCAGCATGTCCGCCGTGAGATCGGCGACGCCGAGCCGGGACCGCGGCTCGTGCATGCGGCCCGCTCGCACCACGACCTGCATCGCGAACACCGGCAGCCGGTCCTTCTTCACGACGTAGACCGTGAGGCCATTGGCCAGCTTGAACTGCTCGATCTTGGGTAGCTCGATCGCCGCCGGGGCGATCACGGCCGGCGCGGCGATCAGATCGTTGCGGCCGGTCCACGGATCCGGAGCCGCCGGCGCCGGCTTCTCCGGTGGTGGCTTCGCCACGTGGGTATCGCCGTCGCCAGGCAACACCGGGATCGTCGCCACCGAGGACTTCCCACCACACGCCGCCATCAGCAGAATCACGAAGAGCTTGCGCATGATCATCGCGCCTTGGGAGGAATGACCACCACGGTGGATTGGTCGTTGGCCAGGTATTGCTTGACGACGCGCTGGACGTCGACCGCCGCGACCTTCTCGATCTCGTCGGCGTCGCGCGCGAACAAGGACGGATCGCCGGTGAGGATCCACGACCGCCCGATCGCGTCGCCGAGTCCCTGGGTGGTCTCGAGTGAAAACACGAAGCCGGACTGCAGCTGGGTCTTGGCCCGGCGCAGCTCGTCGGCGCTCGGGCCTCTGGCGGCGAACTTGTCGACCTCGTCGAAGATCGCGGCTTCGACCGCCTCGGCCTGGGCCGCGTCCAGGTAGGCGCCGAGCGCGATCATGACGCCGGGATCCTCGCGGACGATCGCGTCCATCCCGGCCTCCAGCGCCAGCGGCCGCTTGGTCTTGGGGTCGGGGGACTTGAGCCGCGTCTTCAAGCGCGATGCGTCGCCCGCGCCGAGTAGCACGGAGGCCACCTGCAGCGCGTAGGTATCCTTGTGCCTGGCCGCCGGGATGTGCCAGCCGACGAGGGTCAAGCCGACCTGTCCCGGCTCGACCACCGCGCGGCGCCGCGTGGTCTGCGGCGGCTCCTCGACGGCCCTCGCAGGCCTGGGCGGATCGGCCGCCTTGGGAATCGCGCCAAACCACTTCTCGGCCGAGACCTTCACCTCCGCGGCGGTCACCTTTCCGACCACCACGAGCAGCGCGTTGTTCGGCTGGTAGTAGGCGTCGTAGAACTTCTTCAGATCGTCGGCCGACGTCGCGTCGAGGTCCTTCGCGGTGCCGGCGGCACTCCACGCATACGGATGCCGCAGGAACTCGACCGCGAGGCAACGCGCCAGGCCCTGCGCGAACGGCGAGCTGTCCTGTTGCCGGATCTCATCCTTGATGACCTCGCGCTCGCCGTCGATCATCGGCTTGCGGAACAGTAAATTGCGCATGCGCTCGGCCTCGAGCTGCACCGCGTAGTCGAGGTAGCCCGCTGGCACGGTATCGTTGTAGTGGGTCGCGTCCTCGTCGGTGGCGGCGTTTGCATAACCACCGAGGGCGTTCATCGAAAAGCTATGCGCCTCGGGCCGAACGTGGACGGTTCCCTTGAACATCATGTGCTCGAACATGTGAGCCGAGCCACGCCGATCGCGCGGCTCGTCTTTCGAGCCAGCGTGGTACCAGACCTGAACGGACACGACCGGGGCGGCGTCGCTCCGGAGGACGGCCACCTGAAGACCGTTAGGCAGCCCAAACGCCTCGAGCGCCGGGAGCTTGCTGACGGTTTTTGGGAGATCGGGTGCCGCAGTTGCAGGCATTGCGGCCGCAAGAACGGCTACAATTGTCACGTGTCCAGCCAGGAGCGATCGACGCATGGGTTCTCCTTCGAGGCGCGGACACTACCAGGGCGAGCGAGCGTTGCATGGGGTCGCTCCGACCTTCGCGCACGTATGCTCGAAGCTTTTCGTGAGGCAGCTAACTCTGCGGAACTTGGCGCAGGGCGCGAAGCGACCTGCCGGATGCGAAGCAGACGGAGACCTGCGCAAGCCAAGAACTCGCTACCCCATAGTTCACCATTATCGGAATAGTACCGATTGACTGGAACAACCGTTGGCGCCAGAGTGGCTGGTACCAACACGGCCAGATTTTGGCTGCATCTTAGACGGAGGGTGCTGTGGCTCGTTTACAAAGTGCTTCGGTGGATGAGGTTCGGATGATCGACGTGACGGGTGTGAAAGTGTTCTCGGCGACGAAGGCGAAAGAGCGCGAGTTGCTTGGCGAGCTCATCACCGACTGGATCCGCAGCCATCCCGATCATGAGATCGTCGACAAGATCGTGACCCAAAGCTCGGACTCCGAGTTCCACTGTCTCACGATCACGTTGTTCTACAAGCACAACAAAGCGTAGCGTCTCGACGGATGGGCGCTTGACCCGGCTCCGGCGATCGGGTACCCACTTCGCTCCCCATGGAGAACTCGTTCGGAAAGCCCGTCGAAGTCGAGGTTCGCGACAGCCTCGAGAAGGCGATGAAGATCCTCAAGCAGAAGATGTCCAAAGAGGGCATCCTGCAAGAGCTCAAGCGTCGTCGCTTCTACGAGAAGCCGAGCGTCAAGCGGAAGCGCAAGACGCGTGAGGCTCGCAAGCGGCTCCGCCGCGAGATGAAGCGCCGGGTGATGCCGGCCACGCCTCGCTGATCCAGCGCGTCCAAGCGTACCAAGCGAGTGCTGGTGTCCGAGAGCGGAAGCTGGGTCGAGATCATCGTTCCGGTCGGTGCTGCGGATGTCGATGATGTCGCGGCGCTGATCGCATCCGAGGTCTCCGCAGCAGCGGCAGGAACCGAGCAACGCGGCGACGAAGTCGTGTTCTGGGTCGCCGCGGCCGATGCGCCCGCGGCGCTTGCGGAGGCGCAGGACGCGGTGACCCGCTGGCGAGCCGGTGGTCTGTCGGTCGATCCATCGCGGATCCGCCTCGCCGCCGCGATGCCCGAGGCCGAATGGCGCGACGCCTGGAAGAAGTACTTCCGGGTCAGCCGGCTCACGCGGCAACTGGTCGTCGTACCGAGCTGGGAGCGCTTCATCGCGGCTCCCGAGGACGTCGTGATCGATCTCGATCCCGGCATGGCCTTCGGGACCGGCACGCACGCAAGCACCCAGCTCGTGCTCGAGGAGATCCAGGCGCTGGCCGATCGCGCACCCGCGACGGGCCCGGCGAGCGTCCTCGATGTCGGCTGCGGGTCTGGCATCCTCGCGATCGCCGCGGTCAAGCTGTGGCCCGGCGCGCGCTGCGTGGCTCTCGACAACGACCCGATCGCGATCGCGGCGACCCAGGCCAACGCCGCGATCAACCAGGTCGCCGATCGGATCGACGCCTCGACCCGCGCGCTGCCTGGGACCGCCGTCGACGCCGATGCCGGCGGGCCGTTCCCGCTCGTGCTCGCCAACATCCAGGCCCACGTGCTTCGCGAGCTCCGCGCCGCGCTGATCGCCCACCTCGCACCCGGCGGGACGCTGATCCTGTCGGGCCTGCTCACACCCCAGGCACAGCCACTCGCCGACGAGTTCGTCGCGGCGGGGTTGCAGTGTGCGCACGTCCGCGCGAGCACAGGCGATCCGCAGTGGTCGTGCGCCGTCCTGGTGCGGGGCCGCGTGCAATAATCACCGGGTGATGCGGATCTTCGTCGATCCGGCCGAGCTCGCGGCCGGCGAGCTGTTGGTGCGGGGCGATGAGCATCACTACCTCGCACATGTCCGGCGCGCCCGTCCCGGCGATCCGGTCGAGCTGGTCGATGGCGCCGGACGCCGGGCGCTGGCCGCGATCGTGCGGATCACCGACGACGAGACCACGCTGCGCGCGGGGCCGCCGCAGGCCCTCACCGCCGTTCCACCGTTCGTTCGCGCCTTGGTGCCCCTGATCAAAGGCGACCGGATGGACACCTGCATCGAGAAGCTCGTCGAGGTGGGTGCCGACGCGATCGTCGTGTGGCGAGCCGCGCGCTCGATCGCGCGGCTCGATGACGCCAAGCGCGACGGGAGGATCGCCAAATATCAGGCCATCGCACAGGCAGCGGCGCGCCAGTGCGGCCGCGTCCAGGTGCCGCGCGTGACCAGCGCCGCCGATCTGACCGTGGCCCTCGGCGGCCTGCCAGACGGCGAGCGCCTGGTCCTCGACCCGACCAGCGACGCCGCGCTCGCGCCCGGCGCCGCGACCGACATCACGATCATCAGCGGGCCCGAAGGCGGCTTCGCGCCGGAGGAGCTCGACCGGATGACCGGCTTCACCCCGGTGGGACTCGGCCCACGCGTGCTGCGCGCTGAGACGGCGCCCATGGTCGCCGTCGCGCTGATCCGCGCCGCGACCCGCACTTGATCGCACCTGGTCCATGATCACCGACACCTCTGGCAATCCGGACCGGCGTACCAGGCGCACCCAGGCCCTCCCCCTCGCCACGCCACCTGAACCAGCGGATTCGTGAGGCCAGCGGCAGACATGCAGCGTGGGTGCGGGCTACCCGCAGTCGGCTCAGAGCCCCGCCGGCCGCCAAGCAGTTCCACGAACGTCTACGCATATTTGCGTTCGAGGCCCGACGCGCGCTATCAATCTGCGATGTCCGATCGCGAGCCTGCCCTGCTGGGGGAACCGAGCCGGAATGACCAATTGCGATCCGTCACGAAGCAGGAATCGGAGTCACAGCATCCCGCCGCCGAGGCCGTCGAGCCGCTGTTCGCACGCGAGCCGGCGCTGCACGCGATGGGCGAGCCGGTGCTGTGGTCCGCGAGCGACCCGATTGCGCCGCGGTCCCGGCGCGAGCCAGCTGCGGTCTTCGTCGTGGGATTCTGGCGCCGCCTGATCGCCGCGGCGATCGATCTCGCGGCCGTGATCCCGCCGGCGCTGCTGGTCACCGTGATCGCTGGACGGATCACCGGCCTGCACATGCCGACCAATCTCCGCCTGTTCGACATCGATCTGTGGATCGATCTCGTGCTCGCCACCGATCCGGCGCTCGTGATGGCCCTGGTCCTGTTCTGCTCGATCGGCCTGGTCTACTTGCTCGTGTTTCAGATCATCACCGGACGAACCCTCGGCATGCGGGTGCTGCACATCAAGATCATCGACGTCTATGGCGAGCCACCGTCGGCCGCGCGCTGCCTGGCGCGCTGTGGGGGCTACCTCGCCGGCATCGCGACGTTGTTCCTCGGGTTCCTGTGGATGGGCTTCGACAGCGAGAAGCGCGGCCTGCAGGACTGGATCGCCGGGACCTACGTGATCCGGGCATGAGGCGGCCGCAATGCCCTCGCGACTGAGCTCGCTCCTCGTCCGCGATGGCCTGGTCGGGGTCAAGCGCATGGAGAAGGCGTTCCAGCGCCAGGTGATCTATGGCGGGAGCCTCGACACCATTCTGCTCGAGATGGGGCTCGTCCCCGAGGAGCGCCTGACCCAGTACCTTGCGCTGGCGTCCGGGTTGCCCCCCGCGGCGCGCGACGAGGGCGCCGTGATCGACTCGGCGGCGGTGGCCGCGATCACGCGCGATCTCGCGGAGCACTACCGCGCGGTGCCCGTGGCGATCGAGCACGACGCGATCCGCGTCCTGGTCTGCGCGCCGCTCGAGCTGACCGAGCTCGAGGATCTCGCGGATCTGCTCGATCGCCCGCTGCAACCGCTGATCACACCCGAGTACCGGTGGAACCTGGTCTACGCCGCCGCGTACGGCCTCGACACCCCGGCACGGTTCACCACGCTGGCGCGCTCGCTCGACGTCGATCCGGCGTCGACCCCGGTCGGCCGCCCTCCGACGATCATCGTCGATGAGAAAGCGCCGCCGTTGTCGCGCCCCGAACCCGCCGCGCTCGCGCACGAAGGGCGGCTCGGACCGGTTACCGCGGACGCCGAGACGCTCAAGCTCGCGACGTCGGAACCATCGCCGCCGAGCCGCGCGGCGCCCAGCGGACCGATCAATGCGGCGTTTCCCGAGGAGGTCGCGCGCGGGCGCCGCCCCACGATCATCGGCGTGATCCCCAACCGCGCCACCACCGACGGCGTCGTGATGGCGCGCGCGAGCGACGACGACACGCCGCCGTCGGGAGCGATCCGCCGTGCGATGCGCAACAGCCCGTCGAATTCCGGCCCGATACGCGCCGCGGCGCTCTCGACCCCACCCCCGAGCGCGGACAGCGGCGCGAGCGTGCGCCCCGCCACCAACACGCGACCCGCCCCCGACGCGCGACCCGCCCCCGACGCGCGACCCGCCCCCGACGCGCGACCCGCCCCCGACGCGCGACCCGCCCCCGACGCGCGACCCACCCCCGACGCGCGACCCGCCGCCAACACGCGCCCCGCCCCCGACGCCAGGCCGCCGGTGATGCGGGCCCTGGGTCCGCATCCGCGTCCGACCCCGATCCCGACCGAGGGCCGCGACTCGCCGCTGCCGATCGTGCGGGCGCGCGAGCTGCTAGCCACCGCCGAGGATCGCGACACCGTGTTCCTGACGCTGCTGCGCGCGGCGCGATCGCGCGCGCGGTGGGCGGGCCTGCTGACCGTCCAGGGTGGCGCCGCGCTCGGCCGCGTCGCGCTCGCAGAGCACGGCGTCGACTCGTCCGCGATCAACACCGTGCTGATCCCGCTCGACACCGTGTCGCCGTTCCGCACCGTGGTCAGCAATCACCAGTCGCACATCGGTCCGCTGATCTCGGGCGATCCCAGCATCGACTCGATGATCCTGCGGATGGGCGGCACGATGCCGCCGTCGGCGCTGCTGCTGCCGATCGTGCTGCGCGAGCGCGTCGTCGCGCTGGTCGTCGCGCACCGCCTGAACAGCGACCTCAAGCTCGTCGACGTGACCGAGCTGTTGCCGATGGCGAGCGCGGCGAGCGATGCGATCGGCCGGCTGATCGTGAAGCACAAGGCCGCCGGCTATCGCGCGCCCTCCGCCGCGCCGCTCGTCGAGCTCGACGCCGAGCTGATCGATACCAAGCGGCTGTCGCGCCCCGATGCCGAGTGGCGCGCCCCGAGCCAACCCACCTCGGTCCCCGGATTCGAGCAAGGCGTCGAGATGTCGATGGAAGCCGGCGAGCCGCGCCCGATCGACGAGGTGCTCAGCGAGATCGAGCGCGCGGGCGAGCAGGAAGCCGACGACGCGCTCGGCGAGGCGGTCGAGCGTGCCCCCGAGGCGATCCGGGCGCTGGTCCGCCGGTTCCCGGGCAAGCTCCGCGTCGATCGCTTCGCGGTGACCGGGCGGCCGCTCCCGGCGGCGCAATACGGTGGGCTGCTCGAGCTGGTGATCCGGCTCGGCGCGGTGTCGGGCGAGCTGCTGATCGAGAAGCTGAGCTCGCCGCAGCGCGACGTCCGGTTCTACGCGACGGTGTGCGCCGCGGAGCTGCGGCCGCGCAACGCCGTGTTCGCGCTCGCCGAGCGGCTGTTCGACCAGGATTTCGGCGTGCGCTCGACCGCGATCGAGGCGCTCGCCGGCTACCCGGTCCAGGAGCTCGGCCACGCACTGGTCCGTGCTCGCCGTGCGGTGCACTCGACCGATCCCGACGTCGTCGCGGCCGCGAGCGGCGCGCTGGTCGCGCTCGGCGACACCGAGGCGATCCCGGATCTGATCGGCGTGATCGAGCGCAGCGATCGCGGCGGCGATCATGCCCGGCGAGCGCTGACCGCGCTGACCGCGCAGGATTTCGGCAGCAACGAGAAGAAGTGGCGCAAGTGGCACGAGACCGCGCGCCGGCGCCACCGGATCGAGTGGCTGATCGAGGGCCTCGGCCACAAGGAGGACGCGATCCGCGAGACCGCGATCAACGTCCTGCGCCGGCTGACCGGCGAGTACTTCGGCTACCACCACGATCTACCGCGTAAGGAGCGCGACGCCGCGGCCGAGCGCTGGGCGGCGTGGTGGCGCGACGCCGGCCGTCGCCGGTTCGCGACCGGCTCGGAGAACGAGCGCCATCGCCCGACCGCCGAGCTGCCGATTCGTCGCGATCCGTGAGCCGACGACGACCGAGCCGCGCGCTACTTGAGCTTGAACGTCGCGCCGGTGACCCGCGGGATCACCTGTCCCGCATCTTCCCAGCCGTACGTGTAGGGGCCGACGTGGCCGAGCCGGATCGTCGTATCGACCACGATCCGGTGGCCGGACTGGCGCGCGCGCTCGCAGAACGCGTAGTCCTCGCCGAGGTACCAGTACCCCGGCCCATCCGGGATCACCATCGGCAGGAAGTACGGAACCGCGGGCGCACCGAACCGGGTATTGCACACCGGCAGCGAGAACGTGCGCTCGATATCCTCGTAGACGATGCGCCGCGTGCACACGAAGCCGGCGCCGACGTAGCGCACGTCGACCAGCGCACCGCCGACGCCCATCTGCAGCTGCATGGTGCCCGGCTCGAGGTGGACGGCGAGGTCCTGGACACCCTTCTTGGCGTAGATCCCGGCGACGATCGGCAGGTCGTGGCCGCGCAGCCGCTCGACCGCGTCGGGATCGAACTTGATATCGGAGTCGATCCACATCAGCTCCTCGAAGCCCTCGCGCAGCGCGGTGCTCGCCAGCTCGCAGCGCGTGCGGTCAACGGCCGCGGTAGACGGGTAGCGCCGGACCTCGAGCCCGCGCCGCTCGAGCTCGCGCAGGCTGGCATCGCACGCCGGCTCGACGTGCGTCAGATACGGCACCAGGACGACGCAGCGACGGGGCGGCCCCATCAGAGCGGGATCGGGCAGGTGCACGCGCCGCTGCCGAGCGCAAAGCTGGCGGGCAGCGTGACCGTGGGCAGGGTACACACGGTGCCCGTGACCTGATACACGATGTTCTCTTCCAGGCTGCACTGCCCCGTGGTGACCACGGTGATGTCCTGGGAGACCGCGGCGCCCGCTTCGATCGTCCCACCCGAGAAGCCGCCGAACGCGAACCCGCTGGCCGAGGCGGCGCCGACGGTGATCGGTTCGTTGCCGGTGTTGCTCAGGAACACCACCGCCGGCTCGGGGCAGCTGCCGCCGGTGGCCGAGAACGCGAACGGCCGCGGGACCGGCTGGCCCGCCTCATCGGTGAACACCAGGTTGGCACCACGCACCGTGGCGGAGATCGCCTGCACGAGGGGCTCTACGGAGGCGTTGCTGACGATGGTCAGCGTACCCATCTTGTCCGTGCCACCGCGATCCGTGCCGATCACCGCGAACGGCGGACGGATCCGGACCGCGGCCATGGCCCCCGGGGCGATCCGCATCGGGAACGTCGTCAGGACCTCGAAGCCGCCCGTGGCGGTGACGCTGGTGATGACGAGATCCGCCGTGCCGGTGTTCTTGACCTCGTGATCGATGGGCGTGGGCTGCATGCCACAGGTGATCGCCAGCGCCGGTCCGTCCAGCTCGAGCATGGGAACCGCACCGGGCGCGTCGGGCAGGTGGCCGACCTTGTCGTCGCTGCCACAGCCCGCCGCGAGAACCGACCACAGCACATACGACAAGCTGCGCGCTCGCGTCATACTCGATACGCTATCACGGCGGGATCGTCGCCTGGATCGATGATCCTGCTGTGTGGCGCAGGATCTCACCGTGGAGCGCCATGATCGCGTGCGGTGGTTGCCTGGCGCACGGGCCCACATCGTCCATCGTGGGCTCCACCGCTCCCGCGGTCCTCGCTAACTTAGCTGGACTTGAGCGCGGCGACGACCTTCTCGATCGCTTCCTTGGCGTCGCCGAACAGCATCCGGGTCACCGGCTTGTAGAACAGCGGATTGTCGATTCCCGCGTAGCCGGCCGCGCGCGACCGCTTGTTGACGATCACCAGCCGCGACTTCCAGACCTGGAGCACCGGCATGCCGGCGATCGGCGAGGTCGGATCGTCCTCGGCCGCCGGGTTCACGATGTCGTTGGCGCCGATCACGATCGCGACGTCGGTCGTCGGGAAGTCGCCGTTGATCTCGTCCATCTCGAGCACGATGTCGTACGGCACGTTGGCCTCGGCGAGCAGCACGTTCATGTGGCCGGGCAAGCGTCCGGCGACCGGATGGATCGCGAACCGGACGGTGACCCCGGCGGCGCGCAGCACCTCGGTCAGCTCGCGCACCGCGTGCTGGGCACGCGCGACCGCCATGCCGTAGCCCGGCACGATGACCACCGACTTCGAGGCCTTGAGCGTCGTCGCCAGGGTCTGTGCATCCATCTCCTGGACATCGCCGGCCGGCACCGCGGGCCCGGCCGCCTTCTTGGGCGGCGCCGCGCCGAACCCGCCGAAGATGACGCTGAAGATCGAGCGGTTCATCGCCTTGCACATGATGTACGACAGGATCGCGCCGCTCGAGCCGACCAGCGCGCCGGTGATGATCAGCAGATCGTTCTGCAGCATGAAGCCAGCCGCGGCCGCGGTCCAACCCGAATAGCTATTGAGCATCGAGACGACGACGGGCATATCGGCGCCGCCGATCGCGGCGACCAGGTGAACGCCGAGCACGCACGCGATCGCGATCCCGATCTCGAGCGCCCAGGTCGGGCCCTCCGTGGCGTAGATGATCGCGAGCACGATCGAGGCGATCAGCATCGTCAGGTTGAACACGTGGCGCGCCGGAAACAGCAACGGCCTGCCGCTCACGGTGCCGCGCAACTTGAGGAACGCGAGCACCGAGCCGGTCGTGGTGATCGCGCCGATCCACACGTCGATGAAGATCTCGATCCGCTCGGACAGCGCGGGGCGCGCGAGCTCGTCGATCTGCAGCGAGAATCCGACGAGCACGGCGGCGAGGCCGACGAAGCTGTGGAGCAGCGCCACCATCTCGGGCATCGCCGTCATGCCCACCCGCAGCGCCATCGTGGCGCCGATCAGGCTGGCCGCGCCGATCGCGACGATCACACCCCAGTGGGTGTGCGAGCCGGTCAGGCAGACCGTCGCGGTGATCGCGATCAGCATGCCGACGATGCCGTACAGGTTGCCGCGCCGTGCGGTCTCCTGACTCGAGAGGCCGCGCAGCGCGAGGATGAACAGCACGCCGGCCACCAGGTACGCTGCGTTCGATAGCAGCGCTGGAGTACCGATCGCGCCAACAGGGAGGCTTTCTGCGTTCATCGGCTATTTCCTGAACATCGCGAGCATGCGGCGGGTCACGAGGAAGCCACCAGCGATATTGATGGTGGCAAACAGCGTCGCCACGATGGCGACGCCGACGGCAGGACTCCAGTGGTCGGAGCTGCCGAGCAGTCCGCCCACGACGATGATTCCGCTGATCGCGTTGGTCACGCTCATGAGCGGCGTGTGAAGTGCCGGCGTGACGTTCCAGACGATCTGGAATCCGACGAACACCGCCATCACGAACACGGTGAGGTGCTGCAGCAGGGCGACGTTGGCGCCGTCCGCCGCGACGGCGTCGAGGTTGCCGCGGCCGAACCGCAGATACAGCCACACTGCGGCCAGCGCAAGGCCGGCCACGCTCATCAGGATCCCCGACTGGCGCGACGGCGCGTGACTGGGGGCGCCATGGCCGTGGCCGTGGCCGTGGCTCTTCGGTTTCTCGGCGACGGCGGCGGGCTTCGTCGCGATCGCGGCGGGCGGGGCGGCCACCGCGGGCGCGGCCGCGGCCGGTTTGGGCGGCTCGGCCTTCTTCATCGGCGGCGGCGGCCACCGCTTGTCGCCTGCCTCGAGCACCAGCGCGGGCCGCACCGCATCGTTTTCGTGATCGACCTTGTAGCCCTTCGCGCCGCCCATCTCGTCGAGGAAGTGCAAGAGGTTCGTCCCGTACAGGTCGCTGGCGACGTGCGCCATCCGGCTCGCCAGATCGGTATAGCCGACGATCGTCACGCCCTTGTGCTCGGTGACCTCGCCGGGCTTGGTGACCTCGCAATTGCCGCCCTTCTCGGCGGCCAGATCGACGATCACCGAGCCCGGCTTCATCAGCTCGACCATGTCGGTGAACCACAGCTTGGGCGCCGGCCTGCCGGGAATCAGCGCGGTGGTGATGACGATGTCGACCTCCTTGGCCTGCGCGCGGAACAGCGCATACTCGGCGTCGAGGAACTCCTTGCTCATCTCCTTGGCGTAGCCGCCCTGGCCATCGCCGGATTCCTTGATCGTGACAGTGAGGAACTCACCGCCGAGCGACTTCACCTGGTCCTCGACCGCCGCGCGGACGTCGAACGCGCGGACGATCGCGCCGAGCCCCTTGGCCGCGCCGAGCGCCGCCAGCCCGGCGACGCCGCCGCCGATGATCAATACCTTCGCCGGTGGCACCTTACCGGCCGCGGTGAACTGACCGGTGAAGAAGCTGCCGAACCGGTTCGCCGCCTCGATGACCGCGCGGTAGCCGGAGATGTTGGCCATCGACGACAGCGCGTCCATCTTCTGCGCGCGGCTGATCCGCGGGACCTGATCGATCGCGAGCACCGTGAGCCGCTTGGCCGCGAGCTTCTCGAGGAGCTCCGGGTTCTCCGATGGCTGGATGTACGAGATCAGCGTTCCGCCGTCTCGCATCTGATCGGCCTCGCACGATCCGTCTGGGTGGACGACCGGCGGACGCAGCTTGAGGACGATGTCGGCTTGCCACGCCGCCGCGCGGTCGACGATCACCGCACCGACGGCCTCGTACTGCGTGTCGGGATAGCTCGCGCCACTACCGGCGCCCCGCTCGACCGCGACATCCCAGCCGCCCTTCACCCACTTCGCCACCACACCCGGCGATGCCGCGACACGACGTTCGTCGGCTCGAGTCTCGTTGACGATGCCTAGCTTCATGAAGCTTGAGACGATGCCAAACCAGCGCTAGAAGTGAAAGAGACAATCACTAAAAGCTGTTAGGTTTCGCGGGTGCACGGTACGAACTATGAGGAGCACGATCATCGGCTCATTCGTGTCATCGATCGCACCGGCACTGTCCATGCCGAGCTTGTGTGGGGCGCGGACGACCAGCTCCGGAGACTGCAGGTGACAGGCGCGGCCGTGGATGGCGCGATCGTGACCCATTCATTACTGGGTGCCGCGCATGCGGTGGGCGACACCGCGATGACCGCGATCACCTGGTCGCGGCCGACGGAGATCCCCGCGATCGCCGAGCCCGGACGACTGCCGCTGGGCGCCGGCGGCGCGATCCTCAACACGATCGCGATGCTCGCTCAGCGCGCAGAAGTTGCGGGCCTGCGCTATGCAGGCCCTTATCCGACTCGTGCGCTATGGCGTACCCTGGTGCGGTCATTTCGATGCGCGGCTAGCGAAGCGGACTTCACGCGGGACGCGCTGGATCGCGCCTCGCGAGTCGCGCGCGATCCCATCGCGATCGACTTCGCGCCCGCGCCCCACGAGCGGATCGCGATCGCGGGCGGCTTCGTGGAGCTCCGCGATGACATCGAGCGCGCGGTGATCCACGGCATCCTCTACGAACCCGGTGGATCGCCGGCCCGTGTCGTCGCGGGCGGGCACTGCGAGATCTGGTTTGGCGATGCGCCCTACGCGCGGGTCGCCACCCTGGCGCCTGACGGCTCGCTGATCGACGGACCGCACGCGATCCCTGGGTGCGCGAGCCAGGTGATCGGCCGCGAGTTCCCGCTCGCGCTGCGGCTCGCGATCGCCGAGCTCGTCGGCGATGCCGTCGCCGCACCGCTGGCCGCCGCCGCGCGTGCGCTGTGCGCCGCCCAGCCGCTGCGCTGGGGTGATCTCGGTGCCCGCGCCGCGTGCGAGCAGCCCGATGGGCTCTGGGTGCACGCCGCGCTGTGGGAGCGGATCGCGCCGCTGGGCCTGGGCCGGCTCGCGCTCGCGCTCGCCGAGGCCCTGGTCCCCGTCGCGACGGCGGCGATCGTGCGCGACACCGCGCAGCGCGCGGCGCGCCAGATCGCCAGCGCCGGCCCGCTCACGCGGCCGTCGTAGGCTCCAGGTTATCGAGATCGAGCTCGAACGCCCACCGCCCGCGGCGCGTCGGCTCGTCGAGCGCGATGTGCAGCAGCTCGAGGTAGCGCTGGCGCGACACCTCGTAGGCACCGAACCGCTCGAGGTGCTCGGTGTGGACCTGGCAATCGATCAGGCCGATGTGCCAGGCGTCGAGCTGGCGCACGCACGCGACGTACGCGATCTTGGACGCGTCGGGCGCCCGCGCGAACATCGACTCGCCGAAGAACGCCGCGCCGAGCGAGACGCCATAGAGCCCGCCGACGAGCTCGCCGTCCTGCCACGCCTCGATCGAATGCGCGAACCCGAGGTCGAACAGCTTGGTATACGCCTCGACCATCTCCGGGATCAGCCAGGTTCCGGTCTGCCCAGGGCGCGGCGACGACGCACAACCCGCCAGGACGTCGCCGAACGCCGTGTCCATCGTGAGCTGGTACGGCCGGCGCCGGATCGCCTTGCGCAGGCTGCGCTGGACGACCAGATCGCGGGTGGTCATGATCATCCGCGGATCCGGCGAGTGCCACAGGATCGGTAGGTTCTCGGCGTACCACGCGAAGATCCCCTGCGTGTAGCCCAGCAGCAGCCGCTCGGGGCGCAGGTCGCCCCCGAGCGCGAGCAAGCCGTCCTCGGCGAGGTGCACCGGCGGAAATACGAGGCGATCATCGAGCCGGAAGACCGGCATGGCGCCGCAGTGTAGCGGATCGCCCGTCGCGCGTCTGAGCCGGACCCACGGGTTGTCGTTTTCGGCGCTCGCGCAGCGCTCAGGGCCAGCGGCGCTGGCGTGGACGTCGCACACCCGAGGGCCGCGTCCGCCCACCCACCCACCTGCCGTTTGCAGGTCCGAGCCGCCACCGCGCGCTCGCGAGGTACCCACAGACCGCCACCGCGTGCGCGCGAGGCCACGCGCGCGGCGACGATCGACCGCGGTGGGCCCGCCGTCGCTTGCCGTCGCTCAGGCTCGCCGCAGCGGTATAACGCGCCGGAATGCGCCTTCTGTTTTGTGGCTCTGGCTGGTTGTCCCTCGTCGATCAGCTCACCGCGCGGTTGCCCCAAGGCTCGACGATCGCGACCTGGGACCGCCGCGTCCCGCTCGCCAGCGCGGTCGACGATGTCGACGTCCTGCTGCCGTCGAACGCCGTGATCACACCCGAGGTGATCGCCGCCGCGCACAAACTACGCCTGATCCAGCAACCCGCCGCCGGCATCGAGTACATCGATCGCGCCGCCGCCGCCGCCCGCGACATCCCGATCTGCAACGCGCCGGGCGCCAACCACGTCGCCGTCGCCGAGACCGCGCTGTTCCTGCTGCTCGCCCTCGCCCGCAAAGCCCCGCTCGCGGCGCGCAGCTTTGCCGATCGTCAGATCGGCCGCCCGGTCGGCATCGAGCTCGCCGGCAGGACGCTCGGCATCGTCGGCATGGGCCGGTCCGGGACCGCGCTCGCCGAGCGCGCCCGTGCCCTCGGCATGACCGTTATCACCCTCGGGCGCACGGCCACGCCCGCCGATCGAACGGCGTTCTTCGCCGCGAGCGACGCGATCACCCTGCATTGCCCGCTCACGCCCCAGACCCGCGGTCTGCTCGACGCCGCCGCGTTCGCCGCGATGCGCCCGGGCGCGCTGGTCGTCAACGTCGCCCGCGGCCCCGTGATCGACCGCGCGGCGCTCGTCGCGGCGCTCGCCAGCGAAACGCTCGGCGGCGTCGGCCTCGACGTCCACTGGGAGGAGCCCGCCGATCCGGACGATCCGCTGTACGCCGATCCGCGCGTGGTCGCGCTTCCCCACATCGGCGGCTCCACCATCGAGGCGTTCGGCCGGATCGCCGACATCGTCCTGGAGAACCTTGGCCGCCTCGAGCGCGGCGAGCCGCTGCGTCACCGCGTCGCGTGATCGGCGGTCGGCCGCGCCGCCGCAGCGCCGAGCGCGACGACCTGCGGCGCTCCCGCGGCGGACTCCGGCGACTGGAGCCCCGAGAGCACCGCCGGCGGCAGCACGCAGCGCAGCTCCGAGCCCTGGCCCCAGGTCGACAGGATGTGGGCATCGCCGCCGAGCTCGCGGCAGGCCATGCGCACGGCGCTGGTCCCGACGCCACGGCCGCTGAGGTCGGTCACGGCGTCGCGCGTGGTGAGTCCGTCGGCGAACAGCGCGTCGAGCACCTCCTCGGTGGTGTCGTGCGGCAGCCCGAATGCGACGGCGCGGGCTCGCACGCGCTCGAGGTCCACGCCGGCGCCATCATCCGCGATGCTGACGACCAGCGAACCGTTATCGACCGCGGCGCGGAACCGCAGGTGGCCGACCTCCTGCTTGCCATGCGCGACGCGCTGCGCGGGCGTTTCGATGCCGTGATCGACGGCATTGCGCACCGCGTGGACCAGGCTGCGGAAGAACGCACGCAGCCCCTCATCGACCACGCGGATGCCGTTGCCCTCGACCACGACGTCGACGCGCTTACCGGTCTGCTCGGCGAGCCGGCGCGCATGACTCGCGAGCTCGTTGAGGATGTTGTCGACGGGCTCGCGCTGCCAGCTCTCGACCAGCGCGAGGATCTCGGTGTACCCGCTGCGGCGCTGCAATCGCTCGACCAAGCGGGTGTAGTCGCTGGCGTCGATGTCGACCCGATCGCGGGCATCCACCGACAGCTCCTCGATCCGCTTGAGCGAGTCGCGAAACCCGTGCTCGAGCGCGGTATACGATGCGGCCGCGATGTGGCCCTCGCGCTCGAGCTCGTCCTCGAGCGTGTGCGCCAGCGCCGCGAGCGCCGCGAAGCCCAGGACGGCCGCGTTGCCCTTCAGCGTGTGCAGCGCGCGCGCGCAGATATCGCGATTGGCGGTGCTGCGCGCGGCCGCGATCAGCCGGTCGAGCTCCTCGAGCGAGCGCCGGAACCCGCGGCGATCGCGTAGCAGGTTGGCGATGATCTTGTGGTCCTCGCGCGCGGCGCGCTCGGCCCGGATCGCGGCCCGCTGATCGGTGACGTCGCGCACGACCAGCAGCACCGCATCGAGCTTGCCCTGCTCGTGAACCGGGCGGAGCTCGAGCGCGAAGCTGCGGCCGTCCCGGTCGAACGAGGACGGCAGCTGATCGACCGACAGCTCGAACGGCATGACGTCCTCGACCAGTTGCTCGAAGCCGAGCGCGTAGGACGCCGCACGATCCGGCGCATCGGGGAACACCAGCTCCCACAGTGGCCGCTTCCCGGGATCCCCGAACCACGCGGTGAATGCCTTGGAGCGCTCGGGGCGCAGCGTGCCGTCGAGCGAGACCGTGGCGAGCCCCTCGTTCATGCTGTCGAGCACGCGCTGCATGGCGCGATCGCGCGCGACCAGCGCCTGGGTCCGCACGGCGACCTTGTCTTCGAGGCTGACGTTGAGCACCTCGAGGTTGCCCTTGAGCTCGGTCAGGTGGCGGTTGGTGGTCTCGAGCTCGTCGATGCCGCCGGCGATCCGGCGGCCCGCGAACGCGCAGCCGATGACGCCGAGCAGGACGATGATCAGCGAGACCAGGCGCGCCGAGCCGCTGGTCACGGCGGAGGCATGGACCGACGCCGCGACCTGCGCCGCAACCACCTTGTGCAGCGCGGCGGCGTCGGCGGTGAGCTTGGCCGCCGCGGCGACGCTGGCGGCGCGGATCGTCATCGCGGACGCGGCCTCGGCGACCACGGCCCGGCGCAGCCCGACGAGGCTGGCGTCGCGCTTGTCGTCCATGATGCGCGGGGCGATGTCGGCGAACCGCTGGGCGAGCACGGCCGCGCGCGCGGCGACCTCGGGTCGCTTGTCGACGCTGCGGCTCAGCGACGCGATCAGCCGCTCGATGCGCGTGCGGATCTGCGGCAGCTCGTTGGCGACGAGCGAGTTGAGCGCGTCGGTCGACGACGCGAGCCCGAGCTTGCCCGTGACGTGGCCGAGCACGAGCACGGCGTTGGCCAGCTCCGCGGTGTCGTCGAGCGAGCCGCGCACGTCGCCAAGGACCGCCGCGCGCACGAGCTCGGTACGCGCGGCGCCGCCGGTCAGCGACGCCGCGATCCCGCGCAGCACGATCACGTATTCGAGGCGGAGCAGGCCCGAGACCGCCTGCGAGTCCTCCACCAGGGTGCGCAGGTCGGCGTCGATCTTGCCGAGCTCGGCCTCGAACGCGCCCTGGAGCTTGTGCTTGCGCTCGACGGCGCCGAACAGCGCGCGGTCGGCGGCGAGGAACGCATCGACGTTGGCCGGGAGCTGGGCGGCCTCGTGCATCCGCGATAGCTGGCCGGCCGCCTTGCGCAGCGGCAGCTCGACGGCGCTGCCGTCCTGCAGCGGCGCGAGCTGGGCCATGGTGACCGTGCTCGAGACCTGCGCTTGCCGCCCGAACGCGGCGCCGATCGACGCTTCGAGCTGTGCGATCTGTTGCTCGGCGGGCATCGATTGCTCGACCAGGTCGCGCTGCACGCTGCCGAGCCGCTGCTGCACGATGAACAGCGTCGCGACCAGGGTCACGAACAACACGCCGCCGACGAGCCCGACCAGCACGAGCTTGTCTTCCAGGCCGCCGTCGCCGCGCGAGGCGGCGAGCATGCGGGCGCCCAGCCGGCGCAGGCTTCGGGGGCGAGATCCGCGCGCGCTCATCGCCGTCCTCCCAGCACGCCGGCCGCGGACTTCCAGTCTCGCAGCAACCGGAACTCGCCGCGTTCGACGAACGTCGGCCAGACCTGGTTACTGAGCTGATGCCGCGTCTTGCTGAGCTCCAGCGGCGCGCCGAGGCCGAGATCCATGGGGCCCGCGGCCTCGAGCGCGTCGATGAACTGCTCGGACGTCGCCGCCGGGCCGGCGCGCTTGACGCCCTCGACAAACGCGCGCGCCGCCACGAAGCCCTCGAGCGACACGAAGCCGCGATCCGCGGCCGGTATCGAATCGCGGTACTCACGCACGGCCGCCAGCTCGGAGTCGATCGGCGGCACGACCTGGGTCACGACCACGCCTTCGGCGTCGCCGTGCAGCTCGCTCAGCAGCGAGTCTCCGATGACGAAGCTGACGTTCACGAACAGCGCGTGCAGGCCGTGGCGCTTCGCCAGCCGGATGAACTTGGCGCACGGCTTGTACGCACCGATCATGATGACCGCGCGCGCGTGCAGCGCGGGATCGAGCAGGCGCGCCACGGCGCCTTCCACGTCGACCGTGTTGCGCGGGTACCGCGCATGCGGCAGCCGTTCCGCGTCGGCATAGCCGAGCTTTTTCAGGGCGGCGATCCCGCCGTTGTACCCGGCATCGCCGTAGGCATCGTTCTGCGTGAAGAACGCGATCTCGTCGGGCCGGATCCCGAGCTCGGTGATCCCGCGCACCATCTCGGCGGTCTCTTGCAGGTAACTCGCGCGAAAGTTGATGACATACCGATCGGGCGGCGTCTTGCGCAGGATCCCCGCCCCGGTGAACGCGCCGAACAACGGCACGTGCTCGCTGTTGGCGATCGGCACCGAGACCGCCGCGGTCGGCGTGCCTGGGTTGCCGAGGATGGCGAACACCTTGTCCTCGCCGATGAGCTTGCGCATGTTGCTGGCCGCGCGCGGCGGCTCGTAGCCATCGTCGAGCGCGATCAACCGCAGCGTCCGACCGTGGACCCCGCCGGCCGCGTTGACGCGCGCGAAGTAGGCCTCGATGCCTCGCTTCATGCCGATCCCGAGCGCTGCGGACGGCCCGGTCAGCGCGCCGGACATGCCGACCTTCAGCTCGTCGGCACGACCGCGGCGGGTCACCGCCAGACCGATCGTCGCCACGATCATGACAACCAGCAGACGGCGTTGGCGCCGGGCGCGCCCGGCCCCTCGAGCTCTCGTGATCATGGCATTCCTCTATCGAGCGCGAGATTCGCGCTGGATGGCAACTCGGCCGTTTCGGTGCCGCATCAAGCCGCGCGGACGCGAGAACCCGGCGAGAAGCGAATCACCGGGGCGCCGGCCAGGTCCGGCTCGGCGCCGCCAAGGGCCGAGCGTCGACTCTTGGGACTCGCCTTTTACAGCGGCATTGCAGATCTCGCGATTGCCGCAGGCAATGGTCGAACCGCGCTCAAAAAGCAAGCTGCGCGGAACTCGTAGTGGAGCCACGTCGATCGCGGCATGCGAGCGTTGCTCCCGTTGCTCAGTCGTGGTGCCATCCCGCGCGACCTTGCGGCCCCTTGCTGCATCCAACGCAAGGAAGGATCGATCGAGATGAGCTGGTTTGCGAGCTACGTACGCTCCTCGGTTGGAGCCAAGCACATCATGGCCATCACCGGCCTGTTGTTGTTCCTGTTTACCGTCGTCCACATGGCTGGCCACCTGCAGATGTTTGGTGGACAGGAGATGTACAATAAATACGCACATTTCCTGCAGGAGCTGTGGGAAGTGAAGTGGCCGGTCCGGGCGGGCTTGCTCGGTCTTCTGATCGTGCATGCGGTCACCGCGATCAGCTTGGTCTCGAGGAACCGGGCCGCACGGCCCGTCGGCTACGCGATGTACAAGCCGGTCGTGTCGTCGCCGGTCGGCCGCGCGATGGCGTGGACCGGGCTGTTCGTGTTCGCGTTCGTCGCGTTCCACATCCTCCACTTCACGCTCGGCCAGGTCCAGCCCAGCTACTTCCACGTGATGGATCCCAAGGATCGGTGGGACGCCTATTCGATGTTCGTCCACGGGTTCCAGAGCCCCGCGATCTACGTGGTTTATCTCGCAGGCATCGGGCTGCTCGCGATGCACCTGGGGCACGGCGCGTCGAGCTGGCTGCAATCGCTCGGGCTACGCCACCCGAAGTACCCGACCGACCGGCTCGGCTCGGTGATTGCCGTGATCCTGTTCGTTGGCTACATGCTTCCCCCGACCGCCGTGCTCGTCGGTCTCCTCAAGCTCCCGGGATCCTGAGATGACGCTCAAGCTCGATGCACGTAGTCCCTCGGGGCCGATCGAACAGCAATGGTCGAGCGCCCGGTTCGATCTGAAGCTGGTCAATCCGGCCAACAAGCGCAAGTACAAGGTCATCGTGGTCGGCTCGGGGCTCGCCGGCGGTGCCGCCGCCGCGACGCTCGCCGAGCTCGGCTACGACGTCGCGTGCTTCTGCTTTCAGGACTCACCGCGCCGCGCGCACTCGATCGCCGCGCAGGGCGGGATCAACGCCGCGAAGAACTATCAGAACGACGGCGACTCGGTGCACCGGCTGTTCTACGACACCGTGAAGGGCGGCGACTTCCGGGCGCGTGAGTCGAACGTGCACCGGCTCGCCGAGGTCTCGGTCGATATCATCGATCAGTGCGCCGCGATGGGCGTGCCGTTCGCGCGCGAGTACGGCGGCACCCTCGCGAACCGCAGCTTCGGCGGCGCGCAGGTCTCGCGCACGTTCTACGCCCGCGGCCAGACCGGCCAGCAGCTGCTGCTCGGCGTGTACTCCGCGCTGTCGCGCCAGATCGGCGTCGGCAAGGTCAAGATGTTCCCGCGGACCGAGATGCTCGACGTGGTGGTCGATCCGGCCACCGGGCGCGCGATCGGCGTCGTCATTCGCGACCTCGTGACCGGCACGATCACGTCGTACGCGGCGCACGCGGTGATCCTCGCGACCGGCGGCTACGGCAACGCGTTCTACCTGTCGACCAACGCGAAGGGCTGCAACGTCACGGCGACGTATCGCGCCTTCAAGCGCGGGGCCGGGTTCGCCAACCCGTGCTTCACGCAGATCCACCCGACGTGCATCCCGGTGTCCGGCGATTACCAGTCGAAGCTGACGCTGATGTCGGAGTCGCTGCGCAACGATGGCCGGGTCTGGGTGCCCAAGTCGACCGGCGACATCGCCAAGCACCCCGACCAGATCCCGGACTCGGCGCGCGATTACTACCTCGAGCGCAAGTATCCGAGCTACGGCAACCTGTCGCCGCGCGACATCGCGAGCCGCGCCGCCAAGGAGCAATGCGACGAGGGCCGCGGCGTCGGGCCCGGCGGGCGCGGCGTGTACCTCGACTTCCGCGACGCGATCCGGCGCGACGGCGAGGACAAGGTCCGCGACAAGTACGGCAACCTGTTCGACATGTACGAGCGGATCACCGGCGAGAACCCCTACAAGGTTCCGATGCGGATCTACCCCGCCGTGCACTATACGATGGGCGGGCTGTGGGTCGACTATCACCTGCAGACCACGGTGCCGGGGCTGTTCTGCCTCGGCGAGGCCAACTTCTCCGATCACGGCGCCAACCGGCTCGGCGCCTCGGCGCTCATGCAGGGCCTGGCCGATGGCTACTTCATCATCTCGTACACGCTCGGCCACTACCTCGCCGGCGTCGCCGCCAAGGACCTCGCCGATCCCGCCGGCCCGCTGTTCAAGCGCGCCGAGGTCGACGTCTCGGCCAAGCTCGACAAGCTGACGAGCGTGCGCGGCAAGCGCTCGGTCGATTCGTTCCACAAGGAGCTCGGACAGCTGATGTGGGAGAACTGCGGCATGGCGCGCAGCAAGCAGTCGCTGACCGAAGCGCTCGCCAAGATCCCGGCGCTGCGCGACGAGTTCTGGCGCGACGTGACCGTGCTCGGCAGCCGCGACAGCTTCAACCAGTCGCTCGAGAAGGCCGGCCGGGTCGCCGACTTCCTCGAGTTCGCCGAGCTGATGTGCAAGGACGCGCTGGTCCGCGAGGAGAGCTGCGGCGGGCACTTCCGCGTCGAGCACCAGGTCGAGGGTGAAGCCAAGCGCGACGACGACAAGTTCTGTCACGCCGCGGTGTGGGAGTACACCGGTGAGGGCGGAGAGCCGATCCGCAACATCGAGCCGCTGGTGTTCGACAACGTCAAGCTCGCCACCCGGAGCTACAAGTAATGTCCGCTGATCATTCGTCCGGCGCCGCCGGTACGCACACGCTGAGCTTGAAGCTCCATGTCTGGCGCCAGCCCGATCGCAGCGCGACGGGCAAGATGGTGACGTACACGGTCGCGGGCGTCTCGACGCACGCCTCGTTCCTCGAGATGCTCGACATCCTGAACGAGCAGCTGATCGCCAATGGCGAGGAGCCGGTCGCGTTCGACCACGATTGCCGCGAGGGCATCTGCGGGATGTGCTCGCTCATGATCAACGGCCGGCCGCACGGCGGCAGGCGCGGCACGACGACCTGCCAGCTCCACATGCGCGTGTTCAACGACGGCGACGAGATCTGGATCGAGCCGTGGCGCGCCCACGCGTTCCCGGTGATCAAGGACCTCTGCGTCGATCGCTCGGCGTTCGACCGCGTGATCGCCACGGGCGGCTTCATCACCGCCAACACCGGCTCGGCGCCCGACGCCAACGACAACCTGGTATCCAAGGACCAGGCCGAGCGCTCGATGGACGCCGCGGCCTGCATCGGCTGCGGCGCCTGCGTGGCCGCGTGCCCCAACGGCTCGGCGATGCTGTTCGTCGCCGCCAAGCTCGCCCACCTGCACCACCTGCCGCAGGGCCAGCCCGAGCGGCTGCATCGCACCCAGGCGATGGTCACGGCGATGGACGCCGCCGGGTTCGGCAACTGCTCCAATCACTACGAGTGCGAGGCGGCCTGCCCCAAGGACATCTCGCGCGACGTCATCGCGATGATGAATCGCGACTACGCCAAGTCGGCGCTGGTCGCCCGCGATCGCGACAGCAAGTCCGACGGCTCGGGCTAGCCCATCAAGCTCTGACAGCTCGCGTCAGAGATCCATCAGTTCCGTGGCATGCGGGCTCGCAAGTCCGCGTCGCCAGGGCGCTGGCCACGCGGCACCGCGCTCGCATCGATGAGGACGCATGGTGCTTGCGATCCTGGTGTTGACGCTCGCAGCGGTCATCGGCCTCCTCTACCTCCTGTGCTACGGCGGGTTCCACGGTCCGGTCGACTGGATCATGGGGACCGATTCGCACGGCGACCGCGACCGCCCGCGGATCGCGCTGACGTTCGACGACGGGCCGCATCCGGTGCACACCGCGCCGCTGCTCGATGCGCTCGCCGAGCTCGACGTCCACGCGACGTTCTTCCTGGTCGGTGAGGACGTCGATGCGCACCCGGCGCTGGTCGCCCGGATGGCGCGCGACGGTCACGAGCTCGGCAACCACACCTATTGCCACCGGTATCTGCCGCTCGCGCGGTCGCGCAGCGTCGAGCACGAGCTCCGCGCGACGGATCGCGCGATCGTGCGCGCTGCCGGCGTGATCCCGACCGTCGCCCGGCCGCCGTGGGGCGGGCGCTCGCCGCGCAACGTCCGGGTGTTTCAGCGCCTGCGCAAGCGCCTGGTGCTGTGGGACGTCAATAGCTTCGACTGGAAGGGCAAGCCAGCGACCGAGGTCGTCGAGCGCGTGCTGGACCGGGCCCGCGCCGGCAGCATCATCCTGATGCACGAGGCGCGCGACGGCGGCGCCACGACGATCGACGCCGTGCGCCTGCTGGTCCCGGCGCTGCGCGAGCGCGGCTTCGAGCTCGTCACCGTGAGCCGCGCGATCGGGTGAAGCGATCGTCGGTGCCCCGCGCAACGGACCGCGCGATGGCGTGCGCCGATCGTTGGTGCCCCCGCGCGAGTGGCCTACGCTGAACTGTGCCGCTCGGCGGTCATTCTGCGCGAGTGGCCGCGCGAGCCACCGCGGCCGCGCCTGGCGCGAGCGGCGTGTCGCGCAGGTGAGCGATCACCGGCGCGTGATCGCTCGTGCCGACGTCGCGGTACGCGACGCAGTGAACCGTCTCGTCGACCAGGGCCTCGCTCGCCGCGACGTAATCGAGCCGCCAGCCGATGTTGCGCTGGCGGAGGTTGCGCCAGGGCGCCCACCACGTGAACAGCCGATCGTTGTCGGGATCGACGCGGCGTCCGACGTCGACCAATCCGTACCCCAGCAGCGCCTCGAGCAGCGCACGCTCCGGGTTCGACTGTCCGATCATCGGCTTGCGCAGCATCGGATGGACGTCGATGTCGCTGCGCGCGACGTTGAAGTCGCCGCACAGCACCAGGTGCTTGCCCTCGGCCTGGAGCGTCCCGGCCCAGGCGACGAGCTCGTTCAGAAACGTCATCTTGACCGCGAGATCCTTGCCGCCGTTCGGCACGTAGACCGAGCCAAATACGATGCTGCCGACCGCGGCGACCACGATGCGATGCTCGACATCGAACTGCGGATGACAGAACGTGGGCGCGTCACTGAATACCTTGGTCCGCAGTAGCAGCGCGACGCCCGAATAGCCTTTATGTCCATGCCAGTGGCTGTGATAGCCGGCGACCGAGACCAGCGGCTCGGGGACCTGCTCGGGAGATGCCTTGATCTCCTGCAGGCAGATCACGTCGGGCTCCTCACGGTCGATCCAGTGCAGCAACTCCGACGACCGCGCACGCACCCCATTGACGTTCCAGGTGGCGATCTTCACGCCTGCCGTATATCAATCCTCGGGGCGGTCGGCATCGCCGAGCGCCCCGAGCGAGCTCGCATGATCGACGATCTCGCCGGCGACCTGGCGCAGCTCGGGCTCGCGCTCCTCGAGCTTCTGCGACGCCAGCAGCGCGCGACCGAGGTCATCGAGCCCGACGATCTCGGCGATCACCGGACGCTCGCGCGGCTTGGCGAACCCGCGATATGCCTGTGCGAGGCCGAGCACCAGCACCTCGCTCGGCCGGCCGAGCGCTGGGTTCGGCGGGAACCACGCAAACAGCGACGCGCCATCGACCGCAATCCCAACGTGGATATCCTCGATCGGGCTCGCGAGGCGCAACACCAGATCGGACATTCCGGCGCCGGTCTCGTGATCGATCTGCACCGGGATCCACGAGCGCGCGAAGCCCGTGCCCTCGCGGACGATCCCGACGAGCGCAGCCGGCGCTCCGCGGGTATCGACGGTCGCGCACACCGCGCCGAGATCGAGCGGCTCGACGTCGAGCCCCGGGCCGATCGGACCGAGCAGCTCGACGAGCCCCAGCCCGGCATAGCGGCTGAGGCCCCAGTTACCAACAGGGACCGTCGCCGAGCCGTCGAGCATCGTCGCAACAGTAAGTTGTGCTCCGACATGTGGCCGCAGCAACTCTGCATCGGTGGCGCCGATCGTCCTGCCGCCATTCTGCACGAGCGAGACGGGCCCGACGAGCACGCCGTCCACGAGCAACGGAGCCACCGAACGCAGCTCACGAGCTTCTCGGTCGCGACCGTTCACATCGAGAGACTTGCACGACCGCAGCTAGGTTCTCAACTGCTCGGGGCAGCGTCGCCGTGCGCCGAGGCGCGTTTTACTCGGACGTGATTCACACGGGCTCGTTCCTCGCGTCCTGCACGTTGGATGGCAACGTGCGGTGGCGCCCCCGTGCGAGAACGTCGCGGCACGCAGAATGCAGACCTCAGCGACATGCTCCCACAACGTGAACCTACCCTGCTCGGCGTGACCGCGGCAGCGTCTGGCGTGGCAAGCCGCGTTCGGCGCTATCGCATCGTCGTCGGCATCGATCTGTCGGAATACTCGGACATCGTGATCGAGCATGCGCTCGACCAGGCCGCGCGCCACGACGCCCCGGAGCTGCACTTTCTGACCGTACGCGAGACCCGGAAGCCGTCGAGTGACGACTGCAAGCGGGCACTGTGGGAGCGCGCTCATCCGGCACTCGAGACCTTCAATCGCTACGGCACGGACTGGCGCGCACGGCTTCATGTGCGCCGTGGCAAAGCCGAGGTCGAGATCGCCGAGCTCGCGGCGGAGATCCGCGCCGACCTCATCGTGATCGGTCAGTTCGGACTCCATACGCCAAAGCTCCGTGACAAGAACCTGCCCAATCGCGTACTGCAACAAGCACTTTGTCCGACGCTCGTCGTCGGTCCACCCGCGGCTGCCGACACCGCGCCGCAATGCGCGATGTGCGCGGCCGTCCGCGACGAAACCGAAGGCGATCGCTGGTTCTGCGCGCAGCACACCGAGCGGCGCCACCGCGATCACGTCGTGTCGCCAATGACGACGTGGACCGGTGGCAGCCTGACGGCCGGAGGAGCGATCACGGTCGCTTGATCACGACGACAGGTAACACAGTCGCATTGTCGTTCGCGCCGGGCTCGTCGCTCGTAGCGAGCTTGCCGTGACGGGTGAGCAGGCGCAGCGAGCTCAGCATCTGCTCCGCCGCCGGCCAGTCAGGACGCAGCGATCGGATCGTGACGAGAATGCCGCCATCCACGCTGTCCGGCGCGGCCAGCGCGAACACATGGACGTAGGGCAGCGGCGCGCGCTGTATGGCCTCGGCGCGAAACCCGGTCGCCCCCGGCAGCATCACTTCCAGTGCGGGCGCCGCCGGCGCGCGGGTCTCTTGCGCCAGCGCCTCGCTCGCCTTGTCCGCGAGAATGCCATCGCGATCGATGATCAGCGCCGCGGCAAACACGCGCGCGACGAGCTCGCCCACCGTGCGGCCGTCCTCCCCGCGCTCGCGGCAGGTCACGACCGCTCCTTCGAGGCACTCCACCTCGGCCGGCACCTCCAGCTGAAAACCGATGCTGGGCCTACCTCGGGGTGCACGGCGAATCACGGACATCGGAGCCATGGCCTCAGCGCGATATTCTAGTGCCGTGTGTGCAAATTTACACGCACAAATACCGTGAATGATTTCAACGAGCTGGTCAACTAGCGAGCGCCCGGCGCTAGACGCGCGCGCGATGGCTGGTGGCGACGACGACACGGCGAGCGGCCCGACCGTTGCCGATCGTCCGGGGCGCGTCGTCCGCGCCAACGCCGAGCGCCCAACCTCGGCTGAGCCCCCTGGGCACCCTGGCCACCCAGCGTGCGCGGTGCCTCCGGCGCACGGGTCCATCGATCAGGACGATCGCGCGATCGACGCGCCCGCTCCTGACTTCGAACCGACGGGCGCTCGGCGCGGTGATCTATCGCTGCCTCACCCCGGGGCCTGCTCAGAAAGTCCACCGGACCGACGCCGGCAATGGCACGCTCGTTCGATGGCGAGCTCCGGCTACTCGGGAACCCCTCTGCCGCAGAAGCTCGGGATCAAGCAAGCGCACCGGCTCGCGATCGTCAGTGCGCCGCCGACGTTCGCGCTCGGCGTGCTGCCGGCCGGCGTCACGGTGCAGCGCAGCCTCGCAGGCAAGGCGGTGTTCGACGTGCTCGTCGTGTTCGTCACCCGGCGCGCCGATCTCGTCGCGCGGATCGCCGCGTGCCGGCCACGGATGCAGCCCGCGGCCGGGCTGTGGATCGCGTGGCCCAAGCGGGCGTCGGGCATGGCCACCGACGTCACCGAGGACACCGTGCGAGAGATCGCCCTACCGACCGGCCTGGTCGACAACAAGGTCTGCGCGATCGACGACATCTGGTCGGGGCTCCGGCTCGTGATCCGGCGCGAGCTTCGTCCCTGAGGACGGCGTCGCCGACGCCGGGCACATCCGATCGGTGCGTCCGTCCCGCTCGCTGGCGATCCAGGCCGCCGGTTCGAATCGCTGGTGGGCACTGCGGACTACGGGTAACCTGCCGGGTCAATGTCCACTGCTCTCTCCCGCGAAGTCGGTGGCGTGTCGCTCACGACCCAGAGCCACTACATCATCCGGCGCAAGTTCTGGTCGATGTTCGAGCGCGTGTTCCGGGTGTTCACGGGCGACGGCCAGCTGATCATGTACATCCAGCACCCGCTGCTCAAGCTGCGCGAGGAGTTCATGGTCTACGCCGACGAGGCGAAGACGCGGCCCCTGCTCAAGGTCAAGTCGCGGCAGGTCATCGCGATCAACTTCTCGTATGACGTGGCCGACGCTCAGACCGGCCAGCTGCTCGGATCGGTCCAGAAGCAGGGCCTGCGCTCGCTGATCCGCGACAAGTTCATCATGCTCGACCCGCTCGGCGCCGAGATCGGCTACGCCGAGGAGCAGGGCGCGTCGCTGTTGCGCCGGTTGTTTCCCCTGTTGCCGTCGCAGCACGCGATCTTCGTCGGCAGCCACCGCGTCGCCCACATCAAGCAACGGTTCCGGTTCTTCACCAAGGAGTTCACCGTCGACACCCAGCCGTCGTCGATCGACCCGCGGTTCGTGCTCGCGGTCGCGCTGCTCGCGCTGATGGCCGAAGCGCGCCGCGAAGACTCCCGCTGACACGATTGCCGCCGTCCCGGCTCCGGGCCATGCTCGAGGCATGAAGAAGCGGGTCCTGTTCGCCGTCCTGGGTTCGGTCGCGGTCGCGTCGGTGTGGAGCTCGAGACACACCAGCGAGCCGGCGGAGACTACCAATCGCCTGCTCGCCGATCGGCTGTGGCTCGACCACGTGCCGCGCAGCGAAAAGGACACCGTGCAGGTGTTCGCGGTGCTCAGCGAGCACTCGATGGGCGTGTTCCAGGCAACCTCGCAGTGGCGCGGCAGCTACGAGGCCTTCCGCTACGAGGCCAACGGTAGCGACCTGCGGGTGGTCTATCCGCAGACCGGTGATCGCGAGGCCGTGCGTGCCCAGGCCCGGCGCTGCACCGAGCAGCAGATGGATTTCTGTCTCGAGATCGGGGGAGCAAGCCGCGGCGTCAAGAAGTACTACTCGCTCGAGGGCTGGGAGATCGGCGCCGCCCACGACCTCGACGCCGTGCGGCAGCGCATCGAGGCGCTGCGCGTCCAGCTGGCCTCGGCCCGCTGATCGGGCCCCGCAGATCCAGCGGATCGAACCCCGCGGATCGAACCCCGCGGAACCTGCCCCCGCGGATCCCGGTCCTGGCCGTTGCTGATCTGCGAGCCGCACGTCCTTCTGTGTTCGGATCGAAGCTGATCGCCCAGCGCCCCCGCGATCTGTGGCTGGGGGCCCCGCGCCGCGCGGGCTACACACGATCATGCAGAGCGCGCTCACGATCCGCGATCTCCACGACGACGAGCGCGCCTGGGCCAACGCGCAGTACCAGGCGATCCAGTTCGCCGCGACACCGCCCGGCGCCGTGGCGCTGGTGGCCGAGCTCGCCGGCCGGCGTGTCGGCCTGGGCCGGCTGGTCGTGCAGGACCGCGGCGTGCTGGAGCTGGGAGGGATCTGGACCAGCGAGGATTCGCGCGGTCACGGCGTTGCCCGCGCGATGGTGACCGCGCTGCTCCAGCGACTCCCGGACGACGGCCACGCCGGCCGGGTATGGTGCATTCCGTTCACACACCTCGCGGCGTTCTATCAGTCGATGGGCTTCGCCGCCTGCCCACCGCCGTGGCCTCCCGCGATTGCCGCCAAGGTCGCCGAGTGCATTGCACACGCGTTGCCAGACGTCGCCGTGCTGGTGCGCTCCGTGGGTGAGCCGGCGGCACTGCGCTGAACGCCCCGCCGTCGGCTTCGACAGCCTCGCCCCGCCGCGCGTGGTCGTTTGGATTTGACTTCGCTCTCGAGATCGGTAATTTGGCGTTCGGAGTTTCCCATGTTGCCCATTCAGCCTCACGTGCGTGCGTCTTTCCCCGTTGGCTGAGTCTTCGAGTCGGCGACCTGCTCCGCGCAGCTAACCTATTCGCGGCAAAGCCGATCGACCATGCCCGGCGAACGAACCGTTCGACCGGTATTGAATCAATCACGAGGTGCGGCTGAGCCGCGCCCCGCATGTGGAGCAATATGAGTCAGGAGCGTGGCCCTCGGGGCCACAAGGATCTGCAGGTGTGTCGTCAGGTGTTCGATGCGTTGACCTATGCACTGGCCGAGCTGGACGATCCCATGATCGACCAGCTCGTGCTGGTGTCGGTCACGCCGGCGCCGAGCGCTGCGCGCGTACAGGTGAATCTGGTGCCGGCCCACGCCGGTGTCGACCGAGAGGCTGCGCTCGCGCAGCTATCCAAGGTCGCCGCCGGGCTTCGTGCAGAAGTCGCCGCCGAGCTCACCCGCCGGCGCGTGCCGGAGCTGGCGTTCCATGTCGGACATCGCGACGAGATCTAGTCGCTAGCTACGTGACCTCGCGGTGCCTCGGTGCCGCGAGGTTGTTATTTTCGGTATCTCATCGATGCATGTGCTCGGTGTTTGACCTTCTCCTGAGCCACGGTCCCTTGGCCGTGCGGATCGGCGCGCGGTGCAGCGGCGCGATATTGAACCGCGGCACCCTGCCGTCCGGAGCAGCCATGCCGAACGCTGCCGCGACCTCGTCGAGCGAGGTCAGCGTGTAGCGCTCGATCATGACGCGAAGCGAGCAGGCTCGCGACCGCATCCCAATGCCATGAGCGACCGCGATTGGCAGGTGATGCGCCAGGACGACAACGGCAATCGCTACGTCGTCGCAGACCAGCTCACCGAGCCCGAGGCGCAGGGGCTCGCGGCGACGTACGCAGCCCGCGCGCACAAGCAGATGTACTGGGTCGAGCCGATGGACGCTACCGACCCTCCGGCACCGGCTACCCGACCGTGACATCGGCGTAGCGCATCCCCGCACGTACCGCGAAGCCGCGATCCGCCGGGCGACGCCGAGCGGGTCGCGGCTCGCGCGGGCTGCCGCCGCGAGGTGGCTCGCCCGCCCGTTCGCCACCTACGCACCGCCGGGTCGCACCAGCCCGCCCTTGGTGACGACCTCGATCGGCTGCGGCGCGGAGCCCGCCGCGAGGACGGCCGCGATCAATCGTCACCCGGCCAGCGTACCGCCGGGGCTCCGCGATCGTCGCCCCTGCAACGAACTGTTCCCATCCGCGCCTAGCTGTTCGGCGATCTGGGCGCGGCGTCAGGGCGCGCTATGTTGTCGCACGTGAGCGAGCCAGTCCGCGAGATCTTCAATCTGGGCTTCCCGTGGCAGACCCAGGACCCGTTCCTGTTTTGCGTCCATCACGACGACGCCTACCCCGCCGGCAACGAGCAGATGGGGCCGGCCGCCTCGCTGGCCGGGCGCGAGCTCGGTCAGGATTTCGCTGGCAAGGATGGCTGGCGCATGTATCACGGTGAGCGCGTGCCCGGGTTCCCGGGACATCCGCATCGCGGCTTCGAGACCGTGACGATCGTGCGGCGCGGGCTGATCGACCACGCGGATTCGCTCGGGGCGGCCGCCCGGTTCGGCAGCGGCGACGTCCAGTGGCTGACCGCCGGGCGCGGCATCGTGCACTCCGAGATGTTCCCGCTGGTCGAGCGCGCCGCCCCCAATCCGCTCGAGCTGTTCCAGATCTGGCTCAACCTGCCCGCGGCCGACAAGCTCGTCGATCCGCACTTCTCGATGCTGTGGTCGGGCGCGATCCCGCGGCGCGTCGACCGCGACAGCGCCGGACGCACCACCGAGATCACCGTGGTCGCCGGCCCGCTCGGTGACACCGCCGCACCCGCGCCACCACCGCACTCGTGGGCCGCGCGCGCCGAATCCGACGTCGCCATCTGGTCGATCCGGATGCAGCCCGGGGCGACGTGGACGCTGCCGCCGGCGCGTCCCGGCACCAACCGCACGCTGTACTGGTTCCGCGGCGGCGGGCTCCGCATCGGCGAGCGCACGCTGGCCAAGCCGTGTGGCATGGCGCTGCGGCCCGACGTCGCGGCCCAGCTGGTCGCCGGGCCAGGCGCCGATGACGTCGAGCTCCTGGTGCTGCAGGGCCGGCCGATCGGCGAGCCCGTCGCGCAGCACGGCCCGTTCGTCATGAACACGCGTGCCGAGATCCAGCAGGCGTTCTCCGACTACCAGCGCACGCGGTTCGGCGGCTGGCCGTGGCCGACCGAAGCGCCGGTGCACGACCGCGGTGAAGGCCGGTTCGCCCGCCACGCCGACGGCCGCATCGAGCGCGTCGGCGCCTAACGGGCCGCCAATGAGCAACTCGGCCGGCCTCGGCCGCGATCACACGCGGTAATGATCGACCACCGGGTAGCGCCGCGCATAGAGCCCGAACACGAGCGCCGCGGCCAGCGCGAACAGCGCGAAGAAGAACATGTAGAACGCCGTCGTGCTGAGGCCCGTCGTCCCCGCGACCCACCGGGTGACCGCCTCGTGCTTGATCGTCGCATTGGCCAGGAGGACCCACAGACTGCCGATCGTCGCCCCGAGCCAGAAGAAGCTCATGATCGCGCCCTTCATCGTCGGCGGCGCCTGCGAATAGGCGAACTCGAGGCCGGTCGCCGACACCAGCACCTCACCGAGCGTGAGGAAGATGTACGGCAGGATCTGCCACTGGATCGGGAACACCGTGCCGGCGTCGATCGATAGCTGCATGATCCCGACGATGATCCACGACACCCCGGCGAGCGCGATGCCGGTGGTCATCCGGCGCAGCGGGGTCGGCAGCCAGCCGCGCCTGCGCATCCATGGAAACAGCACCAGGTTATTGAACGGAATCAACACCAGCACGAGCGCCGGATTGAGCGCTTGCATCTGCGCCGGCTTGAACCAGCTCGGCTTGGTCATGAGGTTGGCCTGGAGCACCCAGGTCGACGCTTTCTGATCGAACAGCGACCAGAACGGCGTGATCAACGCGAACAGGATCAGCACGCGCAGCACCGAGCGCACCCCGTCGACCGCCGCCGCGGCGTGAACCCCGCGGGCCCGGTCGAGCTGCATCGCGGTGCCCGCGCCGCCCAGCGCAAGCACGAACACCAACCCAAGACAGATCGCCGGAACCGGATCGAGCTGCGAGGTGAACGCGAGGCCGAACGCGCCCACCGCAAGCACGCCACCAGTGGCAGCGAGCGCCAGCCCCGGCCGCCCGCGCCCGGATTGCTCCGCGAGCAGCGCGGTCCGCGCGACCCGCAGGAACGAGTCGGGATCGGTCGACGCCGGCGGCACCAGGACGTAGCGCCGCCGCCCGGCGTAGAGCACGATCGTGGAGATCAGCATCAACATGCCGGGGATGCCGAACGCGATCCGTGGGCCGAGCGCGTCGAGGAACCACGGCATCGTGAGCGATGCCGTGAACGAACCGACGTTGATGATCCAGTAGAACGCGTCGAACACGATCTTGGCGAGGTGCTTGGTGCGCGAGTCGAACTGATCGCCCATGAAGGTCGAGACCAGCGGCTTGATCCCGCCCGAGCCAAACGCGATCAGACCGAGCCCGGTATAGAACCCCGCACGGTCGTCAGGGAACGCCGCCAGACAGCCCTGTCCGACGCAATAGATCAGGCTGAACCACAGGATGGTCTTGTACTTGCCCAGCCATCGATCGGCGACCCAGCCGCCGAGCAGCGGGAAGAAGTACACGCCCATCACGAAGGTGTGGAACACCTCGGTCGCCGCGGCGCCGCGCTCGGCCTTGGGGAGATGCAGCAGCAGCGTCGTCATCAAGAACGGCGTCAGGATGTTGCGCATCCCGTAGAAGCTGAATCGCTCGCAGCCCTCGTTGGCGATGATGAAGGGAATCTGCGGTGGCATCCGCGCCGGTGCCGGCGAGACAGCGGGAGCGAGGGTGGATTCCATGCGGCCCCGTCATATCAACGGATGCGTCGACCGCGCCATCGCTTTGTGATCGGCGCGCTGTGATCGGCGCGCCTGCCGCGGTGGGCTATTTGCGCGCCTTCCACGCGGCCAGCACCCGGGCTTCCTTGTCGGGCTTGATCCCGGTCGACCGCGCCTTGGCGCGCTCGACCTCGGGCAGCGTGTCGAGCCAGGCCAGCGTGTCCCGGGCGGTCTCGGCGATCGGCCGGAACACCAGGCCTGCCTTGACCGCCTTGGTGTTCTGCAGCGTGCCAAACCCCAGGTAGTCGCCCTTGTTGTCGAGCCACATCGGCAGCTCGGTCCAGCCCTCGACGCCCTGCTTGTCGAGGAAGTCGGCGTCGACCCAGGTGAGCTTGGCCTTGTCGCCCAGCGCGTGGTTGCAGTCGTCGAGCACCTGCTTGATCGTGACCGGCTGGGCGGGGCCGAGCGCGTTCATCGTGCCGACCGTGCCGTCCTCGATCACGCCCACGATCCAGGCGCCGAGATCGCGGCCGTCGATGTACTGCACCGGGGTCGAGCCGTCGCCCGGGGCGAGGACCTCGCCGCCGGCGGCGAGCCGGGTCGGCCAGTGGTGATGCGCCGGCGATCCATGGTCACGACGGCTCCTTGGTGACGCGCCGGCGGAACCCGACGCCGAGGATCGTGGCCAGCACCAGCCAGACGGCGACGAGCGGCATCGCGGCGACGACCAGCGCACCGCTACCCGCGCCGAGCGCCTCGAGACCACTGTACAGCCAGCCCGACGAGACGTCGCCGAGCCGATACCCGATGGTGTCGATCGCGTGCTTCGCGCGATACTTGTCGTCGCGGCTGACCACGGTGAACAGCAGCTCGCGCGCCGGCCGCGTCAGCCCGTGGGTGGTCGCCCGGCTGATCACCTGGACGATCGCGAGCGCGGTCAGCGACGGCGCGAAGCCGATCACCGAGATCCCGGCGAGCTGGGCGAGCGGCAGCACCGCGAGCACGACGCCCGGGCCGAACCTGCCGAGCGCGGGCCGCGCGATGACGGTCTGGAGCACAAACGCCAGCGCGGACATCCAGAGATCGATCGCGGCGAAGTACTCGGTGCGCGCCGCGCGATCGTGGATCGCCGCGCGCACGATGCTCGCCTGCTCGAGATACAGGAACGTCGCCGCACAGGCGGTGCACAGCACGTAGCCGACGATCGCCGCCAGGTACGGTGACCTGACGACGTGGGCGATGCCGGTGAGCGCGCCGCCACCGGCGGGGCGATCGGCCTCGTCTGGCGTGGCCGCCTCGGTCGCGCCGGCAGCTGGCAGGCGCTCGGCGATAGCGCGAACGCGGTGGACGCCGATCACCGCGAGCTCGAGCAGCACCGCCGACATGACCAGCACACCCCCGACGCCGATCGACCCCACGAGCAGGCGCGTCAGCAGCGGGCCGATGACGGTGCCGATCGTGCCACCGGCGGCGATCGGGCCGTAGAGCTTGCGGGCGGTCCCCGGTCCGAGCAGGTCCGCCAGCAGGCTCCAGAACACCGAGACCACGAACAGGTTGAACACCGCCGACCACACGTAGAACGCGCGACCGACCGGGATCGGGGCCACGCCAGCCGCGACGAGAACCGCGAACCCGACGGCACACGCCGCGAACGCGTGAAACGCGCGCGGCACGAACCTGCGGCGCGGATAGCGAGCCAGGAGCGCGCTCCACACCGGCGACGCGATGCTGACGGCGACGAACGTCGCCAGGAACAACCACGGGATCTGGTCCGGGTTGCCGTCGAGCACCAGCGTATCGCGCACCGGGCGAAACGCGCTGTAGCTCGCGAGCAGCGCCGCGAACGTCGCCGCTCCCCACCCGGCGATCGCGAGCTGGTTGTGACGGCGCTCCTGCATGCGGGCGCGATCGACTGTGCACGCCGAGGATCTCGCCGTCGAGTACTATCGTGTGCGGCGCGCCGCGCGACCCATGCGACGCGTGCGACATGCAATCACCGAGTGCTACAGTCAGCCGGTGAGTAAGGCGTTCACCAAAGAATCGGACGACGCGCCCGAGCCGCGGGCCTATCGTCTCGGCGTCGCGGTTCCGGAGCCGAACTACATGACGCCGGCGGGTGCGCGCGCCGCTCGCAGCGAGCTCGCCGGCTCGACAGGTGACGCGCGCGGTCGGGAGCTCGCCGAGCACCTCGCCACCGCCCAGATCATCGAACCGCCGGGCGAGCGCGACACGGTGAGCCTGGGCGCCACGGTCACGCTCGAGGACGAGTCCGGCAAGCGGACGAAGTATCGGATCGTCGGGGCACTCGAGGCCGACGCCCGCCGCGGCTTCGTGTTCTGGCAATCACCGATCGCCAGCGCGCTGTACGGCGGGCGGATCGGCGACACGGTCGCGCTGCCGCGCGGCGAGCACGAGATCGTCGCGATCGACTACGACTCGCGTCCCGCAGACGTCGAGCCGAGCGAACCGCTCGCCTAGAAGTGATTCGGCCGCGGCGCGTTGGCCCAGTGCTCGATCACCAGGTCGTCGCCGCAGCGCGCCGTGTAGTCGGCCGCGAAGCTCTTGGCGTCGGTGCTGCGGCCCTCCATCACCAGCTGCTTGGTGAGCTCGTGGGCCTGCGGCGCGTCGCAGCGGTCGCCGAGCGAATGCTGCAGCTCGACGATCTTGACCCGGCGCTGCTGCGCGACCTCGGCGAGCTCCTCGGCCAGCTCCTGGCGCGTCGCCGCATACGGATCGCGCCGGGCCTGCGGAACCAGCGCCGAGACCCACAGGACCGCCGCGACTGCGAACAGGCCGACGAACCCACCGACGATCGCCCGCACGCCGTGGCGCTGCAGCAGCGGCGCATGCACCAGGCCGCTGGTGCGCCGGTCGATCGCCGCCCAGTCGGTGCCGGGGACCGCCAGCTTGAGCTCGTTGGTCGCCCGCCGCGCGTCGTCGAGCGCCGCCGGATCGACGTGGACCGCGTCGGCATCGTCGCCGCTGGTGGCAAGCCGGGTGCGGACGTGCGGCCGGAGCTCGTCGTAGCCGATCACGTTGGCGCCGCGGCTCGCGAGCACCTTGCGCGCGCGGTCCAGGCTGCGCCAGATCTCCGGAAAGTCGTCATGCGCGTCGCGGATCGCCCGCCAGCCTTCCGGGCGATGCGACTCGCCGATCGCGCGGGCCCGCTCGCAGGACGCGATCAACGCTTCGCCGATCAGGATCGCGCCGACCGCATCGTCACGTTCGTCGAGCGTCGCGGGAGCGTCGCGGTACATACCTCCGAGTGTTCGGGATTTATCGCAGCCATGCAAGCGGCGATTACGGGCAGTCGTCCCCGGACGAGTAGGCGAACCCCACGTTGCGGTGGACGGCCAGCTCGATCACGTACAACCCCAACGGTTCGACCTCGTAGTCGCTGCAGGTCGTTTGCCAGCGACCGGCGTGTCGGCAGGCACCACCGGGGTAGCCGCACTCGACGCGCTTGGGCAGCAGGAACGCAATGATCACGGCGATCACCACCGCCACATGCGTGCCGCGCGTCGACATGCTGGGGTGCCGCATCGCTAGAGCCGCAGCGACGAGCAGGTACCGATCAGGCAGCCGACCGCGAGGTCGACCGCGGTCAGCGCGGCGCCGGTCGCGAGCGAGCCACCGTACGAATAGTCCTGGATCTGCGACGCCGCGATCGACGTCACGACCATGTCGGCAACGGTCGCGCCGATCAGCAGCGGCAGGCTGACGTCCGGATTCTTCACGATGCCTGAGGTCGTGACGCAGCCCGAGAGCGCGAGCACCAGCAACGCATGCTTCATCGGGACGATTTTACATGATGCGGACGGCGTCGCTCTTGTCACGTTCCCGGGCGGAGAAGGGGGCCGGGAACGAGGCGGTGTTGGTCTTGTCTCGTTCCCGGCAGGGAGCCACGGACGGGACAGTGTTGCATTTGTCTCGTTCCTGGGCGGGAAACGGAGACGGTCTCGGTTTTGTCTCGTTCTCGGAGTTCTGCGTGATTTGCGGTTGCGGTCGCCCCCGGCGCTGGCGATGCTGGGGCATGCGCTGGCCGGTCGTTCTCGCTCCCGCCAGCCTCCTGCTCGCGGCGTGCGGTGCCTGTTCGTCGCCGGACGCCCCCGCAGATGCGCCGGCCGCCAGCTGCACCGGCGAGGCGATCTCCGAGATGGGCGAAGCGACGTATTACGACGCCGACGGCAGCGGCAACTGCAGCTTCGATCCGTCGCCCGGTGATCTGATGATCGCGGCGCTCAACGCTCCCGACTATGCCACCGCGGCGTGGTGCGGCGCCTGCCTCGCGGTCACCGGCCCGATGGGCGACGTCGTCGTGCGCGTGGTCGATCAGTGCCCCGGCTGCAAGCACGGCGATCTCGATCTCAGCGCGCAGGCGTTCGCGAAGATCGCGCCGATCTCGGCGGGCCGCGTCCCGATCGCGTGGCACGAGGTCGCGTGCCCTGTGAGCGGACCGATCGTCTACCAGCGCAAGGACGGCTCGAACGCGTCCTGGATCGCGATCCAGGTTCGCAACCACCGCTACGCGATCGACAAGCTCGAGGCGCGCACCGGGACCGCTGGCTATCAGGCCATCGCGCGCGCCGACTACAACTACTTCGTCGCACCGAACGGTCTCGGTGCGGGCCCGTTTGCGCTACGCGTCACCGACGTTCACGGCCAGGTCCTCGAAGACGGCGCGGTCTCGCTCGGCGATGCGGCGACCCGCCCTGGAGCCGCGCAGTTTCCGAGCTGTCGCTGACCCGGATCATTCACCAGGTCGCCGGCTGCGACCTGCGCATCGCGGGCAACTCGCGACGTACGGCCGGTTCACGCTCGTCGCGTAGCGCAAGTACGCTCCTCGCTGCGCTTCCGGGGTGCGCCGCGATCTGCCTCGCGCTGCGTGGTCTCGCCTGGCCCCTGGTGAATGGTCCGGGCTAGCGGCCGTAGTTGGTGGGATCCTTCTGGATCCGCGCGTCGTCGCTGCTCATGAAGTAGTAGCTGTCGACCGCGGTGTTGCCGTCGAGATCGCAGTGCGCGAGGATGTAGAACCAGTTCCTCGCGGGCACCGTGAAGCTGAACTTGCCGGTGGCGATCGCGCCCGCGACGTCGGTCCTGGTGCCGGCGATGACGACGTAGCCGCAGCGCGCCGCGCTCTCCGGGGTGCGCGCCTTGAGGGTCTGCCACGTCGTCGGTAGCGTGCCGAGGGTCTGCGCCGTCGGGCCCGGGGTCACGGGAAACGTCGCGGTCTCGCTGGCGCCGGTCGACAGGTACCTGCCGTTCTCCACGCTGTACTGCTCTTCGCGAACGGCGAGCTCGCCGAAGAACGCCGCGACTTCGGAGTCGCCTTTGGACTTGCGCGATTCGCTGGTGAACGACGGAAGCGCGATCGCCGCCAGGACGCTGATCAGCGTGACCACCACCATGAGCTCCAGCAACGTGAAACCCGACTGCTGGTTGCGCATGCGTGTCATGCCTCAAGTATCGAGCGCGGCGCAGCTTCGATGAGAATGCCACGGGGCGCTCCTCGGGCATCGACCGGGTAGCGGTGGGGTGGCGAGCCTGCGGCGGCTAGTGTTTTCGTCGGGTAACGGCGGTCGCTGTAGGTAGATCGGCGTGCGCGCCCACGCGCTGGCGGGTCAGATCCGCGATGATCGGGATGGTGTGTGCGGCAATTCGCGACATCGCGATCGACAGCGCCGCGGCGAGTCCCTCGGGGCTCTGCTGGTGCAGGGGCTCGGTCTCCTCGAGCTGCGCGGTCCACAGCGCCTCGCCGGACCTGGCGTCGGTGAGCACCAGCTCGAGGACGACCCGGCCGACCCACTCGGTCTTCGAGCGGTCGACCTCCTCGATCGCGACGACCCGGCCGCCGAGCACGACCGCCGCGTCCGGGGTCATCTCGCGGACGACCGCGCGAAACTTGCCGCTGGTCTCGAACGCTTGCTCGAGGTAGTTGCTCACCATCAGGCCCGGGACGCTGCTCCAGCGCTGGTACTGATAGTAGTCGAGCCGGAACGCCGTCGTGCGGTACACGATGCGGTCGTCATCGTACGCCGCGTCGGCCGTGAGCGACTCGAGCACGAGGAGCTCGTCGCCCCCGGTGTGCCGGTCGGCAGGCGGCGCGAGCTGATAATAGCGAGTCTCGGGCAGCTTGCCGCCGCACGCGGCGCACGCCACGGCCAGGGATGCGATCCAGTAGCGCGAGCTCATGGCAGCTGCCTCTCCGCGGGGTTGGTCGAGAACAACAGGCGCGACGGCTTCTGCCGGACATCGCGCGCCAGCTCCTTGAAGCTCCGGCTGGCCTGGCGAAGGTCGAACACCGCCGCGCGCAGCGGGCCCTCGTTGGTCGACACCAGCCGCTTCAGCTCGACGACGAAGTCCCCGGCGTTGCCGAACAGCGTCGCGACCTGGCCGGACATCAGCTCCGAGGCACCGTTGGCGGTCCGCTGCACCGCCGCGAGCGAGTCGCGAAGGCCGGCGCGGTTGTCGTCGACCATCGCCTTGAGCGAGCCGCTCATCGCGGCCAGGTTCTGGGCTGCCAGCGCGGCCGGCTCGGTGATCGCGCCCAGGTTTCCGCTCACCGCGATCAGGTTGTCGGTCAGCCGGTTGGCGCGCTGGATCAGCTGGGTCGACTCGTCCACGATCGTCTGCGCCTGGGCTTCGAGCTTGTCGAGTAGGCCCTGGCCCGCGGCGATCTGCGATCCTGGCGGCAACGTCGGGCTCGCCGAGGTGCCGTCGCGCAGGTCGATCACCTTGAGGCCCGTGATCCCGGCGTACTGCAGCATCGCGCGGGTGTCGGCGCGGACCGGCGTGCCGTGCTTGACCTTGATGTCGATCGCCACCTTGCGGATGTCGTCGGCCACGATGCCGATCGAGTCGATCGAGCCGACCTTCATCCCGTTCATGTAGACCTCGGCGCCGGGCTCGAGCCCGTACACCGAGCTCGCGAACACGATGCGGTAGCGATCGGACGTCTCCCAGAACCGCATCCCGCCGAACACGATCAACACGACCGCGAGCAGCGCGATGGTCGCGATCGCGAATAACCCGACTCGAATGCGCTGTGCCTTGGATGCCATGGTGGTCCTCTAGCTCGCGGATGGGATCGCCGCGCCGGTCGTCGCCGCGGCCGGGTCCGCGACGCGGTGAAAGAACCCGTGCACATCCGGGTCGTCGGAGCTCGACAGCTCGTCGATCGTGCCCTCCGCCAGGATCTTGCCGTGCGCGAACATCACGGCGCGATCGGCGATCGCGCGCATGCTCTCGAGCTCGTGGGTCACGACCACGAGGCTGGCGCCGAGCGTCGCGCGAAACTTCATCAGGGTCTCGTCGATACCCGCCGCGATGACCGGATCGAGCCCGGCGGACGGCTCGTCGCAGAACATCAGCTCTGGATCGAGGATCGAGGCCCTCGCGAGCGCCGCCCGCTTGCGCTGACCACCCGACATCGCGGTCGGCATCCGGTGCGCCATGCCAGCGAGCCCGACGAGCGCCAGCCGCATCCGCACCATCTCGCAGATCACCGCCCCGGGCAGCTTGGTCAGCTCGCGCAGCGGCAGCGCGATGTTGTCCTCGAGCGTCATCGAACCGAACAGCGCGTCCTGCTGGAACGCGGTGCCGGTGCGCCGCAACAGCGCATTGCGCTCGTCGGGCGACGCGCCGTACATCGACTGACCGAACACCAGGATCTCGCCGGCGAGCGGTGGCTGAAGCCCGATGATCGCTCGCAGCAGCGTCGACTTGCCACAGCCCGAGCCGCCGAGCAGCGCGACGATCTCGCCGCGGCGGACCGAGAGGTTGATGTGCTCGAGGATCGGCTTGTCGTAGCCGACCGAGAGGTCGCGGCACTCGAGGATGACCTCGGCGTCGGCGGCCGGCGCGCGCCGCGGCGCCGCGCTGGTCTCGCTGGGCAGGGCGGGCGTGCTCGCTGCGGGCGCGCCTCGCTGGGCCTCGCTGCGCGCGCCCGGCCGGGCGGGCGCACTCGGTGCGGGCAGCCCCACCGGCGCGCGAGGCTCGGTGCGGTGGGGCGTGGGCTGGGTCATCCGTGCCTCGCGAACGTGGCGATCGTCGCGAACGCCGCGTCGACCAGGATGATCAGGAACACGCTGACCACCACGGTCCGGGTCGTGGCGGTGCCGACGCTTCCTGCATCGCCACCGGAGCGCATCCCGAGGAGACTCCCGGCGAACCCGATGATCCACGCGAACACCACGCTCTTGCCCAGCCCGTGCAGGAAGTCGAGCAGCGTCACCCGATCAACGACGCGCGCCCAGAACGTCACCGCCGGCATGTCGAGCGTCACCGAAGCAACCAGCATGCCGCCGAGGATTCCGACGAAGATCCCCATCAGCGTGAGCGATGGCCCGATCACGGTGATCGCCAGCATCCGCGGCACGATCAGGAACCGCACCGGATTTATCCCCATGGTCTTCAGCGCGTCGATCTCCGAGCGCACCTGCATGGTGCCGAGCTCCGCGGCGATCGCGGCGCCGGTGCGGCCGGTGATGATCACCGCGGTCATCAGCGGGACCAGCTCGCGCACCATCGACATCGCGATCATGTCGGCGACGAACACGCCGGCGCCGAACCGCTGCAACTGGACCGCGCCCTGGAACGCCATCGTCATCCCGGTGAGGAACGACAGCAGGCCGACGATGAAGATCGCGCCCACGCCCATCGCGTCCAGGTGGTGGCGCAGCGAGCCGGCCGGGATCCGCTTCTTGCGCGTGACCACCGAGCCGGTCTGCCGAAGCGTGTCTGCGACCAGTGCGCCGAGCTCTCCGAGCACCGCCCAGCGCCCGAGCACCTCGGCCCCGAACCACTCGACGAATCCTTGCTCGACCGCGGGCTCGGCGGTCGCGGCATCGGCTGGCGGCGTCAGCTCGATCGCGGCGCGATGCTGGTCGGCCATGTGCGCCAGCTCGAGTGTCTTGCCGCTGCGCCGGAGCTGGCGGTCGAGCAGCGCCACGACCGCGGTGCCGGCCGAGTCGATCCGGCCAGCGTCGGAGAAGTCGAGCACGACTGTCTTCACGCCGCGCCGCTTGGCGACGCCGCGCAGCCGTACGTAGAGCGCACCCGCGGTCCGCACGACCAGGTCGCCGCGGAGACGGACGACCGCGGCGCGGCCATCGCGTTCGATGACCGGGGCTTGCAGCGGCATGACCAGCGCCGTCGTTGCAAGATCGAGGGCAGCAGCGATGTCCGCGGATCAACACGAATCCGTTATGCAAGCCGTGCTCGCGCGCCACGACGGGCAGCTGCGCCACGGTGCGCGTGCGCTGACGCCACAAGACAGAGAAATCCCGTCCCGTCCTTCGAGCAGCACGACGTTCGATGCCCAAGCTGGCCGAGCAGCGATATGAGCGCGAGCCTCGGCTCCGACGTGGGTGCCGCCTCATCGGGTCGACCGCGACGAGGGAGAACCAAGCTGCGGCTTGGTCTTGCCCTTGCTCGCTTGCTGCGGAGCGCACCATGGTCGGGGCCCCACCGCGGCCACGAGTCGATCTCGTCCGCCGCCGTCACCTGTCAGGCGCTCGATGATCAGCGAGCGCCTGAGCCGGGTGTCGCTTCGTGCTTGGTGATGTCCTTGACCCCGGCGGCGACCAGCGCCGCGTAGAGCTCGGTCCAGTCGCCTTCGCGCGCATCGCCGGTCACGAGGAGGTCGGCGCCGGTGGCGGCCTTGCACGCCGCCACCGCTTCGTCGCGCGACGTCGGCTTGCCATCGACCGTGATGCCGCCGCGCGCCACGCGGATCGAGCAGCGCACCGGCGCGACCGCGGTGTGCGGCGCATCGCCATCGCCGCCGGCTTTGCCACCGCCGCCGAGCCCGAAGCCATCCCCGCAGCGCAGATACATCGCCGCCGCGCCGATCACGGCGAGCAGCGTGCCCCACAGCCCGACCCGGCGGCGAACCTGCCGGCGATCGACCTCCTTGGCTACGTCGCGCGTGAACTGGCGGTCGCCGATCGGGGGCGTCGGTTTACTCATGGTGTGCCTCGGGGTGCGGGGTGCGGTGCGGCGCCTGACGGCGACGCGGCAGGGGGTGCGAGCGCGGCGGGGTCGATCAGAGCTGCGAGCCCGTGCTGCTCCGTGAGACAGCGATCGAGATCCCGATGGAGGCCATCGAACAGGGCGTGCGGGAGATCGGCGAGCGGTAACACGGGGGTGATGATCACGAGGTAGCGCGATAGCTCGGTCACGCCCAGGTGAAGCGCCGCGATCCGGCATACCCGGAGGTCGGCCGAGCGATCGCCGAGGTACGACACCACGATGTCGGGGTTGGGGTCATGCTCGAGCAGCGGCGCGTCGAGCGCCAGCCGCTTGCCATCGACCTCGAGCGCCTCGATCGTCGCGTCCTTGGTGATCCGCACCACCAGCGGCGTGCGGGCCGCCAGCTCGGCGCCGAGCTCCGTGAGCGCGTGCTCGCGCAGCGCCGCGACCGCCGGCGGGATGGCCGGCGCGCTCGGTTTCGGTGGTGACACCGGGGTCGGATGCGCGGCGGCGTTCTCCACCGCGGCGGCGCGGATCAGCGCCGCGAACACCACGATGAACAGCACGTCGAACAGCGAGGTCAGGTCGGGCGGCCGGCGGACATGGCGCCGCGATCTCATAGCGGGCCTCGCCGCGCGCGGCGACGGGCGTCCCATGCCTCGAGGTTCTTCTCGCACGCATCGACCCACGCGGTCAGCCGCATGCTGAAGCTCGCCGACAACAGGATGCTGCACGCGAGCCCCGCCACCGTCGTCCACACCTTGAGCGCGAGCGGCCCGAGCAGCTTGGTGAGATCACTGCCGGTGTACGCGAGCGACAGGCCCAGGCCGAGCACGGTGCCGAGCAGGCCGAGCTGGCGCAACAGGTCGGTCCAGAACGCCAGGGTGGGCTCGAGCCGCTGCGCGCGCATCTGCCAGCTGCGGACCTGTTTCTGCGCCCACGCCGGATCGCTGGCGGCACCGATCGCGTGGGCTTCGTCGCGGATCGCCTCGACCTCGAGCGACGACGACGGCTTGGTGTCGCCCGCCTCGTCGGTCGCGAGGCCATCGCCGAGGTAGTCGGTCAGCGCCCGGACCCAGGCCAGCTCGCGGTGGACATGTAACCAGCCGGCGAAGAACACCAGCACGATGAACGCGCACAGGACGATCGTGAGCCCCCAGCCCTGAACGAAAGGCTCCATCGCGGCCCTATCATATCGCTACCCGGCACCCAGCGGTGCGTGTGACACGGTGCGCCCGTCGGCGCGCTCGACGTTTTCGTTCGCCGGCCCTACTGGGGATCGAGCGGTTGCGGGATGGTTCCCGCATGAGAGCCATCGCGATCACGAAACCTGGCGGTCCCGACGTCCTCGCGCTCGTGGAGCGGCCCAGCCCCGAGCCGTCGCGCGGCGAGGTGCGCGTCCGGGTCCGCGCCACGGCGGTCAACCGCGCCGATCTGCTGCAGCGCATGGGGATGTATCCCGCGCCGGCCGATGTCTCGCCCGATATCCCGGGGCTCGAGATCGCCGGCGAGGTCGAGGCGCTCGGCGTCGGCGTGGAGCGGCTGGTGGTCGGCGATCGCGTGTTCGGCCTGGTCGGCGGCGGCGGCTACGCGGAAGCCGTGGTCTCGCACGAGCGCGCGCTCGCCAAGATCCCCGACGGCATGTCGTTCGAGCACGCCGCGGCGGTGCCCGAGGCGTTCATCACCGCGCACGACGCCATCGTCGGCCAGGCCGGCCTGCAAGGCGGCGAGAGCTTGCTCGTCCATGCCGTCGGCAGCGGGGTCGGCACGGCCGCGGTCCAGCTCGCGCGCGCGCTCGGCGTGTTCGTGATCGGCACCGCGCGCACCGCCGACAAGCTCGAGCGTGCCAGGGCGCTCGGCATGAATGCCGGGGTCGTCCCCGATGGCAGCAAGTTCGCCGACGCCGTGCGCGCGCACGCCGAGCCCAGCGTGGTGCTCGAGCTGATCGGCGGCGCGTACGTCGACGAGGACATCCGCGCGGTCAAACTCCAGGGCCGGATCATGCTGGTCGGCCTGCTCGCCGGCGCCCGCACCGAGCTCGACCTCGGCGGCATCCTGCGCAAGCGGCTCCGGATCGCCGGCACGATGCTGCGCGCGCGTCCGCTCGAGGAGAAGATCGCCGTGATGCGCACGTTCGAAGCCCAGATCGTTCCGCTGTTTCAGCGCGGCCTGATCGCGCCGGTGATCGACACCGTCATGGACCTCGACGCCGCGGCCGCCGCTCAGCTCCGGATGGCGAACAACACGGGGTTCGGCAAGATCATCTTGCGGACGTAGCCGCCGGCGCCGCGTAGCTCGCCTGGGTGCGGTAGATCGGCAGCAGGTTGACCCGCTCGTCCCACGACGGGTGCTGCTGGTAGAACCAGTCGAGCCGGCGGCCGGGCGACTTCGCGAGCTCGGGATCCGCGGCGCTCGCCGCGTCGAGCTTGGCCTGTAGCGACGGATCCGCCGCGAGCATCTCGCGCGCGACCTGCTCGGCGACGTACGGCTCCATGTACTCCTTGCGCTCGAACACCACGTTGAACACGCCCCACTGTGCCAGCGAATCGGGCAGCACCGGCTCGAGCAGGTGGAGCACCAGGCGCGCGCTCGGCTGGGCGATCGGCACGAAGATCGCGCCGCGCTCGAGCGTGCGCGTGTCGGCGGCCCAGGCGCCCTCGAGCTTGACCGGCGTCCGACCCTCGAACGGCGGCTGGTGGGTGACCTTGGTCGCGCGATACACCTCGACCGCGACCCTGGGCTGGCCCTCGAGCTTGACGTACCGCAGCCCGTGGCGATCGAGCACCGCGGCCACCAGCTTGGCGAACCCGCCGTCGATCAGGTAACCGCCCCGCGGGACGCTGATCGTGACCTTGGGCACCAGCTGGTCGTACAGCGGGATACGCCAGATCTGCGGCTTGTGCTCGTCGTAGACGATCCAGTCGCCACCCGAGATCGCCGACTTGGTCTTCGTGTACGCGTAGCCGCGGAACTCGATCTCGGTCTTGTGCGGCCCGTTGTCCCAGACCAGCGTGACGTCGGTGCCGCCGAGCGCGGCGTCGGCGCGATCCGCCGCGGCCTCGGCGGCCACCCACGCGCCGGCGTGCTGCCTGGCGTCCTCGAAGATCGCCTGCAGCGTGTGGTAGGTGCTCTCGGTGCGCTCGCGATACGTGCGCCAGCTGTGGGTCTCGACCAGCATGCCGAGCCGGCTGCGCGCGCTCCAGTACAGGTTCGAGAACCGCGGCGGCGCCTCGTTGATCGCGAACCCCGAGGTCGGGTCCTCGCCGTCGACGAACGACGGATAGAACGTCACCGGCAGGTTGCCGAGCTCGGTCAGCCGCTTGACCGTGTACGCCGTGAGCGCGGCGGCGGTGGCCTCGAGCTTGTCCTGGCGCGGCGCGACCGGCATGAGATTGATGCTGACGTCGTGCTCGAACTTCGCGCCGTCGGTGGTGTGGAGATCGACCAGCAGCGCCGGGTGATAGATCGTGAACGCGCGCAGCAGCGCCGCCATCTCCGGCGTCTCGGCCTTCACGAAATCGCGGTTGATGTTGAGCCGCGCGTCGTTGGTTCGAAATCCCATCTCCGCGGGGCCACGCTGGTTCGGGCGGTTGTTCGGCCCGAACCGCTCGTGACCGTCGGGGTTGACGACCGGCACGAACACGACGTCGACCACGTCGAGCGCGCCGGGTGCGACCTTGCCGTCGAGCAGATCGCGCAGGAACCAGAACCCGGCATCCTTGCCCTCGATCTCGCCAGCGTGGATCCCGGCCTGAATGTAGATCACCGGACGGCCGGCGCCGCGGCTGACGTGCAGCGCGAGGATCGGGCGATCCTCACCGGTGCGGCCGAGCTCGGCGCAGTCAACCCCGGCGTAGGCGCGCGCGAAGTCGTGACACAGCCGGACCGCTTCGTCGTAGCGGCCGGTCCGGACGTAGTGCGACGTCTCGCCGGTCGTGGTGAGCACCGGGCGCGGCGCGCGCCCGGCGCATGCGGCCCCAACAACAACAAAGGCCACGAGCAGTCTGCTCATGGCCTTCGGTATCACACCGCTGATCGAGGCCGGCAGGCCCCGCCGTCATCAATTGCGATGATCGCGGACTTCCTTCACTTCCTTTTTGGCGGCCGGCGGCGGCGCGCGGTGATCGCGCACCACTGGTGCGGGCGCGGGCCGCGCCGCCGGCGCTGGGGCAGCTTCACGGTGATCGCGGACCACGGTGTCGGACCGATACGCCGGCTGCCCACGAACCTCCGTCCGCGCCGCCGGACGCTCGCGGACCACCGGTTCGGCGCGATACGCCGGGCCGCGGTGATCGCGCGAGATGGTCTCGACCGGGCGGTACCGCGGCCGGTTGCGCGCCACGTAGCCGCTCGGCCGGTAGTGCGCGTACGCGTAGGGGCGCTCGATCCGCAGCACGGCGACCGGCGGCCGCTCGTAGTAGTACCAGCCGGTCGCGTAGTTGTTCGAGCGGTACCAACCGTCGTTGTAGAACCGCCAGTAGAAGCCGTCGGTGTAGAACACGGGCTCGTCGTAGTCCGCGACCACCTGGACGCCCGGGCTCACGGTCACGAGATCCGGAGTGCTAGCATACACTTCCGCGCCGCCACCGGCGTAACCACCGCTGCTCACGCCAACTTCGCCGCTCGTGAAGCAGCCACCCAGGGCAGCCGCCGACAGGACGACGGATAGAATCGTTCCACGCATAGTCAGTTCCTCCAATGGTGGGACTTAAGAGCATGCCCCATGCCAGGGGCGATCACCCGTGAAATCACAAGCAATCGAGGCTGCGACAGGTCCTGCGTACGCAAGTGCCGCGTGGCGTAGACGTCACAGCACGCCGTATTGCGTTGTGATGCCACCGAAACTTGCGCAGCGCGCGTCGAGCCTCACGGGCGGCGGCAGGGCCTGTCGGATGATCGGCGCCTGCCCACATGGTCAGGTCGGCCTACCTCAGCGCCGCCACAGCTTGCGAACCGCGCCGGTCCATTCGACCGCGTTCTGAGCGGCCGCGCGGAACAACCGGTACAGCTGGTTCTGCCGTGACTCCTCGGTCGGCGGCTGGGTCGGCGTCACGTTGGGCAGGGCGATCTCGATCGACATCACGCCGTCGCCGACCTCGATCGTGCGATCCGGATCGACCTGCGCGATCAGGCCCGCCATGCTGGCGTTGGTCGCCAGCACCTCGCAGCGAAACGTCTCGATGCCGCGCTCGGCGGCCGCGGCCACGAGGCGCAGGAACAACAGCTGGCCGAGCCCGCGATGCTGGACTTCGTCGGCGACGGCGATCGCCGCCTCGGCGGTGTTCGGGGGGGCCGACAGCCGGATGAATCGCGCGATCCCCAGCCCCACCGGCGTACGGCGGCGCTGGCCACCCTGGCCGTCGTCCTCGTACTCGTCGTCGCTGTCGTCGAGCAGCGCGCCGATCGCGAAGTGCTCCTCGTGGTCGAGGTCGCACAGGTAGTGCAGCTCGTCGTCCGACAGCTGTGCCTTGGGCGCGAGGAACCGCGAGTAGCGCGACTCGGGCGACAGCTTGTCGAACCCGGCGCGCAGCACGTCCTTGTCGCCGGGCAGCACCAGCCGCATGTAGACCGGGGTGCCATCGCGCAGGGTCGCGTGCTCGACGTAGTCGAGCGAGAAGAACCGCGGCTCGCTCATGGCACTGCATTATCACCATACTCGCGGTGCCACGAGTACGGTGGTCGCGATCGATGGCACCGATGCGGTGGGCGCGATCACCGCGATGGGCATTCATGGCGACGCTGTGGGCGTGCCGGCGCGCCATACGCCGCGTAGGCCGCCGACGGCGATCTACAGGGGAAACTCGCCGCGCTCGACGAGGCGCTGTGCCCGCGCGGCTCGACGAGGCACTGTGCGCGGCGTCGCAGCGCGCCTGCGGCCTGCCGCCACGCGGACCGCCGCTGCCCCGGATGTACAGCGCGCGCCGTGCCCGACGAGGCGCTGTTCGCGGATCGCTTCGCCCGCGTAGACTCGGGGCGTGACCGATCTGAGCGCACTGGAGACCGCGATCGCGGCATGCCGCAGATGCCCGCGCCTCGTGCGCTGCCGTGAAGCCGCGGCCGATTCACCGCCCAAGCGGTTCTCCGACGAGCCGTACTGGGCAAGACCGGTGCCGGGGTTCGGCGATCCGGCGGCGCGGCTGTTGATCGTCGGGCTCGCGCCCGCGGCGCATGGCGGCAACCGCACCGGCCGCGTGTTCACCGGGGATCGCTCGGGCGACTGGCTGTACCGCGCGCTCCACCGCGCGGGGTTCGCGAACCAGGCTGCCTCGGTGCGGCGCGATGACGGCCTCGCGCTGACCGGCGCGTACGTATCGTGCGTCGTGCGCTGCGCGCCGCCCGGCAACCAGCCGAGCCCCGGTGAGCGCGACCGCTGCGTGCCCTACCTGACCTCGGAGCTCGCGCTGCTGACCGAGCTGCGCGCGATCGTCGCGCTCGGTGGGTTCGCCTGGGACGGCGTGCTGCGGGCAGCGTCGCAACGCGGTCACGCGGTGCCCCGGCCGAAGCCGCGCTTTGGCCATGCCGCCGAGGCGCGCATCGGGCCCTGGCAGCTCGTGGCGTCGTATCATGTGAGCCAGCAGAACACGTTCACCGGTCGGCTCACCGAGCCGATGCTCGATCAGGTGTTCGCCCGCGCCCGCGCGGCCTGTTAGCACCGCCTCGCTCCGGCGAGCTCGGCTAGCTCGGGGCCGCGAACAGCGCATCGATCGAGATCGTCACGCCGGGTAGCTCGGCGGAGCGCAGCGTGTCGCCGCGCCCGAGCATGCGAGCCGGCTGTCCGGCCCGCGCCACGTACACCGCCTCGTCGCGGGTGTCGACCAGCCAGACCTCGCGCGCGAACCGGTGCCACACGTCGACGATGAACTGCTCCGAGGGCAGCGAGCCTGTCACGACGACGACCACGAACGTGTCGCCGTGCTTGACGTCGATCTCGGCGTACGCCGCGGACTCCTCGTCGAACACGTACTGGTGCGACGTCGCGCTCACGGCGAGCGGCTCGGCGATCTGAACCGCCAACCGCGCCCGCAGGCGGCCGATGGATAGCGGATCGACGCTCACGACTTGGGCGGCGCGTCCCAATCCGCGAAGTTTTCGCCCTTCTCGCGCGACAGGATGTCGATCGCCGCCGCGGCCCCATCCCCGGCGCTGATGATCGCCTGGCTGCGCCCCGGCCGCGCCGAGCGCCCCACGATATACACGCCGTCGAGGCTCGACCGCGCGTTGCGGTCGGTGGCGATCCCGCTGGCCTCGTCGAACGCCAGACCGAGCTGCGCCGCCAGCCGCGGCGCCTTACCCTCGGACAGCACGAGGTAACGAGCCGTCACCTGCTCGCCGCCGGCCAGGGTCACGGTGAACTTGCCCGCGGCGGCCGCGAGCGCCTCGACGGCATCGCCGCGGAGCTTCGCGCCGAGGTTGGTCACCTGCTGGCGCGCGACGCGCTGGAACTCGGTCCCCAGGATCTCGGGGATGCCGAGGTAGTTCTTGACCAGCGCGTAGTTCATCGCGGTCTTGTCCTGACCGAACACGACCACGTCGAGCTGGTTCTTGGCGAGGAACAGCGCGGCGCTGAGGCCGCCTGGTCCGTCGCCGATCACGATCACATCCGGCATGCCATTCCTCCGGTGCGGAGCATGGCACGGCCGCGACCTGCCCGGCAGCCCCGGTGCGGACCCGCACGCGCCGCCGGGCGGGAGCGCCGGTTCAGGCCGTCATCGCCGCAATCTGCTGCGTCAGCCGCTTCTGCGGGGCGCTTGGCTCCACCGTCTGCATCGCCACGAGCTTGGCGAAGTCACCCTCGACCTTGAGCGTGCCGTCGAAGAACGCCTGGGCCCCCGCGGCGGTGTCGCCGTCGACGAAGATCTTGCGCGCCAGCTCGACCGGCACGGTCAGGGTCGTCGCGACGCCTGCCCGGTGACCGCGCTGGAACAGCCCGTCTTTCATCGCCAGCTGGACGTCGCCGGTCGGCGATGTGACGACGATGTTGACCTCGACCGCCTTCATCGCCGCAGGGATCTGGAGATCGCCAGCAGCAGCGATCAGCTCGTCGACCTTGGCGAACCACTCATTGGACAGGAACGCGTAGCTCATGTGCCACCATAACGCATCGCGTAACGGACCGCGAGCACGGGTTTCCATCCCGGGTGGCAGGCCGCGGCTATGCTCGCACCGTGGAATACGTGTTCGGCGAGATCACCGTCGCGTGCACCCACATCGATCGCGTGATGTTCCCGGGCGACGGCATCACCAAGGGCGACGTGCTCGCGTACTACCGCGACGTCGCCGACCTGATGGTCCCGGAGCTGCGGGGCCGCCCGCTCAGCGTCGTGCGCTACACCAAGGGGATCGCCGAACGCGGGTTCTATCAGAAGCATTTTCAGAAGCACTTCCCGGCGTGGCTCGATCATGTCGCCGCCGGTAGCAAGACCATCGTCGACTATCCGATCGTCGACGCGCCGGCGGGGGTCGTCTACCTGGCGAACCAGGGCTCGATCGAGTTTCACATCTGGACCAGCCGCAAGGACGCGCTCCGCCAGCCGGACCTGCTGGTGTTCGATCTCGATCCGCCGGAGGGTGGCTTCGAGCTGGTCCGCCGCACCGCGGTGATCCTGCGCGAGCTGTTCGCGCAGCTCGATCTGCCCGCGTTCGTCAAGACGACCGGCTCGAAGGGCCTCCACGTGGTCGCTCCGCTCGACCGCGCGGCCACGTTCGACGAGGCGGGCGCGCTGGGTACGCGGATCGCCGCGCTGCTGTGCCGCCGCTACCCCGACCTGATGACGATGGAGCTCTACAAGAAGGAGCGCAGGGGCCGGCTGTTCCTCGATGTCATGCGCAACGCGATCGGTGCCACGCTGGTCGCGCCGTACTCGCTGCGCGGCAGGCCGGGAGCGCCGGTCTCGGCGCCGATCGAGTGGCCCGAGCTCGAGGACCCCGGGCTGCGCGCGGACGGATTCCGGCTGCGCGAGCTTCGCGATCGGCTCGATCGCCGCGGCGATCCGTGGCGATCGATGCGCGCCATCGTGGGATCGGTCGCCCGCGCGGCGTCCGCGCTCGATGCGCTGGCCCCCGAGGTGTGACGGCGATCGCCCCGCGCGGAGCGACCGCTCGCATGACCGCGCGATGACGACGCGATGGCGATGCGCCCCGCGCCGCCGCCTGATGATTCCTCTGATCTCGACGAGCGGGCGCCGCGAATACCCCACGCGCGGATATCGCAGCCACCCGGGCGTCGTGACCACATCGTGTCCTGCGCTGTAGTGACAACCGCCGACGACCGGGGTACGCCGTCGGGGCCGATGGCAGCCATCAACCAGGTGAATCCTCCGATCACGCCTCCTCCGATGACGCTACTGACCATCGCGGCGTACGCGCGGGAGATCAAGCCGCTCCTGCCCGCGCATGCGTTCGTGCCGGCGTACTCCCGCGCGCTGTGGATCCCCGCGCACTACACGATCATCGCCGCGCTGGCGTGGGCGCTGGCAACGCACCGGATGCCGTGGCCGTTGTGGCCGGTGGCGTCGGTCGTGATCGGTGGCTGCATGGCCGGCGTCACGTTCGTCGGTCACGAGGCATTGCACGGCGGCGTGGTCCGTGGCCGCGCGCTGATCCGCCTGGTCGGCTGGCTCGGCTTCCTGCCATTCGTCGTATCGCCCCAGCTCTGGATGGCGTGGCACAACCGCGTCCACCACAACCACTGTGGCCAGCCGGGCCTCGACCCGGACATGTATCCCACGCTCCACGAATACCAGACCCAGCCGGCGGCGCGGATCATGGCCGACTACTTCGGGCTCGGCCGCAAGCGGCTCACCGGCATCGCGAGCCTGCTGTTCGGGTTCACCGGTCAGAGCATGCAGATGCTGTTCAAGGCCGGCAAGACCGGGACGCTGCGACCGAACCTGCACCGCCGCGCGATCATCGAGACGTTGACCGGGATCGCGGTGTGGACCGCGGTCGGCTTCCTCGTCGGTCCGCTCGCGTTCGTGTTCGTGTATGTGCTGCCGCTGATCGTCGCCAATACGATCGTGATGACGTTCATCATGACGAACCACAACCTGTCGCCGCTCGCGCCGGTCAACGATCCGCTCGTCAACTCGCTCAGCGTCACGCTGCCGCGCGCGCTCGAGTGGCTCACCCTCGACTTCGGCTTTCACGTCGAGCACCACCTGTTCCCCACGATGAGCACGCGCAACGGGCGCGCGGTACGCGAGGCGCTGCGCAAGCGGTTTCCCGAGCGCTATCAGTCGCTGCCGCTGTCCACCGCGATCCGCCAGCTGCACCGCACCGCGCGGGTCTACCGCGACGACACGACGCTGATCGATCCGCACACCGGCGAGACCTGGCCTACCCTCACGCCGCGACCGGTCAGTACGCCCGTCGCCGGTTGAGCGCGTCGCAGCTCGCTGCGCTCGCCCGCGAGCGACGCGGGTCGACACCGGCTAGGCGGCATCGATGGGGTGCTGCGAGCGGAACCCGACGGCGAGCCGATTCCACACGTTGATCGTGCCGATCGCCAGCGTGAGCTTCGCGATCTGCTCGTCGGTGAAGTGCTCGCGAAGCGGTGCAAAGTCGGCGTCGGGCGCGCGGGTCTGCGCCAGGTTCGTGAGCGATTCGGTCCAGCCGAGCACGGCGCGCTCCTCGGCGGAGTACACCGGCGACTCCTGCCACGCCGAGACCAGCGCGATCCACTGCTCGCCGTGGCCGTCCTTGCGCGCTTCCTTCACGTGCATATCGACGCAGAACGCGCAGCCGTTGATCTGAGAGGCGCGCAGCTTGATCAGGTGGATGAGGCGTTTGGGCAATCCCGAGTCGTGCACGTAGCGCTCGAGCGCCATGATGGCGCGCAGGGCATCGGGGGCCGCTTTGGTGTAGTCGAGACGAGCTTGCATGGCGATTCTCCTGTTCCTGGGTCGTTGCCGTGGGTCGTTTGGGTTCTCGCCCCGGAGCGCGCGGCTCACGGGGGCAGTCGACGCGCTCGCGCGTCGAAAAATTGGGAGCAGCGCGCGGCGATCCGGCCCGCGGGGTCGTGCGAGGTGACCGCGGCATCGAGGTCGGCGATCGTCACGCGCGACAGCTCGCGGCGGTACGCTTGCTCGGCCACCTGCATCGCGGCGTTGATCTCGCACGACCGCTTTGGTTTGCCCGGCAACGGATCGGGGCCCCGCTGGCGGATCTCCGTGCAGCGAAACGCCGGCTCGGCGCCTTCGACGGCGAGCACGATGTCGAGCAGCGAGATCTCGCCGGGCGCCCGTGCGAGGCGATAGCCGCCGGCCGGGCCCGGCACCGCGGCGAGGATCCCCGCGCCCGACAGCGCTTGCAGGTGCTTGAGCAGGTAGCTCGGCGACACGCCGTGGTACTCGGCGAGCGCGGAGGCCGCCAGCACACGGTCGGGACCTAGGCCCGCGAGCATCGCCACGCAATGGATGGCCTGCTCCACGCCGTCTCCGAGCTTCATGCACACGATGTATCATGGACAAATATCATCCGCAATTAGTTCGCGGATAAAAATAATCCACGATGGTCGCTGTACCTCGTCGCAGTGAAGCTGACCGGTGCGCAGCGAGGGGGAGATCGCGGACACGCTTGCTGGCGACGCCGGTATGGGCCCCTCGCTCCGGGTGAAAGCGGACCGCCGACCCGCGGTCCACCAGATGATCGTCACCCTCGAACGGCTGGAGTTGATTAGCCGGGTTCCCGGCCAGCCGCGCACGATCGAGGTCATGCTGCCAGACGACGAACTGCCGCGGCTCCAGCCGATCAGAACCACTGCGACGAGGTACTAGCTGAATCACCGACCACGACGGCCCCTGCGAACAGCGCGCGCCACCCGGGTGGATACGCTGCGCCGGGCTGCCAGCGTGCTGACGCATACCGAGGTCCGAACGGCAGCGGTCTGTCCGCCATGATCGCGGCAGCTCACACCCCGAGCGGGTCGACTGCCTCGATGCCCCTGCTCTCGTTCACACCGCGAGCGAGTCGAGCGGCTCGATATGAATGTTGCGATCCTTGGTGTCCGGCTCTCGGACAGCTGCCGCGAATCGCTCGCTCACGTCGTGCGAGATCTCGACGCGCGTCTCGCGCGCCAGGATCTGGATCTTGCCGATCGCGTTCTTCGAGATCCCCCCGCGGCGACACAGCAGCGGGATCAACCACTTCGGATCGGCGTTCTTCGACCGGCCGATGTTGATGGTGAACCACACCAGCTTGCGCGCGTCGTCGTCGGCCGTCGTGGCGCGAGCCGAGCGCTCGGGCCGGCTGTATTCGGCGCGATCCGCGGGCACCACGCGCTTGCCGTGGCGAGCCGGCGCGGCCCCATGGGCAGGGCGTTCGCGTCGCGCCGGCTCCGAAGCGTGAAGCTCCGGTGTGGTGTCATCGCTGTGCGAGCCATCCTCCGGCTCGCCATCGCTATGCGAGCCGTCCTCCGCCTCGTCGTCGCGCCCGACCGTCTGCCGCGCGGGTCGCCCGGCGGCCGCACGCGCACCGGCGGCCCCCACGGGTGAATCGAGATCCGCAGCGCCGCCGGCATCCCCACGCGGCGCACTGTGGGCGCGGGACACGCGCTCCGCGCTCGCGGCCGGGTCGTCCTGATGGCCGTCGGGTCTTGGCGCAAGCCGTCGGGGCGTCGATGGATCGCTGGACGGCGGCCCACCAAGCAGGTCGACGAGATCCTCGCCGTCGCTACGCGTGGCCCGCTGTGCGCGCGCAGGCGCGTCGACCGTCGATGCTGATGCCGATGCCGATGCCGATGCTGCCGTCGGCCCTGCGTGTGCAACCGGTCCTGCCGATGCCGTCGGTCCTGCCGATGCCCACGGTCCTGCCGACGCCGTCGCCGATGGTCCTACCGATGCCGACGGTCCTACCGCTGCCGTCGGTCCTCCCGGCGATGCCGATGCGGGCGGCGATGCCGATGCCGTCGGTCCTGCCGATGCCCACGGTCCTGCCGGCGATGCCGATGCTGCCGGCGATGCCGATGCTGCCCGCGATGGCGATGCCGTCGGTCCTGCCGATGCCGACGATGCTGCCGCCTGCGCTGCGTGTGCCGCCTGCGCTGCGTGTGCCGCCTGCGCTGCGTGTGCCGCCTGCGCTGCGTGTGCCGCCTGCGCTGCGTGTGCCGCCTGCGCTGCGTGTGCCGCCTGCGCTGCGTGTGTCACCTGTTCTAGCGGCGCCGCCTGCGCTGCGTGTGCCGCCTGCGCTGCGTGCGTCACCTGTTCTAGCGGCGCCACCTGTGCTGCAGACGCCACCTGTGCTGCAGACGCCACCTGTGCTGTAGACGCCACCTGTGCTGCAGACGCCACCTGTGCTGCGAGCGCCGGCGGGGCTACGCGGTCGTCCCTCTTCTGCGCCGGGTGCGCGTCCGCAACACGCTCATCGCTCGCTGGAGCGGCGCTCGACTCGCGGGAGCCGCGCGCGACGCCGTTGGTGCGCTCGGGGCGGCTCGAGGATGGCGGCCGATCCGACGGATCGCGCTGTGGTCGATCCGCACGCGCAGCGCCCTCGGGGCGCGGCTGGCGGTCTGCAGGCGAGGCGTCGCTATCGCGCACCGGACGGTCGGCCCGTTGCGGCCGGCTGTCGTTGCCGGCGGGCGCCGGCCACGCGGGGCGCTCGCCGCGCGCATGGTCGTTGCGAGCATTGCGATCCGGGCGGTCGCCCCGGTCGCCCCGGTCAAACCGATTCAGGCGCTGCGGGCGATCGTCGAGGCCGCGCTGCGGCACGCGCACCGCGTTCTCGTAGCGCGGGCGATCGTAGGAGTCGCCGCCCGCGGCCCCGCGCCGATCGGCCGGCGAGCGCGGCCGCATCGACATCGGGACCGTGATCTCCTCGGGAGCCGGGCGGGCCTCACGGCGGAGCCGGACCAGCGCCGCGACCAGATCTTCGGCCGAGCGGTCGACGAGCAGGGTGCGAGCCACCACGCGATCAGCGTCGGAGATCTCCTCGGTCAGCTTCTGGATCTCACCGGCCAGGTGCTCCTGATCGCGGTTGCGGATATCGTCGGACGACGGCGCCAGCAGCCAGGTCGCATCGACCCGCGCGGACTGTACGAGCCGCTCGACGAACCGGCGGGCCGCATCGACGGCGAGGATGATCGCCAGGCCCTTCTTGCCGGCGCGGCCGGTCCGGCCACTGCGATGGACCAGGACCTCTTTGTTCTGCGGCAGATCCGCGTGGATCACGAGCCCGAGATCCGGCAGATCGAGCCCGCGCGCCGCCACGTCGGTCGCGACGCAGACCCGCGCACGGCCGTCGCGCAGCGCCTGCAGCGCCTGGTTGCGCTCGCGCTGCGACAGCTCGCCCGACAGCGCCGCCACCGAGAAGCCACGCTCGCTCAGGTTGGCGGCCAGGTGGGTCACGCCATCGCGGGTTCCGCAGAACACCAGCGCGCCCGGCGGCTCGTGGAACCGCAGCAGATTCACCACCGCGAGGTCGCGCTCGCGCGGAACGATCGAGACCACCTGGTACTGGATATCGCGGTGGCGGTCGCCTTCGCCCGAGGTCGCGATCCGCATCGCATCGCGCTGGTACTGCTTGGCCAGCATCGCGATCGGCTTGGGGATCGTCGCCGAGAACAACAGCGTGCGGCGGTCCTTCGGCGCGGCGTCGAGCAGGCGCTCGAGGTCCTCGCGGAACCCCATGTCGAGCATCTCGTCGGCCTCGTCGAGCACGACCGCGGCGAGCCGATCGAGCATCAGCGAGCGGCGCGACAGGTGATCGCACAGCCGGCCGGGCGTGCCGACGACGATGTGCACGCCATTGGCGAGCGCCTGGCCCTCGCGGCGCGGATCCATGCCGCCGACGCAGGTCGTGATCCGCGCGCCGGTCTCGGCGTACAGCCAGCTGAGCTCGCGGTGGACCTGCATCGCCAGCTCGCGGGTCGGCGTCACGATCAGCGCGCGCGGCGCACCGGCCGGGGTGAACCGCTCGGCATCGCCGAGCAGGGTCTTGGCGAGCGCGAGCCCGAACGCGACCGTTTTACCCGAGCCCGTCTGCGCCGACACCAGGAGGTCGCGAACGTCGACCTCGGGTGCCATGATCGCAGCCTGAACCGGTGAGGGCGCGACGAAGCCGCGTGCGGTGAGCGCTCGACGGAGGCTCGGATGTGCAGAGGAAAACGGCATCGAGGAAGTCGCGCACCCTAGTCGCTCCTGGTCGATCGCGCAAGCTACGTCTTCGACGGGGCCACCCCGGTGTTCCGGGAACCGGACGCGCAGCTCCGGAAACCGTCATGAGTGCGCCGCTTTCTGGCCAGGAGTCTGCATTTATAGGACTCCGTCGCACATCACATTCCGCGGTCTCCGCTCACGTGTCCTGGGCCAAGCGCACGGCGTCGCGCCAGCGCACAGCTCGCGGACAAGCGCGTCCGCGACTCGACGGCGAGAAAGCCGCACGTCGCGCGAGCCCGTCGAGGACGAGCGACACCGTTGCGCCGCACAGGTGGGCACCGGCCTTGCAACTCCGGGCACCATGGCAACCGCAACGAACCAACACGCTACCGTGTCTCCCCAGCAGCACCGCGCGAGGCTGCACGACATTGTCAAAGGCGCTCGTACGGTGATGCTGCTGTCGCACAGCGAAGCCGGCAAGATCGTCGGCCGGCCCATGGCGGTGGCGCGGGTCGAGGCCGATACAACGCTGTATCTGGTCACCGACATCGACTCGAAGAAGGTCGACGAGATCAACCGCGAGCCCCACGTCAGCCTGTCGGTGCAGGCGAGCGATGGATTTGCGATGCTCGACGGCAGGTGCCGCGTGTCCCAGGACCGCGGGATGATCGACGAGCTCTGGCAGGACAGCTGGAAGCCGTGGTTCCAGGGCGGTAAGGCCGATCCGACGATCGCGATCCTCGTGATCTCGCCCATCGAAGGCACCTACTGGAATGGTGGGCTCGGCCATGGCCTGTCGTACCTGTACCGGGTGGTCAAGGCGCGACTCACCGGCGACGAGATCGAGATCAAGCCGACCGATCACGGCAAGGTCGATCTGAAGCACTGAAGGGTCGATCGAAGCCAGCGAACCGATCGCGTAACCTCGCGAACCTCGATCTGCCCCGCGGCGGGGACTGGCTACTTGACGGTCCACACCGCCGGCGGAACGTGCATCTGGTGCCCCGCGGCCTCGATCAGCGACGCACCACTGTGCAGCGTGCCGCCGAGCGTGGCGATCGCGCGGTAGGTAACCGCCAGCGTGGCCCCGGGCGACAGCGCCGTGACGTAGAGGTCGACAGCGCCATCGGAGACGACGAACCGCTCGAGGACCCGGGATGCGACCTGGGCTTTCAGGCTGGCCGCATCCACCTGCACGCCCGCGGGCAGCGCCTGCTGGATGTGGAGCGCCACCCCCGAGGGGGCCACGGCGGTGATCGTCAGATCGACCGGCTTGCCGACCACCGCGTCGATCCGCGCCGGCAGCGCGAGCTCGAGCCCGTCGTGGGCGGGCTCCGGGTCCCACGCGAGCCAGCTGTCGAGCGACAGCGAATAGCCCAGGCCCGCGACCGGCGGCTCCGCGATGAGGCTCCAGGTGTGCGTGCCCGACAACCGGACGCCCTCGGCGTCGAGCGCGAGCACGTCGCGCAGCTTGGCGCCTTCGAGGGCTCCGCGGACCAGCGGCGCGCCGTCCATGGTCAGCGTCACGATCACCGCGCTCGGCAGCGGCGTCTTGAACAGCGCGAGGACGGCCTGCATGGCCACCAGGTTGGTGCGGCCATCCCCCCAGCCGCGCGCCGCGGTGTACGCACCGAGCAGCGTGGTGCCCAGATCGGCGAGCGGCGCCTGCGGATCGCCGGCGAGCGCCAGCACCGCTAGCGCGGTGGCCTCGACCGGCGTCGGGACGGCGCCATCGCCGCGCACCACGCCGGCGCCGACCTCGAGATACTTCGCGCCATCGCTGCCGGCCCTGAGCGCGCTGGCGACCCGGCGGCGCAGCGTGTCGGCGAGCTCGCCGGTGACCGCGCCGGTCGCCAGGATCGCGGCCGCGGTGAAGCCGTCGCTGATCTGGTCGGCGGTGCGGGCGAACGCACCGGCCGCGCGGGTCGATACCTGCAGCGCACGCTGGCGCTGCGCGAGGGTCGCCTGGGCGGCCGTCACGGCGCGGGTGGCGTCGGCGGTGACGACCAGCAGGCGCTGCAGCGTCCAGCCGGTCTCGCCCGAGAACGTGCCGTCGGGCCGCTGGCGCTGCGCGAGGGTCGCGGCCGCCCGTTCGCCGAGCCGGACCAGCACCGGATTCTGGGGATGCGCGAGCGCTGGCGCGACCAGCAGCTGCGCGCGCTCGATGTCGAGCGTGCGGCCGTCGCGGATCGCGCGCTGCGCGGCCACGATCGCGAGATCGCGCAGCACCGCAGGATCCGGCGTATCGCCGAGCGCAGCGAGCAGCGCGGTCGCCCGGCCGGCGAGCAGCAGCGCGTAGGCATCGTCGGCGACATCGCTGCGCGCGGTCGACGCCGCGAGCTCCGAGCGCAGCAGCGCGAGCGCCCCGGGAAACACCCGGAGCCGCACGCGATCGGTCGGTGCCGACCGCCCGCGGGCCGGGGCGGCATCGCCCGGGCCGGTGGTGGTGAACGTGCGCGGCGCGGCGAGCGTACCGCTGCGGGTCTGGCTGACCGGCCGGCCGGCGTGGCGAACCTCGATCGTGCGCTCGACCGCGTCGGTCCCGCCGAGCGCCACCCGCAGCGTCACCGGACCGGCGTGATCCGCCGCGAGCGTGACATACTCGAGCGCGCTGCCCTGCGCCGGCACGCGGCGAGGCCCACCCGCCGCACCGACGATCCGCGCGTGCTGCGCCGTGACCTCGAGCGAGCTCGCGACCTCGCTCGCCGTCGTGTTGACGATCTGGATCGGCATCCGCACGGCGTCGCCCTGGACCAGGAACGCCGGGACCACCGGGTCGACGTAGGTCGGCAGCGTGCCGAGGAAGCTCGCGACCGCGCCGCCCTGCGCCCCGGTTCGCGCGTGCGCCAGCGCCAGCACACGCCACGTGGTCAACCTGTCCGGGACGCGGACCGGCACCACCGCCGCCCCGCGATCATCGGTGACCACCAGCGGCGCGAACAGGAACGTCTCGGGGAACCACGCGCGCGTCGGACCCTCGGGCGTCTTGGCGTTGCCGGCCTTCGGTGGTGGTGCGCTCGCCGCCACCACGGGGCTGGCCGCGGCCCTGCCGTTCGCCCGGACGTCCCTGCGGATCTGTCCGCTATCCAGGTCCATCGCCTCCTGCGCGGCAGGCGGCGGGGGCCCGGGCTCCTGCACACGGCCAGGCGCTGCGGAGGGCTCGGTCGCCTGTTCGGGCTTGGACTGGCACGTCACGGACACCAGCCCGAGCGCGATCGCCGCCGCCGCTCGATGATTGCGCATGACTACGGCCCCTCCTTTGCGACCCAGGCGGGCCAGTTCTCGACGTCCTCGGTCAGCCGGGTCGCCACCACGACCACCGCCCGCGGATCGGTCAGCGACAGCAGATCGGACGGCAAGCGCGACAGCCGCAGCGTCCGGCCATAGGCGTCGGTGACCGCCACGCCGCGCGCCGCACACGCTGCGAGCGCCGCCTGCCACAGCCGCGCCATCGTCGCCGGCGTCATCTTCTCGGCCGGCGGTGCCTTGGCCTCCCAGCCGCGGACCTCCGCGTGCAGCTCGGCCAGCACGGCGTAGAACCGATCGGTCAGCTCCTCGATCGGATCGAACTTGCTCTCGGCGTGGCCGTCGACCACCGCGTCGAGCTGGGGCGGCGTCGGGATCGACGTCACGCGGAGCACCGTCGCCGCCGCGGCGTTGGCGCCCCGGATCCGGCCGAGCGCCAGCGCCTGCCCGTCGAGCACGCCGAACGCCGGCGACCCGGTCTCGACCACCGGCCGCACGCGGCCCAGCGCGTCGGCGCCCGGCAGCGGCACGAGCTGGCCGAGGCTGTCGTCGACGCCGAACAGCCCGACCGCGGCGGGGCCACCCTTGCCGCCGAGCGTGGTCTGGATCGCCAGCTCGGCCTTGTCGCCGGGCGCATAGCGCTCCCGCCCGGGAACCACCGACACGGTGAGCTCGGCCCTGGGCCGCACATACACCAGCGCGCGCGCCCCGCCGCCCGACGCCGTGCACCAGCCCTCGACCTCCCCGGCGAGGGGGAACACCGCGCGGCGATCGCGATCGAGCGGCACCTCGACATGGTGCGTGAGGCAATCGAGCGCGAGCCGCGCGGGGAGCGTGCCGGTGAACTGCGGCCCGCGGATCAGCTCCGCCGTGACCGGCTCGCCCGGGTTCGGCAGCACCGGGGTGACCCGCATGCGCAGCTTCGGCACCGTCCCGGGCGCCAGGCGCAGCTTGGTCGACGCGCGGCCCCGGCCCGCGAGATCGGCGGTCACCACCAGCTCGTAGCCGAGCATCGTCGTCGGCTGCGGCCGCGGCTGCGCGTCGGTCGCCGGCGGCTCGACGGTGAACCGCGCCACGCCCATCCCGTCGAACGCCGCGCGCTCGGCGAGCACGAGCCGCGTACCGCGAGCGAGCCGCGACGTCACGCATGCCAGCGCGGCGCGCGGCGCCCGTTCGCCAGGGTCCGCGGCCGCGGCCACCGCCGGATCGGCGATCCAACCCGTGATCTCGGCCTGGTCGCTCCCGGCCCGCGTCCGCCACGACAGCAGGCTGCCCAGCGCACCCGCCGTGGCGGGCAGGCAGTCGCGCGTGCCGCGAACCAGCTCGGTGAGCCGCGCCTCGAGCCCGCCGGGAACGTCGAGCGCACCATCGATCGCGACCGCGAGGCTGGGCAGCTCGGGTTCGGAGAACTGCCAGTCGACCGCGTACAGCCGGTCGCGCCCCGGAGGCAGGCGCTGGCCCGCCACGGCGCGGGCCGCGCAGTCCTCGAGCGCCGCGCCACGCCCCGTGGCGACGATCACCGCTCCGGCGGGGTCGACACGCAACGCGAGCTTGGCGGAGGCGCTGGGCGGGGCGACCCACTTCGCGCACGGCGCGAGCGCCGGGAGCCAGCGGTCGAGCGCCACCTGATCGACGAGCGGCGCGCCCTCGCCGCCGATCAGCTCGCGGGTCTCGCCGCGCGCCACGACCTCTTGCTTCGGCGCCGGCCGCCACGGCACGGCCGGGATCACGATGTTGACCGGCGCGCCCGGATCGAGCTGCAGGCTCGCGACCCCGTCCTCGTCGAGCCGTGCCTCGATGCCGCGGTCGTTCGGCTGCCACGCGCGCGCGACCGTGATCTTGGTGTTCGCGATGACCCGGCCATCCGGCGTTGCCACCCGGAGGTACAGACGGTTATTGAAGCTCTCGACCAGGCCGTCGCCCAGCTCGGTCACCGCCGACACCTCCATCGCGTCCTGGCTCAGCAGCACCCGCGCCACGCCGGTGGCGCGATCCCCCGCGGGATCGACCGCCGAGATCCGCGCGGTCAGCGTCGCGGTACCCTGCAGATCCGCCGGGATCTGCGGCAGCGCGAGCTCGAACCGACCATTCGCCGCGGTCCGCGCATGCGCCGGCAGCTCGGACGCCTGCCACGCCACCGGCGGCGGCCATCCGCCCGTAGCCTCCCACGCCACGTCGAGCGCGGCGTCGCCGACCGGCGCCCCCGAGCTGTAGAGCACGGCGCCCTTGATCCGCGGCCGATCGCCGGCCTGATAGAACGCGCGGTCGGCGATCGCATCGACGCGAAACCGCGGCAGCGTGAACGGCTCGACCGTGAAGCTCACCTCGTCGACCGCATCGGCCGATCGCCACGCGACCTTCCACTCGCCGGTGGCCGCGACCCGGTCGAGCGGAAACGACCCCGCCACCACGCCCCACTCGCCCGCCGGCGCCGCTTCGTCGAGCAAGACCTCGCCGCTCGGATCGCGCACGCTCCAGCTCCCGGGTCGGTGGTCCAGCGGCACCAGATCGCGGGCGCGGAGCACGACGGCGCGAAACCGCACGGTGTTGCCCGGCTCGTACAGCGGCCGGTCGGTGATCACGTGGATCCGCGCGGGTGTGTACAGCGCCACCGGCACCGACACCTCGCCCTTGCCGAGCGGTGTCTCGTAGCTCGCGTGCAGCTGGTAGTCGCCGTCGGGAACCACCGGCAGCACCAGCTTCGCCACCCATGCGCCGCCGGCGCGCTCCCAGTCCGACGCCTCGAGCGGCCACGTCGCGGCCCCACCCGCCGCCCTACCCACGCCCCCGCCCGCACCCGCCGCCTCGCCCGCACGCGCTGCCACAGCTCCACGGGCGCCTATCAGCGAAAGCTCCACCGCGGTCACGTGCCCCACCACCGCCCGGAGCTCGCCGTCCGCCTCGTGCGTCGTATAGTGTGCGAGCGCCTGCAGCGACACCTGCCCCGGCGCGCCGCGCCGCAGCCCCGTGACATCGAGCCGCGCGGAGCTGCGCGGCGTCCCCTCGGGGCACACCCGGACGTCGATCCCGTACGACCACCACGCCGATCGACACCGACGATGGGACGTCGCGAGCGCCACAAGCCACAGCCCGATGGTGATCGCGATCCAGACCTTCTTGTTCATCACACCCCGCACGGCAGCGTATCAGCTGCAGCGCGCCATCCCGCCGCACGATCTGACGTACCATCCGCAGCGATGGCGATGGCGACGCGGGCGCGAACGATCTCACGCTGGGTGCTGACCCTCTTCATGGTCGGCTCGGGGGTCAATCACTTCCTGTCGCCGGCCCCCTACATCGCGATGATGCCCGCGACCCTCCCCGCTCCCGCGACCCTGGTCTACGTCTCCGGCGTCGCCGAGATCCTCGGCGGCCTCGGCCTGATCGTACCCGCGACCCGCAGGCTCGCCGCCTGGGGCCTGATCGCGCTGCTGATCGCGATCTTCCCCGCCAACCTCAACATGGCGATCCACCAGCTGCCGCTCGGCGACCGCCACATCCCAGCCTGGGCCCTGTGGGCACGCCTGCCGCTGCAGCTGGTCCTGATCTGGTGGGCCTCGCTATTCGCCCGCCGCGACCGTCCTTGACCGAGCCGGAGACCGCGTTTTGTATCTGCCGTGGTCAGCGCATCGAAGCCATGGACCGATGCGCGAGCGTCGTTGACGGGTGTTTGATCACCGTCAGCACCATCTGCTGGTTCTCCAGTCTCGACTTGCACCTCGCGCGCTAGATGTTTGTCTCCTCCATCTCATTCAGCGCTTCAACGACCTGCGTCGCATCTTGGACAGCGGGACAGCGAGCATGGCGTCCGCGCCGGTAGCGTCTGCGCCAATGGCGTAGTCCTCGCGGAGTCGATCCCGGCGCCCTTCCATCCTGATGCGGAACTCGGTCAGGTTCGCAAGTTGCTCTTCCCAGAAGGCATCGGTACTGCCGACGAACCACATCGTCGCCACGACCAGCCTCGTTGCTCAAGCCCATTCTCATACAGGAGCCAACCTGTCTATCATGATGGACCAGCATCAGATACAATGTCCGCGAACCGGACACCTTGACCATGACGTCCGCTTTCCGGACAATATCTGTCAACTGCTGAGTGCGAAATCCGGTGACGCACGTGGTACGAAAGGCTGTCATCAGCCACGGCGCCAGCCAGGCCGATAGCCGCGCCGGCCCTGAGCTCGACCTCGAGCTGCTCGCCATCGACCATGAAACCGAAACACCGTCCGAGGCGTCCGAATTGCCCCGCGTCGAGCTCGACGAATCCGCTGCTGGCCTCGACAACCTGCCCCCCGACCCGTCGCCATCCGCGCTTCGAGTCGTGCTCGGTCGAGGCGCAGCGCTCGCGCCGTGGTGCCCGCGTCCTCGACGTGGGCCACCTTCACTACCTCCGCCCACAGCTCCTCCGGCGCGGGGATCCCCCGACCGCCATGCTGCGCGCGCCACCTGCATCCATGGCGACCTCGAAGTCGTCGTCGGGGTCGCTCGCTAGCGCCTCCGAGCGCCCCCGCGACACAATGCCCCGCGGACCCGGTTTGGTGCGAACATCGAACGCTGGAACATCGGAACATGCAGTCGAACAAGCGCCAGTCCCCGGGAGCGACCGTCCGCCGGCTCGAGCGTGCCTTGCAGCTCCGGCCGCTCGATCTGGCAGCCCACCAGCACCTGGCCGAGGCGCATGCGAAGCTGCTGCAGCGCAGCGACCGAGAGTCGGAGCTCGCGGCGATCTGCCGGGAGCTGCCATTCGCGTTTACCAGCCAGCTCCACCTGGGCGCGCTGGCCGAACGGCGCGGCGACCGATGGGCCGCTGCGACTGGCTTCTTGCGCGCGATCCGGACTGCGCAGCTCCGCGGCTTCTGGTTCGACCAAGGCTCGACCCAGCCGTGGATTCAACAGCTCGTCTGGCACGCGATGCGCTTCGTGGACGCGAACCGGATCGAGCTGTTCCAGGCCGTCCTCGAGCCGCTGACCGCTCGCTACGGTGCCGACGAGCTCACCCGCGTCCGCCGGGCGCTCGCCATGTACCTCGGCCTCGAGCCGACCGTGCACGCCGACCCCCGCCAGCAGCCACGGTTTCTCTACATCCCAGGGTTGCCGATCGCGCCGGTGTTCCCGCGCGATGCGTTGCCGTTCGCAGACTGGTACGAGGCGCAGGCCCCGGCAATCGCCGGCGAGCTGCACGCCGTGCTCGCCGGTGGCGGCGGGATCCAGCCGTTTCACTATGACGTTCCGGAAGCCCAGCGAACCAGCCTTACAGCGGGTGGTGACTGGGACGCCTACTTCTTCTATGAAGAGGGCGAACGCGTCGCACCGCATCACACGGCGTGTCCCCAGGTCTCCGCGGTGCTGGCACAGCTACCGCTCGATCACGTGCGCGACCACGGACCCGAGGTGTGCTTCTCGATCATGCGGCCCGGCGCGCACATCCTGCCGCATCGCGGCGTCACCAACGCGCGCGCGGTGCTCCACCTCGCGCTCGACATCCCGCCCGGCTGCGCGCTCCACCTGACCGGCGTCGGCGAGCAGACCTGGGAGGCCGGCCGGTGCTTCGCGTTCGATGACACCTACGAGCACGAGGCGTGGAACCGCAGCGGGACGACGCGCGCCATCCTGCTGGCGGACATCTGGAACCCCTACCTGCGGCCGGCGGAACGCGAGGCGATCGCCGAGCTGGTCGGCGTGATCGGCGATTTCAACCGCCAGACCGCGCCCGCGCCGCTCGCGAGCGCTTCTTCCGGCGCCCCCTCCCCGGCTGCCGCGAGATGACCGCCGGAGGGTCTGCGATCAGAACGACTGGTTCATCCGCAGGTAGAACATGCGGCCGACGAAGTCGTACGCCGACGGATCGGTGTTGATCGACGAGCCGTTATAGATCGTCGGCGGCTGGGCGTTGACCACGTTGTTTGCGCCCACGACGATCTTCATGAGGCCCGCCGGGTTCTTGAATCCGTAGTCGACGAACAGATCGCCGGTGGCGTACGCCTTGACGTGGCGGCGGAGGTTCGTCGCGTCGTTGCAGTTGTCGTTATCGCATTCCTCGAACCCGTTGACGAAGCGCAGGTTGCCGCCAGCACCGAGACCCGACGGATGCGACCAGAACGTCAGCAGGTTGAACTTCCAGTCGGGGTTGACGCCGAGGTCGTAGAAGTTCCGGCCGTGGAGGATCTGCTCCTTGCCGGTGTTCGGATCGACCGTGCCGGTATCGATGTTGTACTTGAACAGGTACGTGCCCTCGAACGCGTGGCGGAACGTACCGAAATCGCTCTTCCACGAATAGGCGGCCGAGAAGTCGAGGCCCGAGGTGGTCACCGCGCCGACGTTCTGGTTCAGGTCGTAGATGTACGTGATGACGCCCGTCGTCGGATCGCGCTCGATGTTCTTGCAGAAGCTGTCGAGCCCGCCCTGGTAGCACTGCGATAGGATCGTTGCGACCGGCAAGCTGTTGACGTTCGAAATCGCGTTGTCGATCTGGATGTGCCAGTAGTCCAGCGTGAAGTCGAGGTTGGCGATCGGCTCGTACACGCCGCCGACGGTGAGGTTCTTCGCCTTCTCGGGCGTCAGGTTGGGGTTACCGCCAACCTTCGCGCGCTGCTGCGTGGTCGTGAACGTCGCCACGCTGGACACGCCCTGCGCGTCGCACTTCGCCCGGGCGGTGGGCGTCAGCACCTTGGTCCCGCCGGAGGTGTTGCACGGATCGCCGATCGTGATGAAGTCGTCGCCCTGGCCGGCGAACAGCTCGTTGACGGTCGGAGCGCGGAACCCGTTGCCGTAGGTGCCGCGTAGCGCGAGGCCGCCCGCGGTGCGGGCCAGCGCGCTGATCTTGCCGGTCACGCCGGAGCCGAACGTCGAGTAGTCGTACACACGGCCCGCGGCGTCGATCTCGAGCCACTTGAGGTACTCGAGGCCGGACACCGGGACGATCGACAGCTCACCGAAGCCCTCGGTCACGTGATACGAGCCGGCCGTCGGGGCGCTGGCGTTGCCGGTGGTGTCACCGGTGGCGGTCAGCGGGTCGGTCTGGCTGGCGCCCTTCTCGAACCGATAGTCGCCACCGACCGCGAGCGAGATGTCGCCGTGGTTCGGCAGCTCGGCGAGCCGGCCCGCTAGCGTCGCCTGCGAGACGTGCTGCTCGTTGAGGCCGGCGTTGATGCTGGTGAACGTCAGGTAGTTGATCGCCTCGGACGATACGTTTCCTGGGGTGAGCAGGTTGACCGGCACGCAGCCCTTGATCACGGCGCCTTGCTGGCCGCACTTCACCACGCCGTCGGTCGGATCGAGGAAGCTCGGGCCGAGCGCGGCGCGCAGGTGGCTGAGGATCAGGTCGCCCGTGATCGTGTCGGTCGACGTCGACCGGCCGTAGTTGTACGAAGCCTCCCACTTCCAGTCATGGAGGACAGGCAGCTCGTCAGGGAGCGCCCCCTTGAGGCCGGCGACCAGGCGCATGGTGTCGACGTTCTGGTTGTAGTTGCGCGTGCCGAACTCGACGAGCCGGCGGCTGTAGTTGGCGACGGTGGCGTGGAACGGGTTGTAGTAGCTGTCTGCGGAGATCGGCGCCGCCGCCGTCGCGGTCGAGATCGGCTCCTCGGCGAGCTGCTGCTCCGACTTGCGGCTGTTGTACTGCGCCTCGTAGAACGCCTCGACGCCCTTGGCGACCTCGTAGTGGCCGTTCGAGAACAGGTTGACGCGGCTCGACGGCGTCAACACGTAGTTCAGGGTCTGGAAGTTGTACGCGTCGTTGAACGCCGTCGGGGTCGGATCGATGTAGTCGCGGAAGCCGCCGTTGCCGTCCGCCGTACAGACGTTGGCCGTGCAGCCGGGAACGTTGAGCACCTTGTTGCCCTTGCTGTCGACCGTGTTGATCTTGCCGGTCGGGGTGGACCCCGAGCCTGACAATGTCGCCACGCCGGCCTCGTAGTCGTACACCGACGTGGTCGCCGCGAACTTCCGGTCGCCGGCCATGATCTTGTACTGCTTCTGGTAGCCGGCCGAGAACGTGATGTTGCCCTTCTTCGTCGACTGGCCGGTCAGGAAGCTGAGGTCGTAGTTGGTGCCGTCGCCCTTCGGCGTCGTCGAGGTGTAGGCGGACGCCTCGCTGCCGTTGAAGTTAGAGCGCGTGATGATGTTGACCACGCCGGCGATCGCGTCCGAGCCGTAGATCGCCGACGCGCCGTCCTTGAGGACCTCGACGCGCTCGATCATCGCGAGCGGGATCGTGCCGATATCGACTGAGTCGTCGGCCCCGAGCCCGCTCGCCACGACGCGGCGGCCGTTCAACAGAACGAGCGTCCGCTGGGTTCCGATGCTGCGCAGGTTGATACGGGTCGAGCCGTCGCCGCCGTTGTTGTTCTGGGCGTTGATCGCGTTGCCCTGCGCCGGGATGCGCTGGAGGATGTCACCG
>Ga0307509_10000174_pt1 | contig 101143 bp, 94 predicted proteins | sample 10_EM_MG_FD_202245 | JGI IMG/M metagenome (GOLD analysis project Ga0307509, IMG submission 202245) | Populus trichocarpa ectomycorrhiza microbial communities from riparian zone in the Pacific Northwest, United States - 10_EM | ecosystem: Host-associated > Plants > Roots > Unclassified | place... | reverse complement strand
GCCGGGGCAAAGAAATTTTGCTCCGGATTCGGATTCGTTTTTTTTTTTTTTTTCCAATTCAAGATTTTTATGACATCTTTTCTTTCTTTTTCTTCTTCTTTCGGTTGAGTTCCGGGAGGGGCAGTGTTGGTGTAATTTCAATAATGGTTAGTCGATGAAGGGGTGCTGTACTGTACTCGAGTACGTATGGTGGGGCATATAGGGCTCCACTTTTTATGAAAACGTTCGTGTGAAAAGTCTAGGCAAGTCACTTAAATTACTTATCAAATCGTCTTGAGAGAAATTGTGGTCTTTACATCTTCTATTCTTGATTGGCATTGTGTGTGTATCGGCACGGTTTTAGAAGTTTACTACGATGTACATAGACTGAGAAAAAGGACAAATCCTTCTCCGAACCGTTACATAAATCTCCACCGCTAGTTCGATTGCAGGTAAAAGAAAAGACTAATACCATGAAAGAACTTGCTCCGAAATTTCACACAGCGCAACAAGAGGAAACATAAAGAAACCTCCAACGAGCAAAACTTAGCACCCTTCTGCTCTGCAACCGATCCTCCAATCCCTGGCGTTCTCAAATGTCCGAGACGGTGTATTGTCATTCGTCCGGATAGCTTCGAAAAGGGGAAACTTGAGGGAGAGGGCGCAGCAGCAGTAGTAGTGGATATTGATCCGAGGACCGCCCGGAAGGCGGCGTATATTCGGACTCGTGAACGACAAGGAGGCATAAGCCTCCTTGCTCTTAAAACAGGGTACGCGCGTGGTTATTCCAAGCTCGTATCAACTCTTCGACACACCCGATGGCTCCTTCGAGGCAGCATACCGGCGTGTTTTTGGCCCTGTTTTGTATAATGGATTGACATCTTCCCGCACCAGGAGTAGCTCTACCACTCCTTCATGCCCATTCCCGGCAGCATATGAGAGTGGTGTTCGGCCGACTTCGTCTAGGCTGTCGGGGTTGACATCCTCCCGTTCCAGGAGTAGCTTTACCACTCCGCCGCTCTGAGAGTGGTGTTTGGCCCCATTGCTCTAAGTCATCGAAATAGGAAACACTTTGTCCCGGTGGTAACTTTTTACCATCTTTTTTTTTAATTTTCTGTTCGAAGAAGCACTCCATGAGAGTGGTGTTTGGCCCATCCGTTTGTTGAATCTGGATTGACATCTTCCCGTCCCAGTAGTAACTTCACCACTCCCTTATGCTCACTCTAAGCATCTCTATCCAACTCCACGCCAACTCAACAAGCCGTAAAGTCCGGTTCCGGCAAACGGTGGGCTCCGGGACTTGTTTAGCGGATATGTGGTTATCGTACTGGCCAAAAATCACCACGATCCGGGAGACCCTTTTCCGCGCGGATCCTCGAATATTTGAGAAAGGGTGTGGCTCTTGTCCATGACCTGCAGGGAATTGAGATAGGTCAGGCAGGTCTCCGCAAGTGTCGAACGAACTCCACCGAGAAAGTCGGGAGAGCTGGACAGATACTCTTGGAGAGTGAAGTGGATCAGCCGGACAGTCGCACTTCCTTATCCACCGCGGGAGGTCTATGACAGCAGCTTAATACCGTCCATATATAGATCTTTTTTCGATCCTCCGTGCATGGCACAGCTCGTCCGATTTCAGCAGCATCAACAGTAGCTCCAACGGTGGCTTCTATCAAAGCGTCCACCCCGAGTTTCGATCGCCGGTCCATTTATCCGTTCCAGCGTCGCATCATACGCATCCCCCAAGCCCAAGCCATCCCGCCCTTGTAGGATTGCCTCGATATTGAGAGGAGGGATAGCAGAAATCTAGATATCCATTTGTAAGCAGATGCCCCTACGCGGTTTTTCCGTGGCGTTGACAGTACTTACATTTCCGAGACAGTTTCAGGAATGCTCTTCATAATATCTGCCTCCAACCTCTCGTCCATCAAAGCCTAGAAAAGTCCTGGGAATTATGTTGATTTCTTCGCTCCCGCTTCTGCTCCGCGAGAAGGAGGCTTTTCCACCACACTCTGGACATGTGGCCTTCCGGTCAGGGATACCCGAGTGAATAGACAACCAGCTTTGAGCCCCCCAGTTCGCTTCCTGGAAGGCATTCGTCCAGAGCGTCGATGCATATGAATGTACGCTGTGAGGACTAACCGTCTCGAGCATCTCGAGAATCTCAGGAAGTTGGAGTCTCCGACCACCAATGTCTTTTCTCTGCCCTCCATAAGGAGGTGTTATTTGTCTGGGAATCGAGTCCAATGCACCCACCACCTGTTTCAGCAGGGCACCGAGCGTACTCGCCGGAGTCTGGGCCTTTCCGGTTGCGAAGTCAAAGTAGAAACATGCAACGGCAATATTCTGTCCTCTGGTGTACAGGGTATCTATTACCAGGGAGCTAACATGGCAGCATGTTAGACATGGGCTTCTTTGCACTTTCTCTTCCAAGGATGGTTATATAGTATCTTACCTGATATATGTCTTGCCAACCCCCGGACTGCAGTAGTAAAATATTGTCTCACCCCGAGGGTTTCATCCTGGCTATTATTACAATCGCACCAGCTTCCAAGTTGCTCGGCCTGTAGAGGCTATTCCCCCACATTGTCGACACGGCGTGTTTCTGGTCGATATCTAAGATGCCTGGAAGTTTTGAATTTTAAAGTATTGTACCGGTAGGATGCTGTTGAATGAAGGTGACCAAGAGTTGACGAATTGCCGATTAAAGCCCAGCAGACGAGAGGGGACGACGGGGCAAGGACTTGAGACCGGTTACCGGTGAGGGTAATGCGGTCCAAGGCGTGAATAGGAAAAGAGTAGGTGTCAGGGGGAAAGAGTAGAGTTAAAAGAGATGGGCTTTGTCGAGACATGGAGAAATCTCCCGCCCTCCACCGCTGGGGATTTATAGAGTAAAGGGTCGGGAGGCAGCGATGGAAAAATTTTCAGGAAATCAAGAGAAGCGGGGTCCCCCCCCATCCAAGTCTCGTATCACTTGATTATATAGCCCCCCCCCCGGGCGGTCCTGGTCGGATGCGGTATGAACTACCGATGTTCCGCGGTCATGCAGAGCAACATACTTCGTAATGTGTAAATGCCGCCTTATCGAGTTGCAGGGTGAAGCGGTGCAAGGGGGGACAGTGCCTGTCACAGGCGAGTTTGCCGGCCGAGATGATAGATGTGGAACAATGTTTTTTTTTTTTGAAAATGCTCGACGGGGTGTCCTCACATTATGCAAATAGCCATTTGTCCTCATTCCATGGGTTTCGATCAAGGTGATTCAGAAGCGCTCAACCTACCAAAGCATAAGCTTATCAGAATCTACCAGTGGTTTTATTGTTGCGCGCATTCCCGATAACAGAAAGAGGCATGAGAACGGCAGAAGATACCGGCATTGCCCGTATCACACAGGGCCTCCACCCCTCACAACTTCCCCGCACACCTCCTGTGCCAAACCGCGAAGGTCGAGTCCATGGAGAGCAAAACGCTGAGCGAAAACCCACCACCCCTCCCTTTGCACGACTGCTGCTCGAGTAATCCCGCACCTCCGGGGACATACAGCACTCGAGTACTGGAATGCAATGGAAATGATCTCACCTGTAATAATTATATTTTCTGTCCTCTAATAGGATGGGGATGGCACATGTCAACCATGATCAAAAAAAAATTTCGGATCGACCTTCTCTACCGTATCTCTCTCACGGGAAGAGACTACCGTAGAAGAATAGAGAAACATTCCATTAGGGAGGTCCGGTTGCTTGTGATTAATACACAATTTATTGTACTGCCATAATTTCGCCGACTCACCACGGGCAAGTGTGGTGAACTCGAACCTGGATGTTTCCTCGTATTATTCCCGCAAATAGAAAAGGTTCTGAGGGCACCGCAGAAGAAACACTCCGGAAAGCAGAACATTAGGACACGATTTATAAAGCCATCTTGGGTATGTACCTTACCGGTTGTCGCCCACCACCGACCGGTACCATCGCCTATGATACCGTAAGAACTGGATAGACTATTGTAAGTTCCCAAAAGGTTGCGGAGGGGAGCTCAGGCCCTGGACTTTTTGTTCTTTTTCCCGAGAGCTCGATTACGCGATAGCGTTCCCCGAGGGGCCCTATTAAAAGTTTCTCTTGAAAGAATCGGGCATGCTGGAAATTCCCGGGTTTCCATGTGCCAATCGAACAGCTAGGTTATCATCGCTCCGAAAAGGGGGAGGAGAGAAAGGAGGAGGCGTCCCACCCCCCCCACCTAGTGAGTTTTTTCGCAACCCTTAGGAAGTCTACTACCGTAAAATCTCATGAAAGTCGGAATGGCGCTAGGGCTCGCTAAGGCTCGTTAAGAATAAAGGTGTGGCAATAGTGCGATCGAGAAACTGCTCGCCACATTATAAATCAACAACATTAAAAATCAACCACCGCCACCGTATTGTATGATATGCTACAGTACGAGTATATAAACTGTAGTGATGAGAGATGGGAGTGCTAGCATAGGCAAAGTGCTGGACTATACTGTATCTACCGTATTCTTCAATCATGCCAACTCTTCCTGATGTTACTGCGTATGCCGAAAGCATGAGAAAAAGGTCAAAACCGGGACCAAAACCAAAGTGTTTAGCAGAGCGAGCTGATTCTTCTCACCCTCATTTCTTGCCAGTGATCAAGCGTCCAATTCAGACTAGATCCAGAGAGCGCAAATTAAAGGTTCTACAGTATTGGAAAAGCGCATTAGTCCCAGACGAAAGCAAAGGTGGCGACCATATGAGAGGGGTAACAATCGGAGAAGTCTCTGAACGCTATAAGGTTAGAATTCCAGGTTTCTGTAAGATATTGAGCACACTCCCAGTTAAAAAGCCTTCATAACCACACTAGTTCATTTATGTAGTTGTGGGCATGCTTCGCTAGCACTAACATAGTATGCTAGCTCCAACTACGTAAATAGACCAGTGTGGTTACGAAGACTTTTCAAACGGGAGTGTAGCAATACAGTAAAATCTCAGGTATAATGAAGTCAGCTAGCGGGTGGTGCAGCAGTTTTCAGAGTGTTAAATAGCCAAGAATAGCATCTGAGGAGCTATGCCCAGGTTGACTGACACTATTCACAAGCTTCCTTGTGCGGAATGTGCTGCATCACCAGTTCAGACGAGTTTGTTATACCTGAGATTTTATTGTTAAACATTGGGGGAGAGATGAACGAGTGGATGTACTAATCTATAGTTAAGATACCGGTCAGCACAATATCAGACTGGGGGCGGAAGGAGAATGTAATTCAAAATACAAACTCATATGGCCGGAGCTATCAGCCACGAGGAAACTGCTTGTATCCAGAAATGGAGAAGGATCTTTATAGGAAGTTTGCAAAGCGGCGGGAGGAGGGAGGTATTGTAAGACTTGCCTGGTTTCGCTTGGCAAGTAAGTTAGTGTTTAAAGAAATCTATTCTGAACTCGATCCGCAACAATTTCGGTTTTCTTCTGGCTGGTTTGTGGGCTTTTTGGCACGCTGGGGAATCTCCCTTCGGGCATTAACCAATAAGGCACAACAAGTTCCAGAAAACTACCGAAGCCTAATAGTTAGTTGGCTTCAATTCAATAGACGCAATTCACAATTGAGAACCGGCGACTATAAATATGAGATTGGGCGATATGACCTGGCTCATATAGTAAATATGGATCAAACACCACTCCCATTCGAATATTTGAGTGGTAAAACATATGCCCGGAAGGGAGATAAAACGATTTGGGCAAAATCCATAAGAGGTGGATGGGATAAACGTCAAGCTACACTACTATTAACTGCTTTTGGGGATGGAAAAGGTAGAGTTAAACCTTTGATTATTTTTAAAGGTACAGAAAATCTAGCACGGCAAGAGACCTACTATGGGGAAGAAAGAAAACACTACGACTCTCGAGTAGTGGTTTGGTTTAATCCAAAGGGGTATTCAAATACCCAAACTACCTTACGATGGATTCAAGAGCTACTACTTCCTGGTCTTCATCCAGCTGGCTTTGGGCCTCGCATTTGGTCTGGAGGCCCTTCTTTACTCCAAGAACTTCCTAGTAAAAAGCCCCAACCTTCTCTTATCGCACTCGATGCTGCGACCTTTCACCATTCACCCGAAGTATTAACTCTTTTAAAAAAGCACGATATCACACCCTCCCTCATTCCCGGAGGATGCACCAGCCTTATTCAAGTGCTTGATGTGTCAGTCAATAAGCCACTAAAGGAACTTATTCGCAACGAGTTAGATACAGTTATGGAATCAATGGGGCAGGAGGCACTAGATGCTTTAGATAATGCCTCTGCTTCAGCTATAGGCAGGCGGAGGATTATCATGACACATGCCGTGGGGGCTGCCTGGGAACGAGTAAGTCTCCTCTCTGATAGCGGATTTCTTCCCCTTTCTTCAATCCCTCCTTTTACCAAAAATACCTTGCACATTAGCCCACTGCAGAGCGAGCTTTTGGTCAGGCAAGTACGCCTATCCACCTCTTATAGGATAGAGATTATTTGTATGGGCATTCTCACTATGCTGTAGACTCGCTATCCTGTGGAATACTGTATTCTAAATATCAGAATAACCTTCAAGTATTCACATTGCTTACAGACTATTAGTTTTGTGCTGAAAAGTCTCATATCGTTGTCAAAGCATTCAGGGTTCTAGGAATGTCACTTCCGATAGACGGAAGTTCAGACAGTGATCTCCGGATAAAAGGTTTACTGGACGCACAAATCGGAAACTGGCAAAGCAACAGTGAAAATGTAATCATGAATATAGATAACCAGGAGGTTGAGGATTCTGAAGAGGAAAACGTCGAGTGGGAATACGATCACCGGGATCGATGAGGAGGATTGGGAACCTCTCTTTTTGGTCATGTACTATCACTCAGTTGGTGTTACCTAAAAATTTTATACTCGCTAAACTATTTTCGCCACCCCTAGCCTAACCGAGCAACTAGTGCTTACTAGCGCCATTCCGACTTTCATGAGATTTTACGGTAGTACACTAAGGTGGGGGGAATCACGGGAGAGAAAGAAAAAAAAAGTAATCTTTCAGCCCCCCGTTGAAACAAAACAAAAAGGAAAAACACATCAGACCTTACAAGCACAAGGAGAGGCAACACCGAATCTCCAACGTCCTACCGTCAGCTTAATTTATTCCCAGTTTTTCCGGTATGGAATCAGCCTGAGCTAGCCGCTCTGCTTGCATCTTCTCCTCCTCCCCTAATCTCACAAATTTCATGAAATCTGGGTGGAAGACCGTTTCCAAAACCTGTCGGCAATATACGCGCGCACACTCTCCGTATCTCCCAAGCACCGGCACAGAGTCCGCTCAGTTTGACTGGGATCTACCGGCATCCCGAGACCGTTCAAGTCCCTGACAGTACCCCGCTTCTATATAGCGATTAGGCAGCCGGCATCGTAGGCGTACTTCTCGGTTTGGGACTACTCATTGTGACAGAATCCGGGCAAGAATATTGGCCATTTTTTCCTCTCATTTTTTCATCTTTTTTTTTCACCTGACTGCATGGGAAAAAAACACCACCGAGCCCAATATTTCACCAATTTCACCTCAACCCCGCACTCTGGAACAGAAATTTACAGCCCCACCAACCATTTGATTCGGAGGTGAAAAACAAAATCACAAAATCTAAACACGGGGACCAATACTTTCCCCTTGATATTCTTTTGTGAAATATGAGGCGTGGATCAGATCCTCGTAATTTTCTGATGTCCGTGACCACGGCTGCTGCCGGTATTGCGTCACACCAAAATCCTAAGGCTCCGGCAGATTTTTGCCCGTATTTGATACTGTAGCAGCTATGTTCACAAAACTACGACTACCGGGTATCCCCCCCCCATCAGGACCCTTTACGAGCTCAAAGACATGCCATTGAGAGCTGCCTCCAATTCCCATCTTCGAATAGCTGATATCTTTGTATACCAACACCACCCATAAACGGACAAGAAAAGTCCAGCGCTAGTTACCTTCGTATAAGATTTTTTACCTCCAGTTTTGTCTCAAAATCTTAACAAGGCGGCATAGGTTAAACTCTTTGTAGACAAGTTGTTTCCTTTCAGGGCTCTAATTTTGACACAATCGGAAGTTTCACTTCAGCCGCTTCTTATTTCAACGTGCGATGATAGCACCTGGACTGTCTTGCCAGGTTTATCCGGGAGCTAGACGGCCTATCCCCTCCTAGGAAATATGTGGCCAGAAACAAGAAGTTCACAGCACTAGTAACTCTCACGTAGTCATCCATTATGCAGGGACAAACTAGTCAATTAGGTAATCTACCGCAATCGCTGCTGCATACTCGAGTAGTCTAAAGTGTACTCGAGTACCGCAAAAACTCGCCAAACTCGCCATGCAAGCCCCCAGATTGTGGCCCTCTAATTGGCCAGCACGACGGACGTGGCGACAGGTCTACACTCCGGTTGGCCACAAGTGGACTTGGCTGCATAGCGAGTTTGGCGAGTTTTTGCGGGTATCAGAACAGGACAGAAACAATATGGCTCCAGAAGCCGTGGAGGGGAAGTGTGTAACCTCCCAAGTTCCATTTTTTTGATTGGCTGAGGGCTGCCAACGAGACCATTTTGCTACTCGGGATTCAATATTTGCACGCAAACCACTGTATGGTAAGGGGGGTTACACACTTCCCATCCATCGCTTCTTGCGCTATAGCGGTTTGACTGAGTAGCACATTAAAGAAAAAAAAATTCGTCAGGATTCCATAATCATTTCGTTCATTCAAAATCACTTCTTCTTTTCAAATCTAAACCAGTTCTTAATTTTCTCTTACCGAGCGCCCGTTCTGCCAACACTGCAGCGAGGTATTGCCCGATCCCACCCCCTATGCAGGATACCCCAAAGGTACGGAACACAGGCCAAATATTCCTCTACCCCTCCCTCCCCCCACAAATGTTTCCTCCCGCAAATGTCTCCTCCCGGTAATAAACTACCGGTATCAACTCTCACGTGCTGAACTGCAGGGCAAGAAGAAAAGCTCTCCCCCCTCCTGTATGTAGGAAATCCCATCCACCGTGGTTTTTGGTAATTAGAAGTGTGTTCTCCAGAAATGGCTGGAGACTGCTACCCTGATACAGGTTTGTGTGCCGCCAGCTGGATACTATTAATTAACCTCTAGAACATTGGTCAGAAATACTCTAATCTTCATACAAGTCTCATTGGTATGTGTGTGAGCTAGGCAGGCAGACTACTGGTACGAGTACCGTACAGTACCCGTTCCCTTTCGAACGCTGAGGTACTAGAAATTTGGTTAAAGGGACTATGATAGGATATGAGAATTTTTGCCAGACTATTTGCTTGGCCGATAGTATAACCACGCCAAAGTTCTGGCTCCGCTGCAACCTCGGGCACTCTCAAGAGAGCAATATTGCAACGAAGGGGGGGGCTCGATCAAAAATGATCGAAGGGCCGGGCATGCGCTTCTTCCAACCGGGGGGTTATAAGATAGAACCTCCTCTAACAAAATGGTAAGCAATGATAATTTGAAGGCAGTTAGAAGCAAAGAAACTAACAAAACGATAGAAAAAGCGGGCAAATAAATGTAGCAGAAGAAGGAAATAAACTGGCGCCAGGGCTCCGATTCCTCTGCTTTTGAGCAATAAATACTTACACAGCTGGGTCGAAGGTAGAAATTCCCAAGAGTTCCTACTATTTTTGCTTACTAAGACATTAAATACCCCCCACCCTTCAATCCCTATTTTCAGAAGACACGATTCAATCCCCTCCCTTTCTAACGCCCCGGGTTTGATTATCGAAGACCTTCTTTGCAACACTGCAAGAGAGTATCATACTCGCCCGTATTTGCCAAGAAAAACGCCTTCTGCCGATTTGTGGTGAGGAAGTTAGATAAATCTCACCAAGATTCGGTGGGACGGCGTTTTTCTTTCTTGGCCAATACGGGCGAGTATGATACTGTCTCTCCATGGCTATTCTACAACTGTCAGCTTTCTATCATACCACCTCACATTCCTAACCCTCTGTATTTAATATGACTGCATAAAATACTGATTCATGTCAAATGAAGCCCGAATCCTGATAACAGCCCGGCTTCAACCTCACTCTCAGTTATGTATGATACTCTATTTGAGGCAGGCAATATAACCCTAACCTTAACCATCGTCCTCCAACCTCTGAAGTGACCTGGAGAAGCAAGCAGAAAGATTACTTGCTCATGGGAAAGCATGAGAGAGATTCAGCATACACAGGGAGTATTCCAGGAAAGAAGGTTTTCTGTTGATAAGGATATAAGGCAGTGTGTTCTCCTCTTTGTTCATTTGTTATCTATGATTATCCCATTTCACTCTCTGTTCTACTGTTCTCTCTTATTTCAGCAAAGTCATGCGTTATTGCACACAATTTTATTCTTCTCCGATAAAAGTCTTGTGTTATCCGATAACTGAGGATTGGATCCGCTAACGCCCGAGCGCCAAATAGCTGCTCAAAAACTACAAAGCAGAACGAGTGACGAATGATGAAACGAAATGCCAAGAAACTCGCGTGAAAACGCTCGCACTCAAGTTTGGGGAAAATCTGTTCGCTAACAACCACATGCTCCGCTTAACGATAGCCCTATAATTCTCAATCTAAACCAACTAAATGGCAAAGACAGGAGTATATATCAACTATAACACTCTATGCTCCCATGGGCCCCCAGGCTCCTTAAATGTGTACTTCCGGGCTAACAAAAGGGAAAAAAAACACCCCTGCTCACATCCTCCGCACATGTTCCCTTCTAGTGTAAATCCCTTTTGCATCCTCTCGGACTCATCTTACAGCCTTTCCACTTCCCTTCCGACGGCTGCATTCCCGCACAGGAAATGCTTTCCCGAATGTCCAAACAAAACGCCCGAAACCAAAGCGAGTCACCCAAGACAGACCAATGCCTTAATCCTCAGCGCATTTCCGAAGCTACAAAACAAGCGCACTCCCAGAAGCTATCTGAACAAAGGAAGTATCATCAGAGTATAGCGAGCAGCAACCATTTCCAACACTTTTCAAACAAATACTCCTACCAATAAATTACGATACTCTAGAAATACTATATGACATGGATCTCGATCAAAAATTGAAAGCGAAAACATAAAAAATAGAAGTATGGTGGAGAGAGGAAATTTCAAAACAAAAACAAATCTAAGCAAATATATGGTATCAGCCACCGTCGAGCTCAGCATATAGGTGAAATAATATAGCAGAACACCAATACCTGTGGCATGTCGTGAGCGCCGCGAAAAGCGAAATAAGCAGGATTAACGTCCGAGGGAAGAAATGAAATGCCGAACTGCAACCAAGGGAAGGAACGGGGGTGGGTGGGGCCGGGGGTAAGCGTAATTGCTAAGGTGGAGGATGTTTGAGCAGCAGAGAATGTTTTAAAGGAGGCTTGGATAGAAGCGCCAAATGGAAGATCATCAACTGTATGTAAATGTAAAGCAGTAGGTTCGGTTGCCGTGAGTCGATGGGTTACTTTGTGTATGGTATTATTGGTAATGGCAGAGGTTGGAATTCGACCCTGGGCTTCAGATGATTGGCAAATGGCGGTTCTGGAGTCCCCATAATTGCCTGGCTACACCTTCTCGCCCGTACATGATAGCATATGATAGGGGTCTTCGACCATAGGTATCCAAGGAAGCGAGATCGACGTCACCGCGTTCGAGAAGCAGCTTCACTATATGCTCTTGCCCCCACTTCCCAGCAAATGACAAAGGTGTTCGACCATTTCTATCCGGTGAATTGGGGTCGATATCCATATGTTCCAGAAGTAGCTTCACTATGCTCTCCACCCCCCATGCGGCAGTAAATGACAAGGGTGTCCGGCCGTCTCTATCTGCTGAATTGGGATTGACGTCTGCCGATTCCAGAAGTAGCTTCACTACATCCCAAACCCCCGAGGTGGTAGCATATAATAGTGGTGATGGATCGTTGCTATTGAGTGAATTGGGATTGACGTCGGGCCGCGCTAGAAGTAGCTTCACTACACCCCAAGCTCTCGAAATGGCTGCACATGATGGCGGTGCTCGACGGTTCTTGTCTGGTAAATCGGGATTGACATCCCCGCGTTCTAGGAGCAGCTTCTCAAGATCTTCTCGCCTCCACTCGGCAGCAAATGACAGGGGTGTTCGGCCATCTTTATTCTGTGAATTGGGATCGACATCCCCCTGTTCCAGAAGAAGCTTCACAACACCTTCACGTCCCTCCTCCGCAGCGAAAGATAGAGGTGCTCGACCGTTGCCGTCGGGTGAATTGGGGCTGACATCCTTCCGTGCTAGAAGTAGCTTCAATACATCTTCATGACCCTTCTCTGCAGCGAACGATAGCGGTGTTTGGCCATTGAAATTTGCTGAGTTGGGATTGATATCCCAGCGGTTCAGAAGTACCTTCGATATACTTTTATGCCCCCACTCAGCAGCGAAGGATAGCGGTGTTCGGCCATTATCATCGGATAAATCGGGATCGGCATCCCCCGGTTCCAGAAGTAGCCTCACAACACCTTCATGTCCGCCCTGGGCGGCGAACGATAGAGGTGTTTGACGATCACAGTCCGTTGAATTGGGATTGACATCCCCGCGTTCCTGAGGCGGTTTCACTACAATCCCATTACCGAGCCCGGCAATGAACGAGAGTGCTATGCGGCCGCCCCTAGCAAACATGTCGGGTGCGATGACCTCCTGCTTTAGAAATAGCTCCACTATACCACTCTTTTTATATTCAATAGCCCGCATCAATGGTGAGTGACCCCAAGAATCTTGCCCATTCAGGGACCACCTTTCCATCTCCAGCATGGTAATCACAATTTCTGCAAGCCCGCAAAATGCCATGCAGTGCAATCCACTAATTCCTCGAACAGCCTCCATATACCAACCCCAGTTGCATTTAGCTAGCTTCTCCCTCTCGAAAACAGCAGCAGATGCATGGGCCTCGTACCTGTCGAGTAGTCGCGGCGCTGGGGATTTCACTGGCTCCGTCACCCCTCTAGCTGCATGGGTCCCCCAGAAACATTTATCATATTCAAGAAACGGTGATTCCCTCGTGCCGTTTTCAAGGCCCAGCAGACGTGTCTGGGGTTCGGGGATTAGTGGTAAAGGTTCATAGATCGGTGGTAAAGGTCCGCCAAGAAATTGTGGGTGGGGAGTTTATGGATAAAGGGCGAAGGTAGGGATAATCCTGGGATACCCAGGCCTGGTGGTGAGGCCTGAAGTGACTAAAAGTTCAAATAGGTGAAACAGATTTCGGCCATCATTGAATGAGCAGTTATAAATGGGGTCGGACATTGTCCAAGATTACTCCTGTAATGTCAAATGCAGGAGATGAACCGTTGATACCTCCTCATCAATTGTAACAAGTCCTAAAGTGCAACCCAGTACAGTACGAATCGAGGGTACATTATGTGTGTTAAAATATTCGGCTCGTAATTCGACCCCGAGTACATAGCATAATTATTTTGATTTCAAGGAGGCTCAGAGCAAGAAACCCGCATGAGTGCTTCTATTTTAAGCTTAGATTTGCTTCCAATCTGCCTTCTTATTCAGCCTAATGTTGTGTCGTACGCATCCTATAGACTAAAGCTGGGAGTCATTTTATGTAAAACTTGTCTCCTTTGGTGAATTGTCGCCTCTTCAAGAATTGCGTCCATATTGAGAGAAGCAAGGAGGAATCTCTGGATCACATTTAGCTCTGCCTCTAGAATTCATCGAGGGAAGACAACTATCCCCGATATCACATCTGGAATAATTTTTAGAATATCTGCTTCTAGTTCTGGATCCATTGCATCAATCTCGTGATCTCTGCCCAGCCTCATCTTAAGATATGACCAGTGTTCCCAACCGTGCGGGGGCCCGGCGGGGCCCCGTGGGGGGACTGCCAAGAGGCCCGGACGGGACGGGACGGCCTAAGGGCAGGACGGTCCTCTTTGGGCAGGACGGTGGGGGACGGCCGTGGATGGTTGAGGACGGCCGGTGACTGTCAAAGACCACTGGGAATGGTGAGGGGCGCCCGGGGACTCCCGGGGACGGCACGAGTGATGTCTCATGAAGTGAAAGAAATCCGTTCGGTGGTGTATAATGTCAACTTGGCTAGTACAGGAGGTCCAAGCGTAAGGACTATCCCTTGGAGAGCTGAGACAGCAAAATTCAGTGCATCCGCGAATTGCGCAATCCGCAGTCACTGCGCCACATGATCTGCAAGTGGTCCAGCCAATCACCACAAGCCGCTCCTGTGGCGCAGTGACTGCGGATTGCGCAATTCGCGGATGCACTGAATTTCGATGTTTCACCTCTCCAAGGGATAGTCCCCTATAGTCCATCCAGTCCTCACCCTCCCAGGCGTAGTCCGTCCTAGTACCCCCAAAAAGACGGACTATGGGCGGTAGTCCGTCCCTTCCTCACCCAAAGACGGACGGACTGGACGGTTGGGAACACTGGATATGACCTAATATCATGTTGTCTAGGACTTGTCGACAGTATCTCAGCACTTCTGGGGAAATATTTCTGTGCTTCATGTGAAGCCTCCCGGTAAGGAACAGCCGAGCGGCTGGGCACTTTTGCACAATTTGCTGCAAAATTCCCAAAGTTGTGGCTGGTTCTTCACGGAAAACGCATATAAAGAATCTATGCAGATGAATACCATTCATAAATATGACAGACTTGACGAGCAGCTTGAGGCCATCCGGAAGTAAGAGTTAACGACTGCTAACTGCCCCTTTCAATTTCTTAAACTCCCTCAGAACTTCTTCCGGGAACAGTTCTAGTGTGCTAACAACCTGCTTTTACAGTACCCTAAGTAACCCCTTAGCTGATTGTTGATTCTGAGCATGGAAGTTGCAGTACACAAATGCTACAGCAATAGTGCCTAAATTGGCCTTATCACACAGTGTATCTATTACAAGTAAGCTATTATTGCTACTATTTAGCTTCGCCTACATTCTGTAAGGATAACTATATTCATATCTAAGATTAGTCTGTGCCACTCCTGTCACAAGTCCTGAATAAGCAAAGCTAAGGTTTCACTTCAATATTGCTTAGTGATAGGTATGTAATGTTTTGCACCTTGATACTACTTTCACAATATTTTTTTTTTTTTGTTAAATCCTAGAATTTATTTGCTTAAAGGTGCAAACCTCCGCTTTAAAGGCAAGTATCACAAAAGGAGAAATACAAGCCCCCGTTTTGGTCCTGAGACATGGTAGTCAAAAACCTCCTCCACAGGCCTAAGGAAAAACAAGCCACCCCAAGTCCCTCTGGTATGGGACCAACCGAACATCTAGCCCAAAGAAAGAACTCCACCAGATGGCAGACCACTCAAACCAAGGCCAGGAGGAAGCAACAAGAAAACCCATACCATATACCCAAAACAAAGGAAACACAAAAGAAATAAAACAAAAGAACTATTGTTGATAAACAAGGCGTCCCATTTTGCAAGGCCCAGCCCCAGTCGGGCAGGAGGGTTCATCGGGTAACCCTGGTCTCATTCCGTCGTAAGAGGAGAGGCCTGGGAGTGCCAACTCACTTAAGAAAAATAGTAACCGGGTGAACGAACAGTAAGGGCCGGAGGCAGTGCAATACCAACCCGAGTCGCCGAGAAAACCGCTGGGGGTGAAGACATTCGACTGATCTGAGTGGGGATTTCGACCAGAAGGAGGCAATAGTCATGACTCTCCACAAGGCTATGAAGGCGAGAGTGCCACCAGGGGAGGGAAGGTATATTCTTGAGGTAGTTAGATGCCAGCTATGTTCGTGTTTAAAGTCCCAGGATGAAAAGGACCCCAAGCCTATGAAGCCCAAAAGGTTTGGCAAGGGGGATCATGAGACTGGTGATGGTATTCTCCCCCAACTCCACCTTCCTAAACAGGGAAGCGAAAAGAGGGGTCGGGAAAATCGCGGAAGAGGAGCGTGGGTACTACTTTCACCATAGTTGTCATATGACTTGTACTTGCATGTCATTGTTATTATGTTATTAATTGATGTTTATATAACAAAGGATTGTCAGTAATAATGATATAATGACTTTCACAGATGACTCTCATATGGGTTATAAGGCTTACACATATAACATATTTAGGGTATATGACATATGATATGAGTTATGATTGGTTTACAATATGTTGAATAGTGTAACGGGGGCACCCAGTAGAGAGGTGAACTCTAAGGTTGCGACCGCACCAAACACACAAAGTAGAAGATGAAGATGAGGGAAAATAATTCAGAAGAATCAATGGTAAAACTTAATATAGTTAAGCTCGAAGTTTCACTCAATTTAGTTCTCTCGTGGAAAAGTTGGTTGTCGAAGTAGAATGACAAACGCTTAAACTTAAGTAGATATCAGATTTAAGCCTTTGACATTCACCACTACACTGACCTTGTGCGAATACCCTGTCCTGCTCAGGGCTTGTCCGAGTTCTACCCTCTATGGGGAATTACCCTTCTGGAGGTATCGGACCAACTCGGGTACACTTAACTCAGTCAATAGGATATGAGTTTCTGCAATGCATCACTAATACAACCGCAGGTGGAAAAACTCTTCCTATCGAAGTCATACCAGTGGCTAACTGTTATGACAACAACTGGAGTCAATACCTAGGTGGTGGACTCACTGGCCCAGTGGCAGTTTCGTCTATACAAGCTATGCAGTCCATCATTTAATCTACGCGACTATCTAATTTGATAAATTGACATACAAGCTCCCCTGGTGAGATATAGCCGATGGTTGGCTAAATGGGCGCTACCCATAGCCAGCCTCTTGGGATATACTCTACCGTGATAAGACTCATACCTCGAGAGTCCATTGACAACCCATAGTAATGCTAGAAATCAAGGGGAGAAGGTCCGGGCTGGTTACTGAGGCATTTGTCTCGAAATCACCATGGCCTTCTGAGACTACCTGAGTACCACTAGGAAGACTACCCTACTATCCGTAGGCTAGAATAGACTCCTAGGTGCCCGAGGGACCATTTATGTGTGACCCCCATTTTGGCGGTTACCCATACAACCCGTATATATCCTGCGAACGACATTCAGTCGGACAGACAGCAACGACATATACGGTGTTATGGCAGCTGCTCCAATGACCTGTTTTAACTAGCAAACGAGCAACTACACAGCAGTCTGCCTATGACGCGCCGTCCCAACGCTGGGGCCAGAGGGGGGTGTTAGCTAAACCCGCCCAAGTTCAATTGCATGTTCGGGCAACCCTCATTCAGGCGTGTGCCTCCATGAACATCTAAGAGCCTATAGAATGTGAGGCCATCGACCTCTAAGTTCTAGGATGACTTTGCCGGTGAAGGTAGGGTAACTTGGGTTCCTCAGTAGGGTAACTGGGACCCATGGGCATAATTACCAAATTCCCAAGGTAGGGTAACTTTGCCTTCTTATGCCTTTAACTGCTCCGGAAGTCCTCCAGTCGACCACAGAAGTCGTCTTGGAGATCCGTGTAACATTCCCATAATTCTCTTGATCTTATGTGAATGTTCTCCCGAAAGGTTACCCTGCCTAATAGAGTGCCTAAGGCCACATTACCGTTCCCTAGGCCTTGCCCTTAGGCGAACCAGCATTCTTGTATACTAAGTATACTAGATCATACCACCTCTGGTTACCACTCGGGATACCATTTGGGCTAAGGTGGTAGTTATTGTAGCTACCTATCGTAGGGTCATTACAAATAGTGCCTTATAGAAGTTATCTGATAAATCTTGGATATGACTTATTATAAGTCACAAGAACAAGACCTTGTAGCTAATGAAGTATGTGTCATCCGAGTTAGGATTGTGGGAGAAGAGTCTATATAAAGCGAAACTGAGTCAAAGTAGTTAGACAGACTACCTACCCCCGGTCCCCGGGGTTGTTCCATCGTACGCGCGCCTCAAATTGAGGGCTAAACAACTCCTCCTCTCCGACTAGTCCGCCACCCCAGCTCCCCCGTACTACCACTATCTGCCCTCAACACGCCCCCATCGCTTTATGGGTTTGGGTAAGTTTGTCGCCGAGAGGATACACCAGATGGGCTCTGGGAAAAGTTACCTCTCGGCTCACCCCTGGTGGGACAATCCTGATACCGACCCTTCCTGCACACTGTGCTCCGAGGCCCTCGAGACTAGTTAGGCAATCTATAATTTTCCTTTATTGCTAAGGCGGCTTTGCGATGCTTATCGGTCGCGTTGGAGGAACTGGTTACGATTATTGCTTTTGTTGATTGTTATGTTTGATTTTCGGTTTTGTTTTGGCCATATCGCTAAACATGCATGTCATTTCTTGTACCGTAGAAACAATGAACATATGATTTAAAAAAAAGAAAAAAAAAAGAAAGAAAAAAAGAAAAAGTCATAGTAGTTAGACACGCTTCCGCTCCCCTCTTCCCCCCCCCCTACATTTCTCAACACCACGTTGTTCTGCGCACGATCCCTTCTCCCATACTTTTCGTTCTCACTGTTGGGCCTCGCGTTCCCACCCTCACCTCCAGACATGGCCTCCCACCTGGGTGGCCCCTCCAGAAACGCTACTCCAGCCCATCTCTCTCCCCTCCTGACCACTGGAAATCTCGACCATCTGGTCTCGATTTTCCACCAGACTGCCGCTGACCTAGGGCTCCCCGCCGCAGGTTTTCCCCCCATTACTCCAGCAAACATTTCCACCCTCTCCATCGGGGAACCAATGCTCCTCCCTCTACTCTGCACTTCCCTTCAATCGAGCGTCCACATCGCAACTGCTCTCGAGAACCGCTTGACCGAAATCCACGACCTATCTTCTCAGGTTGCTAACCTGGACCTCTCCCCGCAACCCCCAAACCTCGCCCCCCTCCAGGCATCCATCCGTGACATTGGCTCCCGTCTTCCGTCAGCCGCTCAGGCCTCTTTCCCTCCCCAACGCCATAATGTCCCACAACAGGCCACACACTCCCCCAGTGGGTCTCGTCCCGCCCCCTCCAGCAACACCAACCCCGCTTGCCAGAGAAAGGGAAAGAAAGAGCTCCTCCGGCTACGCCCCCACCACCACCTAATACGGTCTGGCCCTCCCCCTCAGCTGACCCGGATCTCCCGAGATACGACATGTCAACTTCCCCTCCCACGCTATATGGCAACCCTGAGGCGTTCGCCAAGAAATACCCCCACACCTGGGAAGTGGAAGAGTTCGCCAAAGGGAAGTACCCCCCCGGCTCCGCTTGGACCCCCGGTCATCTGGACCCTGAATGGCGACCCCCCACCACCATGACCTCCAAGGCCACCCCCACCTATGCCCAAGCTGCCATGCCCCCTGCTAAAGGAAAGAAGGGTCGTCAGGCGAAACCTCCTGTCTCGGCTTCCTCCGTTGCGGTTTCGTCAGGTGAGGCTTTTACAAAATCTCCCCCTCCTCTCCCCCAAGCTGTCCGCAGATTCTTCGCCTCCAGAACCACTTTCGAACCCCACCCAGATGCGCTCAAAATAGCAGCCCACTTCCCTGACATTGCTGCCTCTGTCCTCAGAGAGGCCAACTGCTCCCTTCCCCTTTCCTTCACCTGCAGGGTCAATAACAAGGGCTCAGTGTCACTGGTCGGCTCTGACCTTCACACCCCGGCCTCCGTATACACCCCCTATCTCGCTCTCCTTACTACGAGGTTAAACAATGCCTTCCCGGTAGGCAACTCCCCTTGGGATCTTTTTAAACCCGCTCCGAACAAAACACAACCTTTGATTCACTGCATCCCTCTCGCTTTCCTCCCCTCAGACGATGGCCAACTCTTCCCCTCTCTTCATGAGTCCATCCGCAATGCCAGGGGAATCTCCATTCTCTCAGCGCGTTACCTTAACCCGGACCCGGAATCTCGCGGGCAAAATCGGCAACCTCCGTGGTACTTTCTGTGGCCCCGCCCGATGCTTTCCCCCTCCTCCCCTCGTTCAACCTCTTCTCCCGAAACCGGAGAGTGGAGCAGATGTTCTCCTCCTCCAAGAACTCCCAATGCAAGAAATGCTGGAAGTTCGGCCATATCTCCAACCGCTGTCTCAGCTCGCTGCCCGTCTGTCCCTTCTGCTCGCTCGCCCATAGAAAGGCAGAGCATCGCTGCCCTAACCCTTCCTGCCCTAAGGGTGGCAATCTCCAACCGATCCTTGCCTGCTGCCCGTCCTCGGTGGCATGCTGCCCTAACTGCCAAGAAGAGCACTCTGCGCGCAGCAGGGATTGCTCCTCCCGCCCAAAAGCCACCCCAGGTGCACCAAAAGTGCTATCTTGACAGACGCAGGATAGCATGGATCTCGCTGAAGACCAGGCTGGCCCTTCGACGGTCCTTTGTTCAGCACCAGGTGCCCCTCCTCACACCCCAAGTGCCCCTGTACTCCCCCGCGATGCTCCTCTACCTAGGCAGAGGGCCCACCGCACCATCACCGATCTCGCCCCAAGAGAGAGCGGTGATGAATCCCTTGATTCCGACTCCTCTGAGGGCTCTGCCCAATAATGCAGAATTCTTTCACCCGATACACGGACAGCAGGGCTGTCTTCCCGTCCTTTCCAATCGTTCAACATAACTGCCTTGGGAGCTGGGATGTTTTTCTTTCACACTTTCACAGCTTTACTATGCTGCCTCACCCTCCTTTGCTTGTTGCTATTCAAGACCCCCCCTCCAGAAGGTCTGTTCTCCCAATGTTTCTGGGATTTCTGTCCTCCGCCCCCCCCCCTCCTAGCCGTCCATGGGTAGCCATTTATGTTTCTCGAACTTTGAACCAACACGTGTCCTGCTCAACTGTCTTTTACGACTCCTCAGAGATGCTCTCAGTGGTTGCTTTTTCACTGGAAGGTCTTTTGGGATCCTCCCACCGCTTCCTCAGGGTCACCTCGGTATACCTTCTTGATACAAACCATCCTCCTTACCACTCCATACCACCTGAACGGCTTTTTTCTTTTCTTTCCTACCCTCATTTGGTTTTAGGCGACTTTAACCTCCACCACCCCTTGGCAGATCCCTGCCGCTCCCTATCAGAAAGGGAATTTACCATTTCTGCACGTTACCTTGATGTCGCTTTCGACGTTCCGTACTATCTTCTCAACACACCCGGGGTCTATACTCGGTTCCCGTTTGACACCATTTCACGACCCTCTGTTTTGGATCTAGCCTTCGCGAATACCACTCTCTTCCCCCTCGTCTCCTCATGGGACACCCCCCTCCCCTCCACCAGTTCAGACCACGTTCCGTGTGTGATAACACTAAAGCCGCCCGCGATTATGCTACCCCCCGTTACTCCACACTGGGCCCTCCTTGACCTAGATGCGGTAGGAGAGGCGCTCAATGCCTTCACCACATTACCCTGCCCAGCAAGGCCCACGCCCAACTCCCTGAGTAGGTGGTTCGACATCTCCTCTGCCCGACTTACCTCCCTCCTGACCTCCCATGCCCCGAGCAAAGGCCCCTGCCCCCGCTTGAAACCATGGTGGTCCCCTCACCTGTCGTCTCTGAGAAGGGAATATCACAAGTTTGCAAGGATATCCCGCCTCGACCTGTCCTCCGTCAACTGGAGCAATATGAAGAGCTCGAGGAGAACATATTTTAAGGCCATCGCCTCGGCCAAGAAGACACACTGGTCGGATTTCTTGTCCTCGGCCACTCCACACTCCCTCTGGACGGCCAAGAGGTTCCCATTTGGTTGCCCACCACAAAGGTTCCCAGAATTGCCAGGGGCCTCCGATCCGGCCGAGGTGGCGGAAACGCTTCTTCACCATTTTTTCCCTTCTAAACCCCCTCCTCCCCCGCTCCTCCGCCTCGCGCACTATGAAGACTATACCCCCCTCACCTCCGAAGAGATATCCAGAGCCCTCTCCAAATCCTCGAACACCTCCACCCCTGGCCCCGATCACATCCCGTACTCTGTGTGGAAGTCTGTACACCGCCTCAAACCCTCCCTTCTCCCTTCCCTCCAGGACCCCCTTGTTAGGCGGGAGCCTATCTCAAAGTCTTGCGAGATAACTCAGGTCGATAATCTTAATCGTAGATGGAGATTGTCTAGGAAGGCTCAATGATTCAAAATAGAAGTAGGTAAAGTGATAAAGATTTTTCTAGCGTAAAAACTTATATTGATAAGATCTCTTCTCCGTTGCTTGATAATGTTCAAATAGCTCGGGAGGCACCTCAATATTTATATGCCACGTCTGGGTAGTCGCGGGCTACATCTGGTTCTCATACTAACTAAGTATTTACTAACAAAACTCCAGTTTCTTCTTTAAGAGTGCGAACACCATTTGATCCTGACAATTCTGTTATCTCACTTCGACTTCCGAATCGCAACACCATGATATTTCCTGACGGTGCTCCCACACATCAGTCCATTGGTTACAATCCATCCTCGTCGGGATGGAGTTTTGCTCACCATTTGCATATATTGCATACGCAGAATGGTCTGCATAATTGAACCAACAAAGGGGCCAGCTTTGTTATCGAACCTCTCAGCACTGCAGACATATTTCTGCAACCGATATCTGCGAGGCATAAGATAGACTTGTTACGATAATCGCACTAATAGCCATTATCACTCGATAGTCATATCGTTATCGTAGGGCTCCGTCAGCATCCTATGGATACTATTGACGTGTGTGAGTGCGGGTATGCCTGATTTCTCAAACTACCTCATCCAACAACACCATTCACTTCTGCAACTTTCATCGCGAGAGCGTGGAGTATAGAATGTGTTGCCTAACCATTGTCTGTGAAAAACGTCCCGTTACTTAGTGACCACCTTGGCGACTCTCATCTTTAGTGCTCAGTAACCTTGTGGGACGTCGACCGATCTGGCTCGAAACACTTGCATAAGCTCGCCAGAGGTCTTCCCTCATATATCCTGCGAGCAGGATCCGGTCGGACCGACGGCCACGACATATACGGGGTTACGAGGAGCGCTCCAATGACCTTGTCTTTGGTGAGGGGACGCAAGTATGGCGGCGTCTGCCGATGTAGCGCCGTCCCAACGCTGGTGCGGGAGGGGGGTGTTGGCTTGTCCTTTTGAACTCAGAATCCTAAGGTAGGGTAACTATAGGTCTTGATTCACTAAGGGAAGGCTAAGCCTTCCGGTATGCCTAACACCCCTGCTGGCCCACGGTTTTCACACTCCCTCCCTCAAGAAAGCGCTTGGGATTGTCCTCAACAAGCCAGGTAAACCTTCATACGACTCACGCCCCCCCTTCAGGGTTATTGTCCTCCTTCGAACCCTCTCTAGATTCCTTGAGAGAGTGGTACCTTGTGTTAGGCGGGAGCCTATCTCAAAGTCTTGCGAGATAACTCAGGCCGATAATCTTAATCGTAGACGGAGATTGTCTAGGAAGGCTCAATGATTCAGAATAAAGGTAGGTAAAGTGATAAAGATTTTTCTAGCTTAAAACTTATATTGATAAGATCTCTTCTGGGTTGCTTGATAATGTTCAAATAGCTCAGGAGGCACCTCAATATTTATATGCCGCGTCTGGGTGGTCGCGGGCTACATCTAGTTCTCATACTAACTAAGTACCTACTAACAACTCCAGCTTTTTCCTAAAAGTGCGAACACCATTTGACCCTGACAATTCTGTTATCCCACTTGGACTTCCGAATCGCAACTCTATGATATTTCCTGACGGTACCCCCACACATCGGTTCATTGGTTACGATCCATCTTCGTCGGCATGGAGTCTTGCTTACAATTTTGCATAAGCAGAATGGTCTCCATGATCAAACCAACAAAGGGGCCAGCTTTGTTATTGAACCTCTCAGCATTGCAGACAAATTCTGCAACCGACATCTGCGAGGCATAAGATAGACTTGTCACGATAATCGCCCCAATAGCCATTATCCCTCTATAGTCATATCTTTATCCTATGGTTCTGTCAGCATCCTACGGATGCTATTGACGTGTGTGAGTGCGGGTATGCCTGATTTCTCAAACTACCTCATCCAACAACACTATTCACTTCTGCGACTTTCATCGCGAGAGCGTGGAGTATAGAATATGTTGCTTAACCATTGTCCGTAAAAACGTCCCGTTACTTAGTGACCACTTTCGTGACTCTCGTCTTTAGTGCTCAGTAACCTTATGCGACGTCGACCGACTTGGCTCGAACCACTTGCATAAGCTCGCCAAAGGTCTTCCCTCATGTAACCTGCGAACAGGTTCCGGTCGGACGGACGGCCGCGACGTATACGGGGCTACGAGGAGGGTTCCAATGACCATGTCTTTGGTGAGGGGACGCAACAATGGCAGCGTCTGCTGGTGTAGCGCCGTCCCAACGCTGGTGCGGGAGGGGGGTGTTGGCTCCTCCTTTTGAACTCAGAATCCTAAGGTAGGGTAACTATAGGTCTTTATTCACTTTAAGGGAAGGCTGAGCCTTCCGGTATGCCTAACAGGTATGACTTCGATAGGAAGAGTTTTTCTACCTACGGTTGTATTGGAGATGCATTCCAGAAACTGATATCCTATTGACGGAGTTCAGTGTACCCGAGTTGGTCCGATACCTCCGGAAGGATAATTCCTGGTGGAGGGTAGAACTCGGACAAGCCCTTAGCAGAACAGGGTACTCGCACAAGGTCGGAGGAGTGGTGAATATCAAATGCTTAAATCTGATATCTACTTAAGTTTAAGTGTTTGGCATTCTACTTCGACAACCAACTTTTCCTCAAGAGAACTAAATTGAGTGAAGCTTCGAGCTTAACTACATTAAGTTTTCCCGTTTGATTCTTTTGAATTATTTACCTCATGTTTATCTTCTACTTTGAGTATTTGGTGCGGTTGCAACCGTAGAGTTCACCCCTCTATAGGGTGCCCCTCTTACACCAGGTAAGTATTACCAATCTTTATTCTTTTAGCCCTTGACTGACAGCAGATCCCAGTGCCTTACTCAGATTGGCACTCCCCTTTTTTTTCCCGCGGGCTTTGAGAATGCATATTATTCGAACGACGCGTGCGCTGCCTACCATGTATCCATTCCTTGGTCACCGATAGTTTGTAAAAGACACCAACAGGGGAATCGCCTGTGGGGTTCTGACTATACCAAGCATCATGGATTTGCTCCGCGTAGTAAGAGGGCAAGACGTCGAGGAGGAAATTTGCTGCCCCCGCTATCTAATTGGTGGGACAGGAGAAGGTGCTGCCATGCTAGGTCAGAAGCCAGAGGATCCACTCCCCTTACGCCAGCTCATATTTCTCAATAGAAATGACGACATTCATGCGTGGTTCCTCGCTAACAAAGGCCATGATCCCTTGGACCTAATGGTTGTCGAGTTACGTCGCAAAGATGGAGACGACCTGGACGAACCCTTCGAGCCTCCCAATGGGAGGTATCCATTGTTTGACCGCGACGTCTGGGATCAGTTGGCTGGATGAGAAGACTCTCTGAGGGAAATGCGGGGTGAAGAGTCCATTGACGACAAAGAATGGCTAGCGGCCAAGACATAGGGGGAAACTCGGTGTAACACACCAGCCTTCCTTTCAGGTGTTCGCAACGGAAAACGACTATCTTACTATCATAGACTATCGACATAGCCTACGTAGTTTGTTTCGTCTATCGTTATAGACTAACATCTTGTATTCGTAGTAGGTATAGTGATCGTAGGAAGTCCTATTGTATAGGAATGGATTTCTCGCATACAAACGAGGTAGTATAGAGATAAGGGCCTTAGGTATCTCGAACATATTGCACCTATGGAAGGTCACTGTCAATGGGCTTGGCCCGTGCCACAGTATCTGAGTGGTGTATTACTTAGATGGTTGCGTGAAGAGCTCTAACTACTGTGACTTTTTTTCTTTTTTTTTTTTTTTTTTTTAATCTCGCTTATTTATTGTTTCTATCGGGGCAAAATGCACAACTGTGCTCATCCCACGGTGTTAGGTACAAGGGTCCTCAGCTGGAACGTAAGCCATGTGGACCAAAACCTGCAACTACAGTCCTTCCTGCTATCCCCAAGCTAAAACCCTCTGACCCTGCCCGACAAAGAAAGAATCCTCCACCCAGTACTATGGGTAGAAACTACAAGGAGATGAGACCACGGGCCTGAAAGCCACGAACCAATGACCCCCGCGAAAGCCTAGCCTAAAAGAAAAACATCCCCAACCGACAGTAGACACACCCAACAAAGAAAAGCAAACCCACTCCCCCAAATCAAACGACCTATAAGCTAAACCGTAGTAAAACCCCACTGGGCCCAGCTCTCGAAGGAATAGGGACTCCTGAACAATGGGTCCCGGGGACACAACAAGGGGAGGTAACTCCCGGGGGCATACAGCCCCGCCAGCCGAGGCTCAGGAAGAGCAATCGAGTTCGAGAGGATGCCACCTAAAGAAGGAAGACTCGTGGCAGACGGAGGAAGATCCAGTCGGCTATTTTGGAAAACAGGACTCGGAAAGAAGGTTTAAACATGCGCCCCTAGTCCAAGGACATCAGAAGGGAGCAGAGGTCTGAGTGCGGGCGTAGAGCCACAAGTAGTAGGGTGCCAGCCGATCCAAACGTCAGGGAGGGGGAGGGCGGAGGGCTAGCCGACACGAGAAGTGCGAGGAAGGCTGACGGAAACGGTGTCACGATGTTTCGAAAAGTCCGACGGTACCAGCAGAGCACAAAGGAGATAGTGGAATACCAGAGAGCAGTGCCACCGGGGACAGCTACTTTGTCGATCGACCGAGACTAAAAACCGACCGTTGATGGGTGAGGGGTTGCCGACCATCGGGGGCTGCCTAATCGAGCCCGGAGAAGAGGGGGTGAAGGCGAACTCAACCAACCCCTAGGAACAAGATTGCCAGGCCTGACCATCAGAAGAGAAAGAAAGAGGGAAGGGAGATGGCTTCACCCAGACAGAGGCAATGTGGCGTGTCTGAGGAGAGGGGGGTGGATAAAAGTGACGATGATTTCTCGTGGTGTTGAGATTTCAATCGCCGGAGGTGTAGCGGAGACGGTGGATGCTCTAACTACTGTGACCGAGTCTCCTTCCTATAGACTCTTCACGCTAACAACCCTAACCCTGGTGACTCATGACTTGAGTCACGCGGTCCTATGACTCATAACGAGTCATGCCCGAAATCCATCAGATGACTCCTCTGAGTCACTGCGCAACATTCCGTAAACCAATCATAAAACATAAAACATATCAGGTGCGCAAAGTGCATCACCTGCCTGGAACTCATGACTCATAATGTGAGTCACGCGCGAAAGTCATTACATCATTATGACACACAATCGTGAGTCATAGAAACATCAACCAATCATAACATAACGATGACACGCAAGTGCGAGTCATGTGAGAACTATGAGTCAACTGACTGCATAGCGTAAAAACATAAACATACCTTATGACTAATAACTATTAGTCATGTGAAATCTGCCTTGCTTAGTCACGATTTGTGACACTCAGGCACCTGATGGCACTGAGGTGATCTATGTGGATGACGGCGATGTAAGTATCTAATCCGCAGCATCATTCATCTCTCTTTATCCTTCACATTAAAATGGAATAGCTAATTACAGAAGGATCTCCAGGCACTTGGAGATCCGGGCCCCTCAACACACCAGCGGAATCTTCCATCGCAAATCGAAGTACCGGCAAGCTCTAATCCAATTGCAACGGTCTCGGGGTTCTACTCTTCAGGCCCTTCTGGGCCTTCTGAGTTGAAGAAACTTCGAGCGCTGCGCCAAATGGCAAATGAGCACCAGTGGATGCTTCATTAGCTGGCAAACCCTGGGGTTGTATCTGCTAGGCATCAAGGACACGATGGCGCTGAGGGCACACCTCCTGCCAGTCTATCTATGCTTTGCGACGAACTTCCACTCTGGCCTCCCGCAGCTCCACATGCTGGGCTCGATCTCACGACTCCGGAGAGACTGATAGAACATCCCGCTCCCCCACCTGAACACCCGCCAGCCACAATCAATCAGTCCCCGACCCAGCCACCAGCTCCAGTGACACATCCGGCACACGGATCTCAAATCTGCATTCTCCACCAGCCCCAAACAACACCCTATCTACACCTCAGGTACGCCGTTCAGCAACACGCAGCACGGGCAGCAAATTCAACAACATTCACTACTCTTTCAAGTAATTCTTTTTTCATTTTTACCCAAACAACCTTACTGTTTACTAGATGTTTTTTCCCTTTGGTGTCATTGAATTTCTTTTCTGCTTCCTGTTTGTAGCTAGTATCGGATAGAACACAATTAATAATACCTGTGCACGCCGTTACATCAGCTTCTTGACCTTACTTCTCCTCAAGCTAACGTCTAATATGTTTTTCCCGATTGGGCACGCCTCGCATAGTCTGTCCATAACGCGGCTGGCGATGGCCAATAGAACTAGACAATTAGCGAGGATGCATGACGTGAAAACTGATATCTCGAAGTTCAATAGTGTTGAATCAATATCTGGAGATTAAGATCAATAAATCTAAACTGCTTTTAGCGTGCCGTGTGTCTTGCTAGAATTGGTGTCACTAAGCGATACTCACTGTGGCTAGTTTTTGCTTAGGCTCAGACATCAAGAACACCTCGTACATTAGCGACACCCGCATTCCCTCGAACTGGTTCATACCCGAGTCTAGACGAACATCATACCTGTGCTCATCCAGAGTATTAACTTACTGATGAACAAGCAGAAAAACTCCTTTTTGCAGCCAAATAGTCTTTTTCATTAACGAGTAATTGTACGTGATGCTCAATCCCTCCCACCCGCCCTCTAAGTCCTAACGTATAAGACCAGATGTGTCCTACTCAACAAAACAACAAACTCTTCATCTTTACCACACAATATATCGCTGTTTCATACGTCCTAATTCCTATCCTATATCTTTATCAAACGTCCAGCATTCAAACATGCATAGACCACCACAAGCCAATTCACGCAGCCAACTCACTGTATGGGTAGCCAATCTGAATGGATGTAGGCACGACCTCGTACCAGTCGATAAGACACTACGATCAGGAACGCAGCCAACCAAATCAGGCAGCACTCACAGTGCACATTCGGGGGCTCGGAAATCTTCCCCGCCACAGATCGTAAGACGTCTTCTTGCACCACCAGCCAAGTGCCCCTGAAGGGACACTTTACACACAGTGCCGTATAACGATCACAAGGCCAATCAGGATGAGGATGGACAACTAATGACAGAAACCTTTCATCCCAGCAATGATAGCAGCGATGAGTACCAAAACTCCCACACATCTGATCAAACCGAATTTGACACAGAGCCAGACACAGATGAGAATGATAATGCAGATGGCACACGATCAATAACACGTCATCAATCATGAACCGGGGAAAAACAAACCAACAACAGGGTGTCAACTATCCGAATTTCGACTACCTCCGGATCGCAGGATGCCGCAATCGTCAGGTGTACCTTTGCTGCACGAGCACGTATAATACGAAGTATTACATACACTCCACCGACGATCTCGACATCCGGTGTCTCGCGTTATTTACCACGAATAGCTACATACAGAGCCACAACGTCAGCAGTCTGAAGCTCTAGTCCTCAGGGCGAACAGGGCACACCGGGCCATGAGCACATATGGCCTGAGACTAACTCACAGCGCAATACAGCTATGGGGGCAGAGGCAGCCATTGTAGCATGGGCCAAGTGACTTATTCTCGTATACACCGTTTTTGATTAACCACTCCCGGGCCAAGTTGCATTGACCACTCAGGTGCACTATGTTTGGCTTCAGGCGCTCAATCACATATCCGATGCAGGCAATATGGAAGCATCTGAGGAAAGCGTAAAATTGGTAAGTAGACATTTACCATTTTTAGAAGAATCTTTTAGACGTCGGGAGTAGTACTAACCTTTCCAGATACGCCAAAAACACTCGGGGGTAAGATCCCAGTTTGTCTACTGTCACAAATAGTGACTAAGCAAGGCATATTTCACATGACTAATAGTTATTAGTCATAAGGTATGTTTATGTTTCACGCTATGCAGTCAGTTGACTCAAAGTTCTCACATGACTCGCACTTGCGTGTCATCGTTATATTATGATTGGTTGATGTTTCTATGACTCACGGTTGTGAGTCATAATAATGTAATGACTTTCACGCGTGACTCATATTATGAGTCACGAGTTCCACACAGGTGACGCACTTTGCACACCTGATATGTTTTATGTTTTATGATTGGTTTACGGCATGTTGCGCAGTGACTCATAAGAGTCATCTGATGGATTTAGAGCATGACTCATTATGAGTCATAGGACCGTGTGACTCGAGTTATGAGTCACCAGGGTTAGGGTTGTTGGCGTGAAGAGTCTCTATAAAGGGGAGACTCGCCCTCCTCCTTTAGGGTTATCGTCCTCCTCCAAACGCTCTCTAAGATCCTTGAGAGAGTGGTAGCTTCCCGCCTTTCAGCCCAAGCAGCGATTTGCTCCCTCATCCATCCCCTTCAATGCGGGTCCCTCCCTGGAAGATCCACCGCCGATGCCACCCTCATCCTAAATCATAACGTGAGTCCTTCCACCGCCTCCGATACAAAGTCTCCACCCTCTTCCTCGATATGAAGGGAGGCTTCGATAATGTAGAGTCCGCCTCACTCCTCTCTCTGCTCCGCAGAAAGGGGTCAGCCCATACCTGGTCCAGTGGGTCGGCTCTTTCGTCAGGGACCGCACCGGCCGCCTGACGTTCCAAGGGTCCCCTCGCTTCTTCGCTCCCATCTCGGTCGGGGTCCCTCAAGGATCCCCCATCTCCCCTCTTCTGTTCATCATATACGTCTCCTCCCTCCACCTGGAAATCCCCAGATCACTTATTATCTCCTACGTCGACGACTTTGCTGTCACAGTGGCCTCGCCCGCCTACAGAACCAACGTTCGCCTCCTTCAAAAGTCCTTCTCAGCGCTCAAGAGAAAGGCCTCACCGATCAACATCTCCTTCTCCGTTCCAAAAACTGAACTGATCCACTGGAAGACCACCAGGAGCGATGAGCCGCCGTGCTCTCTGCCGGTGCAGCTAGAAGATCAGCTCTTCTATCCACAACTCCGCCTGAAGTGGCTGGGCTTCATCTTCACCCCCTCCTTTGACCCAAGGTCCTACTTCTCCAGGAGGTATGTACTTGCAAGTGCCGCCCTAGCCACGGTTCGTCGCCTCTCCCCCCCCGGGATGGGCCTTCCACCCTACCTTTGTCTTTCCTTGGCGCGTTCGCTCCTTGCTCCAATTCTCCTATCTGGGTCCGCTGTCTGGAACCCTCCCCCGTCTATCATGGGCCCGATGTCCGTTTTCTGGCATCGCGTCTGTTGGTGGATTACCAACTGTTTCTCCTCCACCAACTTAACATGTCTGCACAGGGAAGCCTATCTTCCCCCGCTACCTGTTCTTGTACACCACCAATGCCGCCTTGCAGGCCTACTGCTCATCTGCTCCCCTCCGGAAATAAACCCTGCCACGGCACGCCTACCTAAATCCGTTCCCACCTTCTCGCCCCGCCGCGCCGCCTTAGCGGCACGTGGGAAGATTACCTCCCAACCTTATCCCTTCTTCAACCTCGACTGGCGTTCTGCCCCGGACAAGACCAAGAACCCGAGGTACCGACACAACGCCATCATAGCTATGGCTAACACAGCCGCCCCCCTCGTACACAACGTCTCTCCGTTACTATCCATCTCCCTCCACTTGACGGACTACCTGCCCCCAATCCCGGGGGTGGTTCCATCTTATGCCCGCCTCAAACTGAGGGCTAAACAACTCCTCCTTTCTGACTGGTCTCTCACCCCAGACCCCCAATACTATCCCTACCCGCCCTCAACACGTCCCCACCCCTTCATGGGCTTGGGCAAATTTGTTGCGGGAAGGATACACCAGATACGCTCTGGGAAAGGTTATCTTGCGGCTCACCCCTCATGGGACAATCCTGACGCTGACACGTCCTGCCCGCTGTGCTCGGAGGCCCCGCAGACCTTCGAGCATGGCATTCTGTCCTGCCCCTCCTCCGCCCGTCAGAGATCTCACCTCCTCCAAGGGGTCTCAGACTTGGCCCCCGAGGCCCCGATCTGGTCCAACCAGCAGCTGCTCATTGTGCTAGCTGAGTTCATCCGCACCACCGCCACAGGTTTCCCCCCGGGAATTCCCTCGCTTGCTCCCTCTCTCCACAGCCCCCCTACGAACCACCTCCTTAACTCTACTTCCCCATCTGCCCCTGGCCCTCAAGACTAGTTAAGCAATTTATACTTTCCTTGATTTTACCTACGGCTGCTTTGCGACGATTATTGGTCGCGTTGGGGGAACTGGTTATGTTTGTTTCTTTTGTTGATTGTTATTTTGATTTTCGGTTTTGTTTTGGCCATATCGTTAAAGATGCATGTCATTTCTTGTACTGTAGAAACAATGAACATATGATTTAAAAACAAAAAAAAAAAAAAGTCACAGTAGTTAGAGCTCTTCACTCTACCATCTAAGTACTTTCTTACAATATAACTTTACCGTTACCTTTACCTTTACCTCTCACTTGTATGCAAGCAACCTAGCTCTTAAAAGCGTCAGAGCAACTACGACCTTGTTAAGACAAGGACAGTCTCACATCTCTCTCATGTGAGAAGAGATTACGATAAGAAGAAGTTCCCTCACCATCTCTCCCCAATAAGACATTGGTGTGAGATACGAAGACTATAAGATAGTCTAAGAACGAAAGAAGAGATTATAAGTAATCTCGGAAAGAAGAATACTCTCGCGGTTTGTTACCTGTTGCATAACTAAGCTCCAACAGAGTAGGATTGTTACATCTACCATGTGAGCATAAGATCGTAAAATTGTACGATCTCCCAGAAGACCCGATGGCAATTGCCCGCCAGGTGGACTACCTGCTGGAAAAGGATAGATTTATGTGCTCCCCGAGAGGATATCTTGTGCGTTTTTGCTCTAATTAACAATGCGACCTGTACTCTTGCAACTCATCAGAGTGAACTTGATGAAGAAAATACCAAATCAATTCCTGGCCCCCCAGGTCCCCAAGGCCATATGGGGAAAGTACTTCGAGGGTAGGAAAATGCATGGGATTGTGGATCTGGCATTTCTTGGGCGCATCAATGGTACCATGATTTGCTTAATGTGTGCCATAATCTGCCATACACTATGGGCATGGCAGACAGGAGTATATAAGAATCAGGGCCACTTCAAGCCTTACGCCGCCAGAGGTGAGCCAGAACCCTGACCTTTCTCTTTCCCGAGAAGGCTAACCTAATGGCAACCATTTAAGATCTTTTTGGGCGCCAAAGGCAAACGTGGGCATCATGCCCTGACTCTGTTCAATCTCTGATTCTCGACAAAATTGATGGGGCCATCTGTGGAAAGATGGAGTGAGAGCATGGAGTCCGACATGATCGCCGAAAGGGCTTCACAAATGATTGGGCTACTGTGGCAGCAGAACTCGAGGGTGAAAGTTCCACCAACCTTCAGCGATGGACAGCACCACTGAGTCAAACTCCAAATAACCTGCATCTTGAGCCTCTGCAGGAGAGCCAAAACAGTTCCCAGATGGCTGAAGCCTCTTTCGATTTGGGCGCCACCTCAGCAGCAGGCCTTCTCAGATATCTAGATTCGGATCCTCTTAGTCCGGAATCTTCACCAGAGGTGACCATGGGGCTAACATTGGGCCCCGCAGTGAGCCTAACTCCATCCTGTCAGCTATCTCTGAGCCTTAAGATCTTGGAACCAGAACTCGAGTAAACAGTTCATAGTAACCCGGGAATGGAGGAGAAGGGAAATGGGGCATATGTATGAGAGGGTACATAGGAAATGGTGTGTTTGTAGAGTAAGATATAGTAATAATTATTTTGTATTCCTAAGAAGACAGAACCAAAAGTGAAAATAGTAGAGCTCATTGCCAAAGTGTGAGGTGTGAAAGAAAATGCATTCCGGGAGATATTGCGATATTGTCAGACGTAGTTTATCAGGCGCTAGAGACCACCATACCAGAGTCAGGATATCGCAGCGCAGAGTGTCTGAACATGTCATGTAAGAATCAGGGGACGCACTGGATTTGAAGTAAAATCAGGAAGAAGTCATCACGCATTTGGAAATGATAGATCAGGATCGTGAGATCCTGACCCAGGACCATAGAGCAGAGATATCTGGACAGGACGTGGCCAGATGAAAGAAGCCCTGACTACTGGGGAGAGAGATCCTGTGTCAGGACACAAGAGAACAGTATCAGACGACGTGGAAATTACGTAGGGGTGATCATGGGTCGTCAGGACAACAGCCCTGAGCACCAGACACTGTCAGGACCCAGTGGCAGGGCACCAAAAAGCCTGTCAGGACACAGCAGCAGGGTACTAGAGGCAGTCAGGATGCACAGGACGAAGAGGTCTGTGCCCGGATAGCGCCAGAATTCAGGGTGGAAACAAAGGCAAATCAGGATGCAACGTCGGATCGACATGGCATCCTGATTCACAATTGACATTCTGCATGTCAGGTGTGTCAGACGCACAGGACACACAGAAGCCAAGGTAGTTTTTTTGCTGATGTTATAGAGGAAGAGTGGGATGCACTTGATCTGGGGATTATCAATAGGCTTATAGACAGTTTGCCATCTAGATTTCTGGCAATTGTTAATGCTGGTAGAAGTTATACTAAGTGGTAAATTTATTCAACTAAATCTATCTTGTCTTGAAAGCTTCTTGTAGGGAATCTGGATCTTGATTGTAGGAAGATATTGTGCAAGTGATTTTCGGTGATCTTCAGTCATAATACTTTATGTCTACTAGTCACAACACCGCCACAAATACATGCTTGGGTGCCTGAACTTAGTGAACAGTGGTTTACAGCCCAAATGTTTTTTCTACTGTGCTCGAGTATTGTTCTAGCATGTGGTGACAGATGAATTGGGGCTATCGGATCTAATTCACTACTCTCACTCAATGGAGAGTTCGTGCAAGGAGACCTAGGTGGCAAGAAAACAGGTTATTTTATATTAACTTAAAAACCTTGGACACCCAGGTGGACTGCAAGACCTTGAGAAGGTGTAAAATTGGGCTTCTCAGACCTGAAGTGTAACATGTATACATGTTCCAGTAACTAAATACAGCAGCGGCGTGCAGGATTCCCTATGTTTCGTTTCATTACTTTGCTTATATTGCTTAGTTTGATTGTTTTACAGCCCCAGAGCTATACTAAAGCCCAGTAGCTTATGTTAAGTTTAGTTTTCCATGTTGATTGTTTTATTTAGCAACACAAGCGAATGAATGGTCATGTTAGCTGATGATAGCATTTAGGCAGTGTTATGACTCTTAGGTTTCATGTGAGATCACACAACATGCAGGGCAAGGTGCATGGCCTGGTAATAATCACGGTTGCAGGTTATCTGATTACTATTGTTCTGGAGGAACTCTTGTATTTACACTCATCTCCTGGCTAGCAGGAGAATAGCAGCCTTGACCAGACTCACAATTTATGAATATACTTGGTTGAACAGCAATCCTTCAGTCCCTACTTGTCCTTTAACTATTATTTCTCTATCTCCAAGTCTCTTGAAGCTTCCCTTAGACCTAGCGCTTGCCTGTCAACCACTAGCCCTCTATTGTACCCTTTTCATTCAACTAGAGTAAACCTGTTACATGAAGAAATCTCATCGCTGGCGAACAACAAATTGGCAACAACACAACTCCCTTTTTATATGTTATTAAAAGATTTTACTGACCATAATATTGGGCATTCAGTAGTAAATTATTTCCTATCCTATGGCACTCAGTATGAGTTGTACCCCACCTGTGTAGCCGGGAATCCAGGGAACAAATTTGAGGGCAATGCGATATTAGCTCCTCTGCTGTATGATATTCAGCTATTGAGCTATGATACCTACACCTAAGTTATTGAGCAAACTCATTTTTAAACCTAGGCCCATTTCCTATTAACCGCCACCTAGGTCTCCATGCGCAAACTCTCTAATGCTAGCCGAACACTCCTGCTACCGTACTACCGTATTTACTCGATAAATCCGGATTTATCAAGTTTTTAAGGTACGGTAGTTGTACCAGTACTCGTACTTGTACCGTACCGGTATGTCCCACCCCCTGGCATTGAGATTCCTTACCGATTCTTCCGGAAAGGCTGGCTATGATGTCAAGTGCTTCACCCGAAGGCGCAGAATTGTATCAAGAGGAGGGCGGGAGTTGTGAGGGATATCCGTCAAAAGCAATAGGAGAAACTGTAAACCTCAGGTTTTTGGTTTTTGGTTTTTTTCAAGCATGTTTCAGACCGGAGAGGGATAATCTCTCGCAACCAATGACAATACTCGAGTACAGCTATTGATTGGGGTGTTTCAAGCAGCGGTAATTATGGCAAACCAGAGTTTGCAGCGATCATAAAAGAGCAATTTACCACAGCCCACAGAATGGGGGAACATCCAGTAGTGTTTCCTCATTTTCCCGCTACTGGTACTGTATCTCTGCTACCAGGGTAGCTTGGCCCCGCCAATAAACAATGATCTACCCAGCGTACAAGTACCTATCCCCGCTGTGGTTAACCCCCCCCTTCTCACTTCCCCTCCTGCCAGACTCACAATAGGGACACCATACCGCATTAACATCATCAGAACCGTCAGGCGCTAGTACTCGAGTACTTTCAAATAAGATTTCTATCTCAGTTTTGTTCTAGAAAGGCAATGAAAGGCCATAAGCTAAGGCTTTGGGGCCAGCACTACGGTAGTTAGGCCCCTCTCACGATCAGTAGGTACTTGGTTATTTAAAAAGCCTCCGGACGCTTTGCATTTATTAGTACCTATCTCGGCACAAAAGCGTCCGGAGACTTTTTAAATAACCAAGTAGGCCCACCTGCATACCAGAACCGACCATTCATCGTCAATGTCTACGGACAGGCCTTTGCATCCAAGTAAGTTCCATCCCACCCGCTTCCGATTTCAACGTATGATATAAAAGTTGTCTACCTACCCCACATAAACCCCCCCTCTACAACAACACCAAACCACCTACATACCAACCGACCAGCGACAACAAACCAACCAACCACCAAATATATTATCACCCCCCTATGCAATTACCAACACCGACATAAGCCATCTCCAGGCCAGCAAAGACATTTTTAAAAAATTTATACCGCCAGTGAGAGTTTTCAAGCTGGCTGATAATTTGATCATCCTCCCCACACCGGCCGAAACTCTTTGCGGATGGGATGGAAATTCGGGACTTGTGTAGGCGGTAACTATCGCCAGCAAATGAGCACGCTCAAGCCCTCTGCCAATCATAAGAGAATACGGTACCCGCATGGAGAGGGGTAAAGTCTGCTTCTTCATCCAGCGTATCATAGTAAGAACTGAAATAGGCCACTGGTACTCGTACAAGTAGGTTGATTGGGAGAGACGCCAGAGGACCAGAATCAAATGGAGAAAGGATTCGCTTTTCGTTCGGTTTAGATAGATACGAATAATGAGTACTACTTCCAATAGGAGCAAGCAGCAGCTCAAACGTTCCCAATCGCCAACTTCCCCCAATCACTATCCCAGTTTCTTAGGCATTACTACCCCAGCAACCCGCCCGAGCCGCAAGAACTGCCCCTCCTCCTCCTCCTCCTCCTCCTCCTCGCCTGTCACTCTGGTACCCGGTTACTTGAACACGTGCACAAAACCACACCAATCCAACCCAACTCAACCCAACCCCACAGCCCCATTCTCCCTCCCCCCTTCGGCTCGAGTATGACGCCATGTCTCAGTTCAGCTCAACCTTCACAGAAACTCACTCGTCCTCCTTCGTCTCCGCCTTTGACTCTGCCTCTGCCTCTACGTCTGTCTCTGCTAGTCATTCAACCAAAAGCCTGTGGTTTGGCAAGGCCCTATGGAGGGGGAGAGTTATACTGTCGCTAGGGTGCAGCACCATAGCGGGGTGGAGGATGAATGTTGGGAGAGTTGGTACCGGTAGTACTTGTACGTATGGTATCTGCGCCGACTGGTTCGGTGGTGGAAGGAGTACATTGGCGGGGGAGGGGGGGAAGGGGCTGAAGGGTAGTTTGGAACTTTTGTCTTTATGGTGTGAGCAATACTATACAACACTTTCTACCGCCGGTTTCGAAGGCCGCGCTTCTGGAAGCCCCATACGCGGTTATGAATACCACCCCCGATATCTTATCGTAGCTTACCGTATTTCAAGTCCTAGTTTTACGGTATGCTGAACTGCAGGTACAAACGGCACGTGGGGTACATTCATGACTCAAGTGCAGTTGAGCTTAGCTCAACCTGCTCTCCGCTTCTCCCCCTCGGTACAAGTACTAGTGCGGCATGTGCCGGCGCTTAGTTTATTTGTTGCAAGATCTATGCGAACGGGGGGGGGGGGGCGGCAGCATCCTAATGGTGCCCACGATGGGGGTGCAATACAAAAAACATATATATAAAAACATTCAAATTCTACAGATGTAAAGATAAGAGGCAACTGAATTTTTAGTTGTAGACTGTAGTACGCTAGCTAGTTACGACAGTGCGAGTATATTGCGCTTTTTCAAATGATCCGCGTGGAGAAGTATAGGGAGTAGACTACTTCCCACCCCCTCTTCTACCACCGAACCACCCAGAACGCTGCAATAATCCCCGCATGCACTGACCTTCCAACCTGAGCTCTTCAGAGGAGCCTTCCCTTCCCTTCCTCCCTTCCTATCCCTACGGACCCATCGCTCCTCGAGCAACTCAACCTCCAACAGCAAGAAACAAAACAACCCACCCCGCACATCACCAAAAAAGAAAGAATCAACACCGCAAAGAAATGCCCGTTCTGTTCCCTTTCCTTCCCTACACTCCCCGCCGCGGTCCACGGTTTATTGTAATTCCCGAGCCACTAAGTGTAAAGAAAACGAACGCCTCCCGTGTTCGAAGCCGACATTCCCACCGCCGCACCCCCCCCTCTTCCTTTCCTTAACCTTCGCACGGCGAGTTAAACTCCAAGCCATTCCTCAAAAGTAAAAAACCAACCAATCAAATTTCCTCCATTAAACTTTTCTGGTGGGTAGAGAAAACAGTCGAGAAGAGGGTAGAAGCTTTCTTCTTCAAGTCCCCCTATGCCCTGTGTGCAAGTACTCCCCCCAAGGCCTCCAGCCCGCGCCGTCAACACTATTATTTTCAATAGGCCAGGGCAGGCGCCTCCAGGGATTCGGCTCGGCTTCGCCGGCGCCTTTTGCAGAAGCGAGGGCGTAAATCGTGTCCCAGCTGGATAGGTATGCAGCTACCTGGGCCTGGCGATCGCGGATTAGGGTTTTTTGGTCCGGGGCTTCAAAGGGCGGTGGTGGGGGCGGTGCGGGTGCCGATCTCGGGGACGAAAGTGGTGGTGGTGATTCCGGGGGGGGGGATTTGTCATTGTCATTGTCTTTGTCGTCGTTGTCGCCGTCAGCCACAGCGGTGAGGGTCCTTTCGGGCGAGGGGCGTGTTTGGATCGGTGCTGGCGGGGGTCGCCCGCGAATCTCAAGCGTGGTTCTGGCGGCCGGCGCTGCAAGTGGGGTGGGGGGCGCAGGAAGTGGAGCGGAGGGCTTCAAGATTTTAACTTTGGGAATGGAAGGGGTGTGGGGCGGTGGAACGTAGAGCTGGCGATGAGGGGCGGTAGGAGGAGCATGAGTAGTTGTTGACGGAGTGTAGCGGGGAGTAGAGGTGCGATTGGTGTTTGTTTGGTGATTGGCAGCATCTGGGTCCCCGCCGGCGTTATTATTATTATTACTGTTGCGCCCCCTGCCCCCTCTGGGACCGCGACGGCGAGGTGGTTTTGAAGCCGGAGGTGACATGACCGAGTTCATAATTCTGCCGGTAGTGGCGATAATTAGTTATGGTAGCAAAGGGGGCGTGATAGTGAGGATGGTAGAAGTAGAGGTGGTGGTGGTGGTGGTGGATGTGCCTCACAATAGGCAAAAAAAACTTGGCAGCAACAGAAGTCGCAAACGTTCGGACAGAAACAGAAACAGAAGCAGACAAGGTGGTTGAGCAAGGCACTGGGGTCCCCTTCGATTCGATCGCTAAAGGGCACTTTTTCCTGAGCGTAAAATGTTATTTCCCTCTAATATTCCTCGTCCTGCCGCTCCGTCGTTGGATGCCTGAAGGGTCGATCGGATGCCTAGAAATTCCTAGGCTCGTAGTTTCCCCGCGCAGGGTGGAGAAGGACTCTTTTCGTCTAATGTTTTTTTCTTCTTTCCTTCTTTTCGTTCCGTCTTCCGTGGCTATTTGCTTCCTCTAGCAAAAGGTGTAGAATGAATCAAGTTCCCCCGGTGGGTTGGGTTGTTCGAAGGGAGAGGGAGGGTGCGAGTGTATATTCAAACGGAGGTTGTTCTCCTGATTATCGTGGTTCGCCTAAGCCAGCCAGTTTGTTGTCCTCTGCCCCGGCAACAGGTGGTGGCTTGAAGGTCTTGGCGAAGGCAGAAAAACACTGGCTGTCGAGGTGACCTATGAATCACCATTGATTCGTAGAGTCCCTAATTCCTATAATAGTATTCCCTAGTTAGCCCATAACGCCTCTGGAAACGCGGCAATTCATGGTGGAATGATTTCTATTCTTTTCTTTACTCTGTGCTGTCCGCAAAGGCGTGGGAAGCGACCTAACTTTTCAATGCTACTTATTGCACAACGCTTTGAGGTTGGGGGTTCTGATGTGCCAGTATACAATATACCGTTCTGGGGTGCAACGCTCAGACCCTCGTGCTAAGGCTATGCCACTAATGGCAAACCTAACTCGGCAGTTTCTCACATCAAGTTAGAGGGAGATTCCTTTTCTCTTCTCTTCGCCTTCTGGAAGTCTGCAGTGCAGGTCCCTCAAACCAGTTGGTCTGCTATATTTGGTCAAATATTAACGGCTATTACCGTACTCGTACTCTTGTGTTCTGTATCGCAGTCTACGGTTGTCTCCTCTAGTCGAGTAGTGTGGAGAGTTTGCTTTTCTGGGGATAATAACTTCCATATAGGTACTAGTAATTGTGGAGGGTGTAGCACCGGGGCTATGCATAAAGTGTCGAGTGTAAAGAACAGCCCTCACCTGTGCAGCGCCACAGCCCAGCTCTTGTGCAACGTGCGGATTGGGTTTGGGTTGGGGTACGGTATCGAGAGGCGGTCGGGAGAGATTGCCCCTACCGCGGGCGGCAGCATAGCATCCCAAGTGCAGCATAGAATGCCCCGCTCGCCTACGTGACTTTTTATCACAAATCGAATGCCAATCTTATATTCGGCGAGGGTAGCTGCGAGAAGGAAGGCAAGAAGAAGCCTGGGAGCGAAGTACAAGCACAGTACCGGTAATGCGCTGGGTTAACACCAATCTCCTTTCCTTTGCCCATTTTTATCGTGAATCAGTCAGCAACGAACGATAGACATTCCACTTTTCACCGCCACCCCGGACAGCTGTTCTCCTCGCTAAGTGATCTGATCACGACATCTCCAAGCTGCATCCCGGTACCGGTATATGATTTACTCCGGAGGCAGGCAGGCTCTCGCCTCGGTGTCGTTATCACGCGGGGATTGACTTCACAGCCCAGTGCCCCTGTGGTCAAAACAAGAATAAGAAAAAACGAGCCCTGCGGGGCTTTATCCACCACCATCAAGGTAGCCTGTATTCCGAGGGGCTGCGGGAAGAACACATTTCCTTTCGAAATCATGGCGGGGGTGGACCGAAACAGATGTCTGGGTTGATCAAAGGAAACCCAGGGGATTCCTCAATTCAGCCTCCCTCAGGCCTCCATCCTCCCAATCGCACCAGCCCTCACGCTTTCTCCCCAAAAATTGAAGCTTGCAACCGCCCGAGACATGACATTATTATGTAATCTAACTTAAAACCGTGCCTTCTGGGCGTGTTGGGCCATTTTGCCCTCAAAGTCGTTTATTGGAAGGGCATAGGGTAGTGACCATTGCCTCGTGCTGTCATGTCGATAAGAAGGCGGAATTTGTCACTTTGTTAAACGAACTAATTTCCTTGCATCGCTTTTTTCACTTGTAGCTTACTCGATACCCACCTCCTCAACATGCACTTTTTTCTATTTCCCTTTTGCTGGCGCCTGGTGAACCATATACCCTACTGTACGGTACTTCTTTCTAAGATGCTGACCAGGTGTACCGGTAGGGATGCATATAGGCTTGCACAGGATCCCCCGCAGAAGAAGCGGAGCGCCGATCTCTGGCGAGAAGGGATGTTACACCGTACGAGTACTACTAGCCCGGTATGAGTAGTAGGCTTTGACGAGATATTAGGCTTTTCGGCGAGAAACTCTATACTTGTGTCACTTGAGTGACGGGTGTCTCCAATCACCCGACCAATAGCTTATGCTATCGAGTTTTAAACCCCGGCATCAATCCACCAACCCATCTGTCACCATTACTCCGTTGCCCTTTTTTCGTCCTCACCGCAAGGACCAGCTCGGACCGAAGCCTTCTTATATGCGCCGCCTACATAACTTTGCTACGGCCTTGTTGCTCAGCCCGCCATAGCAAACTCCTTCCCACCAGCCACCACCTTCCATCATCCCACCCGGAGAACAGAACCGAAGAAAATCAACCCCATCCAAAATTAGTACAGCACAATCAAGTTAGTCCCCGGCGTCACCCAATTCCACCGGCCCCGCCTGCTCTCCAGACTACAGCACTCGGACACCATGCCCTTATCATACCCTACTCCAAAAACACTGCCCCCTACCAAACACAAAGCCCCCCGGCCTTATGTATCGTCCAGCTCAACATAGCGGGGAACCGCACTCATCCTCGGAGAAGTCACCCTCCCATGACATTACAATATAACTAACCCTCAATTCTCACAAATAAGCAGAATTAGGGGCCCTTTTTAAGCCTTGCCCGACGAGAATGATGAGCGCACTGCCGGTGTGAGGTAACCTTACTGGTGGGAAGAAAAACAAAACAAAAGCACAGTAGATATAATATTATGATGATGGCGATGATGGAAAGCATGTGCCCACCGGAGTGGGCTGGTGCGAGAAGACCCATTCTCGGCCCGAGTGATCATATGGAGTTGCCCTTACCGTACTGCACGTCTGGTGATTCCCCCACAGCAGATGGGGAGTGGGTTAGGGTTATGTTCACACACTCCAGTCATCTGGGGGCTGTGCGGGTGCGGTGCTTGTCCTATGCAGGTAGCGATATGCGGAAGCTGGTTGGCAAAAGCATACCCTATGATACCGCACCGAAAGAGTACACATTCGCAAAATTCAAGTGTACGAGTACTCCTATCAAACAGTGGGCCAAGGAGCCTGTGATAAAGCTGGAGGAAAGATGCCGATCGATCGCCACCGGATGACTCTATCTGACTGATGGGCCGACGGACGAGCGGCGGAACAACATACTCGAGTGCAGTGTTAAACATACCGGTTCCAATGGGAAAAACAATAACATATCTTACCACCACTGCCAGCAGCGGCAGAAGAAGACAAAGGAGAAGAGCTCTAGCCCAAGTCACCCTTTCAAACGGTGAGATACACATTCACCCTACCAGAGGGAAGAATAGCACAAATAGATATAACAGAAGAATACTCCCAGAGACGCACGCTCGGTAGGATTAATCCTGCATCAATCTTACACACGCCGACACTCCCGGTGCAGCACAACCTAAACTTCCCCCCCCCCCCCGGTGTGGAGGTACCGGATACCCAGACCTGAATCTTGGGAGCAATACCCAAAGCGTAAAACGAAGCCATATGTTGAAACCTTCCTTACTAATTTCCATAACAGATAACGAACCTGATATGACTAAACCGCCGATCTGCGAAAGTGAAGTTGTATATATTTTCACCATGTTCTCCATGCCCTCCGCTATAGGGAACCCTACTACCTCTTTCTCCCATAGCCAAAGGCCATTTTTCTAATTTTCTTTCAATTCCTCTTTTTCACCCAGGTGGTTTGGGCTTGTGGCTATTTTTATTTTATTGAATTTCACAGTATTTGCATTTTATTCGCATTTTATGGTTACAGGACTTTGCATTCCTTGGCCTTTCTCGTGAGTTTTCCTCGTTCCTGGCGTTAATTGGTTTGAATCCCTTACTTGCGCATTCCCCTTCCTGCCCGTCCCCTGCATCGGTTCTGCAGGAACGGTGCTGCACTGTACTTGTGCGCCTGTTTTTTTCTTTTTTTTTACCAAGGGCGCCGAGAGAGTGGAGGTTACCATGGTACCCGGGATACCCACGATGCAGGACTCTTTACTTTTTTTTCTCTCTCTATCATTTCTTTTCCGAGGTTCTCTGATTGGCTGATTGATTGATTGATTGATTGATTGATAGCTGATTAGCGGAACACCCTAGGTACTGCAATTGTTAACGTACTTTCCTCCCTACGGGAAATCAAACTATTCGAATAGCGATACATATCCGCTCTTCCAGGTCACTGTCTCTCCAGCTGGCTGGCCTTACTTTCTTTCCCGAGAGCACTTAATCCCATCATTTCCGCCCTGGAGAAGAGAGACGATCGAGAGCCACTTTCACAAAAAAAAAGTAAAAGTAAAGCAGAGATGTTGAACCCCTCCCCCCTCCTTCTCCTCCTCATATCCACTACTCTCCTCTCCAGCCCCGCCGCCGCGCTCTCCATGGGAATCAGCCCCCGGAGCGCCCACGCCAAGGGTCCGCCACCTGGCGGCGATGGTGATCCCTACTTCAACAACGATCTCCCACGCTTCAAAAAGGAAATCCTCGCAGCGCACAACGCTCGCCGCAAAGAATTCGGCGTGGCCCCGCTCACGTGGGACAACGAGCTCTGGAAGATGGCCAAGAGCGTGACGAAGACGTGCGTCTTCAAACACTCTGGCGGAGGGTATGGCGAGAACTTGTACGCCAGCAGCGCTGGAAACCCTAAAGAAGGGGTGGATGCCTTTGCGGATGAAGTCAAGAGCTACAGGGACGATAATCTGATCTGGGAGGGGAACTCCCCTAAGGCTAAGGATGGGGCTCAGATTGGGCATTACACGCAGGTTGCTTGGAAGGACACCGTCAAAGTGGCTTGCGCGACGAGTGATAAGAGGTGCAATTTCCCAAGTGGGCCAATGTGGTAAGTTTTTTTTCTTTCTTTCTTTCTTTCTTTCCTTCCGAAGAGATCGGTAAGGAGAGTGCAGTGCTGATATAGTGCTTGTGTGCCCAGGTTCTTAGTATGCGAATACTGGCCGCCCGGAAATATCGTCAGCAAACAGGAAAACCTCTACATAAAGAACGTTGGCCGTCCGGGGCAACCGTTCAAGGCGCCCAAGGACCTAAACGTCAAGGTACCACCATACAAAGGGAATGATATTCAATTGCCGGAACCCCTGGCGAACGACCATTCTGACGGGAGCAGTGGCGGTGGCGGAGGCGGCAAGAATGGCTCGAGCCCCAATCCTAAGCCCGAGGAACAGAAGCCGCCGCAGAATCCGTCTCTGCCTCCATCGCCTTCTTCTTCTTCTTCCTCTCCGCAACAGCCCCAACCGCAAGGTCCTCCTCCGCAGGCGGTTAAGACTGTTACAATCACCGTGACTGGCGGACCCAAGCCTACCCAGACTTAGTCAAGAGGGCACTACTCTCGGGAGATGATGGGTGGCCGACAGACTATGCCAGTGCTACCGTCGTTGGGAGGAGAAATCATTTTCGGGGTGGTCTGACGGTTTTAGTTTGGAGGAGTAACTTGGAGGTTTCTTTTCTTCCCTATTTGTTTTGGATATCCGGTGTACTGTACCCTTTTGCTGTGCTGGGGCGGCAATGTACCATAAATGAGTGATGTATTTTTCTGTAGTTGCCTTTCCTTCCTTCTTTCTTTTTGGTGATGTGAGATGTGAACGTGAGCTATGTTGTAAGTGATACGAGAGTTGGATATGGGGGCGCGGTACAGTAGTTTGGAAAGTTTTTCGAGGAGGAGCAAAACCCAGGCGTACGAGTGTTGGATGTCATGGGAGAGATATGATAGACTAGTCCTGCGGTATCTAGAGCTGAATATCTAAGTACAAGATTCCAACCAGAAAATCTACTGTAGATTCTTCGCGGTATTAGAATGGATATTCGATTACGCTCCAGCAAGGACCCCGCAAGCCTACAATAGGCTATGACGGCACCACAGCACCAGTGCAAACATCATACTAAAAGATGTTTCGTACAAAGACAGGGATATTTAACCAGCAAAACAGCCCCTGCCCTGTTCGAACGCATCCGGTACACTGCGAAATCTTTACCCCATCCCCGCACCCCATTCATTATCCTCCAACTTCATCCAAGCACCCACTCACTGCCCCCCTGATACCCACGATTCGACCGCACCCCATTGCATCAATACCCGATTATGCAATCCCTTTGCGAAAAGGTCAGCTTCGCAATATCCCTCCCATATCTTATCCATACCCAAACCGCAGTGCCCCCTCTAGCGAGTCTGAATGAACTTGACTCATGCGGGAGCTAATTCACTAGCACGGAGTTCTCTATGATACAAGTAGGTAAAGCAAGGGAAGAAGTGGTACTGTAGGAGCAACTCTAGGACTAGACAAGACGAAACAGTGCGGTGTCGTCAGGGGGTTTCAAAAACCGCCGGTGCGAGTAGATCGGTGGAAGTGATAGTCTAGCATCATACAAGTAAAGTACAGTAGCACAGGAAATGTGAGCCGGCTTAGATGACATGCTAAGTCTATTATTCAACGCGGCGGGTGTGATCTAGTGAAGGAAATGTAATACTCGACGCTGGTGACAAATTTTCTATCACTCATATGGAGGCTGGGGAGTGGGTGTTCTACGAGTGCTATGGTTCGGGTGTTCGCGCTGGACCAGGTAAGCGGCTGGTGGAGAGGTCAAGGTGGGTAGGAAGAGGGAGGGGTAAACTATCCCTACCGGCACTCGTCTGCCGTCTGTTGTCATGTGATAATGCGGACACCTAAAACCGACCTTCAGCTCCATGCCCTCAAGGGTTCGCTTAGTAATACACACAGAAATCAATGCCTTATGTAGCATTCGGTAAATCGGCTGCTGGTTCTATGTTCTACTACTCAAAAATCCCCGCCGTACTGTTCTCCGCCGATACTCACTTGATGAAAAGATTACCTGTAGAGCATCCAGAATTGAAAGTGGGGCTGATCCTGAATGGTTATAGAGTTTGTTTCTCTAAAAACTCTGTTCTTGGGGTGGCTTCGTTGAGTTGATATTTGCTCTCGAGTGCTCAGACGCCTTGCAACCCATTTGTCTCATGATGGGATCTGGGATGGGAATAGGGAACCTTTTAGGGATGCTTCCCCGTAGATATGCGTTCTTGGCGGATGCAAGTAAGAACTACCCGACTAGGACCTCGCTCGAACGAGAGGGAAGAAGTGAAACCTTTAACCGATCTTGCCTCATACGCTGACCATGGACTACAACCCCAACCTCAGCCTTAAAATAGTCTGCGCACTTCTGAATGAGATCTGATGCTATCCTGAATAAAATTCCCTTCTTCTTCCCCTTCTTCTTCAGTCTTTTTTGTTATTCCCCGTCTGCTTGCTGCCCGCCATGATGAGAGTGCTGGTAGGATTATCACTCGTCGGATTAGCGAGCGCCTGCGGAGTTTTGTGAGTACCATTGGCCTAGTGTAGCTGACCAAGCATCCCCCTCTTCCCCCTCCCTTGCTAATCTCGCCCCCCCCCCCCAAACCCCTGGAAATTTCCGTCCTTGATTCGTTCACTAGAAAAACTAACCACCACCACCACTACGGTGATTATTAGAGTCCACAACGAAGTTTTCCAACGTTCTGCAGACATATTCACCCTCCCGACCTCGAACGAGGACATATCCGTGCACCAAGGGGTCTTCTCCCGCCTACTAAAGATCCACACAGAGTCCGTACAGGCAGGCGCCTTCTTCCCAGACTGGGGCTACCAATGCCTCAACACGAACGACGATGCGGAAGCTGCGCACTGGCCGCCCTTCCTGATCGCTAGCGTCGAGCACATAAACTCCCAATACGGCAGTCCGACCTCCAAGCAGCAGCGCACGCCGGAAGAGCAGGAGCATCTGGAGAAGCTTATTGGGTTCGTGTTCGCCGTGGCGAGCCATCAAACGGCCGATGCGACGTGGCATGCTATCCGCCTCCCCACGGGATTTATGAACGCGCTTGCGGGTGTGGACTTTGATGGGGATGAGGCTACCGCGCATCGGGTGTTGGACCTCGGCGGGGATGTGGTGCTCTCTTCTAGGATAGCGCGGAACGGGGAGGACGGGAAGGTTTGGATTGGGGATAAGTGGTGGGTGCCTGTTGAGGATCTTGTGGCCATTTATTCGCGCATTGGGAGGGATGTTTCGGGCTTTATCATGAGGTATTGTACTATGCGGGGGTTGGCAGCGCTGAGGAGTGGCTTGACGGTTGGGCCCAGTTTGTGAGTGATCTTTGCCACAAAAAGTTGATGAGGGATAGCTGGCTGATTGGGGGATAGGTATGATGCCGTCGCGTCGGATTCGCCAATGCTCACCGCCGAACTGGACGGGTACTACCTCGGCGGTATCAACGAGATGGCCGCAAGGTCCGTCAGTTGCTGGGCAAATTTGACAAAATGGATTGCCTTCGGGATAGACAAGGAGGAGAAATTAATGAACGGCTGGGGGATTTGCGACGTCTTCCGCGCCATTCTGGCAAGAGGGGGCGCTGGCGGCCCCTTACATAGCAAACATAAGGAACGGAAGGCGACCGATGAGAGCATGAAAACGTACCCCGATGGGATAACCTTTACGAGGGATCGGTTTGGCGCTGAGAGCTACCACATCCCAGGCATGCATCCTCCGAGCGTGGGGAAGTCGCAGCCTTCAGAGCCCAATCTGGAGGCGCCAAAGCTTGGCGACCCGACATATACTTCGGCGTATCAATTCTACTCACACTTTGGCGCATCGCTGTCAATAGGAGAATTCTCTCCGTCCGACGATGGTCAGGCGGTCGCTGTCGGCGCGCCCTGGGAATCTACAGACTCTTCGAAGCCAGGGGAGGGGAACGTCTACATATTGCCATTAAAAGACTTTGGAGACCCCTCCACCCTCCGATCGGTTCCCAAACCTCTCCCTCTGGTCAAGCAACCGACTGCTTCTACGGACCAGCGATTCGGAATCTCTTCCACGCCTTGGAGAATAATGAATGCCACGTTCCTAGCCGTGGCAGCTGCTGGACCATTGACCTACGACCCTAACACCCCCCCCTCACTCCCCTTCGAGGGCACCTCCCTGGCGGGGAAGGTTCACGTTTTCCCAAGGGGGAGTGGGTCGAGTTTATTCTCTATAACCTTCAAGGGCGCAGAGCTAGGCAGCATCGGGCGGAGGTGGTGGGGAGAAACCATGATACCAGCCGATCTCGCCGGAGACGGTGAAGAAAGGCTGATAGTCTCGGGCTCACGCAGCGACGGGTTACGCATCTGCGAGGGTAGAGGAAAGGTGCAATTTGGCGAGGGTGAAATCGCAATTATCTCGCTGTCCCAATCTGCCTCCTCCTCCTCCTCCACGTCAGATCAACCCATACATATAGAATCAACAACAGACCAGAGCATAACCATAAAAGCCACAATCCTCTCCCTTCCAAAAAGCGCAAAGGCAACCCCGTGTTCTAAAACCTCCACGTACGAAAACTTTGGCACGGCAATTGCCTTTTCCGCACATTCCCGCACCCTCTTCGTCAGTGCGCCGGGAGCCTCTAGTGTTTTCGCCTACCGTTGGAACTCAAAATCCGCTTCCCTCGAACACATATACACAATCCCAGCACCCCGTGCCTCGCGCCCCCTCCCCGCATCCTCCTCATCCTCCTCCTCCCGGAGTAAATTTGGCGATGCCATGATGGCCGGCTACACCTCTGGCATAGAATGGCTCGCCATTTCCGCTACGGACGAAGACGTGGATGGCGTCAAGCAGAGTGGCATACTCAGACTATACACCCTCTCCGAGACCGCTGCAGAACTGGTCGCGGAAGTGACCCCCGAAAAGGGTGGCGCGGAGTGGGCGCGTTTCGGTAAAGTCCTGGCAAAGGACGGGGACAACGGACTATGGATTGGCAGTGAATTCTGGGACGCGGGACGGGGCGCAATTTGGTGGGTTGATGTTGGGAGGGTACTTGACAGGGGGCATGCAGTCGCGCGTGCTCAGATTGTGCTCCAAGAGCGGGAAGCAGAAGAAGAAGCTGTCAAGAAGATTCCTCTTAAGCCCGTTAGAGTGGGTCATGAAGCTAACGTATTCCCCCCCCATTATCTTTTTTTTTTTTTTGCTGGTTGAGACTTAAGAAAAAACTAGGCACGCTTCGCAACATCAATAGCATCCGGCGCCAACAGGGAATTGATCGTTGGAATACCGCGCGCGGGCGTCACGCATCCGCTCCAGAGCGAGAGGTTTTTTGGATATGTCGCGTTTTTTGGCAGGGCGTAAAAGTATGATTTATGGTAGGGTAGGGTAATGTAAGTTGATGGGGGGGGGAATGGGAACGCAATAGATGGATTTTTATTTATTATAGTTTTGAATATAATGTGATACCTTCATAAATACAATACCCTTTTCTCTCCTTTTCTTGCTGGATTGGGTGTGTGGGTGGGTGGGGAAGTCGAGATATAATACAGCATATATCTGCTATCATACAGCAAGTTGAACACAACTCTAAAATTGGACCGGGAAATTTTTACGCTCCGATGAGATGGGAAGATGAAGTATGATACCGCACTCACCAACAGCGAACGGACGCAGTTGTACGTCGATGCTGTGAGCACCTGGTTTTATAGTCTTGGATTTTCATCATTTAAGCAACACCGAACAGGCAACGAATGAAGCGACAAGCAAACAGCCTCTTGGGGGAGGGAGGGAGGGGAGATTTTGAATCGATAATTAGGATCCGTTGCAGTGAAAAATAAAATTAAAAAAAAAACCCCCCCCCTGCAGAAGAAATATGGGTTCATGGCGAGGGTTATCATATCATACGATATGGTCTAAAATGATAATCTGCTGGGTCCCGAAGCAATCATGGGTGCTCACTCGTATTCCCCTTCTTGTCCTGGGTGGGCGACCTTTCACCGGTGTATCGTTTGTATGGTGGATAGTTATGATGACTGTTGGTTTCCTTCTTGTGGAGTGGTGATTTGTATCGTGGGATAAGATGTATCGTATACACAGTTATAATACATAATCTATTTTCTCTTGCATAGTGCGGATCGAAAAAGCAGTGTTAAAGATCTGGAAAAGCTTAGATTAGCTTGGGAGTGTGTATGTATGTATGATACTTTTATTTTTATTTTTTAAAAAAAAGAGAAAAAAGAGTCATCAAGGATAATAATAATAGGATATTATAGGTATAACCCCATGGAATAAAACCTCTTCGTGATTCTACTATCATCATCATGACCTCCGCCAGGGGTGTTCTAGTTTCTCGGTGCTTGCTCGGGGAGACGAACGAGACCACCCCCCCAAGAAGAAGGATTGTCATTTTTCTCCACAGCTATTATGGTGGAATTTTGAGCAAGATGGGTGTGTTTATGTGTGTGGATTTTCGTCTCCGCTGGTTATTGGTGATTTTGGTGGGAGATGTTGAAAGTCTAGCTGGTACGATATGATAAAACAGTTTTAGGTATGTCTTGGGGGGTTCCCTCTTCTGATTTCTGGCTATTATATTATATTATATTATTATGCAATTCCTAAGCCTTTCTTGATGGGATTTCGGGTTTTAGTCGGGTTTTTTTCTTTTCTTTTCTTTTTTCAAAATGGGACTTTGTATCATAGCATGGGTGCTTTTTCGGGCCGTTATTTGCGGTAGAGAGAGTCTAGGCAGGTGGTTTGGGAATGTTTTTTAGTGGCGCAGTGGTTGGGTTAGCTTGCGGGGCCTTACTCCAGCTATAATAGTATCATAGTGATTCGAATGACAAAATCCTAATTCATTGCGAGCTTAGTTTGCTTGGGGGTTAGAGGGCTGCGGCTTGAGGCAGCTCGAGACCTGCCCGGATCCGGGGAATTATACGGTGCGACGGTAAGGAGAAGCTTACTTGTAATTTCATCGTGTATTCGGAATCTGGTATTATTAAACATTTATGTCTTAGTACCATAACCAAACATGGCCAGCAGTAGTTACTATTACTTGCATCATTAATTCTTGTATTCGGTCAAGCTTCTTCTCTTTTATTATATTTTAACTACACCAGAGGATAGCCTTGATGCTCCTTTTCTCCAGCATGACAGTAAATTTTAAAGTGTGAGGTCATTCTCATATATGGCCCGCACTGGCTACTAGCACTATTCACCACAATCTTCCAAACAGCAGGAACACTATACTTTTTATAGGAACCGAATTCCGAATACACGATGAGAATACAAGTACAGAGTGAGATATGGATGCTACGATGAGAACTGGCACTCGTAGGGGTTAGGGAAGCTACTGTACTGCGCGATAGTAGATGTCAGTATGCAGCAGGCGCAGAAGGGGCACCTGCGCTCTCTGTATTTTTGCAAGGCAATTTTATGGGAAAATGTTCAAAGGCAGGGCAAACAGCCGGGCTCGGCAAGAAGGCGGCTCTGGGGGACTGCACGGATGGAAGAGCCTTTCTCCCGGTAGAGCTGGAAGGGTAAAATTCTACACTAGGTGCGAGTGATTATAGATGACACTGGGAAAGGTTGAGCTGGAGCTGGCCTCGCCTGCCACCAACACAAGCCACCAGCCCAGCTCTCCTCGCCGATCCCATCAATCATAAGGGATGGGAAAAGCCATGGGGATATGCCAGCGCAAAAGAGACACTACCAGCGGTTCACTGGTCCGGTACTCTCCAACATTTCGGAGGATCCAACATTGCCGCACTACATACTATGTTTTCTTACATAGCGAGCGGTCACCATTTATTGGCTGGCTGGTCACTTGGCGGCTGAAGTTGTATAGTTTGAAACCTTTGGCTCACGGAATTTTGTAAGCCATCGCGCTTGCTGCACGGGGTACAGTACCGTACTGTACGAGTACTCATCTTCGAGTGAAACATTGCAAACCATTTCTTATCATATCCACCGTAGCCAATAGACACCTTCATGAGTGTCATGGCAACGGAAGATTCCTGAGCCAGAGTCAGGGTCAGTATCATCACCACTTCTCAGCTCCGAACCACCCACATACCGTACCGGTAACTTAAGCCGAGAGCTTTTTTTATCTCGGCAAAGTTGTTCTCGTGCTATTATTGATATCAGATGCCGGCGATATTAAACACCTTTCGGAAGCAGGATAATAAGGGTCTTCTCTTCCTGCAGGGAGTGCTCCGCCGTTCTCCCAATCGCAGGGAAATGATTTCCTGTTTGCAATTGCCCCTGGGAGGCTTGGTATGAGACATGCCTGAAGTATCGCGCTGGTACAGTAAGCGAGGTGAGAACTCTACTCGCACCTCACAAGTGCTTAAACGGAAGACTTGATTGGGTCCACCGAGAAGGGGTAAAGGGAAGTACTCGTACAAAACAATAGAAAAAAGTAAAGAAAGTGCAGTGCAAGTTGGAGCCAGAAAAGGAGAGAGACCCCCCCCCTCTTCATCCATGTCCTTCGAAGACTAAACTGTTTTGCTCTTCTCGTGCTGGCATGTCTCTGTGTATATGGTTCTCACGATAACTGATGGATATTGTAGGGCATCAACAACAACAACGCACATGCCCTTTGGATTGCGGGTTCAATTGCCGCTAACTCCTGACGCGCCACACACATAGGCGCGACGAACGGACGAGGCAGGAGTTTGACAGAAATTAGAATTCTTTGGCCACCCGACCAACTAGCAAACTTCAACTCCCGACAATTGGGCTTTATATTTCCTCCCTCACCCTCTCTCATCATCATCACCCTCATCATCATCATCAACACCACCACCATCATCATCATTACCGCCATCATCTCTTTACCCATATCTATTCCGCCCAGTATTTGAATTCCCCCCCTTTTTTCTTGGAGGGGATTATTCTACATCCCCCACCCCTCTGCTTCTCCAAACAACCATCGTGTTGTGGCTCTTTCGTCCACCCATTTTATTGTATTGACCCTTATAAGTTCTCCCTTCTTGGCAGCTTGAACATCGCTTACTGGTTAGAAAAAAAAAGGGGGAAAGGAAAAAAATAATAATACCCCGGCCCGATTTAGGAATCCCGCTTACCCCACCAGTGACCATGTCTTATTCCGCTATTTCCCAGACGACTTCCTACCGTAGGAGGAGTAGCATTGCATCCTCCATTTCCTCTGATGCCTCCTATTGTCCACCTCAACTACAATTCCTGAACATTGAAGCTTCTTCCCTTTCTCTCGACCCCGAATATCGACCTGCCCAGACGGAACATTCGCCAACCGATCGGGTGATGTCTCTGGTCAGATCCAGCATTCGTTCGGGTACACCTTACGAAATGGTCGGCGATAGCTCGGATGAGGAGGGTGCTTTCACAAGCCGGAGGCAGGCTCAGGGGAACGATGGTACGGGGGATAGCAGAAGGGCTAATGGCGAGAGAGATAGCGGAGATATGAATAGCAGGGTGGACGAAAGTTTTAATGGAATGGGCAGAGACTCGGAGGGCAGCGTTGGCTCTGGAGTTCACGTGTTAAACCCCTCCCGTTCAAGATCCGATTCCACATCCCATGGCGGCGACCAACGGACGGAATTGGAGATCGCGGAACATAACTTGAGACTTGAATTACATTTGGATGGCCGTGCGGATATTGGTTCTCGGCAAGGGGGGGATGTCTCAGACCCTCAGACAGCTAGGGATGCCCACCGCCCCTACCAACACCATAGCCCAAGAGCGAGTCGTTCCTCTCATCAATTACCTCCTCTGCCGGTGTCCACAAACATCCTGGATCCGGAGGATCAAGCTTTTGGCTTCACCACTTCGCCGGAAGACGTTCACCCAACTTTTCGTCATTCACAGTCCTACCCTGAGCTTCCACCCCCTCCAAAGGTTGACCACGCAAGAGAGCAGCGCGAGCACAGACCTGCAACATCTGCAACTAACATTGGTGATTTATTCGAGGATTTTGACGGAGTCCATTTCAATTTAGATCACCCGAGTAATCAGTTTTCGGTAGCTCCTCCACCACGCCCTCCGCAGCACAGACAGCGTCCGAGTCAGCACTCGATCCAGCCAACCTCACCACATTCCGATTCCCAAAGCTCATCCGGCCTGGTGTTCTATCCGGCTCCGGTTCCTGCAATGCTAAATCTTCCCCCTACGCTATCTAAACCTAAACCAGCTGCGAATAATAGACATTCCCGTCATATTCCTGATAATGTCGACCTCACCAGTAACCGTCGTTCGGTGGCTTATCCCGGGACGGGAGCATCAGGTCTCACTCCGGACAAAGACATTAACCGTCGCTCGGTTGCCACCTTGGATCAAGTTGCCAATCGCCGTTCAATAGCTAATCTTCCCCCAGCCCTGCGAGCTTCTCAATTCTTCGATACCCAAGTAATTCCCCAAATTGAAGTCAAAGAGGATTCCGCAGTTGCCACCCTTGACAGTATTCTCGATGCTTCGGCAAAGGCTCCTCCAGCTGCATTCACCGATCATCCGATTACCGGTGGGCCAGTGCCGTACAAACCTAACAAGAATAGGTCTTCCATGTATCTTAGTAGTGGGCCGAACAACAATTATCGTAATAGTGTGGCTATAACTGTTAAGCTACATCCTGGAGAGAGCCCTAGGTCTTCCATGGAGGACGAAACCCGCCAAGATGCTCGGAGCCATCTTAACCCCGAAACCAACGAATATTACGATGCCGGTAATCAACGTCGGTACTCTGGGCTGTCAGAGGACTTTGGACCGCACCCCGATTCAGATGCTCTACCTACAACCTTACTCGCCGAGCTTGAATCTCGCAAAGCTCAACAACGGCTTCGGAATCGAACGGCGGCCAGTGCCTTTCCGGGCGGTATTCGCAGCACCCTCCTTCAGCTTGACGCCGTGGCACAAGTACAGAAGGAGGCAAGATCGAAGAGAAAGACCCATTTGGCATGGGAGGACCCTGGTGATGGGGATGAGGATGATGACCAAGACGCTGATGTCCCTCTTGGATTGCTCTATGCAGTGGCTCCTGGTGCACAGAAGCGTCGTGATGATGAGGTTCCGCTTGGCCTTTTAATGAAGAAAGAAATGGAAGATGCGGAACCACTTAGCAAGCGCCGGGAACGTCTCCGGGGACAAAACGGACATGTAGCGCAACCTCAGCCAAAGATATTCCTTGACGTGCCCGGCCTAGGTGGAGGATCAGAAGCTAGCGGAGCGGATGCAGACGAGGAAGTTGAAGGAGAGACACTGAAAGACCGAATGAGACGTCTTAAGGAGAAGAAGGAGTTCGGTACCGGTAGTCTGGGGATGGAATTTGCCAGTCCAAGCGAAAGAGGAAGTTCTGCCGCCAAACAAGAGCGGGCACCTCCGGCCGAGGAAGAAACCCTCGCTCAGCGTAGGAGGCGCTTACAGCAACAAGAAGCGACCAAGCGCGAGAGTTCGCTCCTGCAACAGGAAGTCCGTAATAGACGGAGCATGATGGACGCCCTCCACCGCGCCAACAACCGCCCACAAAGCTACTACTCCCAGGCGGGTGGCAATGCGGGGCACATGCAACTGCAACCGCAAATGGGCGGATTGATAGGCGGCCAGTACAATATGCAGATGAGCCGGGGAATGCCTATGCAGATGCCGATGCAAATGCCTATGCCGATGAACATGGGCGGGACCGGGGAGACTATCCTTGATCCTAAACAGCGGGAAGTGGTGGAGAGGTGGAGGGCCAGTGTTATGTAAATCGCGTTCATTATTCCCCCCTGTTATTGTTGACTGGTTCTTTTTCTATCCTGCCTTTGTTTTTCGTATCAGCTGTCCTTTGGATGCCAATGTTACACTCTTGACCTTTGCTCTTTCCCTCTCTTCCCCGCCTGACATGGCAGGCACGGCAGATCCTTCCGTTGCGGTCGGTTTTCTTTGGATGTGGTGCATAGCGTGGACGCAATATCTTATGTAAGGTGATGAACTCATCAATTATTATCAATCGATCAAGCGCAATGCAATGCAAATCATAGATTGCTCTATCAGAAATAAGGCAAAAACTTGAGCGACAAGCAAAATGAAAAAGTATGTCAACGAAAGTGCTACATAGCAAGTCAAGTGGGCCCACCAGACCTCCTTCTCCATCCCCTCACTTTTCACAGATGGATTCTAAATCCTAGTTATACCTATAGTCTAGCCATCATCCAGTCAACTACTATCGAACCCACTCTGTCCGAGAAAATCCCATGCAGCCTTCAAACCAGCAATCCCCTTGTTAGACACAAGCAACCCCCTCACCCTCGAAAACCCCCATCAATAAGCCCATCATCACCGAGCATCGCCAACTCCGAACGTACGGTGACACAGGAGACCGGGGGGTATCATCCAAGCCCTGTGAAAGTACTCCCAATCATTCCTAAAATACCCGGCGTAATCAGCTTTCCTCCCGAGCAGACTTCCTGCGACTTGATGAAACTTGCTGGATGGTGGTCCGTGTTGGTGCTTTCTTTGGAGGAGCTGGGAATTTATGCTTTTGCGTTTACTTCTATTAGCATTGTTAACGGTGATATAAGATTGAGGAGGTGTGGGTAGTTACTGTTTCCTTATGGATCGGGAACGTACTATATATAGTAGCTCGCGGTGTAGCTTCCTCCTATATAGATAGGTGAATTCTTGGGTCTTTTTTCTTCTTTTTCCGTTGGGGTGATTGGAGGATTTTTTTTTCCTATGTGCTGGCTGCGCTGGTGGAGTCGGTGCATTGGGCATACGGGCGTGGTCGTTCTTCTTCCGGGGTAGTGAACTGTCGTGTGAGTATGTATTGGCGGCGGTGGCAGTGGAGATAGATATTGTATTTACCATAGGTTACTGGAGGAAGCTCTCACCACGGGTGGGATGAGATAGCTGCCGTAGCATCCTCTACTACTCCACTCTCACTAGTTCCGGAAGGCGAAGTCTGAATGTTAGAAAACTGCTGCGTATGCGTAAAAATTTGTGGCTGGAGTGGAAGTGGTGGTGGTCTGCTCTTCTTAGTGCGCGATTCATCCGCGTGTGCAATATCTGCCTACCTGCTTTCCGGAGATGGAGGAAGAGTATTGTAAGTCCCGTTGCTGAAATCTAGGCAAACATCACTGGTAGAGTATCCAGATCAGGGACGAATCCATTTTCCAGACGGTGTATTGGAAGGTAAATCTGCTCGGGAGGGGGGTTTTTTTTTTTTTGGAGACTTAGGGAGCACTAGTTTCAACCTCCTCACGTAGACATTTTTTTATGGTAGTATTCTTGAAAATTATTCCTTTCGCGAGGGGCGGGGTGTGTGGTGGGGGGCTGTTTCACTGTCTGCGAGTGATATTTTGTGAGACGGAGGGAGATGAGAAACAGGATGAGGGAGGGAGGTACACCTTTCTGCGGTAATACATTGAGTTCAGGGCACTCTACCCACTCGTGTCCTACGCTGTATCAACTAGCGACTGCGTTCCAGATATTTGGTGAGATTGTAGGGTGGGTGCTCAATAACGTACACCGAAGGCTTCCATCGGTGAAAACTTAATACCCCCCCCCCAACTTCATTTTCGCCGTTGTCTAGACACCCGCCCGTAACCATGTCCGCACAATAGCAACTCTTAGTCATGTCCCTCATCTCCATCCCACCCTTCTTCACACTCCCAGGAGTAGTAGTAACTCCAATGTTATCTCGTGAAGGATCCAAGGGTCTAAATGAGCAGGCACACCGTAGCATACCAAGTAAGTTTAAAACCGAGAGCTAAACTTCCTCCCTACGCTTTCCCGAATTAGAAACTGTTCCTGGAAGAGCACGCTGGCGGGGAGAACGTGGTGCATGTTTTTGTGAAATCTCTACTGCCCGCCTGAGTCCTCCAATAGATCACTAGGAGACTGTCAGAGCGTACGGAATACCAATGTAATAACCTGTTACTGGTGCACACTAATCAACTGGGAAGGAAGAAAGGGGAAGGGGTCGGGAGCAATGGTCTATGAATTCCTGGATATACCGGCTGGATTGTAGACCTCTCTTGATATATTGCAGTCCTTGGTTTTTACAATATGATACTTGGTTTGCCTTGCTCTACCTGTTGCTTTTTGAACAAGGGGAGGGATTGCAAGTAAATGCTTAAGGTATACTGTCTTTGGCCGGTGGGTTCTTGGAAGCTGGGAGTATCCCCGAGAGATGGCGTTCTCTCCAATGGGTTTTCGAAATATCCCATCGGGTATTTCTCTGCTGCCAGTGGAACTCGAGTCCGAGGCTCACTCTCACATCAGGTATGAGATCAGTGGCGGGTAAAAGGGCTTTGTGGATTCGTTCGTGGGGGAAGGGGGGGGTTAACTTAAGGGTGAAATGTGTAGCTCTATTTCTAGTATTATGCTGCTGGAGGTGGGAATTCCCTCATATTCTAGGGGTTTTTTGAGGAATGGATTGAAGGCTATAGTAATGGCTGTTTCTAGCTGGGAGTTCGCGGATTTAGCACTGGAAGAGGATGGGTAGAAACTCGGGTGCAAGATTCAACTTAAGTACAGTATTTATGTTTATCATAATATATAGCAAAGAATCAACCACACGCCTAATCAGGCCCAGGGTTAATCTCCAGGACTTCTAAATGAATTTGGTCTAACCTTCTTTTTCAAATTCGAGTCTATAATACAAATCAATGATGCCTAGCACCATGAACCTCCTTGAGCTCCACCCTTACCATAAACTAACCCCAAGTATTTTCCTCTTGAAATAATCAAGCTCCCAATATACCAGACCTTCAATGCAACGTTGTCCGCTTATCGACCACCTTACTTACCCAAGTCCCCTTGTATGATATTTCCAAAAAAACAAACATCCCTCGGGTTGGGGAAACGGTGCACGATGTTGTGATGGGGGGGAGTTGGGGGTAAATAGTAGTAGTACAATAGTCATACCTGACCAGTATATTCTAGTATTTCGCTTTGAGGAACGCTGTGCAGCATTCATCTTTGGCAAAATTATTACTATTATTATACCCCCCTGTTTTCGAGGGCTGTGTTGGAGTATTCTGCGACTGTGTAGATCAGCCATGGGCACAATTAGCCTTTCTCAGTAATACTATAGTCTCAACTTGGCGGAGTGATTTTTGATGAAGTTTGCCTCTCGAGTTATTATCGTGAGAAAAGCCGGGACGACCGCACTATACTGCCCCGTCCAACTTCTGTAGGGTTTTTCTTCTTCTCAGAAACGCCAAGAATAACGATTGAATAATTCCCATGATCTCACCTTCCGCGGTAGCTATCGATTGCTCCAATGCTCTCTCTCTCTCTCCTCCTTGGGATCCGTATTACAAATATTACTCTGCATGGGTTCGTCCTTGTTCTCCAAACCTATAAAAACAATTCCCTTGCGATGGTAGGGATTGTTTGACAGTTTTCCTGATAAGTTAGTGCTGTGGTATCAGCACTCTTGGGTAAATCTTATGCAGGAGCAGTACCCACATCCTGGAGGGCCTTCTTGATAAGGTTGGTAGGAGAATTTACGGGGGAGATTTGTGCCGCTGTTGATCTTGACTCATATTATTATATCTCGGCCTCGATTGGAACGTACTCGTGGCTTCCGGCACAATGGCCCCAAACTATAATACCAATAAGTATTCAGGGTACAAAACTCCGGGGGGTTATTCAGGACTAGAGAACACCGCCCCCCCGTCTCTATAGAGGACCGAATGGAATCCGCTGAAGTGGTTTTCCAGCCTTCAATCACCCTCCCGGATACTTGGAAAAAATTCATCCAAAGCATCGGCGAGTCCAAACTTCCGGATGCTAGGGCAGAAGAGCCTCGGTGTCCAGATAAATGGCCATATTTCAAAAACGAATGCTACACTCTATTAGCTCAAGCATCATACGTTAGCCTAGAGGAATCTCCCTGGGTTTGGGCGGAAATATTAAGATAGCGCAATTCCTAAGGCCACTACGTGCATTACCGTATTGGCTGCCGGTAATAAGCCCTCAGCATCTTTGAGGTGAGTAGACTCACCAGGGAGATTTCTGATATATCATATCACAAATCAGATTGACCACTTTGGCGGAGACTTCACTTGAACCTTTAATGGATCGAATTGGTGTTATCGGCAGCTTCATTTTTGACCCTGTTCTAGCAACTAAACTAGCAGGCTAGATCCTAAAACTCTATGGTTAGTTTGCTCTCCACCGTGTGTGGCATATCATGTAGGGGGGGGGCCTAGCTAACACGCCGAGGGCGGGAGACCAGTCAAGGGCATTAGAGGACAAGCAGGTCTCTTCCGGTTGCATCGCCAACTCAACTCTCGAAGGATGTTCTTGAACGCTTGACTAGCTGTACTGCCAAGGAGGTAACCAGGGCCATCCCCTAGTACTGTTTTCTCTTGGTAATCCTGGTGTAAATGTTCATCGGGAATCACTCGAAGCGCACCTTTCTGATCGATTTGGTCTCAATTTTCACTGACTATACAAGTAGCTAGTGAGAAGGTAATAAAGTAGCGGAACGGATTTGGGGGGTGCTAGGGAGAATCTAGAGGGTGAACACCCTATATATACCCTCAAAGAAAGCTGTACGTCGATATAAATGTGAATCCTTGAATTTGCACCCATCGCCACTGGCATCTCCGCTCAATAACAAGTGCTGGGGGTCGACAGGTCTCCCAGTTGTATTATACTGATTTGGGGGACAAGATTCTGTATTCAGAGCTGTCTCGTCCAAGATCTAACTATATTTCTTGATCTTCCATGGGCACCAGAAAGAGCATTTTTGCGGTGATGAACCAAAATCAAGCCACCAACAACCGGCAAACAGGAATTTGGCACATTCTAAGCTCTATCAATCTATTATATCAAAACAGGAACAAGGATTTGGTATTCTAGAATACAATTAACTCGAGTTATAACTTGATGCTGAGGTTTTTATAATCCAACCCCACCGCCAACAACGTCAACACAAGTATGTATGATGTAAGCACACCCATAGCAAGTATCCTCCCGCACTCCAAGGTATTAATCGAAATATTAACCAACCCCGTCAAAAGATTCGCCTATAAACCATTAGAATCTCACAGCCCAGAGACCCGCAAGGATAACTCACCACTAAGAAAATCGCCAACCCATTCCTGTTGAATGCTTCTAAGACTTTGGGCACAGCAACGCTATACTCGGCCCCGTAGAAATATCCTCTTTCAACGAGGTAGAACGCTGTTATTTGCGCGGTGTTGAAAGAGGCAACCCAGAGGATATATGGGAGATTTGCTAAACGTCTGGAGACGGCAATGTCGAAACCCCAGCGCTCTTTTGTTATCATGAACGACACCGTCCAGAATAGACTCCACCCCGCGAGCTTCTTCAAAAGGCCAAAACGCTGAGACTGGGTGCTTCGGGGGAGGGTATACATCCCGGTGGCCATCCCTGCCAGGAAGATAGAGAGGTACCCGGCGAAGCTGCTAATTCCTTCTTTATTTTGCGATATCAAGCCGTACTTGTTCCTGTCTCCGACAAGGACAAATGCCTTCAGTCCAGTCATCTCAAGAACAACTTGATACCCAACGGCAGTCACCAGACTCAGGAGGGTATACATAAAGGTAGGACTAATCCCCATTTTAGAAGCCGCGGGTGAAACCGACTCAAAGATAGCCAACAATGGCGGCAAGAACCCGAGCGTGAAAAAGAAGTTCCAATGAACCCCGTACTCTGTAATGTGCTCGGCATAATCCACACCCTTGACCATAATCAACCTAATAATCCCTAGCACTAGCAACGGCAACGACACTCTCATAGCACTCTTTAGCCTCACTCCTAATGGTTCCGAGGCGCGCGCCACAAGGTAGCTTCTGGCAACCGACTTTGCGCTCATCATCCCACCAGAAAAGACAAACGACCCAACACCAATATCCATCAACGAAGTGCCCCAATTCTCCACCTTTGCGAACCTTCGCGGAAAGACTCTAAAGTCCACCGCTAAGATTGCGCAGCATGTGATTACCATCATGCTGCCTCTATACACCGTCAAGAAGGCCTTTTTGGGAAATTCCGGGGTTGAGTTGGCTTCCTTCTCAACATTATGAGACTTTGGCTTCGCCGGACGCTTTGCGTTTCGCGGTTGGCCGAGGTGTAATAGGATTGCCGGGGATAGGATAAGTAGGTTTAATAATAGTGGAAAGGACGAGTATAACGTTATAGAGAATAATATCGCTACAGCGCTCAGTAGGAAGTCTGCGACGAATTGTAGCGGTCCATAAGATTTGAAAAACCCTAATCGTGTTTGCAGCGCAGCATAGAGGATATAGGTTGCCTATAAATTAGAAAACTGCCGTTAGCCAAGACAGAAGCTACAGGAGGCCGTCAAGGGGGGATTACTGGCGCAACCGCTGTCACGAGGTTTATTTCATTGATTGTTCCGCCGGTAAGGTTTGAGACGAAGTCTTGCTTTAGGTTCTTAAGGGATTGAGCCATTGTTGAGTCCTCGAGACATCTGCGTGAGCAAGCTAGCGAATTTATCTAGCTTACCAGCTAGTTTGTGCAGAGTGGCCTTTTGAAGTGGACAGCTGTGAAGTTTGGTTACCCGGACGAGGAGAGATTGGTGGCGGCATCTAAGAGAACCCGGCATAGTCTAAGCCCCACTACCAACCACCTCCGAAAAGAAAAGAATAAAGAATACTAACCCCGACACTATCACCCTCTGCTGGGCAGTCCACATCCCTTCCCAAATAGCGACCTTCTGAGCAACAAGATTCTCGTCGGTTATCCCCATGCTCCTGGCACGCGATTCGAATTCGGCAGCCCTGGACTTCATCATCCTCTGCTACTTCGATTATATATCGACCTGGTCAGCTTGCTCCTATTATAGTAGGTATGATACTAGAAGAATGATATCGGGCCAGGGATGAGGTAGCTGCTAGGTAAGCATTACTTACTTAGCAGTGTGGGAGATCTTCCCAACTCCCCTCATGCAGATGGTGTGTCGGCCATGGCTAGCCTTGCGCTGTAAATATTGCTCCGTGACCCTTTTTGATAAACGGCCGATGAACGGGCCCGTTGAGATGTCGCCAAGTAGGATTGACTGCAAGGATATAAAAGAGGTAGAAGGAAAAGCGTATCAATTGCGCAGTTCCCAGGGTAGATTGTGACTACGATACGGTAGTCTAGCTAAGAAAACGTGAGAGGAGCCTTAGATCAGAAATTCTGCACGCCAAACCATCTACGAGTGTGCGATTCACAGTCTGCGAAAAACACCCTGCGGCTGCTGAGGCTACCCTATCGGTAGTCACTCTAGCCCGCACACTCCTATCTCCCATAGTATCAATCATCTTTCGTCACTCGGCTGGTGAAGATAAATCACCCATTGCCTAGCGCAAAGATCTTGGAAGGTCAATATTGGAATGAGATATTCGGAAAGCTTGAAAATACAAGAAACCTGTTACTCAGCCTTCACAATAAATCCCGTTTCCCACCGTTCCACCTTTGTTGATCTTCCGGGTCTACAAGGCCATAGGCTGGAAAGAGATGAATGGCCAAAAAGGGGTGACCATGGCCTACTAGAGCAAACCTAATCCAAAATCGATTACCTCTTCAGCATTCCGACCCGGTAATTTCTCGAACAACCGTAGAAGGATTCTATGGCGCTCGAACCTTGCCCCCTTTATACGTGATATGTTACGAATACTCTTAGACGCAAGGGAAGAGCAAACTGATAATCAAGATCTCGACCTCCAAGTGCAATGATGATGATGATGAGTGTGCTAAGAAATAGCGGCCAAACTCTGAGTTCAGCTAACGCACAGGTTGGGGGACGTGTCCGGGGCCCGAGTGCTCGGAACAAAGACGGCGAGGGTGTCTCAAGTATGGTGTCATACTGAAATTCAAGCCATGAAGTGGTCTTTCTGGCTGAGTGTTAGCCCTGTCTTCCCCTCCTGCCGGCCAAACTATAGACTCATAGATCTTCACTCGGCCACAGCAAACAGCCCGGGGAGATCATACAAGTATGCGCTGTAATGTACGCGTCTATGGGACCACTCTTAGCCAACCAAAGTTCATAGCGCCTAGGTTAAAGCTTCAGGACTAACCCGCAAAGTAGTCTAAAGTTGGTCCGCGGCAATGCTTGAGAAGAGAGCGCCGCTCCAGCTTAGAATCGGAAATCAGGTTCCAGCAGGGCGCAGAAATCTCTGATCCCCAAGTACCATGCCCCGGAAATCCCCTACCTACTCGAGTACAGTGTGAACACTGAGCTCTGCGGGAAACCCTTGTCACCAAACTCGAAATCAATACCAATCCACCACAGCAGACTGCAGCTAGCTCCTGCAAAACCAAACAATGAAGACAACTCCGGGAACTATTGGAATCACCCTACCTGCCGGTACCTCCTTAATACATTTTCCCCTACTCGAGTAAATTGGACCCCGAGAAGGGTTTCAGAAATCTGAAACCCTGGGTTGGCCACGGATTCTGCATGGGTACGATCGGTGATAACGCATGTCTCTGTTTGCTACGCCGCACTCCAAAGGAAGCTTAATTCTCCGTAAGGCGTGTTATCCGGGGTCGTGGTAGCTCACTCGTGTAACTGCGGTTTAATTCCCAATTCTTACAGCTGGAGGGAACGGGGCATTGAATCCTGCAGAAAGATTCCGCAAGTAGGACTATATCTGAGGTATCCTATGCGACCGAAGAGCAACAATGTCGACCAAGGGTCATTACTTGATTGAAGTATCTAATCACATGATGTATAAAGTCTCTAAGGAGACACAAAACAACGAAGCTCAATGTATAATACTCTCACCCCTACAGCAAGTTTTTAAGCCTACCAAGTCAATCCCGAGTCTTTGTAGCCTTCTGCAAAAAGTCCACTACATGACTCCACTCTTGATCATACATAGCTTCAGGCATGAGCCCGTGTTCCGCACCCTTAACAACAATGATCTCGCTCTCGACTCCGGCCTTGCGAACCCTATCGACGAGGTTATATGAGTCTGAGACCTTAACGGCTGAGTCTTCTTCGCCATGTATCGCAATCGTTTTGGGGAAAGAGGAATCAATGCGGTTCAATGGCTGAAGATGTGAATCATCCAAGCCCCCGCCGTCATTCTTGCCCGGTTGGCGACCGTAGAGCGCTTTCGGGTAGATCCCTGCGAAGATCGATAAGCTAAGCATTCAGGGGACTACCAAAAGGAGACCAAGATTTACCCTCTCGAAGAAATAGCATGAACATCGGCGTTCTCTCTTCTCTGGTCAAGCGGTCATCCCAGACAACTTCATGATCGCTCTCGTAGTGTTTCTGATATTTTTCCTCTTGGATCGTGTCGACTGGGACTCCCATGATCATAAGTCCTGGCTGCTTCTTTGCGCTGTACCAGTCGCTGGTAATGTCCACCATTCCGAAGACATTGGCGAAAGCTTGTGGTTTGATGGTTTTCCATGTGATAGCGGTAAGGGCGCCGAGGTAGCCACCTAATGGCCGTTGGTATCATTGCGGAAGAGTGAATTTTCCAAGAATGAGTCGCTTACCAGCGCTTGCCCCGCCCAGGGCAATATTGTCAACGTCTATTCCCCATGTATCTTGCTCTTTCAGAATCCATTGTTCAAGGTCAAGCACGTCTTGTCGGATGTCCCAGCCAGTAGCTTCAGGAAGGAATTGATAGTCCGGAAGGATGATAATCCAACCCAGCCCGCGAAGCTTGCTTGCAAGATACAAGGGGATAAATGTCTGTCGGCTGCCACAAACAAGACCGCCACCGTGATAGCATATGAGCGTTCGGTATTTCTTACTCGAAGAATGGTTCGGCGGGAGGGCTATATCGACGTGTAGAGGTCGACCACTGGAATGATATTTGTAGGGTTCAGTGATTGCGTTTTCCATAGCTGAGATCTTTGCGTTTTGGCGAGGCAGATTACGAGAGAAAAGAGATGTGTTGGGTTCTTAAGAGTAATCGACAAAACTATCCCATGAAAGAGCGGAGTAAGTGGTGTTTTAAATACTCAATTTACGGCACTCAGAACGCTGGCAGCGCCCAAGATGCTATGTATGCCTAAGCAAGAATGTAAATTTTAAGCTCGCTATCGGCTGGCACACCGGTTTTTCGTAATCATTCAATTACTCGAGTATACCAGTAGATCTTTTTTCCCAACCTTTTTTTTGTTTTTGACAAATCGTTAGATTCACCGGTAGCTACGGGAAAATCTCGGGTATCACCCTAAGGCGTGAATAACAAAGGAAACTTAAAACCCTCGTTGCTCAAATAAATAAACGATAACAACTCTACGAAAGTCATCAGTCATAATCATAACCAGCAAAAATAAGCTACGATCCCAAGCTGGATCGCATCGAGGAGAAAAACTCCATCGTAACATCAAAATTCAGGTAACATGCCATAACTTGTTTGAACTGAATATATAATATGACTGGATGGTAGGTCTTCTAGTTGTTGATCCAAGGGAAGACTGAGCAGGCCGGTATGAGAATGTCTTGGAAGAATAGTAGACTAAAGAACAAAGAGGAATAAGGAACGTATTATTAATTTGACAGTATATTTCTTATCTAGATACCTGTGTGAAGTCAGGCAATCCAGTTTCCCGCCAGCCTGGATCTCAAAGACCGATGTAAACACCTGTGTGTCCCAACAATTTCTTTGACTAATAATGGAAACTCTGAAAGCATCAAACTACTACTACTATTAGTAAGTGCACCGTGTGGATGACATAGCATATTTCTCACCGGAAATATAAATTTCCGGAGCCAATTGCACAGCTAGTGAGGCCCCGGTTTCTAGATAATAAAAAAAGCCGAGATTTTATTCTCCTTTGCCCCCCCTTTAGTGAATAGATCCTTTCTCTCTCTATTGCATTAGGGGTAGTAGATGATAGAATCCGATAATCGTTAGATTTGTAGGACCACCAGAACAATACTCTGCAGCAAGACAAACGTTCAACCCAGCCTTGAACAACATGTATTTGAAATCCGCTCGCCTAGGGCGGCTCCATCCCCAAACGATTTCAAAGCAGCAGTAACAGCATGAAGCGCTCCACGGTAGGTCCCAAGCAGGTGCTCATTCGAAAATACCAAGGGATTCCTTTCTATCACCTAGCCCTGTGAGGTGGAACTTATTTATATTCCTGCTATAACCCCGGTTTAAACCCTCATGGTAATGCTACCCGAATGTTTCCCTAGCGATATGGTGAACTGGCAATAAATTAAGTTAGGGTGCAGAAATCCTGAGAATTCTCGGCTTGTGGGACTGTGGGACTGAGCGGGTAAAGAGGCAGGGATGATAGTTAAGTTTGACATGCGACTCGATTGGCCAGGTGGTCCCCCCGCAGTGCGGAAGAAATTTCCCCACACTACGAGAAAGCATGCTCCATTCGACCACCTATATTCCCTCGAATACCCTCAAAATCCTAGCAGATGATGGCATTTTAGAAAACGGAATGTATTTCAGGTTCTACATATCTCTTTTGCCTCTGCCCTCTAAGATTTATCGTATTAATCCATCTCCACCGGTAAACTAGGTCAGGGAATAGATATCGCAGGATTTAGATGAAAAATCTACCATTATAGGGCAATCCGCTTGGAACGTCTAAGGAATTGCGAATTGCCCAAATAGAACTTGGATTCTTTTTCCTTTTTACGGTATATTCCTTTCGGAACCAGAGTGAAGACCACCATCTGTTCAGCTTTGGCCGATTCAATCCCTCTCCCGTTGTATAAGGATCCCTCACCTGAAAGATAAAATCCAGGGAGCATTATCCTGAGAATTAAGATTGACTTCTAGCAAATCTTCAAACATGTCTGAAGCGGTCAGAGCAGCTTGGACAAGATAGTAACATTATTAAGCCCTACTTATTATACCACGCATCTGCACATAGCATCGCAAAAACGCCTAAGATTCTAGCCCCACCACTATGCTCATTTGTAGGTAATTATCCTTCTTTAATAAGTAGTTGGCATTGTATTAGATGCCAAAACCTGGCGTGTTGTTAAGATGTCGTAATAGATGTTCCCTCTCAAGAAGCCTATGGAATACCGGTGTGGGAGTTTCGCTTGACCTTCCCTTAGGCGGATGGTGTGTTGACCACGCACGCAACTATCGGCGAAAGGATGTTTGTGACCGACTCAATATACCGTGCAGTAGGAGGGCTAAACTTGACCCAGAGTAACTACTGTGTAATGTTGTCGATAAGATGAAAGCGAATCACAGACAAAGCTAAGCTCAATTGAGCCGAAGTGGTGATTGAATTGACCAGAGCAAATAAATTCAAATTTTCGGCACTAACGGCCAGGAAGCATACCCATCCGGGTCCTCTATCCTACAGCAGTACATGCCCACGAGGTACGCCAGCTCTACCTGCCTAGTCCGTAGTACATATGGAAAGTACCACCCGCGCGACACATAGGAAACCCCGAGCATCCGACTAACATACAGCAATCTTCAAAATAAACCATCCAACTAGGATACAACAAAAGAAATCCACCTCCCCAACCTCCATCAAACACTAACGCGAACAACATGCTAGCCAACATGAGGTCCCATTCCGGCAAACCGGTCACGCGATCCCAACAAAACAAATCCACGCCGCTCCTTCGCCCAATCGGGTCCCCAGAGCACCCCAGCCACATCAAGGCCACCACCGCCACAGTGCCACCTGGACCTAGTCCAACGCCACAGCGGTAAAAATCAAGCCACCCCCTCAGCTCGTGCGGAGAAGATGGCGCCCAGGAATCGTCCGCAACCAAACTCAAAGGTGCTCAACTATTGGAATCGTGTTCGTGTCTGACAAGGCGGTGTCGGGGGTCATTGCCCCAGGCAAACAGGAGGAAAGCCGACCAGAAGGCCATCGAGGAGCCTCTCCCTACCGCAAACCGTAATCCCAGCCATCTGAAGAGCGAGAGAGAAAGGAGAAGGAATTCCGAAGGGAAACAAAATCAACGAAGCTTTGAATCCCAAAGACATGAAGCCATCGTGAGATAGACTCCATGGACCGTACTGGCTCAATCCCCTAATGTGACACGTCACAAGAAGTAGGAGCAAAGAGTGGTGTGGTTATACGATGCTAACTAAAGGATCTAAGAGGAAAAGCCTTTATGCGAATAGGCTCTCCGCCAAGCCTCACTCTTGCGGGCTCCTGCCAGCCTCCCAAATAGGCAACCAGCCCTGCTAAACTGCCCTATCAACCGTCCAGGGCACACCGGTAGCTTCTTGGTTGCATTGTGCGTACAAGTCCCCTGCAAGTGCGGAGTGAACACGGGGGGTTCCGGAGGCTAAGGTTCCGTTGCCAAGAACACTAAATTGCCCGTGTAAATTGCAAAAGTAGTTAGCATCAAAGTAAGCAAAAAGGGTAGTTTTGGGCGAAAAAGTGTTTTCCTCACATAATATACTAATGTATATTGAAATTAAAGAATATCAAAAGATAAATACAAAAAAAAAAAAATTTATACAAAATTCACCAACGAGTATGACCTCCAGATGCAGCAAGAACAGCTTCAATTCGCTGAGGCATAGAATCTATAAAAGTTAAAAGATATACTTCCGAGATCTTTTGCCATTCCTCCCTAATGGCTTCTGCCATTGCTTCCCGCCCTTCTGGCCTTACTGGCCGCTTGTTTAGCATATCTTTTAAAATATACCAAACATTTTCGATCGGGTTAAGATCGGGAGAGGATGGGGGCCAGTCAAATTTAGGAATCCCATACCCCTCCCGAGCCTGCCGAGTATATACAGCCCTATGTGCCGAGGCGCCATCCTCCATAAGCCAGAGAGGCTGCCCGGCCCGCTCACTCTCCCGCATCCAAAAGGATTGAAGCACTGGGATAAGGACATTGTCAACATAACTTTTGGCTGTTATGCTTCCCCAATTGTCCTTATCCCAGAGAATAAGTTCACTTTTTGTCCCCCCAAGAATACCACCCCATACCATTATGGAGTTTTTCTTGGGAAATTTGGGGAGGAGACAATCATCATTGTACTCCTCCCCAGGGCGCCGAGTGACCCAGACGCGGCTAGTATGGCCTGAGAGCCATACATAGCACTCGTCTGTCCAAATCACTCGGCGCCAGTCATCTTTGCTCCAGCCCTGATGGGCTTGAGCAAAGGCTAGTCGAAGCCCTCTCTTGCGTTCATCAAGAAAGGGCTTTTTCCGGGCTACTCGGCGTGAGTAGCCCTCCATTCGGAAGGCCTTTTGCAGGGTACGCTTGCATGCTTGCACACCGCAAGCTGCTGCCACTTCTGTGAGTGGCATCCTTCGGTGGGCAGCGCTCATAGTGGCTGTGGCCACTAGTAGGCGTCGAGTTGGGGTATTGAGGGAGAAGGTACGTCCCTTTGGCTTCTTTGGGGTTGAGGGACCTTGGCAGATGTTGTATACGGTGCCGATACTGAGGTTTTGGTCTTCGGCAATTTGTCGATAAGTCCACCCTGCTGAGAATCGCAAGGCTTGAACAGCACACCGCTGTTTATAGGATGCACATTCACGTTTTGGTGATTCCATTATGTGCTAAATTCATGTAAGTTATCGTTCATGATTCTGTGTTATTATAGATAATTTACTAACCTGTCCTCTTTTTTTTTTTGCTTGATACTTCACGATATGTGGTATGGCAGGTTCATTGGACAAATATACAAAACCAGAGAAGAGTACACGTGTTTTGATTAACCTTCCTCCATTTTTTTACTTTGATGCTAACTACTTTTGCTATTTACATGGGCAATTTAGTGTTCTTGGCAACGGAACCTTAGCCCCCGGGACCCCCCGTGTTCACTCCGCACTTGCAGGGGACTTGTAAATCCTCACCACGACTTATGCACGGTGAGAGTCGGGTGGCTTTCGGAACGCCACAGGGGGGAGAGGAATGGGGGATCAAGAATACGCCACCACCTGCGGAGTTTTAATATTAGGAAAGAACCAGTACTACGGTAGTTCTATCACTCGAAGCTGTATAACTTATTTACCAAGTCGTGGACTGCTCTCAGCTAAGTCGATTGCGCAATTCCTACCACAAGAGAAGGGCAGTCATTCCGCATCCCGGCAAGGGACAAGCTATGTCTCGTGCTCAAACCCTTCGCTATCATACCTACCAGTACTAACCCCCTCCCCCCTTTAGGAGATAATCGGTGTACGGTAGCTGGAATACGAGCTGTGATCTCCAACACTGCTACTATATTGCTGCGGCAACACCCCAAGGTTTCTCTAGCCACATATCATCACTCGAGTCTTGGTGGCAAGTGGCAGGTGGAGAGGGCTAGCATTGTGCCAAGCTGGCTATCTATAACCATGAGACTTCTAACATGTTACATACTAGCAGGCTTAACAGATTTCCACTGGTGCCAGATAACGCTCTCGACCTGCCGTTGCTAACAAGATTTTAGGGGCTTAAAGGTTACCGTACTGCTCTTCCTAGAGTTCTAGTAGGTCTCCTGGCTCGGGTGCCAGCAATTTGATCTGCTCTTATTTGATTTGATCTGGAATTCCCTATGGTGTATTTCTTTAAAATGCCTGACTTTTTGAGGCTCTACTAAAATGTCTTGGCGGCCGGGTAACATATGTTCTCGTGGCCCACTTGTAGCTCAAAACGATCTGGTAATCCCGGTGTGTGTCCAAAACCTCCCTTGCTCTGTTTCCCAAAGTTTCAACTACCACTAGCCCTTCCTCGGAAACCTCCTTACAAGATACCGAGATTTTATCTTGTTCTGTCTATTTAGTGAGCCACTGGTCTCAGCTCCCCACTCACGTCGTCGTCAGATCCTCCGGACTGTCCTCAGCGACGGTTCATAAACAAACTCCACCATGACATCCAAACCAGCTATTCCTCCAGCTCCAACGGCTGCTGGGCCCTCGTCTACATCACGCAGGCAACCTATGCGTCAAGCCCGCGCTATTCGGAAGAATGCCTCGAACTCCAAATTAGGCCGGGGGACAACAAACGGGGTGAACGGCCAGAGCACACCCTCAAACGCGCCTCCGACGAAATTCTACCCCGCCCTTTCACAATTTACCGATGCAATAGATGCTTTACCATCCGAGACGATACGACACTTCACCCTACTTCGCGAAGTTGATGCGAAAGCTTGCGGGCCAGAAACCAACCTACGAGCGCTGATTGAGTCCGCCCACTCGCTGCCGGCCCCCGAAGACCCGCACGAAGTTGACCCTGCAGTCGAGGCATTAAAAACCCTTGAGGGGCTACAACGGCGAAGAGATGAATCCACTGTTGATACAGAGCAGTTGGAGATACTTCACCATCTAGAGACGATGCAGGCTAGCGAGGGTCCGGGGTCAAAAACAATCCTTGGGCATCCGGAGACGCGGCGAGCGAGATGTGCACAGATACGGGCGCAGATCGCAGAGCTACTCAAGACCCAGGATGAGAAAATACACGTCATCACCACTGCGAACGAGGCGTTACAAAAACATCTTCAACGGATTGATCATACCTTCGGGTATGTACAGATGGAGATACCAGACACGTACCGCCTAGGAAGCACCGAGCACTGGGCATACAAGGATCCGGTCAAGAAAGGGACGCTTGCGGCGCAAGCTAGAGCTGCCGAAAGAGCACAAAAGGAGGCGGAGGAACGGCAGAATCAGCAACAGCGCGAAATAGAAACCTCTAACACTCGTTCGGAAACGAGGCGCGAAGCACTTGCAAGACAGAGAGCTGCCGCTGCCGCTGCCGCCGCCGCCGCCGTTCTAAATGACGAAGAGGAACAATCCACGCGGGAGCAAAATAGTCAACAGACTCAACCTGCCAAGAAGCTTCATGGCAACTCTAAGATTCGGAAGGAGCAGGAAGCTTTGGCCTCGGCAAAACGTATGGCAGAACATCAATCCGCAACCGGAACTGGTGGGATGGTTCCAGCGTCCAGTCCTGTGGTACCTCCACAACAACCAAAGCGGCGGAAAACTACCAATAATAATAATACAAAGGAGGGACCAGGCTCAACTACGGCTCCGAATGCAACAGCGGGGGATAAGCCTCCCACTGTGGAACCGGCGATCAAAGCTATTTCTAGTCCTAGGATAGGGACACCATCTGTTGGAAGTAAGAGGGGGAGCAAGTCAGGTACTGCAACCGGTGGGGGTAGGGGAGGACGAAGGTAATTATTTCCTCATTTCTCACTTATTTCCTTTCTAATCGCTGTATTCTTCTTTATATGTACTCTATGGTTCGGTAGCCAGGCAGTACCCGGAGTTGTTTTCAGGGCCTTCTTTCTTTATCTTCTTTCAAACCGAAGCATGCGATCCCCCGCCAGTCTCGCGTCTAATCCATAGTCCATGTATTATTATGTTTTTGTTAGGGAGTTATGGCTGCTGTTAGGGCGTCTTGGAGGAGTTCTTTTCTTCGGTATAATTTAAACGGGGGCCAAGGCAGCTTTTATAGTGTTTAAGGGGGGCTCTCAAGAACGCGCACGGACCTCAGCCTCACTTTTGACCTCCCTTATGTCAGCCTGGTTTTCCTCACTTTTATTTGGATTTTTCTGGAAGTTTTTTTTCTTGATCTTGTGATTTTGTTGATTGCATTGAAGTTTTTCCTTCTTTTTCCTTTTTTTTTTTACATTTTATTTGATCTCGGAGGTTCCCCCGTCCCCCGCCAGGGGTCGACACCTCCCTTGTCTTTCCTCTGATCTCTTGGTCAATGGTTACTCTTTTCCCCTCTCCCCTATCCCATATTGTCCGATGTTTTGAATTTTTTCCTCTTTAATCGCGCTTCATCACGCGACGCAAGGCGACGGGATGTTCCGAAATGGGATGAGCGGCTGATGATCTGGTTTTAGTAGGAACCCGGGAGGCCCCGCAGCATCGCCTAACCTCGCATCCTCACCAACCCACTCAGCCTTCCCCACTTCCGCGGGGTTAGGGAAAGAAATTGCTTCGGCCACGATCGGGAAACCCTCAGACAAACAACTTGATAGCAACCCATTCTCTCGACCTCCCGAACCTGCTAAATCATTTAGTGGCAGTAAGGCTGGAAAGAAGGATAAGGACAAGGACAAAGATAAAGACAAGGAGAAAGAGAAAGAGAAGGGGGCCGGTAAGGACGAAAACAAACAAGTGTCCGGGGGCGCCCCAGGTAAGGCAGGTAAACTTACTATATCTACCCCAGATACCCTTGCCCCTACCGGGAAGCCCCTGGAGGATGTAAAAGATGTTGCTAGTGAAGATGTTGTCATGACAGGCACGGGCGAAAAGACCCCTATGTTCCCGCCGGCAGAGTTAGGAGTGTCAAAGAACAGCTCCACGATTGGCGAGCCTGCGGAGAAGCCTAACAAGAAGAAGAAGGAAGCTCTCGTAGCAGATACAACAGAGGGGTCCCGCCCGGAGGAGCCATCGAGAAAAGACTCGGAGAAGAAGCATTCGGAGGCTGGCGAAAAAGAAAAGAAGCGCAAACGACCAATCCATGATGACCACGATAATGTCCCGTCTTCCGCTCCCCCAACGATTACCGAAGAGAAGAATAAGTCTCACCACGCGCCATCAGCTTCATCTGTCAAGGCTCGCCCCTCAACGTCAGATGGCGTCCCAACTGCCGCCGTGCAAACACCCCCATCCAACAAACGACAGCAGCGCAAACGTGCTGATTCTTCTGCTGCTGCTATGAGCAGTGCCAAAATGAAAGTAGAGGAGCCAGAGGAAGAGCCACCAGTAGCAGAAGATGATGCGGATGCAGATGCAGAGGAAGATGCCGATGAGGATGAGCCAGTCTATTGCTACTGCCAACAAATCTCATACGGTGAAATGGTGGCCTGCGACGGAGAGAATTGCCCAAGGGAGTGGTTCCATCTTGCTTGTGTAGGGCTTTCCCAGGCGCCCAGGGGCAAAAGTATCTCCAACCCTATCCTGGTTTGAGGTCGTTCCCTTGGAATCTATGCTGACTTTGGTGTGATAGCAAAATGGTACTGCAACGACTGCAAGGAGGGTATGACTAGAGGTCGAAGGCTCGGTAGTAAGACATAGAGTTAGTTATATGTTAATCGAAACACGGCATGGGTGGCTCACTTCTTCCATCTTTCTTTTGTATCTCTAGTCTCTTCTTCGCTGGGTATGGATTGCATACTTTCCTTGCTACTGCCTGCTCTTTGTCTTGAGTGGCGGCACGTTTGTACTTATACCATGCCTTTGGCATTTTTGGCCCGGAAGCGTGGCGCTGGTGAATAGATTTTATATCCGAAAAAGTTGCAAATAGTATAAATATTATTTCTAATCTTTCGCACTCCTATCACTACAATGTCGGTGGGCTTTCCTCTCTCAGTAGCCTGACAATTTTTTGTCTACCCTGCTTTGGAAGGGGGTCACGCCCTCGCTACATTTTCAACCCACTTTCTAGAGAATGGAGCTTCTAACTCTATAGCACAGTGTTCAAATAGTCCAACTTGCTACGGCACTTCCCCGATACTCAGGGCCATGCCACCTTGAATTTCAGCCGCTTTCCGATGCAGTGGATTGTTTCATAGAACTCTGCTCGAGGCGCCCCGTGGCGGGGAATATGATACAGTGTCGTAGGATCATCTACGACACCTAATTCCTCAAGGAGCCTTTGGCCTAGCAAAACACCCCATTAAGAACGTTAAAATAGAAAATAGAACCGTCCCAAGCACCAGAGCTATGGTACCGGTGATAACAGTCCCGCGAGGTGCCTTCTACCTGAGGTCCAGTGGCGCAATGAGAAACTCGATATTTATTAACTACTTGATTACATAATAATAATAATATTATCTAGAAACAGGTCCGCTAGGTAAGCATAAGCCAAACGCGAGTGATAAATTGCACAAATCTAATCTCAAGCCGCCGAGCAATGTTTTCAATTCTCTGGAGGCATGAAAATAAAAGAAATCCCCCCTACCGGGTCTAATATACTCTCTTCAACGACACTCGCGGACTTCCCCGGAAGGCACCATACTATAAACCAGAATCATGGATTGTCACTCTTGAAACATCCAGTTGGGAGGGCATCCTAATTGATGGGCATGACACTGCCGTGCCGTTTTCCTTGGGCTGAGCAGTAGTCACTAAAGATCAACGGCCGGGCTACAGTCTTATATGTGGGAACACAAATGGATAAAGTAACAGTAAGTACCCAGATTTCCGGCCGTTTAAATAAAGAAGAACTGATCTGCAAGTTCAAAAGGTACCGGTATCATGTAAAGCGAGTGATTATAACTTATTCCGTTCATTCCTGTTAAGGCTATATGATATACCTCCGTGTTGGACATGACTTTTTCCCAGGCTAGGGTGAGCCTTGTAGGCAAGCAAACCCTTCAGACTCAACCTCCGGTTGGGTATTACGCAACTTGCAACACCCCCCCCCTCCCCCGGATCCCATACATAACATAAATACTAACCTGGTTCAAAGTCACCTTCTCAATCTAGAGCCAGGCAGTATAACTGACTTCGGTGGGTGTTTGCGCTAAATTGATTACGCATCATGCTAATGCTGGGATGGTGCGTTTTGGGAGCCCGATCGACATCGTAATTCTGCACTCTCCTGCCCTGCGGGCCTGACGATTTCCGAGGAATGCTACGATACATAGAGTTTCGCATCGAGGGGGGACCACAGGTGGCCCGCGATGAGGGGGGTATAGTGTATTTACCTGGGCTTGACTCGTTTTCTTACGGGAATGTTTAAAACTTACCCTTTTTCCCAGGAAAAGACCCACTTTCTTAGAGAAATCCAAATTAGGGCTCATGTGCTTTTCCTGGATAGTTGGTGTCAAACAACGAGTGACCGCAGATGATTTGAACGGAGCTCTCTTTTAGTTTCGAGCGTCGTGATCATTGGCCAGAGATACGGGGGTCGGTCCTAGCAAGGGGTATCGGAGGGTAAGCAAGACGAAGCAGTACAGTAGAACTCACATACTAGAGGTTTACCGGCAATTGAGGACGTGGCGTGTGCCTTAGTAAACCTATTCATAATCCAATGTACAGCTGTATGTACTTGTAAGCACCAGTTATGATAGATGGAATGCGATGCGATTCAGTATTATATCCGGGGTATTTCGCCCTACCTCTAGACCGACGCACTTACTGTAGAGTTCGATATTAGGAAATATCCTAGCAGCCCTGTAGGGATTCAAGGATCACACAGGACGCAGTGGGCCGTCGGGGAACCTCACGGCGAGAAAATAACCAAACGCCAGAGCATCGGTCAAAACGCGAGCATGATGATGTGTCCTGGAAATCCTGGGCACGACAACAAAAGAAATATTAAAACATCCACGCGTCGATGATGGACATCAGCAACCTTCCCTATTTCAAATCGGCCAGTAAGTTGGCCTACTCGAGACTTGGGAGTTTGCCCTAGGGAAACGGAGATTGTGAGGTACTGTACCGCGTGATGTCTGATGACCTCGGTGTGGTCGTGGTAGAGGCTATCAGATTTTCTGATAGGTCTCTCTCGCAGATGGGACAGTAATACACTGTATGTCTCACCGTGCGTGCGGCCAAACCGGAATAGGGCTCGGTGCTTGCATTCCACCTCGTTCACCATATCCGGCAGGGCTGAGCCAGGAGTGCCTGGATGGGAAGCAACCCATCGTATCTCTCTGTGAGCCCACAATGCTTATTGGGCAGTGGTGGAGGGGTACGCAGTTCCCTACTCGAGCATACTGTAGTGGGGTTGGTCTTGGGGTATGGAACGCGGGATGTTAATTGAAAACTCGTGGCGAGGCGGCTCGCCTAATGTTGGGAGCGCGTTATCGTAAGGTAGATTTTTTATAAGGTAAGTCCTCATTCAAGTTGGGTTGATAGAGTAGTTGTTTCTCCGCTATATCAAGTTCTCTCTAAGTTTGGAAAGTATTTGCTAGCACCTCTAAGACTATTCTGATGCTTAGGAACCCTCTGGTTCCTGAATTACGGGGAAGCTTAGGAATTTCGGGCGTGAACCATCCCGGTGGTTGTCGGTTCTCTCTCCCCCTCCATATTGAATTTCTCTGCCACCCACCCTCTTGCCTGATCGCTATGCTTATGGCATAGTACTCGCAATTGCCTGAAGTTTGTAAAACGGACTGGTATTGCATATTTGCCAAAAAGTGGTCAGAGCCTCAGGGTTCTAGTGATATGCAATAGCAGTCCGTTTTGCAAACCCCAGGCAACTGCGGGTACAGTATCGGGGTTCATAATATTGTGCGATTCCCTCATGCGTATACTTGCTTTTTTTGACCTGAACACTTCGAGACTGGACCGCATCAGGAGCAAGGCACTCACACCAGTTGGAGAACCCCTGGGACGTGGAAAAGGGTTGGTCCTCGACCCCGGACTTTCTCGATTCGGCCACAGGCATAAGATTCGGCGAAAGTGTGAGTGCCGGTAGCGCGACTCCCACGGTGGTGACAGTCAGAACTCTCAATATGCGGATATTTTAGCTTCTGAGTAAGCTTGGCTAGTCCAACCGGTACTAAATACCATGATGGATACCGGTATCACAGTATCGATAGCAAAGCAGCCTGAGAACGCTTTCTCAGGCTCTTATTAGAATAACGGCTTATATTCAAGCACGGCGGGGGTGTGGTACTCCGTCGTCCCATATCAGGACTCTCGATCCCAACTTACTATCTTACTAATGGAGTGTGGAATAAAATATCTGTTCCCTGGTCCACAAACCAATAACGCTGCTCACGAGGATCTACCTAGATATCGGCGATTGCTGCGCTCGTTCGCCATGGGGGGGCAACCTCCAGGGTGTAATATTCATGAATGCATCCTGACCACTGGTATTAAATGAATCTCGGAGAACCCGCCGACCCAGGCAAACTTCGCATGTGCGGAAGCTTGCGGGGTCGAAATATTGGGGTACGATAATTGCACCGTAGAAGCCGTATCGAATTTCCACTGGCATATTCGCTTCACAAGTATACTCGATCACCCTGGTTGGATGGCTGGCCGTAGGGTAATATATATTCTTCAACCGGGGTTTATTGCTCAGCCCAATTAAAATGGCAGGGGGCTTGCACCGGAACCACCATAACTTGGCCTTTTGGTGTCTTCCTGGATAGCGAGTGCTGCACGATCTTGACAGGAGCCCTTTGGACCCTTTACTTACAGTAGCTCCGCGTTCTCCGCCCCCAATGCCACGAATCGAAACATTTTGACCCTTCGGTCTCCGGGGGTTTCGGGGAAGGGGGAAGAAGCGCTGACACACGCGACCGGTAGTGGACGTCGCCCTCGATGCGTATATGTTCATGCATGGCCTTGTGCCCGTCACCGTAGGAGCCTGCTGATCCTGTGGTGGACAATTCTATTCGTGCTCTCATGGCGGGTGAGAAATAATCGGAAATAGCTGGTATGGGAGTTCGGCAGCGTCACCGTACAGGCTCCCCCTTACGGGACCCTATTGTCTGCTGGAGGAACATGAATACGCTTGTACGGTCATGATGGCTCACGCTGGTAGGAATCGTTCAACACCTGCCGGGAAACTTCCCTTGCCGACGAAAATGGGGCCAGATTACGGTGAGAATTGCGGTTGAGGGGCAGAAACTGGGTGCGAAGAGGAAGCCTCGACTGCTGAGACTCAATCAAGTACTTGTAACCTGATAAAGTTACTGGGTGCCTTTCTGTGGAAGGAAGTGAATGTGCTAAACTTGGAAAAAAAACCGAGCAATACGGTACAAGTAGCTGTTCGCTATCCAAGATCGGTGGATGGTCACGAGGCGGATTCGATTAGAAACTCATCTTGAACGCAACTGTCTCACTTATACTTAAGACCAGACTAATATGAACCCTTTGAGCGATCATGGGTAAACATCACCATCTTACTCAACCCTTTACTAGCCCATCGCCTCTTACGGTCAATGACTACGATGCAGTGATGGGCCATGGATGCGTTATTGCCACCGCCACCCACCACTCGTCCCCCGCCTGCTTGTTGCCCCCTTAAGCCATGAGGGAATGCAGGAAAACCAAAAAATTCCAATAACTGGTGCCACTCTACTTTCTCTGTTCCTCCACCACCACCACTCTTCACCGCCCCTTGTACTATCCGGTGCCGGTACTACATCATTGATTATTCCCCCCGGCTTCTCCTCGGGGAACAATACTTGTACATGCATGCTCCCGGTATGCCACGCTGCTTAAACTAAAATTGCCTCACACTGGTCACCAACCTCAATGGTCTTGTCCGATCAATCGCCACTGCTTCCAACCCCAGCTCGGGAGCAGGGGGCACCGGCATCCGCTACCGAACAGAGCCCTTGCCAGCAAAGTTCCGATCCGCCCACCAACTATTTCACTAAACAACCATATCTATCGTTCGTTCTCGGCTGACATGGAATGCCGTAACTTAACATCTCATTCACTCTTGCACGCGAAGTGCTGCTTGCTTGCCCGCTCGCTCGCACACGGACCGCAAAATATGCATGGATGGATGGATAGGGTAGGTTGAAAAAAAGAAAAGGAAAGGAAACGTTCGACCAGGGAAGCACGAATTGAGCCTGGTCAGCTTATTATTTGACCATGCTTATCATGCTCAATTGGGCGGGCTGGCTTGGGGGGCGGGTGCTACTTGTACGAGTACCGTACTCGACTACTGCGCGAGTTGGATCCAGGGGTTAAGTTGAAATTGCTTGCCCTAACGATACGACATGAGATGGTAAGTTTAGCTAAGTTAAGTTGGAAAGGGCGTGATAGTCCCAATAAAGATCAACAAAAGCCGTTTTTTTCAAGGTGCGTAGGGTTCGGTATTCTGTATGCTTTCCCCCCCCTCCCCTTACCCTCGGACATCTATGCTTACTCCTTTCCCCCCCTCAGCGGCTTCTTCCGTGTCTGGGCTAGTAAACTCGAGTACTCGAGTACTAGTTATACTCGTACCCGTACTGCATGCAGCCACATGCCAACGATGTAAGCTAACCAGAGTCAAGCTAAACAAAAACTCATTGGAATAAAGCATGGTAGGTTGCGCTTCTGCTTCTGGAAACCCTCACGAGCTTCTCGCAGATTTTTATGGTGATGGTGTATTGGGGATGCGGCGGCCTCTCTCTCTCTCTATCGTGTTTGAATTAATTTCTCGCTATATCTCCCATTGAACGTTGCGTAGAGCACGATGGGATGGTGGTTTGGTGGTTGGTATGGCAGCTCTAACCTCAAGTAAAGCTACTAATGCTAATCCTATCATGTTGTATCATGCTAGGCGATTCTCTCCCCTTCAGATAACTCACTTTGAGTAAATTTCCGTCAAAACTTTTTTGTCGGAAAACGTGTAGAAACTTTTTACTTTCTTTTCTTTTCTCTTCTCTTCTTTTCATTTCTTTTTCCCCTAAACTTAGAGAAGAAGAAAAGAAATAAAATAAAAAAAGCCGTTTCTCCCTCCCTCCTCGCCTTCATTATGGCTCTCGCTCTCTCGTCCGTAGCAATCAATGAACTTGCCCTGTGCTTAAATCTTACGAGATCAGGACTTCGCACCGGAACCAATTTCTTCAAACTTTTTACTCGTAGCAACGCCAAAACACAGGGATTCGCAGAATATATGGCAAAACATCCGTGCGTATCTAGACACCGAGAAGAGATTCACAATCCCTGTCCTCGAATACTTTCTTTCCCGCTCAGAGAACAAGTAAGATTGATTTTCGGTTTTCTAGAAGGACGGTGTTTCACTTGTGAGGTCTTAGGCCGGGGTGCCGGGGGGTAGCCTAGTACCGGTAAGTGTCATGTCCTGACTGCTGCCGCATGATAAGTTTAACTTACTGTACTAGTGGTCCCCATGTATTGCAGGTATATTTGCACTAAGTTATTTGCCCTAGCTCCCTACTTCTATAACATCTAGTTTATGCTCCAGGGAGGCTTATTGCCACGATATTACCGTCATTACTACTCTTGTTATTGCTGTTGCTGTTATTACCATCGTCGAAATTACCGCTCTGATAATTGCCTTCTTCTCCTGCCGCACTTTATCTTTTTCTACTCTATTTCCTATTCCTCCACTCTAAAACCTCTTCCTATAATAAAAGCTGCCTTTCTAGGGTTAGACTGTAAGTTGTCGCTATACATAAGGCTATAAGTGATGCTGTGGGAAGTAATATAATTCTTCTTTCTTCTTTCCTTTCAGGTTTCAGGGGAGGCCTATCGCTGGCTGAGGTGGATAGTGTAAGTTAGCCAGGTACAGTGACGGAGTATTTTCTTTTTCAGTGTTCTTCATTCCCTTTCATTCCCTTTCTACTTACTTGTAGCGGGAATAGACCTACGGACCGTTCCGGTGTCGTGCCGTTCATTTAGTCCCATTCATACAGACTCTCGGTACCTTTACCTCGGCTTTTCACGGCACTGTGCAGTAGGGTTGCGGAGTGAGGTGTGCCTAGCCCGGCCCAGAGACACTAAGTGACACGGCAATATCACAAAAGAAAAAAAGCTGTCGACTACCTACCAATAGCCCCTGGCAAATATATATGTGCAACGGCGGCGTACTTATCATCACCCCGATACTTCTGAGAACAAATGATGATCCTGTGAGTTCGTCTGTCGGTGTGAGACATGCAGATTTCCCCATAACACTTCTTTCTGGTGGCTAGCTTTGTGTGACTGTAGCCCGGCTTTCAGATCTTTTTACTCCCCGCACCTCGTCGGCACGACAACATACCAAATGGCAGAGAAAAAGAAGACAGCTAATGCCTTTGACGAGCTCGCAACTTTCATCGGTAGCGGCGTCACGTCTACGGATATCCAGGTGAGTAAGTTCTAGGGGGTGGTGGAGCGTTTTTTTCTTCCTTCTTCCCCTCCCCCACCTCCCCTTCTCTTTTTTACTTTGCTGAGTGAAACGCCCCCTTTCGCAGGCCGTGTACCGAGACTATTGGGAGGTTCCCGGGAAACGTTGGATAAACGTGGACCAAGGCACCAGGAACGAGATTTCGGATAAATTCTACGCAATGATTAGACGAGGGAAGCCATCGGATCCCGATCAGTTGGACCGTTTGATACGAGACGCTGGGCAGCAGAGCTGGAGGAATAGGGACAAGGGGATTCGAAGGCGCGCTCAGAAGCGAAAGGCCGGGATTGATGGGCCATCGTCGTCAAAAGGTAAGGTGCCCATCGCTGGTTACTTGGGAATGATAAATTGACTTGAGCTCAGCTTCTGGAGACCAGGAATCTGACAGGGAGGACGAGCAAGACCCGATGGAGACGCCGGAGCCCGTCCCCAAAAACGAACAGTATAGCCCCACGAGCAGCGGTCAAGACCCACTAATGGGTCAGGAGACGAAGGGGGAGAGGCCTAGGAGAGTTTGGGAGTTATAGATTTTTTTCTTACGGGAGGATTTTGGAATTAAAGAAAAGAAAGGGTTGGAGTCTTGGGATTGAAAGAGCGGTTGATAAATCCTTTCCTGTATTTTTTAAAGAAGCCTACTGCCTTTGTATGTACCTAATTGAAAAAAGCGACAGCCTTTGAAGCATCATACTAATTAGTTTAATCTTTCAACTAACTTGATACACTGAAAGGAAAAAAAAAACCTTGGCCTATTACCCCTATGGCTTTACCCTGAGCAAAAAAAAATAAACTCTGCTTGAGATACCAGCACAACGCTGAGTGCATCCTGCACCACACCTCCAAAAAAGAACAAAAGTGTAACCATTTGGAAGATCAGGTGTTGATGGACAACCTCAAAGATTGAGGCTATATTTGCTTCAGAATATGCTTAAGCGCGTGGATTCTAATGCACGCCTCACGGATATGGAACAGAAACCTAGGAGCCATGGTGTCTAAATGGATCAACCCATCTCCCTAGGAGCAAACCCTAAATCCGCCCCGCCCTGGTCTGCTATTCCCATGCGCCGAGTATTTCCAATTATCGTAAGAACCGAAGGCGAGCCCACGCTCGGTCATGTGTTATCACTCACACCAAAAAGTCTGGCGCTGGATGTTTGTAAGCCGCATCTGCATAACTTTTCGCGCGAAGCTCGGAAAAAAAAATCCAGCAAAAGCGACATCATCCTGCGAAATCTTCTTCGCATTTGGCATAGTTACCCCTTCGAAGGGACAAATTCCCCCCTTCCCCGAAACATTCCCGGTCCCGGTCCCGAAGGGGGTTCCGGGTGGCCGTGATTCCGAGACATTTGTGGCATTGTCCATTCGATGCAACCACCCACCCCCCCTCCGAGTTTTGCGCCCGCGCGAGAGCTTGTAATACACGAACAGTTTAGGAATATCTTATATATACCTTACCTAGTGGACATTTTCTGATACGATAAATTACTAGTAACTTAACCTACTACTGTGATGCACCTCAGGGTATTTTGCATGGTACAATACCGGGCCAGTACCTATGCACCACGTTGGACTTCAAACAACCAATCGGCTGAGTTTGAAAATTTTTGCCGTCACCATTTTGTGGAAGACGGGAATCTCCAGAATCTTCTATCGTGGAATTTTGTCGCACCATGTCTTAGATCAGATCAGCCCCCGATTGTCCAATGGAGACTGGCGGATGGGATGTCCCGACCCGAGAACTGAGACTTCGCATGGAAAAAAGACTGGGCCGACCGACCGACCGACCGACCAAAGGTGATAATTGAATAAACGAAAACGAGAGATAGATCACGCTATGGCTGGGCTTTTTCAAGGGAAGGGTATATATCCGTTTGTTTATCTCAACTTTGTGCCTGAATTTGTGTCTAATATTTCTCTTCATCTTCTTCGAATGTTCGGTTCGGGGGCGGTGGGGTTGGGGTTGGGGGGGGGGGAAAGGTGAAATTCGAAATGTGCAACTTGATGTGAATCATAGTTCATGCACGTTTGCGAATATTGGATCATGTCTCTGTTGATCACTAGTGATCACTTTCACCTGTGAAAGGGTGTATGTGTGCCCCCCCCCCCAAACCCCCCAAACCCCGCCCCCCCGGTTTGTAAATCTCGGACCCCGCTGCAATTGCTGTCTTATGCGCCGTATTCTCTGCTATTAGGCTTTCGATCGCCTTTTTCCCGGCGGAGAGGTCTTGTTCCCTGATCGTGATTGACAAGGAAATTCACATATACAGACTGCACTGCCAACCCTCTATGATGAGAAATCGCTTTATTACTAGGCCATAAGAAGAACACTTTCGGAAATTAAGACACGTGGGAAACTCAATTCTCCTTCTCCAGGCCCGCGAAATTCTAGAAAGGTGGGAAATGGTGGCCACTCACGTCACAAGTTCCCAACATCAACATCCTATGGTATGATACAAAGACCACCGGGCCGGTAGCCGGGTTACTTCTAAGATAACCGGAAGGGGGACGAGATTTACTAATTTCGGGGACTTTCCCTTGTTACCCTGCTGATATTTCTTTTTTCTTCTTCTAGAGATCACCAGATCTCTTAGATTAGGAGACACCAAATAAATAATGTAACATGGATCCGGGACGCTGGCTCACCGCTTCTGTGGCATACATACTTAGTTGGTTGTGCGAAAGTGTTGGAAAAGCTGCTCGGCATGTTGGTTTCTTTTGTTTCATGAAAGCACGGAGGTTAAGCAAGATATTTCATTGACGGATGGATAGGACAAATGGAAAGCATGAGGGCTATGGAAATGAAGGAAGTTTTCTTTTGTTATGCATTTCTTTTGTTCAGGGATAATACATAATGTTCATTTCTTTTGTTTCTTTGAAGGGTGGACAAGGCGATAATGAGACATGTGCGGAAAGAAGTGGAGATGTGTGGTGATCGTTGGACGACTGAGAATGGTGTTTTGTTTTTCATATATACTCCTGTCATTACCATCCATTTAGCGGGCAAGCCACGTACAACGAATATACCTTTAGTTGCTCGCTATCATTATCCTCTCTCCCACTATTGCTCTTTTTGTGCCGTATTTGCTTTTATTTCGTTTAGAAAGAAGGATGAAGAGGAAAGCATCTAGATTGACTTTCAAAGTTTAAATATGCTAATATAGGGAGTTCGCCAATAAGGCAAGCTCTTATGCATTTCTGGAGTCAGTTAAATACCTAAGAGGGTCCGAACACAGTAAACTTTGAGGGTCTAATTCGGTACATTTTGCTCTTGTTTAGAGTTTGTACTAATGATCTGTAGAAAATAGATATAATAGGGGGAAACTGAACTGATGTGATTCCTGCTAGAGCAAAGACAGGGGAAATAGGGTTTCCTTAGCGATAGAAGTGCTAGTAACGGGTGTTTTTGAACAGCACCCCATCTCAGCAGATATTTGGAGAAATGTCTGCTATGGTCTGATGACTATTATTCTACAGGGCCTATGTCCTTCCTTACTATTCTGCTCCATAAGTGGCATTTCATCTTTTTTAAAGAGATACCGCTTTTAAAGCAAGCTATCACACATTCAAGATCCCAGGATGTTCGCTCTCTCTGACCGGTAGGAAACAAATCTGGTTTAGTTTAATTGCCATTCATGATCTCAAATTATTCCATTGAAGCTCCCGAGCCGAGTTATACAGAATAGCCAGGGCGGTTTTTATTAGGAACACTTGGACAATAGGGCCAGATATATTTTTGCTTTAGCTAAATAAAAAAAACTTGGAGCTCGTACATTACACATCGATCTGCAGCATGACTTATCTGAGCATTTGAGGGGGAAATTGCTAAAGACAAGGACTCACCCCTTTTTCTGTTAAGGCTTATTCGCATGCCAGAGGAGATACTCAACATCTTTTAGGAACCTTTTAACCCCCTGCTGACAGGCAATCTATCAAGCATGGCATTCTTTCCCGCCGTCTTGATTCCGGCGAGCATCCGATCTGTTTCCGGAATAGCTATTGAAACGCAGATAATTGCAGTCATGCAGGGGTTGGCTGACATTAGGAAATTCCACTTCCTAGCGGGCCTTGGTATGGGGTAATATCGGTTAGGTTACTCGTGTATTTCCCCCAAGGTTGATATTAGCCCCAAGAGATAAAGGGTAATTGTGATGTCAAGATGATTGGGGGGATAGCTGCTCTGAGCTTATCCTTTTCTCCGGAATATTGGTAGGAGGAAATAAGCTACTTTCTGGAATAGAGATTGTGCTAGGATTGCTTGCTTAGAGCTGTGATGAGAACCCCCACGGCGAGTCGGCCTACTCGTAGCAGCAATTGGCTTTTCCAGATAGCGGCTTGTCGACTTGGGCGAGTTTCCCAATTACAGAGCCAATTACAGAGCGGAGTACTGTACAGTACCCTACCCTCGACTGGCGAAAAACTGCTATATGTCGTTTCCCCAGTTTCCACCATTGAATCATTTTCTAAAATGGGGGCAGTAGTGTGGGATTGGGGGTTGAAAAGCGTTGTGTTCACGGCCATTGATCGTGATGGGGGATCCGTCAAGTTTAGGTGGGAAATAACTCTGCCAGGGCGTCGTAGAAGCACAGCTACCAAGCTTCCGTGAGGCGAGCGTCCTGAGGAATGCCCGGACAAAAGGGTAGGAAGCCAACGAGTGCGTTCGTTGTTCGATGCATGATAAGTTTCGGTATATTATACAGAGAAAGGGATGCCACATTAGAACTAAATGTGGTCAACTCACGTATGATAGTTGACCCACTATCACACGATGCCGGAAAACAAGTCCTCTCAGGGAACCAGAAACTTTGTGATAGTTCCATCTGTGTGCCCTAACCTAACATACCGCGATGAGATTGCTCCATCAGGCGGAGGGCCCAAAAAAATGTCAAGTGAATAGCAAGTGATGGTATATGAAGGGCAGGTAAGGGTGAGAGGTGAATGAATTGAAAACACCCCTTCAGGAGCCCAGTGAAAACTAACGGTAAAAATCCAAATAGCAGAACCATGTGCTAGTTGTTGGAGCTACCTCTTTCGGCAAGGTCTGGTGTTTTTTATTTTTTTCTTCAGTATCTCTAAGGGGTTAAGCAGCTCTTTTATTGCCCCCCCCCCTTTTTTTTAGCCCTTTCTAAAGTGGGGAATTCTCGACTACATAGCACATGGCTTAATTTTTCGAGTTCCTATGATATTATGGGCCTTGTGGTTGTCATGGTGAATTGCAATTAGCCAGCAAATTCACCGCTTCGTCGGTAGGAGGCTACGAGTATTTTAGCGCTTCGTCACCGCCACATTCCCATATCCAAAGGGCTAGACTGAGTATTCACCCGCCATACAAACCAAGTTTGTCGGCTTTGCTACTGGGCTTCATTAGTTCCCTCTTTCTTCTCCCCACTGCCATACCCTATTCAACCATCATATGCAGCTTTCTCGTTACTTCTCATATTATCCCTTATCCTCGTACGTCCTTTCCCTCTCCCATGTAGCCGCACCTCGCCCGCTACCCTATACCGCGCTAAACCGGATACACTGCTGGGCCGGACAAAACCTCTGAAAACTCCGGCCGGTCATGCAATTTCACTCGCTCAACGTAAAAAGGAAGGGTTGGGATTCGAATGACGTTCTAGGAAATTCCTCTCGAAAAATAATACCAGAAGGGGACACGACGTAGGGCCAGAAATCCAGGCTGTGAAAAGAAATATATATAAGCAAATATAAGATGGCGGTGTAAGGAAGAGACTGTGCCCGAGGATAGGAAGGATGATTGAGACAGGAGGAAGGTCTGATCTGTATATCTAGTAGTAGACAACTGTAGATAATCCTGGTTGTCAGTAAGAAGCTTCGCCTTTTCTCAACCCGACTTTTTATAATTTCCACAACAAAGTCCATAGGTCCTTTATTTTTTTTCCTTAAATAATACTCTTCAGGATCCCCGTTGTCCGGAAGAAGTCCATGAAACCCGGCCATTCGGGATAGCGAGGAGCGACTTCATTTTTCCCTACACCTCTGCCATTAGCGACCACCCCTCTTTCCTTTCTCAATGGCCTATATAAGCCCATTAGTGTCAGAAATCAGTTAATCCTGCTAGTTATGCTTTAGTTTCTTTTGTTATATGCAAGTACGGAAGCACGGGAAATGTGTTTTCCATTCATGGATGGCAAGGGGCATGGAGTGTTAAAGGGACGCATGAAGGCAAAAGAGATGAAGGCAGAACAAGAATTGGGCATTGGATCAAAGGCGCAGGAAAGTGGGAGTCTTTGTGGATTTCTTTTGTTCAGAGATTACGCAGAATGTTTCTTTCTGTTGTTTTGGAAACGGAGGAAAGAAAGCGGAGATATGTGGTGACCAGTAGAAGGATCAGAGCTTGGTTTTGTTTTTGATATAACTTTACACTTCTGTCCTTACAACTAGTTTAGCAAGCAAGAACGAAGAGAAAGCGTTGCGCGCTATCTATCCATCCCAGTGCTATTTGGTGACGTATGTTTGACCATTTTGAATAATTAGTGCCTACATATTGTAGTAGACAATCAAGCTCTTTTCTCTTTCAATACATAGATATTGACGGCAGGTAGAGTTGTGTGCGGTCAGGGAAAAGTGTTTGGTAGCTCTAATAAATCTAAACCCTAGATGTTTCACCTTTTATACTTTGCTCTTAAGGTTGGGCCTATGGTCTAAAATTCCGGCCTAATTTAGCTAAATCGTCCACTTCCTGTTGGATCAAGCATACAGAATTTTATCCAAGTGTGCGAGATTCATGAAAAGCGAGAGAAAGCTCCATCATAGAATTTGATTTAAAAAAGCATTTGACCTATGTCTGTCTACTAGGGATTCCCCGGATATCTGCCAGGATGGAGCCCTCTTGTTCTATCTCCAGTCAATCTGCAGGAGGCGACTAGACGATTCATGAAATATCACTCGGGGTAACTTTTAGATCAGTTAGTGGTCGGCTCTACAGATTAACTTTAGCACTCCCATATACGTCTATGGAAGGACCGCTGCGGGTGGGGCTCACTTAATACATCCCTAATTAGGAGTTGGCTCCACACCCCATTCTCTCACTTATCGCTTGTTATACAATTCTCTCTGTCCGTCTTCCTGCCTATTCAAATACTAGAATTTTGACTATACGACTACACATGGTATTCCTACCAGGTTGAATTAATTTTTCCCCTTGTGAAGGGTTCACTCAAGATGGTGAACTCGTGTGATCGGAATTACCAGCGTGAGGAGGGGGGGAATCTGGATATCAAATGTATGAGCATAATATAACCCATAGACGAGAAGTCTTCAAGGCCAAAATGAACCCGTGATTATCCCCCCCCCCTTGCATTCCAGTATGCATGGCTGACTCCAAAACATTAGGGCCTCCTATCCTTCCTATTTCCTTGCGCCTGCACAAAGCTTGCCGTTGGCGCATTCCTTGGTGTGCTTTGATTGAGAACATCCGGAAAAACCCCATACACCCGGCAAGGCAGGTGAGACAACCGTCGGAATATCGCGGCCCGAGATAGGGCAGGAACGCCAGGTTCCACAGATCTGCATCGGATGGCCTCACTCATCTCTCCTCTTCCCACGGCTCGTGAAGACCACACTCCTCATCTACCCTAAGTCTGATGCGGGACCGAAAAGAACTCTAACCGCCCCCCTCCCAACTAATACAGTATCATATGTAGCTCCGTTGGGTAGCGTGCCTCGGGTAAGAGGAATAACCTTTTTTTTTTCCTTCGCGGAAAGGAAAGGATCTTTTCAATCCTTCGGAGGAATCGTTCCTACCCGTTTTAGGCATATGCCCCATCTCACCCATGTCAAGGGGAAAAAATGTAAGCCATTTACACTTACCGAGTAGCCTAACCCGTACCACCTTCTCCTCTAGGCCGAGGTAAAGGTGATGATCGTTGAACCATTTAGATCGCTGGAACTCAACCCGGTACGGTACCGTAGGCTATTGTAGCCTTTCACTCATTCTAGTTTTCGTGATGTTGGACCACTATCTTTGGAGATGGTTTGGCACGCTCAAGGTATCACAGCGCAGCGCCGAGCCCCACCCAAAGCTATGATACCGGTAGTTCACATCTCGGAGGAGGGTCGGGCGCTTGAAATAATAATAATATGGAAATTTGGAGAGCACATTGCTGGGGTAAATTCTATGGAAAAAAAACCAAGATTACAAATCAAGCCGAGGGTAAGGGTTACACTCATCGTGTCTCATCGCGGCCAAGTTTCCCGCATTAGATCTTTAAAAGAGTTGAGCCGCTCTCCTTTGTCGGACAAAGATACTGACAGTCTGCGTAACGGGTTACCGTACTCTTTGTTTTTTCTTCTTTCTCCTTCACACTAATCTACCCGCTTTCGAGTTTCCAGATCACTTATTATACCGGTAACACTTTTTACATTTGGGAGAGTACTTGTACCAGTACTTGAGCTAGGGCTGATCTCACTCTCATCCAAGTATGTACTCGAGTACCAGATTTCCCGGACGCACGGACTATGTGCACTTGATCGAAGGACAGTTTGATACCCAATCATTCATAAACGTGACATGGTGCTGTGAGGACTTGGATACATACCGGTATTGTCCTGTACTCGTACCCGTACTACATCTTTCTCCAAGACACCATGTGCTTGATCCCTACGGCCTCAGGTAGTCTGTTGGAGTGGCTGATAAGTTGTCTGAGCAGCACAGAGGGCTCCAATGTCGGAATAGTTTCCCCTATATCCGCCGATCCTGCGGGAAGAGCCGCAGCGTGGGGAAGCAGATAGAGTCGCACCCCGCTAGACTATCCCGGATGACCAAAATCTAAAGAATCTGTCCGGGACAACGAGTCATCCGGGACAACTGGTCGGGGGGTTTTTTTTTTTCCTTCTGAAATATTTTTGAATTCACAGAATTTCATACGAGATAGCGAGGTATCCATATTACCGGGGGTCAGGACGGCGAGGTTTGTACTGATATCTCATACAGTAGCTCTTTCCGTAACCATGCCAAGGGTCCCGCCGATTATGTAACTGCGCGCTCGCAGTTCCAAAATCTTGCAGCAGGCCAAAGTTACAGCACGGTTTCCCACTGTACTCCAGTACCGTACCGTACCCCCAGTACAACACCACCGCGAAAAGCGACCTCTCACCGGAGCAGCTTGTCTCAGCGATCCTTTCTTTTTTCACATATGGGTTCCGGCCAACACACAAGCCTTCGCGCATCGTCTATCTACGGTACCCTATGCTATAATATCTCCAAGTATTAACCGCAAAGCCTTGATATGGAGAAATGAAACTATCGGACGCTGATACTGTACTGTAGCTTCAAACAATGCAGCCTCCTGATTAGTTTTCTTCCTCTATTTACCATATCTCCCTTTTAAATTTTTAAATTTAATCCCAAACCTGAGCTGAAGCCAATTCCCATTTTCACTTTTTTTTTTCAAAAAAAAAAAAAAAAAGACCCCCGATTCAGAGTTGTGGGAACTATGACTATGATACGGTACTCGTAGGTGATAATCACAGCATTCTGTTGTCCTCCAAAAACTGCTTGCCCCCCTCCCGTGCGATGGCGTGACGCTAGCTATCGCGACCGGCAAAACCGCTTCCAGCGAGGTGCGCCAGGACCGGGTTTTAACTTTGGGCACAAAGTGCAAAGTGGGCTGAGGCTAAAGCTGCGCCAGCAGGAGAAGCGAGAATCCCCTTTGTCCCGATTACAATCGCCGGGCGTAACATTTCCTTACGGTGCTCGTACTGTACTTGTACAGGTACATATGTCCCACTCACTCGCCATCGTGGTCACAGCAAGAAACCCGGGGGGCTTCGCGTTCGTGATTCATGACCGTGGTCAAAGTTGAGTTTGACTTATATAATACTCGTAGCCGAACACCTGACAAATAAGCGTGTGTGTGGGAAATGCGACGATCGTGCGCCGGAATCTTAGTAATCAACTGACGAGGGAAAAAAGAAAAAAAATTGCTTTCCAATGGGAAAACACACGAAAGTGTGGTTCATCATCGATCATCACTCGGGTGGGAACCCTAACCCACTATGTTTTCCCAAGGATTTTCCATTGATCACGGTGGTATTGTTAGATAGTCTACCGTATGTATGTAAAAACCGAAATAATTGGGCATCACGCTAAGACGTTGGGAGTTGCCTCTCCTAGTAAAGGTCAGTTGTCTCAAGTGAGGGGCTGAAGGGGGAGTCTTCGAGGTGTGTGTTTTTTCTTCTCCCCCCGAATCCAAAGGGGAAATTCTGGACGTCCTAGCATCATACCCAATTATTTCGGTTTTTACGGTTGTGTTCTTGGATGGTTAGTGTCTATATACGTGAGATGTTTTTCTGGGGCGCATTGATTAATTACTTATCTATTCGATCCGACGAGCGGATTATATGGGCGGGTGTGGTTATGGTCCTCGCTTGGAGCCTTGTGTTCATGGTAAGTATCTTGTGTAAAAATAAGCTACTCTACCGACACACACAGAATCAAGCCGAGTCCATTCCCGAGAGGGGGGTCCATGGCGGCAGATAAGAATCAACCAACTCGATGTCACAGTACTTGTTATCGGTACAGTACCATCCCGATACACCCCAGATGCCGGAAAATGCCCCCCACGACAAATCCCGAACTCTGTCCGTGAACCGAGTTGATTACATTTTCGAAATATATGCTAAGTTGCCCATTACAGTACCCGTTGCCCGCACCAGTTGTTTTCTAGGATATACCGACAAATTGGGACGAGGGGAAGAAGAATGCATAGATGACACTTTGGGTTAAAAAAACAAACTGGCATTCCGCGTGATTGGGTGGAAAAACAATGGTCAGGCCGTTGTTGTTAGACTGGATATTCCTCTCACTTGGTCTGCCGGCTTAACTTAACCGGGAAAACGGGCCACGCGATGATGATCTTAGAGAGAGAGAGAATCACTTAGTAAACTCCAAGCCTTTTCCAAGAGTTTTAGGTAGGACACGCGGCCAATTGGCCCGCTTGGCGTCTTGGAGTTCAGCTGGCCATGGATCATTCAAGCAAGCGCGGCATTGGCACTCTCTATCATTCGCTTTTGGTGGCGCAGCTACTGTACCGTACTAGTACTAGCACTCTGTAACGAGCGCATGTGGTATCACTCGAAAAAGGGATGTCTGATGCTGAGAACAGGGCAGTCCATGGCCCTAGCTCTATCGAAGCGAGCATCCCCGCGGCGATGGTTCTTTCGGGTCGTCGTGCAGGGAAAACTTTTGGGAGAGGTGAAGGGAAAATCCATCCATCGGAAATCCATCCATCGGGTTGGGAAGGGAGGGGAGGGCGGCGGCTAATATGGTTGTGACACTTCTTTTGACAGCCGAACACCATGGCACGATATTCGTGGAGAGGTTTTCATCTTTTCCGCACCCGCCCGAGTACTCGTACTAGTACAGTACAGTACAGTACAGACGCAGGAAACGAATGATTTTCCTTTCTTTTAGAAAATTTCTGCGAGCTGGTGCAGAAACTCTATCTAATCCTTGGGGGGGTAATTCGGCACAATCGCAGGAGGAGGTGGTGGAGGAGGGGGGGGAGGAGGAGGAGAAGGAAAAAATTTCAGTAGAACCGGCTTGGCAGACCGGGAATATTACTATGGGTGAGAAGGAAATCAGCTATCATACCACGGCTACATTTTAAACTTTTCCATGCTGGGCTAAGGGTATTAGTACTCGATTACTGTATTTCTTTTCTTCTTCTTTGCTAGGAAGGGAGGAGAAATGGAAAGAAGAAGCGGACTGGGGGGGGGGGTATTTCTGATGGGGATCTTTTTTTATTCTATTTTACCTATTACTTTCCCCCCAAACTGATGCTGTCCACTCGAGTACCGTACTCAAGTACCCGTACGGTACTGTACCATCAGCTGGATCAAGGATCGGTATGCGGCTAGCCGTGACATGAGACTCGCAGTGAAAATAAAAAATAAAAAAAGTGGAAGCGCTTGGCGGGCTGGGGCATATCATGCTCGAGCACAGCACCGGGCGTGCGAAAGAGGTTAGTCGTTTAGCTCTTGCAGACATGACATGTTACACGATACCATCAAAAAGGGAAGGACAGACGTTCCGTGACATTGGCGGTTTGCTTCTCCTCCAACAATAAGTGGCAATAGAGAGCCATGGTGCGATAGGGCGCTCGAGGGTGGGCTGGAGCCCCGATGGGTCCCTTTTTGTGGATTGTTCTTCCTACCAAATACTTACCGGTATCCTGCTAAAACTCGGATATAAAGTCGCAAAGTCGATCTCGCCGCGGGAGAAGAAAATAGGGCTTGCCGGCTATCATACCCTACAGATGCCCCCATCGTTCCAACAGAGGATTTACCGAGGAAAAATTACGACATTACTGCAGATTGCCTTAGCTTGGCAGGGGGCTCCCTCAGGCTACCATAGGTGTCTAGTCTACTGGAGTTGGGAGTCTATAGCAGGGCTGGGAAAGGAAGGGATTGTAACGAGACTGGTATCATAGCGCACATTCACGGCGAAAGGTGGGGGGGAAGCTTTCCTCACTGCACCACGGGAAAAGCGTCAACACCCCGCTCCGGAGGACGGGAAATCAAATGGGAAAAGGGTACTCGAGTAGAGGGTGCACTGCCTCACTGGCACTCTTGGCTTGCGTCTGCGATCGCTCAAGTGTATTGGCTTGGGCCAAGAGGGCCAAGATGAGGCCAAGATATGTGGGCCAAGAAGGAGCAGAAGAAGTGTATGTGTGTGTGTGTGTGTGTGTGTGTGTGTGTGTGTGTGCGTGTGCCGGAGGAAAGGTAGTCAGTAGCGGAAGGGATGAGAACAGGGAGTTGGATAGCTGCCGTGGTCCCCAATCGCGTGGTAAATGATCCCGGGAGTTTGGGCTTTGGTAGTCGGTAGGAGGGTAGGGAGTTTTTTGTGAGTGATGGAGGATCGATGAATTGGAGCAAATAGATTGAGAAGCCGTGATAGGGAGAAGGATGAATATGTTGGGATGGATGGATCCCTCTTTACGGTTGTGTAACTGGAGAATATGGTTACCGGATATTCCAACTGTGATGAGGTGAAGTCTTTTGGTTTCTCGGGAGAAGTTGACAGGATAACCCCTGCTAGGATTACAGCTGTGATACAAACAGAGCACCTTGAATGAAGTGTAGGCCAGAGTGTGGGAGAGAGAGTGCACAGTGTCGGGCGCAAGAGCACAAGTACGAGTGCTATAATACTCGAATGTGCTGTTTCTTGGGAGAGGATCCGGGCAGGCGGAGGGCTGTCGAGCAAGGGGTTGTCGGTCAAGAGAAGGCTATAGGTGATAGTAGAGCGGAAACATTGAGGAAGCATGCAGGATATTCACTCATATCATCCGGTAGATACTCGTATTGTACAAGTAGTGGGCATGCATGATGGTGACACTCGCAACCTTTTTGCCAGCATTTATGGACGTCTTCCCTGCTCCGATAGCTTGTTTTTTGCTTGGTAGGCGAGCCAAGTCGTTCGTATATACGCGGGGAACCAAATACGGAGGGCCAATACAGTGAGTGCACTTGTACAGATGCTGAGGCGCGATTTCATCCATCACAGGGGCGGGAGTTAAAATGTGCTAACTATTCGACGGCTACGACAAGAGTATGACAAAGGTACAGTACCATGCCCTAGGGCTGCCACCTCTGGCCATGTTGGGGGGGTGGGGCCTGAATATCTGCTTCGCGGCGCAGCGACAGAGTAACGAATTTGGGGCGAGCTTGGATCCCACGGTATTGACTGGAAGCGCTGGTTGGAGGTTGTGATCGCATGGGATTTGTTTGTCGATGGGGTTGTGAAGGAAGCAGGAGGGGGGAAGCGTGGGACCGAGCTGCGAGATGGTGTTGACATTGCTGGGTGATCATCTGCTTACATAATTCGTGCAGCAGGCAGAAGAAGGCATGGCTTGGCAAAAAAATAAGGTCGAAGATGACCATACCTGAATAATTTGAGGTATTATATCGCTGTCTCCACGAATAGTGGTTTTATTGGGAGTCAAGAAATATGGATTTAGAGAGAAGTGCCTTCTGAGCGCCTGTGTGGAGCCATATCTTCCTAAAGATCTGATTGTGGTTGGAATATTTCGAGAATATTGTGGGTCAAGTTATTGGTCGATTGGAAGTGCGGAACAACCATGCAGTGCTTGGAATGAAGGGACTCGAAGGAGCAACAGTCGGGCAAGAGAAGTGGGAGCCGAGAACACAAGTAGGAAATCGGGATACTCACTTATCCCGTCAAGATCCGGCCCAGCCGCAACTATCGGGGGGAAGTCGGGAGGAAATATCTCCTCCCTCCTCGCCTCACCATCTCTCCACATAATATTTCATTTGGAAATTGAAGGTCTATCCTTTATCGGAAATATATTGCTGTGGAGGGATATTGGAGAGCCAGAATGTGGGTATTCTTTGTAGTATAATAAGGCTCTAATTAGTGATACCGGTAGTGAAGGAGATGGAGGCTACAAGCATTCTTACAGCATTGCCTTGTATTGTACCGTAGCAGTGAGAGTTGTGTGGATGCACACACCGTGTTTCCGCAATTCCTCTCCACCCTCTCTTCCACTCCCTCCTACCGCCCCAGAATGGGGGTGGTGGAAAAGGGAGAAAAAAGAAAAAAAAAAGGTTTATCTGTTTGTTTCAAAGCGTTACTGAAGGTCCGATTTTTTTCCTTCTCCAGTCCCTTCTCCCTGATTGGCTTACCTCCGATCTCACGACTCCTCCGATCGCCTTACTTTTGTTGCACGAACGAGGGAAAGAGACAGGTTCGTGAGAGGGTTTGAAAATGTACCGTAGAGTTATGATAGCATGAGGTGAGGTGAAGTGAGTGAGTGAGTGAGTGACTGATTGGGTGATAGGGTGACGAAGCTTTCTTTCTTAATTCACTCTTTCCCTTCTTCATCAACCATCTCTTCCTCTTCCCTTCTATCACAACAATCACCACCTCGTCCTTCTTCCCCCACCCTGTCTACCGCACCACACCCTCCCTCCCCCCCCCCATCCCAAAAGCTTAAGGGAAACCTTACTGTTTTGTTATTGCTCATCTACCGTACCCCCCTCGCCCTCCTTCATCCGTCCGCTCTTCCTTTCACCCTATCCGCTTCAGGGCAACGCCCCTTGGCTAACAATAAAGTCTGGATCCTAGACCCCAGCACACTTTCCCATCCGTTGTACTTTTAGCTCCCCACCCCCCACCACAACAGCAATCATACATCCCCCCCCCTTGAAATCATCTCGGACAGAATTGTACCACCCTCATCCGGCTGCACCGACTATTTCTTGCTTGTTTACCTCGACTCATCTCCCATCTCGACAAACACTCGATCCTTCTGAAAGTTTTAAAGCCGTCCAGGGGCACGCTACCTTAGCACACAACCACCCAAACGGACAACAGCCACAACATGTCACTTGAAGCCGCTCTGGAAGAGGAGCGTCTCGAAATCCTAAAGCTCCTCGAGAGGCCCGCTGGCAAATCGTCGCATCAACATCCTACCGGTGCTCATTCTACTCCTTCATCACCTCGCATTCATTTCGCCCCGCTCCTCCCTCCACTGAATAGCCGAACCTCTTCCCCGAGCCGCGCTCCCATCCAGTCCCTTATAGCTGCCGCACAGGATTCCCTTCCAGATCGATCCTCGACCGATACGGCAGGGGCACCAAGCCCACGAAGCTCCACCGGACATCTTGCTTGGCCCAACTCTAATGGCACACCTCATCGGAATTCCATGTCCTCCTCGAATGGTGCCCCGAAATTGCTACGGGATCGCGATAGGCCTGGAAACCTTACCCCAAATGACGCCTACAATTTTGCTGTCCTTCCTTCAGTCCCCCCTCCCGCCCCGAAGCGAGCCACTCAAGCTTCTTGGAATGACCCTGCCCCGCCCTCTTCGCATCATGGCAACCTCGGGGCTCCGGGGAGGCGGTCGCTCTCTCCAATCTCAAACGCCGCATTACATCACATGCAGAGATCCGCATCCCCGCGATCCTCTTCTGGGCGGTTGGCCTCTCCTCCCCCAGTTGCTCGCAACCAAATCCCTAACCAAATAACCAACGATGCTGGTGTCCCAATCGATTTAGAACATGCCTATACCAAGCTCTCGGATGACGCACTCGCGAGGTCAGGGGGTGTGCTGCGAATGCTACCCGAGCGCAGGCCAATTACCACTTTTGAGGGGGAGCATGTCCGCGCTGGCACTGGAGAGTCATTGACGAGCGAAGGGGGTGTGAGATTGCAGAAGGACTATGGCGATGTCGATGAACGTGCGGTGGTTGATTCCTCCGATGAAGACGAGACTAGTAGTACCGAGGAAAGCGTTGGATCAAATTCGCCTGTGAGCGAGGAAGAGGAGAGGAGAGGGAGGGCCGCTGCGCGTGGAAATGGTTCCGGGCCCAGCAGTAAAAGCGGCGCTGCAGGAACAGAGGAGACGGTGGGGAAGGGTCCGGGTATGATCAAGAGTATGATCAGGATTGTGGGCGATTCCGGTGGAGGCGGAAGTAAGAAAAAAAAGAAAGGAGGTGGAATAGACGCTAGGAAGGGCACTATTAGTATGCGGAGGACAAGCATGAGTTTACTCGCTGCTGCGGAGGAAGAGCGTATGTGCTCCTGTCCACATTCTAGGGGCGGTTCTGACTTTTTCCGATAGGGAAGGCTGTAAGTGCTAGGTATAGTGTTCGCTCCCTCCTGCCCTCGATATCGATTACCCCGTCGGGTGGCGTTCCTGGAGCGACATCTCCTACAACAAGTAGACGATCGGGCGTCCATCCTTCTACAAATTTTGACCTACCGTCGCATAATTCCACGCCAATGTCCTCGGATACAGAAGCGGACGTCCGCGATCTGCATCGTGCTCAACGAATGGAGATGAGCTTCTCTCCTATCACATCCACACCGGAGACTCAACGTGTTGTCAGGACAATTCTGCGTGGGGAATATGAGTCGATAGTTAAGGAGGCAGAGGAAGGTAATAAACGGGTACGAAAGTATCTTGTTGCAACGGATTTGAGCGGAGAGGCCCAACATGCCCTGGAGTGGACAATCGGGACAGTTCTTAGAGACGGTGATACTCTGATGGCCATATACGCCATCGATCAGGATACGGTGGAAGATGGTGGCAAGATTGTTCCGGATGACAGGATAGCGGGAGAATTGAGCAGCCAGGCTGCCGCCGTGGGAACTAGTCTTGCGGCTGTAAACATGCCTCATACACCCGGAACAGCGTCTCCGCTATCCAGCATTGGCGTTGGGGATATTTCGGAGAGGAGTAGGGAGCGCACAAAGGCTGAGCGGGAGCGGTACGTTGCGGCAGAGGCCATCACTAGACTGGTGGAAAAGCTTTTGAAGAAGACGAGACTACAGGTTAAGGTCACTGTGGAGGTGATTCACTGCAAGAGTCCGAAACATCTTCTCACTGAAATCGTATGTTTGCAATTTATTTCTCGGTATATTATTGTCCGACTAACATGGTGTAGATTGACTTCATGGAACCTACACTAGTGGTCCTTGGTTCCCGTGGTAGAAGCGCACTAAAGGGGTAGGTGCCCCGAATTCCGTTGCGTTAGTATTACATTATAAATTAACCCATTGCTTAGTGTTCTTCTGGGATCCTTCTCGAATTACCTGGTTACCAAATCCTCCGTCCCTGTCATGGTTGCCCGGAAAAAACTCAAGCATACCAAAAAGTTTGCCAAAACCAACGTCCGGCAGCCCAATAACCTCACGACAAGCGCTCAGGCAGGCCGCCTCGCCGGTG